>ULSN01057694.1_pt1 | contig 114418 bp, 114 predicted proteins | sample 1956771 | NCBI WGS metagenome assembly ULSN01 (sample SAMEA4835709, study PRJEB28245) | human gut metagenome | biome: gut microbiome; material: fecal sample | place: Denmark | collected 2008
TTCAGCGGACCGATACTAATATGTCGAGGGCTTGACTTAAAGAAGTAAGCCTGAAGTTAAAGAAATTCTTCTGTTGAAGTTTTGAGGGTACAAACCTCAAAAATAAATAATCCGGTGGTGATGGCTAAGGGGATCCACCTGTTCCCATCCCGAACACAGTAGTTAAGCCCTTATACGTCGAAAGTACTTGGCTGGAAGCGGCCTGGGAGGATAGATAGCTGCCGGTTAGAAAAACAACCTGTACCAATGGTACAGGTTGTTTTTCTATTTGTAGATATTTACCGAACAGGGAACCTGGCTGCCCAGCCACCGCATTTGAAGGAGCAACGCGACGAGCAAATGCGCTTGTGGCGAGGCGTATCGCTTGCGATTGAGAAGCGACACCCGATTTGTCACGAGCTTTGCGATGTGAGAAATCGAAATGGTGGAGCTTTCTCCGAAAATGCGACCGAATAGGGAGTATTTTTGGAGGGATAGATAGCCATGCTTGAAGGAGCAAAGCGACGCGCAAGCATGTACTTTCTACCCAACTTTTTATATTCGCGAGAGATATATCATTTCAGTCAGCAGCAATTTCTTAACGCAAATTTCGTGTGGAATCAAGACGAAACGTGCGGCGCCGATTTTGTTCGAAAGTAATCGTTAGGGTGTGGTTGCCTTGTTTCGATGATTCCAGACACTCATTCGCTAAAATTGCTATTCCCTACACGATATACCTCTCGCTCAATTTACTATAATAATCAATTAAATATCCATTCCCCATCCCGTTTTACAAATTATTAACACTTCTCAGACACCATAAAAACTGCATCTGTCGACGTTTAAGGGCATTTGTGTTATAATATAGAGCAGTATTTGAGTAATAGAGATTAACGGAATTCCCGTATAAAAGGAGTAACTAAAATGCGTATTGTAATAGCTGGTGCAGGTAAACTTGGCTTTAGTATTGCACAGCTTTTAGCTGAAGATCAGTTTGATGTAGTAGTTGTAGAAATCGACCCCAAGCGCAAGGATGTCATTCAAAACACTTTGGACGTACTGGCGATTGAAGGCAATTCCTGCAGCCCTACTACCTTTGCTGATCCTGATATCAGTGCCTCCGATGTGCTTATCGCCTGCACCGATAGTGATGAAGTAAATATGGTAACTTGCCTGATGGCTAAGAATCACGGCATAAAGCATACCGTTGCCCGTATCCGCAACGTTGATTATGCTATCCATTCACCGGAAATGCTTAAGGATGATATGAAAATCGACCTTGTAATCAATCCTGAGCGTATTACCGCAGGTGAAATCGACCATATCCTGATGACACCCTCCGCCTTGAACGTAGATGATTTTGCTGACGGCAAGGTGCGTATGTTCGAAGCTAAGGTGAAGGAGGATTCTCCAATCGTTAATATCCCGCTGAAGGATCTGAATATCCCTAAGGATATCCTGATGGCCATGGTTTTCAGACGTCATCAGATGATTATTCCTCATGGTAATGATTACGTTATTCCGGGTGATAATGTTTACTTCGTAGGCAAGCACGAAGCAATTCGCGAATTTGAAAATTCCTTCTCCAATACATATGAAAAGCTGGAGAAGGTTCTCATCATCGGTGCAGGCCGTACCGGTCGTTTTTTGGCTCCCATGCTGGAAAAGCAGGGCATTCAGGTAAAGGTTATCGAAAAGGATAAGGACCGTTGCCAGCTTTTGGCTGCTAAGCTGAAGCGAGGTCTGGTTTTGTGCGGTGACGGTACCGATATCGACCTTTTGATTGAAGAGGGTGTTTCGGAAGCAGACGTTGTTATCTGCCTGACTGAGGATGATAAGTTGAACCTGTTGCTGGCACAGCTTGCCAAGCATCTGGGCGCGCGCAAAACTATCGTGCGTGTTGCACGCAACGAATATATCGAGCTGATGGAAAAGGTTGGCGTAGACATCGTACTGTCTTCGCGTCTTTTGAGTGCAGGCGAGGTGCTGCGTTTCGTCCGCAAGGGTGGTATTGTATCCGTATCCCTGCTGGAGGGCGCACAGGCCGAGGCTTTGGAGATTATCGTCGGCGAAAACAGCGATGTAGACGGTGTGGCAGTGCGTGATATGAACCTGCCGCCTGAATGCTTGCTGTGTGCTATTGTACGTGGTAATGAAGCCTATATTCCTAATGGTAATACTGTCCTGCATGCCAATGACCGTGTTATTCTTTTTATCAAAAGTGAATTTTCCAAGACTACAGTACCGTTATTTGAAGGCCGGGGCGCTTAACTATGGATTCAAGGCTTGTTAACCGTTTATTAGCCAAGCTGACAATAGCATTTTCCTGTGTATTGTTGGTGCCACTGATTGCTGCATTACTTGCAGACAGGGAGCATATATGGATTTTTATATTTACGCTGATTACAACGAGCACTATCGCTTCGCTTTTTAACCTCTTTGGCAGCAGAAGACCGCGTCAGCGTCTGCGCGTGCGTGAAGCAATTGCGGTCGTAGGCTGCGGTTGGCTGTTGGTCTGCCTGATGGGTGCGCTGCCGTATTTGTTTTTAAATCCGGCTGACCCGATTGCGGCGGTTTTTGAAAGTGTTTCCGGTTTTTCTACTACCGGTGTTACTACCGCACTTTCTTTTAACGATTTTCCGCCCAGCATCCGTGTCTGGCGCTGTCTGACGCACTGGACCGGCGGTATAGGCGTTATCATGCTGTTTATTATCATTATGCCACAGATGAACAGCGGTACAAGCTACCTGTTCAATGCAGAGCTTCCTGGTGGTACGGCTGAACGTACTTTGCCGAAGATCAAGGAATCTGCTATGATGATTCTCTTAATCTATGTTATTTTGACTGTAGTGGAGGTTGCCTTGCTGTTGCTTGCAGGCTTGCCTATATTTCAGGCATTGAACCTGGCGTTGGCAACTATGGCGACAGGTGGTTTTTCCTATTATCACGACAGCCTGATTTCCTTTAGGTCTGTTTATGTTGAGACTATTGCTATTGTTTTTATGCTGATTGCCAGCATGAACTTTTCTTTGTATTATAAAATCTGGCGTGGTGACTGGGCATCCGTGCGTCAGGACAGCGAACACAGATATTATCTGCTGATACTCACAACAGCGGCTGCACTTATCTGTGGCAATCTGTATTTTTCCGGTTATATGGATTTTAACGGCGCTCTTCGTCACAGTATTTTCCAGGCTGTATCCATCGGCAGTACGACGGGCTATGCGTCGGATGACTATAACAACTGGCCCAGCTTCAGCCGCAGCGTTCTGCTGATGCTGATGTTCATCGGCGGCTGCAGCGGTTCTACCGCAGGTGGCATCAAGATTACACGTCTGGTTATTCTGCTGAAGGCAGGCTGGGCAGAGCTGTTGCGTACCCTTCATCCGCGCATCGTTTATTCTATCAGGATGGGTGAGCGCGAAATTAACCCGATTATCGTCGGCAACATTACGCGTTTTTTCTTCCTGTATATTTTGGTATTTATTGTGCTGACTATCCTGATTTCCCTGTCGGGAATACCGATAATGGAATCAATGGGCTTGATTGCTGCCTGTATGAGCAGTGTTGGTCCGGCTTTCGGTATCGTCGGCCCGACATCTACCTATAATTGCCTTTCGGATTGGGCACGTTTTATCAGCATTTGGGCGATGATTCTAGGACGTCTGGAAATTTTTACGCTGCTGGTTATCATGCGCCCGGATTTTTGGCGCGATAAGCAGAATTGGTAACGGCAGGAGGTATAGAAGATGAATGCAAAGGTTATAATATATCTCCTGGGAAAAATTTCTGCCGGCCTGGCAATTGCACAGCTGTTGCCGCTTTTGATGTCTGTTGTTTACGGCGAATATGCTACATCCAGAACCTTTATCTTTTCCATAGCGGTAGCTGTTATTTTGGCTGGAATCTTTGATTACTATGGTGACGGAAAGGATGCGCGTAATTTATCCGTGCGCGAGGGTATCGGCACGGTATTCTTTTCGTGGCTTTTGGCTGCTGCTTTGGGCGCACTGCCATATTGCTTTGACGGCATTTTGAACCCTGCCGCTGCTTACTTTGAAAGTATGTCCGGACTGACCACTACCGGCGCAACGGCGATTGCCAATCTCGACATAGTATCGCGCAGCCTGCTGTTTTGGCGCACGCTGACGCACTGGATTGGCGGTATCGGCATCATCGTGCTGTTCGTGGCGCTCCTGCCGCAGATTGCCGGCGGTGCTGTGTATCTTTTCAACGCGGAGGTCAGCGGTTTTTCCAACAGTCGTATTCTGCCGCGTATCCGTACAACTGCCGTAGCTTTGTTTTATATCTACCTGCTGTTTACGATTATTCTTACCGGTATGCTGGCAATTTTGGGCATGAGCACCTATGATGCGGTCAACCATGCCTGCTCTGCGATTGCTACAGGCGGTTTTTCTACCTATAATGACAGCATTGCGCATTTTCACAGCGCGGGTATCGAGATTGTTACCGGTCTGTTTATGATTTTAGCGGCAGGAAACTTCGCCTTATACTATCAGGTTACGCAAATCGGCCTGAAGGTTTTGTGGCATGATCTGGAATTCAAAAGCTATATCGTGATGCTGACTATTTTTACTGCCTTAATCAGTATTAATATCATCATGGTGAATGGCTACAGTGTGGCGGATGGTGTGCGTGAAGCCTTCTTCCAGGTGGCTTCCTTCGGCAGTACCACGGGTTATGTTTCGGCGGATTATGACCAATGGCCTTCCTTCTCCAAGCTCGTTTTGGCTGTAACCTTCCTGACGGGTGGCTGCGCAGGCTCTACTGCCGGCGGTATCAAGGTCTGCCGTTTTATTGTGCTGCTAAAAACTGTTATGGCGGAGCTGCGTCGCACTATGCATCCGCAGATGCTGCTCAACGTTTATTATGCTAAAAGACGTCTGCCGACAGAAACGATTATCAACGTCAGCCGTTTCTTCTTTGTTTATGTTCTGGTTATAGCTATTTTGACGATGCTGCTCTGCTTAAGCGGTGTGGACGTAGATGAGGCCGTTTTCGGCGTGGCCTCCTGTATTTCCAGTGTCGGTCCTGCGTTTGGCAGTATCGGTGCTACAGGTAACTATGCCGGTGTTACCGGTATGGGACAGCTGACGCTGGCATTGGCTATGCTTTTGGGACGCCTGGAGCTGTTTACTGTGCTCGCATTGCTTCGCGGTGAATACTGGCGCAGCAGCAAGAGATGGTAAAGTGAATATTGTGGGATGAATAAAGTAAATCCGACGTGCTGTAGAAGCAGTGCGTCGGATTTTTTTGTGGTAAATATTTTTAATTTCCTTGCCGTTCTGCAGAGTTTTTTGCAGATATTAACAGTAGAAAGCAGAATATTATTTTGCAATGCACAACAATCGCGTTAAAAACGAATTATGCATACTGTTAATTAAGGAAGTGAGTTGAAAATATGCCTAATAATATTGTTATGTTGTCAATGGGCAGGGAGTGGCAAAGAGAAATCAAATATAAATGTACGAATATGGGAGAGCTATCATGCGTAAGCGGCAGGAGCCGGACTGAGCTTATTATACACTGCTTTTATGAGCTGCTGGCAAAGCAGGAGGTTATGCCGGTAAGATGTTATATTGTGGTCCATAACGCACAGGAGGAAGAGGCCTTTCGTAATTTAAAAAACAGATTTATCGGTAAGCTCTGTTTGATAAGCGTTAAGCTGCAGGAAAGCAAAAATGCCGCGAACGACTATCAGAACACAATCAGGCTTTTTGATGCAATCAACCAAAATAAGGCTATTTATAATGATAATATGATCAGCATGGATATCAGCAGTGCGGATTATCGTCTGTTTATGGATGTCAGCGCCTTGCTTTATGGTATAGATATGAAAAAAGGCCTTTATATAACGGTTGATAACAAGAAAAGAGAGCTGAGCATAACTGACGGCAACACAAATACAGCATATTTGCATTATACAGTGCAGAAAATGCAGCGGTATCTTAACAGTGATGTTTTAGCGGAGTGTTCCCAAGAGCTGTTTGCGCAAAGTCCCTATATGATGGCTCTGCTTGATATTTCCAAGAGGCTGAATGATGAAATCAAGCACTGCTGCGCTTATGATAAGATTAAAAATACATTGATGGAGTTAGGGGATTATTTGAAATGCCATAAGTCAGCTGCTGCTGATACAAGCTCAGTACCGGTGGTCAATGAGATTGAGCAAAGATATATTGTGCGTTTGCAGAGAGAATATGCTCCTATTTTGAATACTCGAAACAGAAATGATAATATACCGGCTCTGATCAGATGGTGTCTGAAAAAGGATATGCCTTTGCAGGCTGTACTTTTTGCTATCGAGCTGCTGCCGGATTACATGTTTGCCAGCGGAAAGCTGCAAGTGGAAAGGGAAAGAATTTCTGCTTACTGTCAGGCCAGAAACAAAAACTGGCGCAATTGGCGTATTTACTTTTTAAAAGCCTTTTCTGAGTATGATTATTATATGTCAGCTGTTAAAGCCGGCAATACTACCAAGCTGAGCGAAGCTAATTTCCAAATCATGCGTAAGGCAGGGCGAAAAAAGAGAATAGACAGACAATCGCGCTTTGATGTGAAGCGAGAGGCTTTTAAGGGAATGACGCAGGAGGAGCTGCATTATTTTGCGGAAACAGGCCGCCATATCAGCTATATTGCCTGCAGAGTGCCGCAAGAGCAGACGGAGCTGAAATGGTTTTTAGAGGAGGCGAAAAAATTCATCAGTGCAAATAACAGCTTCAGCTTTGTGGAGGAGGTGATGGATTTGCCTGCAACAAGCAGCCTGCGTAAGGTTTTGTTATATGGTAATACCATAAACAGCTCGTGGTATTATCTGCAAAGCAAAATTTCCGAGGCTGATTATTGCAACAGTGCCGACAGATTAGTGGTAAACTGCTTGGACGGATTGCCGTCATCCTTGAAACAGAAATGGTTTGACCTGGAGCATGAGGTGAGGATTGAGCCGGAGGTTAAGAAAAACAAGGCTAAGCAACAGGAAAATAATGCTCCCATCAATTTACCGCCTGCTAAGGGAAACCGCAGCAAGCTGTTGCGGAAGCTGCTGGAGCAAGGAGATGTCAGCACGAATATTAATGTGAAAAAGCTGTTTGCGTTTGTTGAATGCTATCAGGAGCTTTTATGTAAGTATCGCAACCATATGGCCCATTGCGAGCTGGAAAAAGCCGATGGTTGGGAGGTTGAGGGACTGCTGCATAAAATGCTGCGATATCTTGAATATTAGAGAGGTAGGGCAGAGGCGCTGAAAGGTGCTTTGGCGCAAACGAAAAGACCTGGCGTCCGGAGTTAAATCCTGATTTCAGGTCTTTTTTGTATACCGCAAGCGGTGGATGAGCTTCAACAGGAAGAGTTCGCGGCGCGAACTGTCAGGGCTATAATAGTCAACAAAACGCAAGCGGTTGGCAAGCTGTTCGCGAGGTGTTTTGTCATAATCGTAGAAAAGGCTTTAGCATGGAATTTTAATAATATACTAAATCTTCACATTATTCTTGACATTATCGCGATTATCTGCTAAAATAAACCCGTAAGATTTTGCACGCCTGCCCGGAGTACGGTCGTCGCAGCGTCATTGAGAACGCCTTATGTATTATTGAGTAGTACATATGGCGTTTTTTGCTAAGAAGGGAGTTGGAGTAATGGCAGAAACACATTTAAGTGAACCACAGAAAATCATAGCAGACATAACCTTAATGAATAATTGCTTTATGAATAAGGTATTTGCCAATGATATTGAAAGCACACAGCTTTTGTTGCGTATTATCCTGAATAATGATAAAATTAACGTAAAGACAGTTAATACGCAACAGTTTATCCAAAATCTCTATGGTCATTCGGCACAGCTGGATATATTGGCAACAGATGAAAACGGCAGACGTTTCAATGTTGAAATTCAGCGAGATGATGAAGGCGCACCGGTTAAAAGAGCGCGTTATTACAGCAGTGTTCTTGACGTGCATTTTCTGGATTCCGGAGAGAAATACGATAAGCTGAACGATGTGTATGTAATTTTTATTACGGAGCATGATGTGTTGCATCGCAACTATCCTATCTACAATGTTGAACGTGTAATTACGGAGGATGGCACAGCTTTTGCCGATGGCTCAAAAATAGTCTATGTGAATGCGTCCTGTAGGAGCGATACACCGCTTGGACGCCTGATGCAGGATTTTAACTGTGCCAATCCCGATAAAATGCATTATAAAGAGCTGGCAGACAGAGTGAGCTTTTTCAAGAAGACAAAGGAAGGAGAAAAGACTATGACTGATATTATTGAGCTTTATGCAGCAAAAAGAGCGAAGGAAGCAGCGAAAGCAGCGGCAGAAAAAGCTGCGAAAAAAGCAGCGAAAAAGACTGCACAGGCACGAAACATAGAATTAGCCAAAGATCTTTTGGCTGAAGGAGAAAGCATCGAAAGAACTGTGCGTCTTTCAAAGCTTTCGGAAGCAGAGGTGCGCGAGCTGGCATCCAAGCTGACAGCATAAGAGCATAGCGACAAAGGGCGTTCTACCAAAAGTACGGTAGAACGCCTTATTTATTGAAAACAATATATTTTTACGCAAACGAAAAGACCTGAGGTTCGGAGTAAAATCCGGGCTTCAGGTCTTTTTTTACATACCGCAAGCGGTAATCTAGCCTTTAACGTGGCGACATCTTCTGGCGTGACGATGCAACAGAAGTGTTACAAAACCGCAAGCGGTAATCTGGTCTTTAACATGGCTTAATCTCTGCATGGCTAGTCAAAGCAGCATCAGGTTACAAAACCGCAAGCGGTAATCTAGGCCTTTAACTATGGGACTTCCTGTAGTGGATATTTGTGAAGTAGCAAGTTACAAAACCGCAAGCGGTAATCTAGGCCTTTAACCCTGTGGCTCGCACACGGCTCACAGAGCGGGCTTAAAGCCCTACAATGGAAAATCGAAACGCTGTTTATAGTAAAAACAGCCGATTTGCTCACAACAGCGGTGTTTTTCCGCCTCTGCAAAAAGCAAAATGCGCTTGGCGCAAGGCTTGCAGACTTTTGGCAAATGATTTGCCTGTTGTGATAAATCTACTATAACACATCGAACAGCTTTTGACAAGTGCTTTCTTTAATTTATCCTGTTCTATGCGCTTTACAAGGCTTTTATTAACTATATAAAAACATATTTGCAAACAAAAAGCAAGTTATCACAAAATTAGCGCAACATTTGCCGGGGGTGTTTCATAAAAATTTTTGCCGTTTCGTGCCGGATTTTGTATTTCGTTGCAGATTTATAAAGTGAAGGGGTTAGCGAACCAGACGGCAAGTCAAAGCGCACCTTTTTTACCATGTCGGTTTTAATCTGACAGATTATAATTAATTTAACAGTTGAGAAACTGAAACGTCGAAAGTTTGAAAGGAAGTAGATAACATGGCAATTTCTAAATACTATATTACAGGTGCAGAATTAAACGAATTTAAGCTTTTAGTCGCTGAATGCAAGGATCGCGGCTTCACAATGAGCTATCAGGTTTCCAGATATATAGTGAATAACAGATTGGGTTATAAATACAGACATATTGCAGGTGATCATCACTTAAGAAACTCCTATGACCAATGGATATATAAGGGTGGTATTGCTCCTAAGTACTACAGAATGCTCTGCATTGAATTGGGACTTGGCAATAAACACAGTGACGCTGAGGTGGAAAAGTTCCGCTCTTATGCGGAGATGGGCCTGTTTGATAATTATGCTGCATAAGTAGCTTTGATAAATAGGATAGGAAGATGATAAGAGCAAAATAGCATACCGGTTTTATAGCAATAGCAGTTTTTTCTAAGGCGTTCTGCCCAAACTGCGGTAGAACGCTTTTTGCATACCGCAAGCGGTGGTTAGCACAACTATTCGTCTGCTGGTATTTATTGTTTTAAAATGATATAATAGCATTAGATTTAATGAACGATAGGACTTTATTACTTTAGCGTAGGGGGGACAAAGGTGGAGAAACGCAGATTGCCGTTAGGCGTAGAATTTTTTGATACAATTCGCAAGGAGCAGTATTATTATATTGATAAGACCGGTCTTATCAGCGATTTGGAAAAGCGCATGGGCAAGGTTAATCTGTTTACTCGCCCCAGACGCTTTGGTAAAACCTTAAATATGAGTATGCTGCAATGCTTTTATGAGCTGGGAGCAGACAGCGGTCTGTTCGAAGGACTCAGGATTGCGCAGGATAAGGCCTTGTGCGAGCAATGCCTGGGGCAGTTCCCTGTAATCTTTTTGACCTTGAAGGATGTGGAAGGGCTTGCCTACAGCAATGCAGAGGCTAATTTGTCACGCCTGATGCAGCAGGAGGCTTTGCGACATAAGGAGCTTAAGACCAGTGACAAGCTGCTGCCGGAGGAGCTGGCTGCCTACGCTGCTTTGTGCAGCGGACTGCAGGGAGAAGCATTGGCGGACAGCTTGCGCCTTTTGACGCAGCTTTTGGCAAAGCATTACGAGCGAGAGGTTGTTGTGCTGATTGATGAATATGATGTGCCGCTGGCGAAGGCCTATCATGCAGGCTATTATAAGGAAATGACAGCACTATTGCGTACTTTTTTGGGAAAGGCGCTGAAGACTAACAGTTATTTATACAGGGCGGTGCTTACAGGCTGCTTGCGTGTGTCTAAGGAAAGTATTTTTACAGGATTGAACAACTTCATTATCAATACAATAGTTGATGAGGGAGCAGAGGAATATTTTGGCTTTACACCGGATGAGGTTGACAGGCTGATGCATTACTATGCTATCGAAAAACATGCCAACGTTATGAGGGAATGGTATGATGGTTATCGCTTTGGCAAGGCAGAGATTTACTGTCCCTGGGATGTGATAAATTATGCCAATAAGCTGCGTTTTAATGCTGCTGCTCAACCGGAGGCTTTTTGGGTTAATACCAGCGGTAATGAGCTGGTGCAGCATTTTGTCCATAAGGCAGATAAAAACACTAAGAATGAATTGGAGCAGCTGTTGGATGGCGAATGTATAGAAAAGAGCCTGCGCCTTGATTTGACATATGATGAGCTCGACCGTTCGATTGATAATTTGTGGAGCGTGCTTTTTACTACAGGTTATCTGACAACAAGCGGCAAAGCTGTTGACGGCGTATATAAGCTGAAGCTCCCGAACAGAGAGGTGCGCGAGGTTTTTCTGCATAAGATTAAGGAATGGTTTGATAATGAGCTGGTGCGTAAATCTTCTGGGACAGGTGAGCTGCACCGGGCGCTTGCTGGCGGTGAGGCTGCAGCGGTAGAGAAGAAGCTGAATTTGATTATGAGCAGAATGATCAGCATTTTAGACACTAAGGCTAAGGCAGCGCAAAAGGAGAATTTTTATCATGGTCTGCTTTTGGGGTTGCTGCGCAGTGAGCCAGAATGGCTTGTTTTGTCTAATGCGGAATCCGGTGACGGCTTTAGCGATATTCTTGTGGAAACGGATGAGCCTGATACCGGAATTGTGGTAGAGGTGAAGTATGCAGCTGCCTTCGGCGAACTGGATGGTGCTTGCCAAAAGGCGTTAGAACAGATAAGGGTGCGCCGTTATGACGAACGCTTACGCAATGAGGGAAGAACGCATATCTATGCTTATGCGATAGCCTTTCATAAAAAGCGTTGCAGGGTTGCGGTAGAACGGTTGTAGAATTAAGGACCTGAAGTACGGAGTAATCTGTGCTTCAGGTCTTTTTTTGCATACCGTAAGCGGTTAGCTTTAACAGAAAGAGTTCGCGGCGCGAACTGTTAGGGGTATAATAGTCAACAAAACGCAAGCAGTTGGCAGGCTGTTTACAAGGCGCTTAATCATAATATAAGGGACGGTTTTTGACAAGTGCTTTCACAATATACTAAATCTTCATACTATTCTTGACATTATCGCGATTATCTGATAATATAAGACCATAAGATTTTGCACGCCTGCCCAGAGTACGGTCGCTGCAGCGTCATTGAGAACGCCTTATGTATTATTGAGTAGTACATAGGGCGTTTTTTGCTAAGAAGGGAGTTGGAGTAATGCAAACAAAAGAAGCAAGTCAAGAAAGTGAAATCAAGCAGGTCATACGCAGCCTATGTATGATGAACAACAGGTTTATGAATTTTATGCTTGATGACAACAAGGAAGCAGCGCAGGTTTTCTTGCGCATTATTCTGGGAGATGATAAAATTAAGGTGAGGAATGTCAGGATACAAAGCTTTATCCAAAACATCTACGGACATTCTTCGCAATTAGACATTCTTGCGCAGGATAGCGAAGGACGCTATTTTAATGTAGAGGTGCAGAGAAGCGATGAAGGCGCTCCGGCAAGACGTGCCAGATTTTACAGCAGTATTCTCGATACGCATTTCCTGCAACCAAGTAAGCTCTACGAAGAGCTGCCGGATACTTATGTAATTTTTATCACAGAGAATGATGTCTTGCGCGATAATTTGCCGTTATATGATATAAGACGAACGATTAAGCAAAGCGCCAAAGATTTTGAAGATGGTTCGCATATTATCTACGTCAACAGCCAGCGCCGTGATGATACAGCGTTAGGTAAACTGATGCAGGATTTGTATTGCACAGAGCCTAAAAATTTGCATTACCGTGAATTTGCCGAGCGCATGGAGTTTTTGAAATACAGTAAGGAGGGCGAAGAAAAAATGACTGACGTAATTGAGGAATATGCTGCAAGAAAGGCTGAAGCAGCAGCAAAGGCAGTTGAGGAATATGCTGCAAGAAAGGCTGAAGCAGTGGCAAAAGAAGTAGCAAAGGCAGCAAAAGAAAAAGAGCAGGCAAATAAAATTGAATTTGCCAAAGGCCTCTTGGCTGACGGCATGAGCATCGAATTCACCGTCCGCCACTCCAAACTTTCGGAAGCAGAGGTGCGCGAGCTGGCGTCCAAGCTGACAGCATAAGAGCATAGCGACAATAAGGCGTTCTACCCAAAGTACGGTAGAACGCCTTTTTTATTGAAAACAATATATTTTTATGCAAACGAAAAGACCTGAGGTCCGGAGTAAAATCCGGTCTTCAGGTCTTTTTTGCATACCGTAAACAACAAAAAAGCCTCTCCTTGGGGAGAGGTGTCATCGCAAAGCGATGACGGAGAGGGGTGATGACCAATATAAGACTAATCGTAAGAGTGGAAACAGCAGTCCCCTCTTAGTCGCCCTGGCGGGCGCCAGCCGCCCTAGGGCGCCCTCTCTTGCCCTGCGGGCAATTCACCTTGTCCCCCCGAGGGGAGCCTCTCTTCGCATATACCGCAAGCGGTAATCTGCCCTTTAACAAGTATGGGCAGCGCAACTTTGGAAAGAAGCACAGCGGTTACAAAACCGCAAGCGGTAATCTGGCCTTTAACAAGAAAGCATTGACGCTTGTTACAAAAGCTACGAAGCGTAACAAAACCGCAAGCGGTAATCTAGGCCTTTAACTCTCAACGGTAAGCAGCTCGGCAATTTCAAGCAAATCGTAACAAAACCGCAAGCGGTAATCTAGGCCTTTACCCTGTGGCTCGCACACGGCTCACAGAGCGGGCTTAAAGCCCTACAATGGAAAATCGAAACGCTGTTTATAGCAAAAACAGCCGATTTGCTCACAACAGCGGTATTTTTCCGCCTCTGCAAAAAGCAAAATGCGCTTGGCGCAAGGCTTGCAGACTTTTGGCAAATGATTTGCCTGTTGTGATAAATCTACTATAACATATCGAACAGCTTTTGACAAGTGCTTTCTTAAATTTATCCTATTCTATGCGTCTTACAAGGCTTTTATTCAGCATATAAAAATACATTTGCAAACAGAAAGAAAGTTATCGCAAAATTAGCGCAACATTTGCCGGGGGTGTTTCCTAAAAAATTTTTACCGTTTTGTGCCGGATTTTGTTTTGCGTTGCAGACTTATAAAGTGAAGGGAGAAAGCGGGCCGGAAACGGCCGTGACATGGCGCTTAAATCAAAGCCGCCAAGAACTGTATTTAATGAAAGAAACGTACAAACGTCAAAAAACGAAAGGAAGCTGATAACATGATTTCTATTGCAGATTACATTAAAATGAAGGGTGAAAAGTTTAGAGAAAAGCTGGCATTGGGTTATACTATGTGCGAATGCGACACCCTGCGCTTTAATGAAGGCAACCTGCCTGATTACAGATATTATATTGTGCAGGATTTGTATGCTATGCGTTATGACCTTGCTTATGCTCACGAGTACAAGAGAATGTATACCAGACTGCTGCAGCGCATGTCTCCCGGTTCGGAACTGGAGGTTACCTCGCTCGGCTGCGGCAATATGGTTGATTACTGGTCCTTGAAGCGTGTTCTGCCGGCAAACTGCCGTGTAAGCTATCATGGCGTGGATGTTATTGACTGGGATGACAAATTTGCTGCCTGCAAAGGTGACAAAATTGATTTTGCGCTTCAGTATATTTCCGATTATCTCTATGATTGCGACGAGCTCAAATCCGATGTATATGTTTTTCCAAAGTCCATCAGCGAGATTGATGATGACGAGCTGGAGGCTATCTGCCGGATTATCTCCGAAAAGGGCTTCGCCAAGGACGAGGTACACTTCCTGTTCTCTATGCGTGCCAACCAATATTCACTGGATCGCGATAGGGCCAAGACCGATAAGATTTGTGCTGCAATCAGGGATGCCGGCATGATGCCTGACGGTAAAAGCGGAAGCCTGTATACAGGACCGGATAAGATGATTTATAACTGCGATAGAGATTTTAATATTGACGCGCTGCAAAGCACCTATGATATGCTTAACAATTTACCCTACATGTGCGACAATTATCATAGCGGCTGCTGCTCCTGCGATTTGTGTGCAGAAAACCGCAATCAGCCGATGCTGAAGACTAAATACATTAGATACCAAATCTTTACGTTCAGAAAGGTGGCTTAACGCCGATGATTATAAGTGCAAGCAGAAGAACCGATGTACCGACATATTATTCCGACTGGTTTATGCAGCGCATCAAGGAAGGCTATGTGCTGGCGCGCAATCCGATGAACGCGCATCAGGTGAGCCGCATCAGCCTTAATCCGGAGGTGGTGGACGGCATTGTCTTCTGGACGAAGAACCCGCTGCCGATGCTGGATAAGCTGCCGCTGCTTAAGGATTACATGTATTACTTTCAGTTTACGCTCAACGGCTATGAGCAGGATGTGGAGGCAGGCGTGCCTCCGAAGGATAAGTTCATCGTGCCCGGCTTTCAGCGTCTGAGCGATATGCTGGGGCCGGAGCGCGTCATCTGGCGTTATGATCCGATTTTGCTCAACAATAAATATACCTTTAATTATCATGTGCAGCGCTTTGCGGAGCTGGCCAAGCAGCTGGCGCCGTATACGAAGCAGTGCACCATCAGCTTTCTGGATATGTATGCCAAAACCGAACGCAACATGCAAGGCTTGGCAGTGCAGCCGTGGAGCCTGGAGCAGATGGATGCTATGGCAAAGGCGCTGTCGGAAATCGCGCACAGCTACGGCCTGGAGCTGGCAACCTGCGCCGAGGGCATCGAGCTGGATAAGTATGGCATTAAGCATGCGCACTGCATCGACGGCGGCCTCTTTGAAAAGCTGCTCGGCTGCCCGATGAAGGTGAGCAAGGACAAGAACCAGCGCCAAGAATGCGGCTGCGTGGCAAGCGTCGATATCGGTGCCTACAATACCTGTCGCAACGGCTGCCGCTACTGCTATGCCAACTTCAATAACGCTATGGTACAGAAAAACAGGCAGCAGCATCATCCCGGTTCGGCGCTGCTTTTGGGTGAAGTGGGCGAGGAGGACAGAATTACCGAGCGTAAAATGCATTCCTGCCTGGAAAGACAGCAGGGCCTGTTCGCCTAACCCTGCCTTCTCCCGGAAAACTGTAATATGCGTTACAATTTTAAGTGAATTTAAAAAATTATGAGAAATTTTTCACAAAAAGCAGGATAAATGGGCAATATCAGCGAAATACTTGTCATAACAAATGCCTGATAAAGGGGGATTTATCATGAAAGAGTACACTGGAGATAAGATTAGAAATGTGGCCATTGTGGGTCATGGTGGAGCAGGAACCACGTCCGTTACCGAAGCCCTGCTGTATCGCAGCGGAGCAATCAGCAGAATGTGCAAGGTTGAAGACGGTGCTACCACCACTGACTATGAACCCGAGGAAATCAAACGTAAGGTCTCCGTTAACGCCACTTTGGCACCTGTTGAATGGCGTGATACCAAGATTAACTTCATCGACACTCCCGGCTTTGCTGACTTCGTTGCCGAGGTTAAAGGAGCTTTTAGAGCAGTAGACAGTGCGTTAATCGTGGTTTGCGCAACCAGCGGTGTACAGGTTGGTACCGAACAATGCTGGAAGCTGGCTGAAGAAGCCGGTTTGCCGCGTATCATTTTTGTCAACAAGATGGATCGTGAGAACGCTGATTTTGATAGCATTTTGGATAACCTGCGCGGTAAGTTCGGTAAGCATGTACTGCCGTTACAGCTGCCTTTGGGCAAGGAGGACAACTTCCAGGGTATTATAGACCTTTACAAAATGAAGGCCTATCGTGCCAATGGTAATGGCTCCGATGAAATAGAGATTCCGGATGAGTATAAAGAGGCTGCTGCTGCTGCCCACGAAAAGATGGTAGAGGCTGCGGTTGAAGCAGATGACGATTGCATGATGCGTTATTTGGAAGGAGAAGAGATTAGCGACGAGGAAATTATGAAATGTCTGATTAAGGGCATTCGTCAGGCTATCATCTATCCTATGCTTTGCGGCAGTGCCTACAAGAACATTGGTCTTGGCCGATTGATGAACGCGATCATCGACTTTACCTATCCGGCAATTCTGAACGACTATATCGTTATGGATAAAGAAACCGGCGAAGAAGAAGTGCGTGACGCCAATGCTCCGATGGCAGCGTTGGTATTTAAGACAACTTCCGACCCCTTTGTTGGTCGTCTAAGTTATTTCCGTGTATTCTCAGGCTCAATTAAAGCAGATAGCGTAGTTTATAACTCCCGCCGTGAAGAAGAAGAGCGTATTGCCAACATCTTCACAATGCGTGGTAAGACTCAGATTCCTATGAAGCAGGTTCCTGCCGGTGATATCGGTGTAGTTGCTAAGCTGCAATATACCTCTACCGGTGACACCCTCTGCGACAAGAATTCTGAGGTTGAATTCCCGCCCATTAACTTCCCGTTGCCGATGTACACCAGAGCGATTTACCCGAAGAAAAAAGGTGATGAGGACAAGATTATGTCCGCTCTGAATCGTCTGATGGATGAAGACCCGACGATTATCGTTACCAAAAACCCTGTTACCAAGGAAACCTTAATCAGCGGTATGGGCGACCAGCACATTGATATAATCATGGAGCGTATGCAGCGTAAATTTGGTGTTGAGGCTATTCTCAAAGCACCGATTATCGAATATCGCGAAACTATTCGTGGCTCTGCCGAGGTAGAAGGCAAGCACAAGAAGCAGTCCGGCGGTCATGGCCAGTATGGTCACGTAGTTATTAAAATGGAGCCCCTGCCGCCCGGAGGTGGATTTGAGTTTGTAGATAAGATTTTCGGTGGCGCAGTACCTCGCCAATATATCCCTGCTGTTGAAAAGGGCATGCGTGAAGCTATGGAAAAGGGTATCCTTGCAGGCTATCCGGTTGTAGATATGCGCATCACCCTGCTTGATGGTTCGTATCATACTGTCGATTCCTCTGAAATGGCATTTAAAACTGCTTCCAATATCGCCTTCAAGAAGGCCATGGAACAATGCAAGCCGGTGTTGCTTGAGCCTATTTACAGCTTAAACGTAACCTGTGCCGATTCTATGATGGGCGATGTTATCGGCGATTTGAACTCCAAACGCGGTCGCATTCTCGGTATGCAGAGCGTAGAAGACGGCTTGAGCGTAGTTAATGCTCAGGTACCCTATGCAGAGATTTCGGAATATGCCGTAGACCTCCGCGCAATTACCCAAGGTCAGGGAACCTTCGAAATGAAATTCGACCATTACGAAGATGTTCCGCCTAAGATGGCAGAAAAAATTATCGCTGAGCATAAGGAAGCGTAATTAAACCTGCGACAACTGAATAAAGCGTTTATGGGCCTGCCGACTGACGTGAGTCAGCCGGCAGTTTGCTTTGGCCAGAAAAGGCTTTTAGGTAAATTCAGGATAGTTCAGTTTGATTTCAGTATGCTTTGCGACAATAATACTGCAGTCGCTGGTATTGACTAAGCGGAATAAATATGCTAAAATCTACAGTTGAGTACGAAAGATGATCGCGGCTGGCTTTAAGCCAGATGAGGAAAGTCCGAGCTCCACAGGGCAGGATGCCGGATAACGTCCGGCGAGGGTGACCTCAGGGATAGTGCCACAGAAATGTGTACCGCCTGCATTTGCAGGTAAGGGTGGAACGGTGCGGTAAGAGCGCACCAGCGGTCTGGTAACAGGCCGGCTAGGTAAACCCCATCCGGAGCAAGACCAAATAGGGGAGGGATGAAGCTGCCCGCTGAGCCTTCCGGGTTGTGTCGCTTGAGCTTGCAGGTAACTGTAAGACTAGATAAATGATCATCACCGCTTCGCGGAACAGAACTCGGCTTATTGAGTACTCATACCTTGCAAAACGGCTGCCTGATGGCAGCCTTTTTTGTCTGATTTTGTTTGAGCAGATTTTTTAGCAGAAGAATAAGTGGTGTAATATAATGAAGAAAAAAGTTTCTTTGGTAGTGCCGGTATTTAATGAAGAAGATAACCTGCACGAGTTTCACAAGCATGCTACCGCTGTTATGCAGCAGGAAGCCTATGATTACAATATTATATTTGTCGACGATGGTTCGCGTGACAGCAGTGCGCTGATTCTGGCAGAGCTGGCGGCGCAGGACGAGCATGTGGAGGCCTATCTTTTGAGCCGCAACTACGGTCACCAAATGGCGCTTACCTGCGGCCTTGATCATGCCGACGGTGATGCTGTTATTACGATGGATGGCGATTTGCAGCATCCGCCTGAGCTGATTCCGGAGCTTTTGCGCCTTTGGGAGGCAGGCAATGAGATTGTGCAGACCAAGCGCATGGCTACGGAGGATGCAGGCTTCTTCAAGAACCTGACATCTGCAGCCTACTACAAAATTATCAACACCTTATCTAAAGTAGAAATTACTCCCGGTGGCAGCGATTTCCGTCTGATGGACAGGATTGCGGTTGATGCCTTCAAGCTGTACCGCGAGCGTGCGCGCTTTATCCGCGGCCTGGTAAATACACTCGGCTTTCATGTTGCTGTGGTGGAATTTGTGGCACCGCCGCGCTTTGCCGGCCGTTCCAAGTTCAATCTGCACAAGATGCTGCACTTTGCGCTGGACGGTATTACGGCCTTTTCCAACCTGCCTTTGCGCTGGGCTTTTTACATCGGTATTGTTTTCGGTATGTGCAGTATTCTGCTTTTAGGCCATGTTTTTTATGTGAAATTTGTGACCAACGATGCCGTTCCGGGGTGGGCAACTACTACAGTCAGTGTTTTGTTTCTTGGAGGAATTCAGCTTGTAGGGATAGGTATCCTGGGCGAATATATTGGGCGTATTTTCGAGGAAATCAAGCATAGACCACTATATTTAGTAGCGCGTCATCTGCAGAACTGTAACAAAATAAACGAAAATAAAGCAAAATAAGCGCATTAATATTATAACAAATTAGGATTTTACAGAAACGGTATTTTGTGGTATAATAGGTATGTCTTAAAAAAGAAGAAAGGATGTAGGTGCCAGTGGTCAAACGCAAAGTATTAGTTTTCTGTATGACAGTTTTGTTTAGTTTAAGCTGTGCTGTAACAGCTTTGGCTTCCTTCCAACGCGGAGACGATGGACAGGAAGTAGTGGCAATTCAAAAGAGATTGGTAGAATTAAGCTATTCTATTAATAATATAGATGGTGATTTCGGTCCCGAAACCGAAAGAGCTGTTAAAAACTTCCAAGCTGATAAAGGATTAGAGGTTGATGGTATTGTAGGGTCAGCTACCTATAGAGCGCTGATGAACAGGGAGATGCCTCCTAACCGTAGCAATTCCGTTGTACGCAACGTACTGCGTTCTGCTTACAGTGTCATCGGTACTCCATATGTATTTGGCGGAACTACTCCTTATGGTTTCGACTGCTCCGGCTTTACCCAATATGCATTTGCAAGAGCAGGTGTATATCTGCCGCGTATGGCTGACAGCCAGTTCTACTCCGGCCGTCAGATTTCCATGAGCCAGCTTCGCCCCGGCGATCTGATTTTCTTCACAACATATGAAGCGGGTGCTTCTCATGTTGGTATTTATGTTGGCGACGGCAACTTCATTCATGCAGGCACCAGCACCGGCGTAACGGTTTCTTCCGCATTCACCGGCTATTGGGGCGCACGTTATTACGGCGCTTGCCGCGTTCTTTAAAGGATTCAAGCAGATAGGCTTCGGCTTATCTGCTTTTTCTTATGCAAAGTATTGGAAATTTTATTTATTTATGATATAATAAAACAGGTTATTGGTGTGGGTGATTCATTCTTAATTGACAAGATGGTTAACTCCTGACGGTCCCGCCGCTGTGAAGGCCTTGTGTCTAAGTCAGCAGTCAGCCCATGCTTTATTCTGAATCCACGGGTGATGGAGGCGGTTGGGTTTACTAATTGCATGGAATAATTGTCGTTAGTTAATTCTGTCTTTATGGCTTTTGTCGGATTCGGCAGAAGTCTTTTTTTATTATTGATAATCCCTACCATATGGGAAAATTAATTGTGAAGGAGCTGCACTTTGGAAGAATATCAGTTTTCGCAAGGAAAGGTTTTGCGTTGTGGTTATACTACCGGCAGCTGTGCAACGGCCGCATCCAAGGCAGCAGCAACCATGCTGCTGACAGGCGAGCGCGTTGAAACTGTGCGCATTGACACTCCCAAGGGCATTGTGCTTGACCTTGAGCCTTTGGATGTAGAGATGACTCCGGATTATGTCAGCTGTGCAATCCGCAAGGATTCCGGCGACGATCCTGATGATACTAACGGTGTGCTGGTTTATGCCAGAGCCGAAAGGACTGACGGCAGCGGTATCGAGCTGGAAGGCGGCGTAGGCGTAGGCAGGGTGACCAAGCCCGGTCTGGCGTGTGCTGTCGGCGGACCGGCGATTAATCCCACGCCGCGCAGAATGATTACGCAGGAGGTTGGCAAGGCTATGGAGGCTGCCGGTTATAACGGCGGCATGAAGCTGACGATTTCTATTCCCGCAGGTGTAGAAATTGCCAAGAAAACCTTCAACCCCCGTCTTGGTATTATCGGCGGCCTGTCGGTTTTAGGAACCAGCGGCATTGTTGAGCCGATGAGTGAAAAGGCGCTGATTGAAACGATGTATGTGGAAATCAGAGCGCAGAAGGCACGCGGCAATAAAAATCTGCTGGTGTTCTTCGGCAACTACGGCGAGGATTTTACCCGCGATGAAATGAAGCTTGATCTTGACGGTCATGTTACCTGCAGCAACTTTGTGGGTGAGCTTTTGGATTATGCCGTTTACTGCGGCTTTGAAACCTTGCTGCTTATCGGCCATTCCGGTAAGCTGGTGAAGGTGGCGCAGGGCGTAATGAATACACATTCCAAGTACGCGGACTGCCGCACGGAGCTGTTTGCTCTGGAGGCGATGTTCCACGGAGCTTCGGTGGAGGTAGGACGTGAGATTTACGGCTGTCTTACTACCGATGAGGTGACCAAGGTTCTGAAGCGGGAGCAAATCTTTGAGCCTGTGATGGACAAGGTTACGGAAAAAATTGATTTTTACATGCAGCATAGAGTGCATGGCAAAATAAAAACGGCTGCTTTGATGTTTTCCAATGTCTATGGCATTTTGGGCAAGACCAAGTACGCAGACGAATTAATCCAGCTACATAAGCAAAAAGGAGTATGAGAGAATGAGAGGCAAACTTTATAGTGTTGGTATCGGTCCCGGAGATCCGGAATTAATGACCCTGAAGGCTGTACGCCTGTTGAAGGAGTGTGACGTTGTTGCATTACCTAAGGGAGATACCGACGTAATGACGGCTAAGGAAATCGTTAATCACGTAGTAGATCTTGATGCAAAACCCCAGCTGATTGTTTATATGCCTATGACTAAGGATATGGCAGCAATGGACAAAGCACACCGCGAGGGTGCAGATGCTATTGAAAAGCTGCTTGATGAAGGCAAAAACGTTGTATTCATCACTCTTGGCTGTCCTACCGTATATGCAACCTGCATTTACGTTCATAAGCTGGTGCTGAAGGATGGCTATGATGCAGAGCTGGTTGCAGGCGTAACCTCTATCTGCGCTGTTGCAGCTAAGCTGAATACTTCCCTGTGCGAAAGAGCGGAACCGCTGATTGTTCTGCCCGGCAGCTATAAACAGTCCGCAGCATTCCTTGATGGCCCCGGCAACAAGGTGCTGATGAAATCCGCAAGCGAAATCGGCCGTGTAGTTGACGAGCTGCGCGAGCGTAAGCTCATTAAAAATTCCGGTATGGTTGAAAGATGCGGCCTGCCGGGCGAAAAAATCTATCGTAACCTTGAAGAAGTAGATCCTAAGAGCAGCTATTTCTCAGTAATATTGGTTAAAGAAAAGGAGTTTGATGAATAATGATCTATTTTATTGGTGCTGGTCCTGGTGCAGCTGACTTAATTACTGTAAAAGGTAAAGAACTTTTGGAAAAGGCTGACCTGGTTATTTACGCAGGCTCCCTTGTTAACCCGGAACTGCTGAAATACTGCAAACCGGAATGTACTATTATGAACAGTGCAACTATGACCTTGGAAGAGGTTATCGCTGCTATGGTTCCCGCAGCTCAGGCCGGCAAGCTGGTTGTACGCCTGCACACCGGTGACCCCAGCGTTTACGGTGCACATCGCGAGCAGATTGACCTGCTGCGCAGCTACAACCTTGACTACGAGGTTGTTCCGGGCGTAAGCTCCTTCTGCGCTGCTGCTGCTTGCCTGAAGGCTGAATACACTCTGCCGAATGTAAGCCAATCTGTTATTATCACCCGTATGGAAGGCCGTACTCCGGTTCCGAGCCATCAGAAGATTGCCGACTATGCTGCCCACAAGGCAACCATGGTTATCTTCCTGAGCAGCGGTATGCTGGAAAAACTGCAGACAGAGCTCGTAAGAGGCGGTTATAGAAACGATACTCCGGCTGCTATTGTTTACAAAGCATCCTGGCCGGATGAAAAGGTTATCCGCTGCACCGTTGGTACCCTGGCAGAAAACGCTGCTAAATACGGTATCAACAAAACTGCGCTGATTACCGTCGGCGGCTTCCTGGGCAACGCTTACGACCGCAGTGAGCTGTACAACCCGACCTTCGCTCACGGCTTCCGTGAAGCAGACCCGACTAAACTGGACGTTAAGCCCGAGGTTAAATAAGCTATGCGCGCGGCTATATTTTCCTTTTCGGCGCGTGGTGCGGAGCTGAGCAAAAAGGTTGCCGAATACCTGCACAGCATCGGTTATGAAACGGAGCTGCAGACTGTAGCGAAGTATGCGGAGCAGACGGGCATTGCCCCGATGCTGCCGGACCATAACGGTGCCTGCGCAGCTGTTTTCAACAAATGTCAGGCGTTGGTATACGTCGGCGCTGTCGGTATTGCGGTGCGTACTATCGCGCCCTTTATCAAAAGCAAGCTGACGGACCCTGCGGTTATTTCGGTAGACGAACGCGGTAGCTTTGTTATTCCTCTGCTTGCAGGTCACATCGGCGGAGCCAATGAGCTTTCGCGCTGTCTGGCAGCAGCGCTGGGCGCAACTGCCTGCGTGACTACGGCGACGGATGTCAATGGTCTTTTCGCTGTTGACGAATGGGCGGCCCGCAACCGCATGGTGCTGTGCTCTCTGGCAGCAGCCAAGGATTTTGCTGCAGCACTGGTGGGGGATGAAAAGGTAGGCCTGTATTATGATAAGGAATTTCAGCTTACAGGTCCGCTGCCCAAGCTGGTAGTTGAGGACAGCAGCCTGCCCGTAGGTATGGCTGTTACCTTGCAAAAGCATTTGCAGCCTTTTGCGACTACGGTACGCCTGCTTCCCAAGATTGTGCATCTGGGAATCGGCTGCCGCCGCAATACGCCCTTGGAAAATATTGAAGCTCTGGTACTGCCGGAGCTGGAAAAGCTGCAGCTGGACAAGCGTTCTGTTGTGGCAATTGCAAGTGTAGATTTGAAAAAAGATGAGCAGGGTTTACTGGCCTTTGCCAAAAAATATAACTTTGCTGCTAATTTCTATTCAGCCGATGAATTGAACAGTGTAGCAGGCGATTTCACGCCCTCGGCCTTTGTGCAGAGCGTAGTTGGTGTAAGCAACGTATGCGAGCGCAGTGCTGTGAAAGACAGCAAGGGCGGCAGGCTGCTGCTGCGCAAGACAAGTCTGAATGGTGTAACTCTGGCTGTTGCAGCCGAAAACCTGGTTCTGGATTTTGCCAGAACCGGATTGAAGACTGATTAAGGAGACGAGATAATGGGTAAATTATTTGTTGTGGGCCTTGGCCCCGGCGGCGTAGAGCAAATGACCAAAAGAGCTTACGACGCACTGAAGTCCTGCGATGTTATTGCAGGCTACAATGTATACGTTAACCTGATTAAGGAAGATTTCAAGGAGAAGGAATTCCTCTCCAACGGCATGCGTAAAGAGGTTGACCGCTGCAAGCTGGCTCTGGATGAAGCTCTGAAGGGCAAAACCGTTGCTATGATTTCCAGCGGCGATGCAGGCGTTTACGGCATGGCAGGCATTATGTGCCAGGTTGCCAAGGATCATCCCGAAATTGAAATCGAGGTTGTTCCCGGCATTACCGCAGCATGCTCCGGCGCTGCTGTACTGGGCGCACCGCTGATCAGCGACTTCTGCCTGATTTCCCTCAGCGATTTGCTGACTCCGTGGGAAAAAATCGAGAAGCGTCTAGACTGCGCTTCCAAAGGCGATTTCTGCATCTGCCTGTATAACCCTTCCAGCCACAAGCGTCATGATTACCTGCAAAAGGCTTGCGATATCATGCTGAAAAATCAGCCTGGTACCATTCCTGCGGGCATTGTACGCAACATCGGCCGCGATGGTCAGGACTTTGAACTGACTACTTTGGCAGAGCTGCGCGATAAACAGGTAGATATGTTCTCTACCGTTATTATCGGCAACACCCAGACCGAAGTAATCAATGGCCGTATGGTAACCCCGCGTGGTTACAAGCTGGCATGAAACCGGTAATTTGGCTTATTGGCGGCACCAGTGAGGGACGCCGCCTGATTAAGGAGCTGGCAAAGCTGCCGGTGGAGCTGTATGTTTCTGTTGCTACGGATTACGGTGCGTCCTTGATTGAGCCGCAGCCGGGAATGACCGTTATGGCAGAGCGTATGGACCTTGCAGCTATGTGTGCCTTTATTCGGGAGCATCGCCCTGCCTGCGTTATCGACGCTACGCATCCTTATGCTACCGTTGTTACCGCAACGGTGCAGGAGGCCTGCAGCACCGAGCAGGTTGAATATCTGCGTCTGGTGCGTCCGTCGGGCGAGGGCGGCGATTACATTACCGTTCATGATTTTGCGGAAGCAGTTGAGCTTCTGAATCATCTGGACGGTGGCATCTTCCTTACTACCGGAAGCAAGAATCTGCCGGACTTCACCGCTGTGCATGATTACGCCGAGCGTATCGTTCTGCGTATCCTGCCGCTGGAAAGCAGCCTGCAGATTGCCTTGAAGCTTGGTTACAAGCCTGCGCACATTATCTGTATGCAGGGACCGTTCAGCAAGGAGCTGAATGTTGCTATGCTGAAAAAGTATGGCAGCAAGTTTATGGTAACCAAGGATTCCGGTGCTGTCGGCGGCTTTGACGAAAAGGTGGAGGCAGCGGCTGCTGCCGGCGCCAAGCTGATAGTCATCGGCCGTGCACAGGAGGAAACCGGTGCCGGCTATAGTGAGATTGTTGATTACCTTAAGCAGCATTTTGCTGCCGGTAATTGATATAAATAAAAAGGAGGCTTGCTTCCTATGTCGCAAAAATTGCGCGTAAACATCGTCGGTATCGGCCCCGGTAACCCCGATTTGCTGACCGGCGAAGCACGTCAGGCTATTGCCTCAAGTAATATCTTGATTGGCGACAAACGCATGCTGGCTGCTTTTGCAGACAGCAGCAAAACTGTATATGATACAATCAAAACTGCTGCTATTGCTGAGATTGCAGCGCAGGCACAGCCTGATAAGGATGTGCTGGCGGTGCTGGTTTCCGGCGATGTAGGCTTTTTCAGCCTCGCCAAAACCATCAGCGGTAAGCTGCCGGATTGTGAATGTGTCCGCTACTGCGGCATCAGCAGCCTGGTATATTTTTCCTCCAAGCTGCAGCTGTCCTGGGATGACGCCAAAATCGTCAGCATGCACGGACGCACGCAAAACCTGGTAGCGGCAGTTGCTCGTAACAAAAAAGTATTTTCCTTGACCGGCGGAGAGAATTCTCCGCAAAAGCTGTGCGCACAGCTGTGCGAGCATGGTCTTGGTCAGGTTCAGGTCTATGTAGGTGAAAACCTTTCTTATCCCGAAGAAAAAATCACCAGCGGTACAGCGGAAGAAATTAGTGCCTTGGATTTCCCGTCCTTATCTGTAATGATGATTTTGAACGAGGATGCGCAAAGCTTTACTTCTACCGTACACGGCCTTGCCGATGACCTGTTCCAGCGCAGCAAGGTGCCCATGACCAAACAGGAGGTACGCAGCGTATCGATGTCCAAGCTGCAGCCGAAGGCTACGGATTTGATTTATGACATCGGTGCCGGTACAGGCTCCTGCTCCATTGAGCTGGCTCTGCTTGCCAGCCAAGGTAAGGTTTGGGCCTTTGAGCGCAACCCTGTTGCCGTTGAGCTCCTCGGAAAGAACAAGGCCTTGTTTGGCGTTGACAATCTGGAGGTTATTGCCGGTGAGGCTTTGGAAAATATCAAAGCCATGCCTGCTCCCGATTGTGTTTTCGTAGGCGGCAGCGGCGGCGATTTGTGTGAAATGCTGGATGTAATTTATGCCAAGAACAGTGACTGCCGTGTTGTAATCAATGCCATTACGGTAGAAACTCTGGCAGAGGTTGCTGCTTATTACAAGGAGCATCCCGCTTACAGTCTGGAAATCGTCAATGTGTTTGTAGCGCGCAGCAAGCATCTGGGCAGCTACAACCTGATGATGGCACAAAACCCTGTATATGTAATGACTGCATTGAAGAAGGAAGATTAACATGGCTGAAGTAAAAGTTCCACGTTTTATGATCAGTGCTCCCGGTAGCGGCAGCGGCAAGACTACTATCGTCTGCGGCCTGCTGAAGGCGCTGATGGAAAAAGGGCTGTCTGTGGCAGCCTTCAAATCAGGACCTGATTATATTGACCCGATGTTTCATTCTCGTGTTATCGGAGCAAAATCCCGCAATTTGGATCTGTTCATGCTGGGGCAGGCTACAACCCGTTATCTGGTGGCAAAAAACGCACGCCGTGCGGATGTAGCCGTCTTTGAAGGAGCGATGGGCTTTTACGACGGTATGGGTAAAACCACGGAAGCCAGTGCTTACGAGCTGGCCTGCACCTGCGATGTTCCGGTAGTATTGGTTGTCAACGGCAAGGGAGCCGCCTTATCCATTGCTGCGACCATCAAGGGCTTTAAGGAATTCCGCAGCGACAGCCACATCGTCGGTGCTATCTTAAACAATGTTAATCCGATGAGCTATCTTTTCTATAAGGATGTAATTGAACGCGAAACCGGTGTGAAGCTGTTAGGCTACTTCCCGGTGATGCAGGATTGTAACTTTGAAAGCCGTCATTTAGGCCTGGTTACAGCCGAGGAAATAGGAGATTTGCAGCAGATAGTTGCCAAGCTGGCAGCTCAGGCAGCCAAATCTGTCGATTTGGACGGCCTGCTGCAGGTAGCGGCGCAGGCCGCACCGCTTGCGTATGACGAGGTAAGCCTTGAACCCGTCGGACGTATGCGTGTGGCAGTCGCTATGGACAAAGCCTTCTGTTTCTACTATCATGACGCACTTGACCTCTTAGCTGAGCTGGGTGCGGAGCTCGTACCCTTCAGCCCGATAGCTGATGCACATCTCCCGGAGAACATCAGCGGCCTTGTATTGGGCGGAGGCTATCCTGAGCTTTACGCACAGCAACTGGCAGACAACAAAACGCTGCTGCAGGAGCTGAAAACCGCTATCGACGGCGGTATGCCTTGTTTTGCGGAATGCGGCGGCTTTATGTATCTGCTGGAGCATTATCGCGACGGCGATAAGCTGTACAGCTGGGTAGGTGCGCTGAAGGGCGAATCGGCCATGACCAAAAAGCTGACGCGCTTCGGTTATGTGCACCTGACGGCGCAGCAGGATAATCTGCTGTGTCCTGCCGGCGGTACGATAAACGGACACGAGTTCCATTACTCCGACAGCACCAACAACGGTGCAAGCTTTATAGCTGCCAAGGCTTCCGGCCGCGGCAGCTGGGAATGCGCGAATACAACGCCGACGCTTTATGCCGGTTATCCGCACATCCACCTGTGGGGCAATCCTGAATTTGCCCGCAGCTTTATAAAACAATGTGCAGCGTATGCTGCTAAATAGCAGTCAAAAGACTGCTGAAAAGGGGAGTTTGCTTAGATGATGACCTTAGGCGCAATTGTAGCAGGTTTTATTATAGATTTGATTTTCGGTGACCCGCATTGGCTGCCGCATCCGATCTGCTTAATTGGCAATTTAATAGGATTTCTGGATAAAAAACTGCGGCGTATGCTTGCTCCCGGCGAGACAGCATTACTGCTCGGCGGTGCCTTGATGGTAATAATCGTGCTGGTTCTTACCTTTGCCGTGCCGTATGCTGTGCTGACGTTGGCGGAACAGGTTAGCCCCTGGCTGCGTTTTGCTCTGGAAACCGTTATGTGCTACCAGATTTTTGCTACAAAATGTCTGCGTGACGAAAGCATGAAGGTATACACTGCCCTGAAGGATAACGATCTTGTGGATGCAAGACTGAAGCTTTCCTGGATCGTTGGGCGTGATACAAAAGAACTTGATGCTGCAGAGGTGACTAAGGGCGCAGTAGAAACCGTTGCGGAAAATACTGCCGACGGCATTATCGCTCCGATGTTCTATATGTTTATCGGCGGCGCTCCTCTGGCCTTTTTGTACAAAGGCATCAATACTATGGATTCCATGGTCGGTTATAAAAATGACACGTATCTTTATTTTGGACGCTGTGCTGCCAAGCTTGATGATTTGGCCAATCTGATTCCCGCGCGTATTACCGGTCTGGTAATGATTGTGGCATCTTATTTCCTTAATCTTGATGCCAAGAGAGCGTGGAAAACATTCTGGCGCGACCGCTATCATCATCTCAGTCCTAATTCCGCAATGACGGAATCAGTTACGGCCGGTGCCTTGAACATCCAGCTCGGCGGCGATCATTTTTATTTCGGTAAGCTCGTCCACAAGGAAACCATCGGCGACGACATCCGTCCGGTGTGCCCCGAGGATATAGTTACCACCAACAATTTACTTTATATGACGGCTGTTCTCAGCCTGTTGCTGTTTTCTCTGATTTATCTGGTTAACAGTCTTATTTTGAAATGAAGCAGGTAGAAGATGATGTATAAATACGAACACGGCGGAGATATCTATACGGAAAAGCTGACCAGGGATGGTCGTCCCTTCGTAGATTATTCTGCCAATATCAATCCTCTTGGCCTGCCGCTTGGTATAAAGCAGGCCGTTCAACAGGCTTTAAAGCTTTGTATCAACTATCCTGATCCCTTCTGCCGCGAGCTGGCAGAGGTGACAGCAAGCTATATGCAGCTGCCGCAGGAGTACATTTTCTTCGGTAACGGTGCGGCCGACGTGCTGTTCCGTCTGGCGCTGGCCTTGAAGCCCGGACGAGCACTTTTATTGGCACCTACCTTTGCCGATTACGAAAAGGCTCTGCGCACGGTGGACTGCAAAATAAGCTATTATAATCTGCAGGAGGCGCGTGATTTTGCTGCTGACAATGATATTGTCGATGCGATTACGCCCGATACAGATCTGGTTGTTATCTGTAATCCCAATAATCCTACCGGCCAGCTGACGAGCCGTGAGCTGCTGGTGCAGATTCTCGACAAATGCCGTCTGGTAGGAGCCCATCTTTTGATAGATGAATGCTTTATGGATTTTGTCAGTGAGGAAAAGGCCTTCAGTATGCGTGATTTACTGGCATCCTATCCTGAACTGATTATTCTTAAGGCTTTCACCAAAACCTTTGCGATGCCCGGCATCCGCTTAGGCTATTGCCTCAGCGGCAGCAGTGAGCTGAACACAGCGCTGCATCAGAGCGGTCAGGACTGGAACGTTTCCATTCTGGCGCAGGAGGCAGGCAAGGCTGCTTTAAAGGAGCACGAATATCTGGCCAAATCCTTTAAGCTGATTGAGCAGGAGCGCAGCTATCTGCGTAACCAGCTTGCGGCTTTGGGTGCCAAGGTATACGGCTCGGAGGCCAACTATATTTTCTTTTATCTGCCGCAGCCGGAAAATCTTCCGGAGCTGTTGCATGAGCGTGGCTATCTGATACGTTCATGTGACAACTACCACAATCTGCAGGCAGGTTATTACCGTATCGCGGTCAAAACGAGAGTGCAGAACCGCGGTCTAATTAAAGCACTTAAGGAAGCAATAAAAACATGCGCTCTTTATTAGTATTAATTGATGGCTTAGGCGATTCCCCGATTCCTGCATGGCAGGGACAGACTCCCTTTGAGCACGCAGTGCATCCTGCGATGGATGCGCTGGCTGCTTCCGGGACACTTGGGAGCCTCAGCATATGTGAAAATGACATCATTCCCGAAAGCTGCAGCTGTATTCTGCGGCTTCTGGGTGTAGATAAAAAGGATATACCGCACAACCGTGCTTATCTGGAGCTGTTGGCGCACAACCGTGATATTTCCGAATATGAAATGGTGCTGCGCTGCAATCTGGCTGCTGTTGATGCATCCGGCCGTCTTGCTGCCTTTAATGGGCAGGGACTTACGCCGCTGGAGATGCAGCAGGCTGCCAAGCAGTGTGACGGTATCCTTAAAGATATAGAGTTTATTCATTTATCCGAATACCGTAATCTTTTAGTTATGAACAGAGAAGCAAGCGTACTGAACTGCGCCGTACAGCCTCCGCACGAAAGTGTGGGTGAGGATGTAAGCGAGCTGCTGCAGGAGCTGCGTAGCCAATCTCTGTCCATTAACTATTTTCTGCAGGAGGCGGCAAAAAGGCTGCAACCCTTTGCCCGCGACGGCCTGCAGTACATCCTCTATCCCTGGGGCCCTTCGGCCCGTCAGGGACTGCCTTCCTTCAGCGGTCTGCACGGACTGCGCGGTGGGGCGGTGTGCAAGGCGGAGATTGTCATCGGCATCGCCAAAGCCTTGGGCATGGATGTAATAACACCGCCGAATGCAACCGGCGATGTGGACACTGATATTATGGCGAAGGCCGAAGCAACACTTGCTATGCTGCAGCAGGATGATTTCGTTATTGCACATTTCAACGGCAGTGACGAGGCGGCTCATCGTTATGATTATCAGGGCAAGGCTGATTTTATCAGCAGGATAGATACCCAGTTTTTACAGACCATAGCAGCAAAGTATCATGAACCACTGAAGCTCGTCATCTGCGGCGACCACGTTACCAGCTCGGTAACAGGTAAGCACGGTGACGGCTGCACGCCTGTAATTGCAGGCTATCTTAATACCACAGGTCACAGTATCCGGCTGCAAAGCTACCGTGACATACTGGACTTTTTGATGAAAGAGAGTGATTAAAGTGGCAAAAGCACTTATGATAGTAGGTACCATGTCAAATGCAGGCAAGAGCCTGGTAACAGCAGGTTTATGCCGTGTATTCAATCAGGACGGCTACAAGGTAGCACCGTTCAAATCCCAGAACATGGCGCTGAATTCCTTTATCACCGCCGAGGGTGCGGAAATGGGACGTGCGCAGGTTGTGCAGGCTGAAGCAGCCAACATCGAACCCAGCGTACTGATGAATCCTATTCTGCTGAAGCCTACCAGCGACAGCGGTTCCCAGGTTATTGTCAACGGCGAAGCAATAGGTACCATGAAGGCCGGCGAATATTATGCAATGAAGCATACTCTGCGTCCGGAGGTACAGAAGGCGTTCGATACGCTGGCTGCCAAATTTGATATCGTCTGCATCGAGGGTGCAGGCAGCCCGGCGGAAATCAACATCAAAAAGGACGATTTTGTCAACATGGGCATGGCTAAAATGGCCAAGGCTCCCGTGCTGCTGGTAGCAGATATTGACCGTGGCGGTGTATTCGCTTCCATCTACGGCACGCTGATGCTGCTGGAGGATGACGAAAGAGCAATGGTTAAGGGTGTTATCATCAACAAGTTCCGCGGTGACGTAGAAATCCTGCGCCCTGGTCTGAAGATGATCGAAGATAAAACAGGCGTGCCTATCGTAGGCGTGCTGCCGATGCTGAAGGTTGATATCGAGGACGAGGACAGCCTCTCCGAGCGTATCAGCGGCCGCAGCGAGGTTAAGCTGATTGATATTGCGGTTGTACGCATTCCGCGTATGTCCAACTATACAGACTTCAACGTATTCGAGCTTATTCCCGGCGTATCCCTGCGCTATGTAACTAGTGTACGCGAATTGGGCCAGCCGGATATGATTATTATTCCGGGTACCAAAAATACCACCGGCGACCTGAAATGGCTGCGCCAGAGCGGTATGGAGGCTGCTATTTTGAAGCATGCTAACAGCGGTACCGTAGTGTTCGGTGTCTGCGGCGGTTATCAGATGCTGGGCAAACAGATTTCCGACCCGTACGGCGAAGAGGACGGCACAGGCAAGGCCAACGTTACTCCGGGCATGGGCCTGCTGAACATCGAAACTACCTTTATTGAAAAGAAACGTACCATCCAGATGGCCGGCAAATTCGGCAAGGTGCAGGGCATTTTCTCCGCACTGAGCGGTCTGCCTCTCTATGGCTATGAGATTCACTCCGGTGTAACCGAATTCCCGGAGGAAAAAGCATTGACCTCTATCAGCCCGATTCACGAAAACGGCGAGATTATGGCTGAGGGCTCTCAGAACACCGAGGGCAAGCTCAATGTTTACGGTACCTATGTACACGGCGTCTTTGACGGCGATGGCATTGCCGTGAAGATTGTGGAAGCGCTGTTGGCTAAGAAGGGTAAAAAGATGGATGATATCCAGACCATTAACTTTGCGGAATACAAGCGTCAGCAATACGATATTCTTGCCGACAGCATTCGCGAAAACCTGGATATGAAGAAAATTTACGAGATTTTGGAAGCAGGTGTCTGAATGAAAGACGGTGGGCTGATTCATATTTACTGTGGCGATGGCAAGGGAAAAACCACTGCTGCTATGGGACTTTCAATCCGCTGCGCAGGCCATGGCAACCATGTGCTGATTGTGCAGTTCCTCAAAAGCAGACCGACAGGCGAGCTTGCAAGCCTGGCACTGCTGCCCAATATTGAGGTAATGCGTGGCAAGGAAACCAAGAAATTCACCTTCCAGATGAACGATGAGGAAAAGGCAGAGGTTAAGCGCGAGCATATGGTGCTTTTCGATAAGGTTAAGCAAAAATGCGCCAACGAGCATATCGACCTGCTGATTTTCGACGAAATCATCGGTGCCTGCAACACCGGCGTTTTTGATCAGGCTGCTCTGGTAGAGTTTCTGAAGAACAAGCCGCAGGAGCTGGAGGTTGTTATGACAGGCCGTAATCCGGCACCTGAGCTGGTGGAGCTGGCTGATTATGTATCTGAGGTCTGCATGCGCAAGCACCCCTTCAAAAGAGGTATTCCGGCGCGTGTAGGCATTGAAAAATAAGGCTTCGGCCTTGCAGCATATGTTAAGAAAGGTAGTGTAAAATAATGCATTTACAAAATGTTTTACCCGCTGACATTGAAAAACGTAGTATGGAAATTATCGGCGAGGAGCTGGGCCAGATTCGTATCGACCCCGAGAAGATTGATATCGTTAAGCGTGTTATCCATACCTCCGCAGATTTTGATTATGCCCGCAATATGCTGTTCTCCGACGGCGTAGTAGAGAAGGCGCTGGCTGCACTGCAAAAGGGTGCTACCATCGTTACCGATACCAACATGGCCTGCACCGGCATCAACAAAATGGGCCTGGGCAAGCTGGGCGCAAAGGCTGTCTGCTTCATGGCAGATCCTGATGTTGCAGCACGCGCTAAGGAAGCAGGCTCCACCAGAGCCGCTGCCTGCATGGAAAAGGCCTGCACCATCGAAGGCCCGGTAATTATTGCCGTAGGCAATGCACCGACCGCACTGGTTCGTCTGGACGAGCTTGTTAAGGAAGGCAAGATTAAGCCGGAGCTGGTTATCGGCGTTCCTGTAGGCTTTGTAAACGTTGTGGAATCCAAGGAAATCATCATGAAGACCGGTATTCCTTATATCGTTGCCCGCGGCCGCAAGGGTGGCAGCAACGTTGCTGCAGCAATCTGCAATGCGCTTATCTATAAGCTGACACGTAAATAATTGTAAGTAATTAGGAATGATTATAGCTGAAATCATAGCTAAAGATACAATTTCAGAGTTAAATTTTGACAAAATAGTAAAATCATTTTCAATTACTTGACAAATCAGTTTATATGTTATAGGATAAATTCTGTAACGTATGACTGCTGATTCAATGATGAAACAGTGCTTTTTAGCACTGTTTTTTTCAAGCGTTGCAAAGCTGTTAGAAAATTAGAAAGAATAGCAATATTAGCTTGATTCTTACGGTTTTATGTGATAAAATAAAATGAAGGTATTTTTAGATTATGGACACTACAGTTAATAACTATCCGGAAAGGTTTTTAACTTATCTGGAGGTTGAAAAAAATTGTTCTCAGCATACGATTGAAAGCTATCAAAAGGATTTGGCTGCCTTTGCGGAGTTTATGCTGCGCAGAAACAAGCAGAATTTTTTCTGGCAGCAGACAGGTCCTTTGGATGTGCGTGGCTATCTCGCAGAGCTTAACGAAAAGCAGTATGCGCGCAGGACGATTGCCCGCAGGATATCTGCACTGCGTTCCTTTTTTAAATACCTTGTGCGTGAAGCGGTTATTGAATATAGTCCGCTGACAAAGGTGCGCACGCCAAAGCTGGAAAAAAAGCTGCCGGCTTTTTTGGACGAAATTGAAATCAACGAACTGTTGGCGATGCCCGATAAACGTAAGGTATTGGGTGTTCGTGACCAGGCGGTGCTGGAGATGCTGTATGCTACCGGTTGCCGTGTATCTGAGCTGGTAGGGCTTACTCTGGAAAGGGTAGACCTGAGCAACCGGTTTGTGCTTCTGCTCGGCAAGGGTAATAAGGAAAGGGTTGTGCCGGTAGGCCACACCTGCTGTGCTGCGTTAAGCACATATTACTATGTACGACAGCAGCTGATGCTTCAATATCAGCAGGAGCATGACTTCATTTTTGTCAATAATCGTGGTGGTAGGCTCACGGACCGCAGCGTAAGACGTATTTTAGAGAAATATATAAACATGCTGGCTATCCATAAAAATGTCAGCCCGCATACGATACGCCATTCCTTTGCAACGCATCTTTTAGAGCATGGTGCCGATTTGCGTTCGGTACAGGAGCTTTTAGGACATGCGAATTTATCAACAACGCAGATTTACACGCACGTTTCAAATGAACATGTGACGAATGTTTACAAGAAGAATCATCCAAGAGCATAATTTTTTTTAGGAGGGCAAAATCATGAAATTGTTGGAGAAGACCAGAAAGATTAACAAGCTTTTACAAAAAGGAGATAAGGTTGAGTTTAACGCTATTGCAAAGTTGTTGCGTGACGTTATTGAAGCAAACACCTATATTGTCGGCCGTAAAGGCGGCGTAAAGGGTTATGCGCTGATTCACGAGTTTGAATGCGATATTATGCGTGAGCAGGTTCTTGACGATATGCGTTTCCCTGAGGATTATCTGGGCTTTATTATGAGCGTTAAGGAAACGCTGGCCAACATTCCTCATCAGAATCAAAACTGCTCCTTTGTTGCTGATACAAAATGCATTTTTAACGGTAAAATGACTACTGTTGTACCTATTTACGGCAATGGCGAACGCCTTGGTACCCTGATTGTTGCTAAATATGATGCGGAATTCGATGATGATGATTTGCTGTTAGCTGAATATGCTGCTACTGTTTTGGGCGTTGAAATTCTGCATGACCGCGAAGCAGTTGTTTCCGAAGAAATCCGCAAGAAGGCTACCGTACAGGTTGCTTTCTCCACCTTGTCCTATTCCGAGCTGGAAGCTATTGTAAACATTATGGGCGAGCTGAATGGCAACGAAGGCCTGCTGGTTGCTTCGAAGATTGCTGACCGCGTAGGCATTACCCGTTCCGTTATCGTTAACGCACTGCGTAAATTTGAAAGTGCTGGCCTGATTGAAACAAAATCCTTGGGCATGAAGGGCACCTATATCCGCGTACTGAATCCGATGTTATTTGAAGAACTGAAGAAAAGATCCTAATACTTTTGTAAAGCTTATATATATAAATAACAAAGCCTGTCTGTTGCAATTTTTATTGTAGCAGGCAGGCTTTTCGTATGGAAGCTAAAGCTCCCCAATACTTTCGTATCGGGGAGCTGTTTTTTAGTGTGCAAGCTTTTGGCCTACAACAAAGGCCAGCGAGTTGTTGACGAACTGGTTCAGGCTGATGCCCTCACGCTCTGATTCTTCGGCCAGCAGGCGATGCAGTGTTTTGGGTACGCGCACTACGAACCTGCCACTAAAGCGAGGCTTCATATTCGGCTCGTTGATGGGCATACCACGGTCGAGCATATCTTCAAGCCAGAGACCTTTTACCTCCAAGATATTTTTGTATGCTTCCTCAAAGGTTTCGCCATCACTCCAACAACCGGGGAGCAGGGGAATACAGGCGAAGTAACCGCCGCCTTCGTCCTCAGGAATAACGCTGATTTCAACAGGATAATTTAAGGACATGTAATAGTTAAAGTCTTTTTTCATCTGTTTCACCTTAACCTTTCACTAAATCGTTCAATAAATCTGCAATCTGACGTGCATAGATTTTTTTGATGGAGCCTTTGTGTACAGGGATGTACATTGTACTGTATCCTTTGCAAACAATTTTAAAATGACTGCCACCACCACGCGGAGGAATGACTTCAGCTCCTAGCCTTTCTAAAAGAGCTTTGGTCTGGTCCCAAGGCAAATCCTTTCCGTTGGCCAGAGCGCGGAGTTTTTTCTCGAGGGATGTCATATTATACCTTCTTTCTTTATGATACTATATATAGTATAAAATATCAACAAAAAAATGGCTGTTACGTACTTCATTACGAAATTCGTAACAGCCATTGAACACGTTCAGTGTTTAATGCTTATAGCATATTTTATTATTTTGCACCACCGAAGAGATACTTTCTTGATTCCAGGAACAGTGCAATTGCCAGGATGAAGAGTACAGAACCCAATGCAGCGGTAATGATATGAGTTGCCATGTTAGCGAAGATGATTTGTGCCAATGCAACCAAAGTTACACAGAACATAAATGCCATCGGGATGAGAACCATCAGGTTGTCACGGCCAACGCTCTTCAGCCATACACCGACAGCCAACAGGGAGAGGGCAGCCAACAGCTGGTTAGCAGCACCGAAGATCGGCCAGATGGTGAGGTAGGAACCAAGGGACATATAACCGGACAGTACAACGGTAATCAGAGTAGCAACAAACGGGTTGGTGAGAACGTTGCCTTGAGCTTCACCGGTTTTCGGATCAACCTTAGTGAACAGCTCCTGGAAAATGAAGCGGCCCAGACGGGTTGCGGTATCAAGAGTAGTCATAGCGAAAGCGGAGATGGTCAGAGCAACGAAGCCTTTAGCAACGCCGAAGGAGAAGCCGAGCTTGGTCATGAAGGTACCAACGCCGTCAGCGAATACGTTTACAGGACCGCCATGCTTCAGCAGGTCGGTCAGCTTGTCGCCGCCAACATAGCCAACAGCAACAACTGCAACTACAGCCAGAACGCCTTCAAGCAGCATGGAGCCGTAGCCGATGAGCTTAGCATTGCCTTCGTTGTCGAGCTGTTTGGAGGTAGTACCGGAGGATACCAGGGAGTGGAAGCCACTGATAGCACCGCAGGCAACGGTTACGAACAGCATCGGGAACATCGGGTTAGTGCCTTTGCCGGAAGGATCAAAGGTGGTGAATGCCGGCAGCTGCATGGAAGGCTGATAAATTGCGATACCAACCAGAGCGAATGCGATGCAGGCATACAGCAGGAAGGAGTTCAGATAGTCACGCGGTTGCAGCAGAATCCAAACAGGAGCGATGGAAGCAACGAAGATGTAAACCATCAGGATGCAAACCCAAACGTTTTTGGACAGGTGCAGCGGATACATGTTGCCGATAGCAATTGCAACAACCAGCATGATAACACCGATAACGGTGCCTACGCCGAGGCTCAGGCCGCAGCGATATACAGAGAAGCCGAATACAACAGCCAGCAAGATGAACAGCAGGGAAGCGGTTGCAGCCTGCGGGCTTGCTACGAAGGTAGCGGCTACGATGTTAGCGAAAGCAGCGATAACAACCAGCAGAGTTACATATGCGAAAATGGAGAAGAGGAACTTGCCGCTCTTGCCCAAAGTTGCATCGATAATCTGGCCGATGGTTTTGCCGTCAAAACGAATGGAGGAGTACAGAGCACCAAAGTCGTGTACGCCGCCGAAGAAGATACTGCCGATTAAAATCCACAGCATTACAGGAACCCAACCGAATACAGCAGCGGTGATAGGACCAACGATAGGACCGGCACCGGCGATGGAGGAGAAGTGATGGCCCATCAATACAGCGGGCTTGGTCGGCATATAGTCGACGTTATCGCACAATCTCTCAGCCGGAGTCTTACGGGTAGGGTCAACACCCCACTTTTTACACAGCCAGGAACCATAGGTTACGTAGGCAACAAAGAAGATAACCATTGAGCCTACAAGCAACAATAAACCACTCATAAATAACATCCTTTCTTTCCCTTTTGCATCATTGCAAAATAAATAATTTAGAAAATGATAACTACTAGTGCACTCTATATCTTATGTGCAATATAGAAATAGTATACCACATTTAGGCTTGTTGTCAACGAATTGTCACAGAATTATTTATTAACTTAAAAAAGCGCAAAAGCTGTTAAGATTTGTACAGATTGTGCAAATGCTTAACAGCCGAAAGATTTTAAGCGTTTCCTCGGAGGAACAAATTGTTTCGTATGAATTGACAGAGGTCAACCTTTTGCAAACTCAAAAATAGCCTTTTCTTTAGCGCCTGCTTTGTTGCAATAAAGCCTCTGCGCAGGGATATCTACGAGGTACAAAGCCAGGTCGGACCAGCCCTTCAGCGTGAAGCAGTAGTCCTTGTGCTGCCTGAGCTTCTGCAGGTCTGCCAAAGCCTTTTCTTCAATGCCATCTTCACAGATGAGCACGAGGGCATAGATACTGCTCATGTGCTCGGTAGTGGTTTTGAGCGCTGCCATAGCGTCTTTGGTGAACTGCAGGTAGGGGGCAACCATGTCCGCAGTCAGCTTTTTGTCGAAGTGCGTAGCATAAAGATATTCATTATGCTGCACGCTGTAGGTCTTTAGCGTAGGCACGATGAAATAGCCCTCGTCCGCAGCGTTAAGCTCTGCTGCAAGGACGAACGCCGGCGCTTGCGGCAAGGGCTTCTTATCATAATAGTGAGCAAGACGCTGCTCTAATTGCTGTAAATATTCTTGACCGTTCATTGTTGGGTACTTCCTTTGCGTTTGATAGCTTTTAGTATAAGCTATCAGCCGGCTTTTGTCCAGTATTGCCGTTTTTACGGCTTGTACAGGCTTCTTTGGCGTTTCTACACAGATTCGCTTTATATAATAGGATATGAATGTTCTTAAAATGCTACAATTATGAAAAAAATTTCGATAACTGATGACAATTACCGCAATTAAAGCTATAATAGGTATATAAACAAAAAATTATTTTATGAGGTGACATACAATGCAATTTCCGATAGTTTTAGGTGTTTCTGCACGTCACGCACATCTGTGCCGTGAGCATATGGATATTTTATTTGGTGAAGGCAGCGAGCTGCACGTTAAAAAGGCAATCGGCCAGCCTGGTCAGTTTGCTTCCGAAGAACAGATTACCATGGTAACTCCCAAGGATTCCATGAAGCTGCGTATCATCGGTCCTCTGCGTCCGGAAACCCAGATTGAGCTTTCCCTGACCGACGCACGCAAGGTTGGCCTGGATGCTCCTATCCGCAACAGCGGCGACATCGCAGGCAGTGCAGGCGCTAAGCTCATCGGTCCGAAGGGCGAGCTGGAGCTGAAAGAGGGTATTATCATCGCAGCACGTCACGTGCATCTGTATCCGGAAACCGCTGAAAAATACGGCCTGAAGGATGGCGATATCGTTGATATCCAAACAGAGGGCGAGCGTTCCGTAACTATGCATAATGTTCTGGTACGTGCGGGCGTAAAGCATGCCGATGAGGTTCATATCGACACTGACGAAGCTAATGCCTGCAACCTGGGCAGCGGCGTGATGGTTAACATCGTCTACAATAAATAATTCCACCGTTTTTCCAACAAAAGGATGGTGAGTATATGAAAAAAATTACAGCCTTGGCAGCAGCACTTGTTTTGTGCGCTGCACATGCTTCAGCCTATGAAAACAGCTACGCAGGCTACAGCGTTAAGGACGGACAGCCTTACTATAAGCTGGAAGCGAAGAAGGTTTATGCGTATACCAATATCAGCAGCAAAAAGGTTTATCAGGATGAAGAGGATTTAAAAAATACCGCTGTCAACATCGTTAACTATTACACAGCAGAGGATATGGAGCAGATTTTGGGCGATAAATTCTCTACTGCTTATTTTGATGCGGAATATGAGAAGCTGGCGCTCTTGGAGCGTTCCCAGCTTAATCCGAAAACTGTACCTGCGCCGCTGCTGGAGCTTGATAAATATGCCGAGCATGACAGTAACGGCAATCTGACGATTCAGAGCAAGGTGCTGAAGGAAAAGCTGGAAAAGCTTACGCCTCTTATTAAGACAGGAAAAATTGCCGGCAAAAAAGCGATAACTATTTCTTACCTATATAAACAGGGTGATGTGCTGGTTAAAATTGATACCAGCCTTGTTTCTGCCAACGACAGACTTTATCTGCTGTCTACCGTAAATACGGACCAGGATCTTTACGCACCCAAGAAGGACGAAAAAGATGCTGATACCGATGTGGATATTGATGATATCGATACTGACGAAGAAAGCGACGAAAATGACGAAGCAAAGACCGAGTCCAAGGATGCTGCTTCCACAAAGGAAGATATGGAAAAGGCTCTGGAGGTTGAGAATGTTTTTGTCCGCGATGTACCGGCAGAAACAATGCAGCGCTTTGATAAAGCACACACTGATCTGCTGAAGGGCTTTAAGGCTTTTGCTCCGACAAGCACGCCGAAGGCCATCAGCTTTACTGATACTGCAGTCGGCAAAAGTGTGCAACTGCCGGATGACTGGTTCTACGGCCAGTTGAATCTCAAATACAAGGATAAGGGCACCTTTTACCTGACTTTGGCTTCTTCGATGAAGGAAATGCAGGAGGTTGCCGCTAATACTGATTATGACAGCATTTATTCCGTATTATCTATTCCGCAGGCTGACCCCGAATACCAGAAGAAGGTTACGGAGCTTTACAGCAGCGGTGCGCGTAATGTTCTGGAGCATTGGAATCATCTGCTGATTACTGCCAGTGTTGACAACATTACCGACGCTGAAATCAAGGAGCTTCTTTCAACGCCTGTTGCCAACAGACTTGCTGTCGAGAGCTTTATCTCCGAAGGTCTGCAGCGCATGAAAGGCTTTAGCAACGAATACTTTGCTTTGAAGGATTATAAGACAAATTTTGACTTCACTCAAGAAAAAGCGCTCATCGACATCAGCGCTGATACCGATTTGCTGAAGGATTTTGCTTATAACAACAAAATTTTGCTGAGCTGCAACCAAAAAGCTGCTACAGCGATGCTTTTTATCAAAAAAACCGACGTTGAGACAGAAAAAAGCCTTGAACAGCAAGTAAACGAATGGCACTTTTAATTACACAGGTGCAATGAATTGCAGTGCATGAAAATCTCACGTTTGAGAAAAGGAAAATTTAACATAATATACATTATCGGACGTAAAATATTATTTTGCAGTCTCTGCGCTAAAAAGGCAGCATTATAGATATAGTTATTTCCCGACTGAGGAAAATGCTGAAAAAAGCGTCAGATTATGATAATTTTTCGCTTTTTGCTCCTCCCCCGAAGGTTTTAAGAAGCTTTTAGCGTTTTTTATGTTAAATTAGCCACCGTGCGCACTGCTGTTTGACGAAATTACTTTTATCTGTTATAATTTGTATAAGGTAACTATAAACACATGATTGGAGGGTCTAAAATGGGAAGAAGAAAAGCACTCCCGCCGGACTTTGATGGCAACTATACCGAAGATATGTTGTCTGAACGCCAACGTAACATTTTGAAATTCGTCCGTACTTTTATTAATCATAAGGGTTATCCGCCTGCTGTACGCGAAATCGGTGCAGCAGTAGGTTTATCCTCCAGTGCTAGCGTGCATAATCATCTGAAGAAGCTGCAGGAGTATGGTTTCATTCAGCGTGATGCTGCCAAACCGCGTGCTCTGGAGCTGATGAGCGAGAGCGATGCCTGGAGAAACAAACTCCTTGTTCCGGTACCGCTGGTTGGCAAGGTTACTGCAGGTGTTCCTATTCTTGCTGTCGAGAACATTGAAGAGACCTATCCTATTCCTCGCGACCTGATTGGCTGCGACGATGATGTTTTCATGCTTTCCGTATGCGGTGACAGCATGATTAACGCAGGTATTCTGGATCATGACTACATTATTGCACGTAAGCAGAATTTTGCTAATAACGGCGATATTGTCGTTGCCCTGATTGACGGCGAGGAAACCACCGTTAAGCGTTACTTCCGCGAGCTGCGCAGTGTGCGCCTGCAGCCGGAAAACGATAAGTACGAGCCGATTGTTGGTTCTGACAACATTAAGGTGCTTGGCAAGGTTATTTCTGTATTCCGCATGCTCTAATAGCTTGACTGTAAAATGCATGTAAAATGATGTCACTTTAGCGTCATATATGAAAAACAGCTCTTTACAGAGCTGTTTTTTTGTTATATATTATAGTTATGAATATGTGTAAACGATTTTTACAAGGAGATGACGCTTATGTTACATCCATCTACTGATATTATCATGAACGCCCAGCAATTCTTTGCTGCGGACCAGAGCGAGGCGAATCTGGTTAAGCTGCTGCATGCAGTCAGCATTGTGCTGCAGGAAGGTGCCGAGGTGCTCATTCCTACTGCTGCCGATGCGCCGGAGGGCCAGCTGCTGCTGCAGACGCAGACTACGGAAAGCGGCCTGGAATATATGACTGCTTTCAGCAGCAAGGAGGCCTACGAGCAGGGCGAGCCTTGCAACGTTATCAGCCGTCCTTTGGTCAACTATTTTGAAGCTATCCTGCAAATGGATGGCATTGCGGGTATTATCTTTAACCCTGCTTCCCCCGCTCCCTTCAATATCCAAAACCAGATGATCAAAGAGCTGCTGGATGATGCCAAGAAGAACAAGCAGCAGAACGCTATTTCCGTTTGGCGCGGTGATATAACTACGCTGGACTGCGACGCGATTGTCAATGCTGCCAACAGCACGCTTTTAGGCGGCGGTGGCGTTGATGGTGCTATTCACAGCGCTGCAGGACCGCAGCTTTTGGAGGAATGCAAAACCTTAGGCGGCTGCACAACCGGTGCTGCTAAGATTACCTATGGCTATAACCTGCCTGCAAGCTACATTATTCATACAGTAGGCCCTATTTATAACGGTAAGGTTGAACAAAGACTGGAGCTGGCCGACTGCTACAAGAACAGCCTGGACCTGGCGCGCAAGCATCATCTGCACAGCATTGCTTTCCCGGCGATTTCTACCGGTGTTTATGCTTATCCTGTGGATGAGGCTGCCCGTATCGCTCTTTTGACCTGCACCGAATGGATTAACGCCAACGCTGACTATGGCATGAGTGTTGTGCTGACCTGCTTCAACAGCGGCGTTTATAACGCTTATCAGGAGCTTGTTAAAAAGGCGCAAAGCGGCGAGCTGGACTAATTTAACAGTGCTTTTATGTACGACAAAACCCGTGACTTCTTTCGGAGGTCACGGGTTTTTCTTAGCTTTGGCGTAAGCTTAACAGCGTACAGATTTACGCATTGATGATATTGTTGAACAAAGATTTATTGGCTTCGATAGGCTGCTTGCCGCCGACTACGCAGATCAGGCCGTCGCTGAGCATGTCCTCTACTACCTTAGCCAGTGCTTGCAGGTCTGCATTGCTTACCTGCAGGATTTCGTTGCGGATGCGCTGGCGCAGCTCTACGGGAACGTGCTTCAGATATTGCGCGGTAGCCTTGTCAAGACGCATGCTGTTGGTCAGGGGCTTATCCATCGTGCTGATGGTACCGATAACGTACTTGTTCAGCTCGCGTTCGGGGAATTCTTCGTTTCTCAGCCATTCTGCCAGACCTTGGTAAGCCTCCAGAGTTTTCGGCAGCTGCGGGTCGCGGTAGGATGCAAACACGCCTACGCCGTTCAGCTCAAAGCGTGCGGTAACGCCGTAAGCGCCGCCCTGAATACGGATTTTGGTCCAGAGATATTCGTAGCTCAGAATGGTTTCCAGTACAGCCATAGCGCCCACGTATTTGTGACCGTGCTTAGCAAAGTTGCCGCCTGCAGCAACGTATTGCACCTTGCCTGCGGTAGCAATAGCCTCGTTGACAGTGCCTACGGGCAGAACCTCAGCCTTCTCTCCTGCTTCGGCATCAGACAGCTTGCTGATGAAATCAAGGCACTGCTGTCTTACTGCTGCCTGCTCTTTTACGTCACAGCTGTAGCTGAGCAGGAAACGATTCTTTTGGAAGAAGCGTTTGATTAACTGTCGCAATTGCTCCAGTACCTGCGGTGCCAGCTCGTCGAAGTTGTCGGTCAGCTTTTTGAGGAACTGGTAATAGCTGAATTCATCCTGCTCGTTGACGCGTGCGCCGGCAGAGCAATAAGAGAACAGTCTGGTGATAGCAACTGTCTGACCGCGATTGAAGAAGTTGTCGTCCCAATCGGTTTTCAGCTCGGACACCAGCTCGCGGAAGCGGTCCAGATCGTCCATCTTGCTTTCCAAAGCAATAGCCTGCAGGATGTCCAGCATTTTCGGCAGGTTATCGGTAAGGCATTTTCCTTTGGTGGAAAAGTAAATTTTATAATCGTCCGTAGATTCTGCTTCGGTGAAGGCGCGTACAGCGAACGCAATACCACCGGTATACATGATGGCGTTGGTTGCCAGCTCCTGATAGCTGTAGCGCTCGGTGTTGAACTTGCCCATGATATCGGTGAGCAGATAGCACAGAGGCAACTTGTCAGCTTCCATGTCGGTGATATCAAAATAGAAGCTGGTATAAGCGATTTTATTGGTGTTGCGCGGAAGATACAGCAGATGGCTTGCGCCCAGCTCTTCCTCCTGCGTTTCAATCTTCTCTACCTCCTGTCTGATGTCGCTGCGTTTCAGTACAGGGATGGTGGCACGTGCTTCCTCACTGTCGGGAGTAGCCTGCAGGCGGTGCAGCTCGGCGCATTCGTCGATATGCTGCTGCAGCTCCTCCCGGCTCATCTGTGCTTTGATAGCGCTCATCTTGGCAGCAGCGGCCTCCTGGTCTGCCTCCTCCTTGCCGGGCTGCGGCAGCAGGGTTACCAGCACCTTATGGGTGTTGTCCAGCAGGTAATTTTCAATGATGCTTTCGTAATAATTGGTTTTCAGGCCCTCGCGCAGAGCTGCCAGATATTTGTTGTAGCACAGGCCTTCAATCGGATTGCCGTCGTACAGCCAGTTATCCATAACGCCGATGCCCAAAATCAGTCCCTTGGGATAGCCGCCGAAATCTGCCTCGCGCAACTTGAATTCCATAGAGTTGATGTTGGCCTCCAGCAGCTTTTTGTCAATGCCGTTGATGGTGATGTCCTGCAGTGTTTTATAGATAACACTGATAAATTTATCGCGCAGATCTTTCTCGCTGCCGCTGGCACGAATAGAAAATACCGGCTGATACATGCTGGAGGTGTAGCCGCCGTTGATAATCTGGCCTACACCTGCGTCCATCAGCGCACGGCGCAGTGCGGAGGATTCGCTGTCCAGCAGAGTGCTTTTCAGCAGGCTCAGCGCCATGCTGGTCTGCAGGTCGGTTGCCTTGCCTGTTACGATAGAAAGCTCGTGATATGTTTTGGCAGTGCAGTCCTCCTCTGCCCCAACCGGATAATATGCTTCGATATCCGCAGTACGCAGCAAGGGCTGCTGCTCTGCGATGGCGGAATCAACAGTACCGGTCTTTTCGAAGCTGCTCAGATATTCGCTGTCGAGATATTCCAAAGTAGCGTCGATATCCATATCGCCGTATAAATAGATATAGCTGTTTTCCGGGCTGTAATAGGTTTTGTGGAACTGCTCGAATTTTTCCTGAGTCAGCTGCGGAATAGCGTCCGGATAGCCGCCGGATTCAAAACGGTAGCAGTTATCGGGGAACAGCGCCTTCAGTGCTTCGTTTTCCAGATAAGCGTCCGGCGAAGAATATACGCCCTTCATTTCGTTATAAACAACGCCGTTGTAGCTCAGCTCGCCGTCAAGGCTGTCCAGATTATAATGCCAGCCCTCTTGACGCAGGGTGTATTTGTTCTGATAGAAGGAAGGATAGAACACAGCGTCCAGATATACGTCCATCAGGTTATGGAAGTCCTTATCGTTGCGGCTGGCAACGGGATACATGGTCTTATCCGAGAAGGTCATAGCGTTCAAAAAGGTGTTCAGAGAACCCTTGACGAGGTCTACGAAGGGCTCCTTTAAGGGATATTTGCGGGAGCCGCAGAGAGAGGAATGCTCCAGAATATGTGCCACACCTGTATCATCTGCAGGCGGAGTTCTGAAGGAAATAGAAAAAACCTTGTTATCGTCATCGTTAGCAAGGTACAAAAGGCGTGCGCCGCTCTTGATATGCTCCATGATATATGCCTGGGAGCTGATTTCATCTACAAATTGTGCTTGTAAAACCTTAAAGCCGTGGTATACGGCATTTATTGCTAAAGTCATTGTTGCCTCCTAAAAATTTACACTATGGTATTTATTATAGCATATTTCAAAAGCTATTGTCTGAAAATCTTGTAAAAACAGTTAGCTGTTTCTAAAAAAGATTATCTCCTTGCCAAAAGCGCTGTTCTTGCCTATAATAATTAGTAGAATAGGCAGACCTGGAGGGAATATTGATGGAAGAAGCACGCTTTACACTGCGCATTCACCCTATTATTATGAATAAGATGAAGCATTTGGCAAAGATAAATGGCCGTTCGGTCAATAAGGAAATCGAACAGATTTTGAAATGGGTTATTGATGATTACGAGCGCCAATACGGAAAAATTGAGCTAACCAAGGCGGAAATGCCGGGCTTCAGCACAGGCGCGACGGTTAAGGAAGCGCCGGAACAGCCTATGGAAATGCTCTTTGGTTTGGATAATAAGAATAAAAAATAATATGCAGGTTCCCCTGCTCTACGCTATACAATAATTAAGGCACTACTGCGCTCACAGTAGTGCCTTTAGTGTTTTTGCTTATTTTGCTATTGCATGTTCCTTAAGCTCAAGCTTTTGCTTTTCTTCTACATCTTTAATGCGGCAGCTGGCGAAAATAGAACCGGAAACGTTATGCCATACGCTGAAGATAGCGCCTGGAAGCGTAGCCAGCGGATTAGCAGCGAAGTTTGCGGTTGCCAGTGCAAGCGCCAGACCGCTGTTCTGCATTGCAACTTCGATAGCAATAGATGTTTCCTTAGCGTAGGATACCTTCATCAGACGCGCCATGCCCAGGCCCAGAGCCATACCGATGCCGTTGTGCAGGACAACAGCCAGCATTACGATCAGACCGCAGCTCATCAGCTTAGCAGCGTTAACCGCAACGATACCATCGATAATGGTTACAATCGCTACAACAGAAACCAGCGGCAGAATACCGCCCAGCTTGACAATGGTATCGTGGAAAAGGCTGTTTAAGATGATACCTGCAAGCACAGGCAGCAGCACAATCTTCACTACGGAAAGCACCATAGCCATAAAGCTTACCTCAACCCAGGAGCCTGCCAGCAGGTACACCAGCACAGGTGTTACCAGCGGTGCAATCAAGGTCGAAGTGATGGTCATGCCCACGGATAAGGGAACGTCACCCTTAGCGATGTAGGCAATAACGTTGCTGGCAGTACCGCCGGGGCAGCAGCCCACGAGGATAACGCCCAGAGCGATATCAGTATCAAGATTCATCACTACAGCCAAAAGATAGGCTGACAGGGGCATAATGGTGTATTGCAGGATACAGCCGGAAATAACCTCCTTAGGTCGGGAAAAGACGATTTGGAAGTCCTCGCGCTTAATGGTCAGGCCCATGCCGAACATTGCCGTGCCCAGGAAGAGAGCGGTATACTGCGGAATCCACATGAATTCCTGCGGATGGGTGAAAGCAACCGCAGAGGTGATTAAAATCACGACGGCGATGTACTTGGATAAAAATCCGCTTACCTTGCCAATGATGTTTAAAACGCTGTTTTGCTCGTTCATATTAAATTGCCTCCTTACATGTATGCTGCCCTGGGGCAGTCACGCTGTTAATTGCCTCGAGCAGAAGCAATTACATGGGTATTGTACCACAAAAAGGAGGAAAAATCCATGCCCGGTTTAAAGTATCAGCAGGCCTCCAGCAGGTGCGACACCTTCACCTGCAGCTTGTCGGCGATGCGGAATACCAGATCCATACTCGGGCGCGCGCTGCCGTGCTCGATTTTGCTCAAATACTGCGGAGTAATGCCTATCTCCTCTGCGAGCATCCCCTGCCCCAGCTCCTGCATGATTCTGTAATAACGTATTTTTCTGCCCATTTCTACATACTTTTCGCAATACATATATCATCCACTCCTCTACTTCTTACTGATTATAGCTTACAGTATTTCCGGCATTTCTTCATGTAAAAAAAGGTGCGAAGACTGCCTTGATACCGCTTGCCAAAGTAAATGCGGGCACATTACTGAAAAACGTGCCGGCAATCAGTGTTGTTTTGCATTATGCCTTAGCATAATCTTATTATAAAAAATAGGATAGCCAGAGATTGGCTATCCTAAAAAATTTTTTGAGAAATTTTTAGATATTTTTTGCGAAAATGAATTTTGCGCTTAATTTACCGGTATCTCCTGTCTGGAAATAACCTCAATCAGCTCGCCCTGGCTTTTCAGCCAGATATCAATACCCTTGCCGAAAACCTCCGCTTCGATAAGCGTACCGTTTTCGCCCTCTTCTACTACCTTGGCGGTAGGCAGACGGTCAAGGATATACTCGTAGCTGCTGCCCTTAAACAGGAAGCGCAGGCGCTGCAGATGCCCGCCGTACATAAACTGGATGCGCTTGCGGAATTCGCCCTCCTCAAAGCGTTTGGAATACGGAACGGCAAAATGCGTTTCGGTGACGGTAAAGCTGTTGATTCTGTCGATGCGGTAGATAGTCGGGAAGGGATCGTTTTCTATCTCGAATTTGAGCTCCTCCTTCTCCTTGGGCACAATGAAGCCTGCCAGATAAAAGTAGAATTCGGAGAACATGATGCCTACGGGCTGCAGACTGCGCTGCACCAGCACACCGTCGGTACGGCGGTAGTTGATGATTATCTCCAGATGCTCATGCACAGCGCCGCTGATCTCCCACATTTTCTTCAGAAACTTATCTTTGTGCTGCGGTTCTACATAAAGCAGCTTTTCGTTGCCTATAAGCTCGCTCACGCGCTGCTGCTCGGTTTTGGGAATACAGCAGTCAATCAGCTTATCAAGAATCGGATACAGCTCCTTTTTGGTGAACGCCCTGCTCTCTAGCAGTATTTTGAGCGTGGCGAAAACCTCCTCATTGGACAGCAGATTGCGTGATGGCGGTACAAGCTGGTAAGCGCCGAGCTTCTGGTTGTAGACCAAATCCTGCACCAGGCCTGATGCTTCATTCTGCTCATGTAAAAAGGACCGCAGGTCTTCTATGTCGCGCTGAATAGAGCGTAAGGAGCAGCCGAAGCGTTGGGCCTCCTCCTTCTTGTAGAGCATTTTGCCGTCTACCAGGCGCGAATACATATAGAGCAAACGATCCTTTGCGATGCGTAAATCTGTCATTATTAGTTCCTCCCTGCCATGAAATTTGCAAAGCGGTTGATGTAAGAAAATCTCTTTAAGCTTATTATAGCACAATCATTCTCTTAAGCAAACGTTTTGCCACCGGCTATAAGCAAATTTTACCATAGCGGGAGGACACATATTGTCTTTCTCTAAAAATATTTTTGGCCTTTTTATTTATTTTAGAGATAACAGGCTAAAAATTACGCCTGTTCAGTTTTAAGCGCAGGCAGAAAGCCATCCAGTGATTCCAAAGCACGTGCTGCAATCTGAGCATTCTTTTCTCTCTTTTTGCGGATGCGTACAGTGAGCGGCGGAATGAGGCCGAAGTTGATGTTCATCGGCTGGAAGTTTTCAATCGCTGGGTTGCTGATGTAGTTGGCCAATGCTCCGTGCGCGGTTACGTCGGGGAATTCCACCTCAGGCAGCTCCAGTACCGCTCTGGCAGCAGCTAAACCGGCCATCAGTCCGGAGGCTGCCGACTCAACGTAGCCTTCTACGCCTGTCATTTGTCCGGCAAAGTAGAAGCGCTTGTTGCTGCGCAGGTTGAAATGCTTATCCAGCAGCTGCGGCGAATTCAGATAGGTGTTTTTGTGCATTACGCCGAAACGGACGAACTCTGCGTTCTCCAGACCGGGAATCATACCGAAAACACGTCTTTGCTCCGGCCATTTGAGATGTGTCTGGAAGCCAACCAGATTATAAAGGGAAGCTGCAGCGTTATCCTGACGCAGCTGAACTACTGCATATGCTTCCTTGCCGTTGCGCGGGTCAATGAGGCCTACAGGCTTCAGCGGGCCGAAGCGCATAGTGTCCTCGCCTCTTGCTGCCATTTCCTCGATAGGCATGCAGGCTTCAAATACATCATGCTCAAAATCCTTAACGGGAGCGCTTTCCGCATTGCAGAGCGCTTCCCAGAAGGCAACGTATTCCTCCTTCGTGTAGAAGGGGCAGTTGAGGTAGTCGGCGCCGCCCTTGTCGTAGCGGGAGGCACGGTAAACCTTGTCATAGTCCAGAGAATCGGCGGTAACAATCGGTGCTGCGGCATCAAAGAAGTGCAGATAATCAGCCTGCAGCAGCTTTTTGATATCGGCGAAAAGCGCAGCGCTGGTCAGCGGTCCGCTGGCTACGATAACAGTGCCTTCGAGTCTTTCCAGGTCGGTCACCTCTTCGTGGATGACGGTAACGAGCGGGTTGGCCTTCACTGCTTCGGTTACAGCAGCGGCAAAGCCATCGCGGTCAACAGCCAGAGCGCCGCCGGCAGGCACCTGATGCTCGTCAGCCTTTTGCATGATGAGAGAGCCTAAACGGCGCATTTCTTCCTTCAGCAGGCCGACAGCGTTTTCAATATTGCCTGCGCGCAGGGAGTTGCTGCAGACAAGCTCGGCAAAATATGCGGTTTTATGTGCTTCGTCACTTTTTACGGGACGCATTTCGTGCAGGATTACGGGGATACCGTGGCGCGTGAGCTGGGTAACGGCTTCGCAGCCTGCCAGGCCCGCACCGATTACATGTACAGGAGAGATAGTCATTTATTCGTTGCTGCCTTTCTTAGTTGTAGTAGTTTTTTTCGTTGCAGTGGTTTTCTTTGCAGTAGCGGTTTTTTTAGCAGTAGTTGTTTTAGTAGCTGTAGTCTTTTTAGCGGCAGTGGTTTTCTTCGCAGCAGTTTTGGTAGCAGCAGTTTTCTTAGCGGTAGTCTTTTTAGCCGCCGCAGTTTTCTTGGCTGCGGTTGTTTTGGCTTCCGCAGTCTTTGCTGCAGCGGTCTTGGAAGCATATACCGGTCTTGCCTTAGAGCATTCCGGGTTGCTGCAGAACTTGCGCTTGCTGCCGTTGCGTTCCACGTGCTCTACCATCATATGCTTACATTCCGGGCATTCCTCATTAAGCGGTTTATCCCAGGTGGTGTAATCGCACTCGGGATATTTTTCGCAGCCATAAAATACCTTGCCGGTTTTACTCTTGCGTTCGAGAATATCGGCGCCGCACTGAGGACATTTTACACCAATCGGGTGCAGGATAGGCTTAGTATTGCGGCATTTGGGGAAGTTGGGGCAAGCCAGGAACTTGCCGAAGCGTCCTTCGCGGATAACCATCATGGTGCCGTCGTTGCACTTGTCGCAGGGAACGTCGGATACCTCCAGCGGGATTTCGACAATAGGAATGGCCACGCCTGCGTGGTCCAGATCCTTTTTGAAGGGACCGTAGAATTCGCTGAGGACCTCGTCCTTGGTGTGCTTCTTCTCGGCAACCTCATCCAGCTTTTCCTCCATCTGGGCGGTGAAGCCGATGTTGATAAGCTCCTTGAAGTATTCAGTGAGCATATCCACGGTCATAATGCCAAGCTCGGTAACAAGCAGCTTTTTGGCTTCTTTGACAACGTAACCGCGGGTGAGCAGTGTAACGATGGTAGGCGCAAAGGTGCTGGGGCGGCCGATGCCCTTCTCCTCCAGCTCTTTGATGAGCGTTGCTTCGGTGAAGTGCGCGGGCGGCTCGGTGAAGTGCTGCTCTGCCGGCATAAGCTTGTAAAGCAGCAGCTTGCTGCCGGGTTCGACGTAAGGCACCTTGGAGTCCTTTTCTTTATCGTCATATTTGCTGTGCAGCTGCAAGAAGCCCGGGAATTTCAGTACGGAGCCTGTTGCGCGCAGCTGGTAGTCGGCAGCATCAATCGTCAGAGTGGTAACGTCATAAACAGCGTCCGACATCTGGCTGGCAACAACGCGGTTCCAGATGAGGGTATACAGCTTGAGCTGGTCGCCTGTAAGGTACTCCTGCATCTCGGCCGGGGTACGCATAACGCTGGTCGGACGAATTGCCTCATGCGCGTCCTGTGCGTTCTTTTTGGTGCTGTAGTGGTTTTCCTTCGGCGGGCAGAATTCGCTGCCGAAGTTTTGCTTGATATAGTCGCGGATTTCGGCAATGGCAACCTCTGCCAGACGCACGGAGTCGGTTCTCATGTAGGTAATCAGGCCGACGGAGGTTTTGCCCAGAGATACGCCTTCATAAAGCTGCTGTGCGAGCATCATGGTCTTTTTGGCGCTGAAGTTGAGCTTTTTATTGGCCTCCTGCTGCATGCTGGAGGTAGTAAACGGCGGTACGGGGTGACGCTTGCGTTCCTTCTTCACTGCGTCGCTCACGATGTAATCAGCCTTGGACAGCGCTTCCTCCGCTGCTCTTGCCTCCTGCTCGTTGTGCAGCTCCAGCTTTTTGCCCTGATATTTTACTGCTTCCGCTTCAAAGAGCTGTCCCTTGCTGCCTTCACGCAGCTTGGCGCTTAACGTCCAGTATTCTACCGGCACAAAGTCTTCAATTTCACGGTCGCGGTCGGCAACGATTTTGGTAGCAACGGATTGTACGCGGCCGGCGCTCAGGCCCTTGCGAATTTTGCGCCACAGCAGCGGGCTCAGCTGATAGCCTACGATACGGTCCAAAATACGGCGTGCCTGCTGTGCATCAACCATATCCATGTCAATGCAGCGCGGATGCTTGATAGCGTCCTTGACAGCGGCAGCGGTAATTTCATGAAATTCAATGCGGCAGGCAGATGTCGGGTCGATGCCCAGAATAAATGCCAGATGCCAGCTGATTGCTTCACCCTCGCGGTCAGGGTCAGTTGCCAGTAAAACTTTGTCGGCTTTTTTGGCTTCTGTTTTCAGCGCTTTGATTAAATCGCCCTTACCGCGGATGTTGATATATTTCGGCTCAAATTCGTTTGCATGCTCCTCGTCCGGCAGAAAGGTTACACCTAGGGTGCTTTTCGGCAGGTCGCGCAAATGTCCCATAGAAGCCTTTACAGTATAGTTTTTGCCTAAAAATTTCTCGATAGTCTTGGATTTCGTAGGTGATTCCACGATAACCAGAGTCTTTGCCATTTATGTTCCTCCTACTTTCGGTAGTAACGCTGCGCCTGATCCGTAGCCACCAGTCCGGCGGCCTGCAGGTCAAGCAGCTCCATGCTTACGGCAGCAAAAGAAGCTCCGCTCTGCTCCGTAAGCTTTTCTAAAGAAAGCGCTCCTGCCTGCAAAAGCGCAAGCAGTTTCGCTCCTAATTCCGTTGTGACAGGTGCGGGCGCAGGCTTTGGCTCCTGCGGCGCGCAGTCAAATATACTCGGCTGGGTTAAGCGGCGGTTCATCGCCTGCTGCCAGCTTCTTTTATCGTCTAAAATATCCTGTGGCATATCCACCAGCTTGGCACCGGTGCGGATAAGCTCGTGACAGCCTACGCTGCTGCCGTCGAAAATATTCCCCGGCACGCAATATACCTCACGTCCCTCATCGGCAGCGATGTTCGCCGTAATTACAGCGCCGCTGCGCTTGCCTGCCTCTGCTACCAGTACGGCCTGCGACAGGCCGACGATGATGCGGTTGCGCGCAGGAAAGTTTGCCGCTGCGGGCGGAACTCCCGGCGGATATTCCGTTACTAGGGCACCTTGCTCGGCAATGCGGGCGAACAGCCTGGCGTTTTCGGACGGATAGACAATATCCAGGCCGCAGCCCAGAACTGCCACCGTCACACCTCCGGCCTGCAGGCAGGCCTCGTGCGCCGCCGTATCAATGCCCTTGGCACCGCCGCTGATGATTGGTATGCTCTCGCGCGTCATTGCCTTGGCAAAGTAGCCTGCGGCACGCACGCCGTATTCGCTGCAGCGACGTGAGCCTACGATGGCCAAAGCATAATTTGCCTGCGGCAGCTCGCCCTTAACGTACAAAACTAAGGGCTTGTCGGTTAATTGGTGCAGGCTTTGCGGATAGGCAGCATCGGTATAGGCCAGTATCTGCACGCCGTTATGACGGCAGAAGTAATCCAGCCTTTGCGGCAGACGCGCATCACGGTTGCTGATAAAGTTTTGCACTGCTCGCGGCGTACAGAGCCCTGTTGCCGTGAGCATGGCGGCGCTCGCTTCAAAAACAGCGCGGGCACTGCCCAGAGCGTTAATCAGATCAGGTATTCTGCTGCGTCCCAGACCGGGGACAACAGCGCAGACAGCGGCAAGGTATAAGGTATCCATAAGGTCACACTCCTCCTGTTTTCCATACATGATTATGCAGTCAGAGCGGAACTTCATGCCACAGCCTTCATAATATGCGATTTTCTTACATTATAATGATGAAATTCGTATTGGTCAAGTAAATTAATTATACAATAGAAGAAATCGTCAGCAAAATGCGGGGCAAATTCTTCACGAAAACGCACAAAAATCGGCCTATATACAGCAAAAGGACTCCCTCATGTGAAGGAGTCCGAAAATTATTTTTGCAGTCTTTGCATAACGTAGTCGACAATCTGCTGTGCTGCCAGAGGATGGGCATGCTCGCTGCACGCTGGTGCCTCACGCGGGCCTACCGTGCTGCTTTTGATGTGCTGCACCAGCTCGTCGGTAGAACGTGCTACCAGAGCGCCGCAATACTGCTGCAGGAAGGCGGCGTTGCCCTCCTCCTGCCCCGGCAGCGGCTTGTAAATTAAAAGGTCCAGTCCGCTCGCCAGCACCTCGGCAGAGGTTAAACCGCCGGCCTTGGTGATAATCATATCAGCGCCGGCCATGAGCTGCGGTACGTCCTCGCGGAAGCCGTAGATTTCGGCCGTTGCGCCGTATTTGGCCTGCAGCTGTGCGGCCAAAGCTTCGTTGTGGCCGGTGACGGCAACAACGCGCAGGTTTTTCAGAGCGGCGCGCTGCAGTGCTGTAATAATCTCAGCCATCGGCAGCAGGCCCTCGCCCCCGCCCATCAAAAGGCAGACGCGTTCGTTTTCGTCCCAGCCGAAGAACTCGCGGCATTTCTGCTTATCGTGCTTAATCATAAACTGTTGGCGCACGGGAATGCCCGTAGCCTGAATGTCGGCAGTGGTAGCGAGCTTATCACGCAGCAGCTCGTCGGCGATAAAGTAGGTATCCACGCCGTCGCAAACCCACCAGCGGTGAATCGTAAAGTCGGTCACTACGGCGCCGAGCCAGAGCTTGGGATGCTGCTTTTTGTAATAGCCGATGATGCCTGCGGGTGTAGCGTGCGTAGCGATTACCGCGTCAGGCTGTACGCTGCGCAGGTAGCTGCCGCCTAACCATGCCAGCAGGCGGTTTAAAAGCTCACGCAGCCATAAGGAGCCGCCCTGCTTGTTGCCCCAGCTGTAGGCCAGCTTATAAAGCCAGGGGCAGCATTTTAAAATCCACAGGTAGGTGCCTAAAAAGGCCTTGCCCAGAAACTGCGGGAAGAAGTCGAAGATGTTGCCGTGGATGACCTCAACCTCCGGACGGTCGGCGAAAGCCTGCTCCAGCGCTTCGGCTGCCAGCCTGTGTCCCGAGCCTATGGGTGCCGAAAGCAGGAGCACAGTATATTTTTTTCGTGTTTCGTGCATATGTATCACCATCTATATTGTATCGGAAATATAGCTAATCGGAATTTTTTTGCGAAAAAGGCTTGCTATCATAGCCTTTATATTGTATCATATTTTTAACTACAATCAATAGTTAATGTTCTCGCAAAGAGTAAAATTCGTGAGAAATTTTTGGGAGGCTCATCAAATGACTACAAGAAGACCTGTTGAAAGCTTTAGCTTTCCTGTAGAAAAAATTAAAGAAGGTTATTATACTGACGCATATTTTATGCGTTCCGAAGAAATCTTAAACGGTGATAATTATCATCCGCGCGTGCTGATGCAGGTGTTCGCCCGTGACCATGTTGTTGTTTGCGGTACCGACGAAGTCATTGCTCTGATTCGTCAATGTGCTTTCCATCCGGAAACTATCGAAATTCATTCCCTGCGTGACGGCGAAGAGGTTGACGAATGGGAAACCGTTATGACTATCGAAGGCGATTATGCTGACTTTGCGCATCTGGAAACCATCTATTTGGGTATTCTGGCACGCCAGAGCCGCATTGCTACCAATGTTCGCCGCGTAGTGAAGGCTGCCAACGGCAAGCCAGTGCTTTTCTTCCCTGCACGTTATGATATTTACCAGACTCAGGAATCCGACGGCTATGCAGCTTTGGTTGGCGGTATCCACGGCTTCTCTACTGATGCTAATGCTTTGGCAGCAGGCGGCAAGGGCCTGGGCACTATCCCCCATGCTTTGATTGCTTCCTATAAGGGTGACACTGTTGCTGCTACCGAAGCCTTCGATAAATATGTTGACCCGTCTATCGCTCGTATCGCCTTGGTTGACTTTGACAACGACTGCGTAAACACCTCTCTGGCTGTTGCCCGCAAGCTAGGCAAAAAGCTCGCAGGTGTGCGTCTTGATACCTCCGGCAGCATGGTTGACAAGAGCCTGTGGACTCAGATTGGTACCTTTAAACCGACTGGTGTCTGCAAGGAGCTTGTTTGCAACGTTCGCCGTGCGCTGGATGCCGAAGGCTTCAACCACGTTAAGATTATCGTTTCCGGCGGCTTTGACGCTGAGCGCGTAGCAGCTTTTGAGGAAATGGGCGTGCCTGTTGATACCTATGCAGTAGGCTCTTCCTTCTTCGACGGCAATATCAACTACACTGCTGATATCGTTAAGGTTGACGGCAAGGACTGCGCTAAGGCCGGCCGTAAATACAATCCTAACCCCAAAATGGAGCTTGTAAAATAATTTGCAACAATGAGGTTGCAGTGCGAAAGTGCTGCAGCCTTTTTTGCTATCCGAAGCCTAGCTTACACCAGGTTGAACTACAAGTTTTGCCCATAGTAAAGCTAGAATTACAACGTAAAAACAGGAGAATATAGTGTCATGCAGGGAATAAAAATTACAGCGAATAAGTGTCTGGAACCACAGAAGGGGCGCAATGTCTGAGCGCTATGCTTTGCTCGTACAGTACAATCTCTTAGCTTTGCGCGAGTTTTGCGCCACTTCGTCTTGGTTCCACACGAAATGAGCGACCGTAATTTTTGCTGACCGAAAGGACACTTATTCTCCGTCTATAGCTCACTCTATGATATTTTTCGTATAAAAAAAGCAGGAGAATAAGTATCATGTAGGGAATAAAAATTACAACGAATAAGTGTCCGGAACCAAAAAAGTTCAGCATTGTTTGAGCGCTATGCAAACTCATATTGCAAAATCTCTAAGCTTCGCGCGAGTTTTGCGCCACTTCGTCTTGGTTCCACACGAAATGAGTGGCCGTAATTTTTGCTGACCGTAGAGATACTTACTCTCCGAACTACAATTTCTATGTGTTATTTTTTCATACATATATTTCATACATATATAAAGGAGAACCCACCATGTCATTGAATACAACTCCCGCTGCCGAGCGTATCCACATCGGCATCTTCGGCAAGCGTAACGCCGGCAAGTCCAGCCTGATCAACGCCATCACCAGTCAGGAGCTTGCCATTGTCAGCGAACAAAAGGGCACCACTACCGACCCTGTATATAAGGCTATGGAGCTTCTGCCCCTCGGCCCCGTAATGATTATCGACACCCCCGGCCTCGACGATGAAGGCGAGCTGGGCGCACAGCGCATCGCCAAGGCTCAGCAGGTGCTTAACAAGTGCGACATCGCTCTGCTCGTTGTAGATGCCAGCGTAGGCCTCAGCGAAGCGGATAAAGCGCTGTGGCAGCAGCTGCAGGCGAAAAAGCTGCCCTCCATCCTCGTTCTGAACAAAGTAGAGCTGCTTGACGAAATGCGCCAGGCACTGCTCACCATGGAAGCCATGAAGCTCACCAAGCAATGCTTCCTCGTCAGCGCTATCACCAATCGTAACATCAACGAGCTGAAGGAGGCCATCGCCGCCCTACGCCCGCGTGAGGTAGAACGCCAGCTGCTCGGCGATTTAATCAAGCCCTGCGACATCGTAGTGCTCGTAACGCCGATTGACAGCGCCGCCCCCAAGGGCAGGCTCATCCTGCCGCAGCAGCAGGTACTGCGCAACGTGCTCGATAATAAGGGCATCGCCGTAAACGTACAGGAAAGCGAGCTGGCGGAAGCACTGGCACGCCTCGCCTTCCCGCCTAAGCTCGTCGTAACCGACAGCCAGGCCTTCGGCGTAGTCAGCAAAATTGTGCCGCCTACCGTTCCGCTCACCTCCTTCTCCATCCTCATGGCGCGCTACAAGGGCACGCTAAGCTCTGCCGTAGAGGCAGTGCGTGTGCTCGATACAGTGCAGGATGGGGATAAGATACTCATCAGCGAGGGCTGCACGCACCACCGCCAATGGCAGGACATCGGCACAGTAAAGCTTCCCGGCTGGATTCGCAGCTTCACCAAAGCGGAGCCTGAATTCTGCTTCAGCAGCGGCACGGAATTCCCCGAGGATTTGTCACAATACAAGCTCGTAGTGCATTGCGGCGGCTGCATGCTCAACGAACGCGAAATGCAAAGCCGCAGTGAACGCGCTGCAGCGCAGAACGTTCCCATGACCAACTACGGCATCGCCATTGCCTATATGCACGGCATTTTAAAGCGCAGCGTCGCTCCCCTGCCGGATATCGCCAAGCTGCTGGAGTAAAGCAGCTGAACAGGAGAAAGTGAGGGTATGAACCATGCACAGCTTTTTATATTATTACCTGATCTTCATCAACTGCACCGCCTTTGTCGTCTACGGTGCAGATAAAGCCTTCGCCAAGCTGCATAGCTGGCGTGTGCCGGAAATAGTGCTGCTGCTTTTGGCAGCGCTCGGCGGCAGCGCGGGTGCGTTTATTGCCATGCAGCTTTTCCGCCACAAGACACAGCATTTGAAGTTCATCTTCGGCGTACCGCTCATCTTCTTCCTGCAGGTTGCACTCATCAGCTATTTTTTCTATAAGGGCTGAGCGCTCCCTAAAAACCGTACAAACCGTGCAAAACCGTACAACCCCTTGCTGCATAAGGCTTTGGGGCTGTACGGTTTTTGTGTTGTGTACGGTACTCCCACAGGAGTGGTTTTGGCAAATTATGTGAGTATATGCAAATCATTTTCTGCATCACAAAACGCTTCTCATTTCTGCGTATTAGAAGCATTTTTTGCTATTCGTGTAGTTTAGTGTAAAAAAAGTGCTTTTTTTCGCGTATTTTTACACGAATATTTTGGAGAAATGTGTTGTTTTTGACACGAAAGAATTTTATAATATAGGTAGAAACATCGGAGGTGATAAATATGTATAGAAAAATATCACAGAAATTACTTGCATGGAAAGAAAGTCCTTTCCGCAAACCACTTTTATTGCAAGGTGCCAGACAGGTAGGCAAAACCTTCTCTGTTTTGGAATTTGGGCGTAACAACTATGAAAATGTAGCATATTTTAACTTTGAAACCAACACACAATTAAACGCAACCTTTGAGGAAAATATAGAGCCGGGATATTTGCTGCCTATTTTATCACATATAGCAGGCACCAGTATCATCAAGGAAAAAACACTCATCATCTTCGATGAAGTGCAGCTTTGTGAACGTGCTCTCACCTCGTTAAAATACTTTTGCGAGCAGGCACCGGAATACCACATCATCGCTTTGGGAAGCCTTTTAGGTGTCGCAGTTAACCGCAAAACCTACTCCTTCCCAGTTGGTAAGGTGGATATGCTTACCATGTATCCGATGGATATGGAAGAATTTTTGTTGGCGCTGGACGAAAGCTACCTGTTGGAGAAAATCAAGGCCTGCTTTAAAGATAAAACTGCTATGCCTGCAGCCCTACACCAATCTGCCTTAGAGCTTTACCGACAATATCTTGTTGTAGGCGGTATGCCGGAGGCAGTGATGATTTTCAGCAAGACGAAGGATTATGTCTTTGTCCGTCATATTCAGGATACTATTCTTACAAGCTATCTTAATGATATGAGCAAGTACAATACTGAAAATGAAATCAAAAAGACCAGGCTTACGTATGATAATATAACGGTGCAGCTTTCCAAGAAGAATACACGCTTTCAATATAAGCTGATAAAAAGCGGTGCGCGGGCAGCGGAGTTTGAAAACGCGATAGAATGGCTTATTCTTTCCGGTATAGTTGACCAGGTTTATAAGGTTGAGCAAATCAAAAAGCCTTTGGCTAACTACCGTGATATTGATGCCTTTAAGATTTATTTGTCAGATGTAGGCTTATTATGCGCCAAGAAAGACATTATTGCCAACGATATCCTTTATATGGTGGATGAACTTAATGATTTTAAGGGTGGTATGACGGAAAACTATGTGCATAATCAACTGAAAATCAATGATTATACAACCTACTATTGGGAATCGGATCGTGGCGCTGAAATTGACTTTATTATTCAGCGCGAAGGCAAGCTCATTCCTATTGAAGTAAAAGCTGCCGATAACACCAGAGCCAAAAGCTTGAAGCTGTATATGGACAGGTTCGAGCCTGCATATGCTATCAAACTTTCTACCAAAAATTTTGCTCAGGAGGATAATAAGCTTATTATTCCTTTATATGCAGCATTTTGTATCTGAAGTAATAGAATAGCGTACACATAACAAAAACCGTACACGCGCAAAGCCTTGCCACGCCTGCGTTTGTACGGTTTTGTTGTCTTAAAGTTGATGCTCTGACTAATTATCATTACTTTTATCAGAAAATACTTATTCTGCCAGAAGCTTATAGGATCCCTTGTTTTTGAAAATTAGTTGCTCATAAGCTTTCAGAGCATCTTCATCATTGGCTTATTCTTCTGGTTCCGCAACCTTCGGCGGATACTTTTCTTCAAAAGCGCGCAATACACCAAGCAGTCTTTCGTCCAGATAGCTCATGCCCTGCTCCCGCAGTTTTTGCGGTATGCCGTAATAGCATTCTGCTACCGCACCGGTGATTGCTGCTAGCGTGTCGCTGTCACCACCGATAGAAATAGCATTACGGATTGCATCTTCATAGCTTGTCGACTCGAAGAAAGCCATCAATGCCTGCGGTACGGTATTCTGGCAGGTTTCATTGAACATATAGGAATCGCGGATACCATCGAGCGTGAAGTCCATAGGATAATAGTTGGCATCAATATAATCCCTGATGGCTTGCATATCTGCGCCCTGCTTAGCCATAAAGGCTGCCACGGCAGTTGCCTCCGCTCCCTTGATGCCCTCCGGATGGTTGTGCGTCACGTCTGTCACCATCAGCGAAAGCTGTTTAACCTGCTCCATGGTATTCGCAGTATATACAACACCGCTTACGCGCATTGCCGAACCGTTGCCATAGCTGTTATAAGGCTGCGGGTCGCCAAAATAAAGCCAGCAAGAAAAGGTTCTGCCATAACCGGCATCAGGATATGCCTCACCAAAAGCACGCATTTTTGCTACAGCCTGCTCGCGCAAATCGCTGAAATCAGGCTTGCTCTCCAAAAGCGCCTCGCATAACGCCAAAGACATTACGCTGTCATCTGTGAAAAAGCAGCCATTAGTAAAAAACTCAAAATCCTTTGCTTTGTAATTATCCCATTCAAAACGTGAACCGACAATATCGCCGATAATTGCACCCAGCATTGTATACGCCTCCACTCTTTTGTTATATGTATATTATAGCATAATTGCTGCGATATTACTTGTTATATACGTATATGCGTGTTAAAATGAGTTTGTAAACAGATAAATTTGATAGTCTTTTCAAACTTTTCTTTTATATTTTTATAAGGAGTTGGTCGTATTGGAATACTTGGTTATCAAAAACAATATTACTGAGATAAAATGCGATGCTGTTGTCAATTCAGCTAATCAACATTTAATTAAAGGCTCTGGCATTTGTAAATCAATATATGAAAGTGCCGGGGAAGCAGAATTGGATAAGTATTTAGAATGCGCTGATGGTCTTGTTGAAGGTGAATGTATTGCAACACCAGGATTTAATTTGCCTGCAAAATATATTTTTCATGTTCTCACTCCCAAGTATTATATAAAGAATGATATAAACATAGAAAAATTTAGTCAGTGCTATGCCTCTATTCTACAAGCAGCAGAATACTATCGTTGTGAAACAATAGCTATTCCATGTATTGGCACGGGACATCATGGCTGGCCGTTGGATTTGTCTTCTAACATTGCTATAGATACTTTATATTGGATTATAAATGCAGATGAATCGCGTTTTTCTTTCTTAAAGCAAGTTATTTTTAGTTGTCCTGATTGGCAACATTACTTAACTTATAAGGGATTAATAAATTCAAGGAAACTATAAATATATACTATTGTATCTTTCCGTACATTATCGAACATAAAGGAGGCGCTACATCATGCTCGTTATATATCCCGCAATTATTCATGTTGATGATGATGGCCTGTGGGCAGAATTCCCCGATCTTCCGGGCTGCTTTACGCAAGGCGATACGCAGGAGGAGCTGCTGGCCAAAGCGGCGGAAGCTATGGAATGCTTTTTGATGGGACTGCTGGAGGACGGCGAAAAGCTGCCGCAGGCTTCTGCTCCCCAAAACATCAAATTGACCGAACCCAATACCTATACTTCCTTGATTCAGTCGAAAATAGACCTAGCGAAGAATACGCGTTCTGTTAAAAAGACGCTGACTATTCCTGCGTGGCTCAACAAGCGCGCTCTGGACGCCAATATTAACTTCAGCAGCCTGCTGCAGGACGCTCTTGTAAACGAACTGAAAATCGTCTAAACCGTACATGCGCAAAGCCCTGCCCGGCCTGCGTTTGTACGGTTTTGTACGGTTTTCTGCGACAGCCAAATATACATATAAATATACAGAAACGCTCTGCCAACCTTGCGGTCAGCAGAGCGTTTTATTGTGTCAGTATAAAGCCTCAGCTTATTTGAAGTAGCTTACGCCGGACAGGAAAATCTTCTGATCCTTGTCGCCAGCAATGTTGCGGAACAGGCCCGGAGCAAAGCGCTCGCTGTGACCCATCTTGCCGAGGATACGTCCGTCGGGGCTAGTGATGCCTTCGATAGCATACAGGCTGCCGTTCGGGTTGAACGGAGTGTTCATGGTCGGTACGCCCTGAGCATTTACATACTGGGTAGCAACCTGGCCGTTAGCGAACAGCTCTTTAATGGTGCTTTCCGGAGCGTAGAAACGGCCTTCGCCGTGGGATACGGCAACTGCATGCTCTTCGCCGGGCTCGCACAGGCTGAACCACGGAGATTTGTTGGAAACAACTCTGGTGGTAACAATCTGGGAAATATGACGGCCGATGTTGTTGAAGGTCAGTGTCGGTGCATCGCTGGTCATATCGCGGATATCGCCGTACGGAACGAGGCCAAGCTTAATCAATGCCTGGAAGCCATTGCAGATACCCAGCATCAGGCCATCGCGGTTTTCGAGCAGGTCGCTGATTGCTTCCTTGATGCGCGGGTTGCGGAACATGGTAGCGATGAATTTGCCGCTGCCGTCAGGCTCGTCACCGGCGCTGAAGCCACCGGGGATCATAACGATCTGGGAGTTGTTGATATATTTAACCATTGCTTCTACGGATTCTTCGATAGCAGCAGCGGTAAGGTTGCGCACGATGAAGGTGTTAGCTTCGGCACCTGCAGCTTCAAAAGCGCGGGCACTGTCGTATTCGCAGTTGTTGCCGGGGAATACGGGGATGAATACGCGCGGTTTGGCGATATTCACCGGAGCGGTGAGCGTCAGCTCGCTCTTGTACAGCGGCATAGCGATGTCAGCAGGCTCCTCTGCCTTCGGAGTGCCGTCCGGGAAGATGCCCAGCAGCGGCTCGCGGTATGCGGCAAAGGCTTTCGCAGCGTCAATCTTGGTGTCGTTGATGGTGATGCCTGCTTCGGCAGTAGTGTGGCCGAGCAGCATGTAATCCAGACCTTCGAACAGCTCTTCCGGTTCTACGCCGGCTGCCAGCTCGATAACCATGCCACCGGGCTGCAGAGTAAAGAGGCTGTCGGTATCGTGGAACGGTTTGATGAATTCAAAGCCAAGCTCGTTGCCCAGGCTCATGGTGGTTACCAGTGCAGCTACGCCACCCTCTTTAACAGCGGCAGCAGCAGCGATTTTGCCTGCTTCTATAGCCTTGTGTACAGCGGTCAGGTTTTCCTTCAGCGCTGCAAAATCCAGTACTTCGGCACTGTTGCGCGGGCAGGACAGGAAGATTACCTTGTCGCCTGCTGCCTTGAAGTCGGCAGATACAGCCTTGTTGCCATCGATTACGCCTACAGCGAAGGAAACGAGTGTAGGCGGAACGGTTTTGTCCATGAAGGTACCGCTCATGCTGTCCTTGCCGCCGATTGCCGGCAGGTCCAGTGCATCAAGTGCGGTGAAGGCGCCCAGCAGTGCGCTGAACGGCTGGCCCCAGCTGTTGGCATCATGCAGTTTCGGGAAGTACTCCTGCAGAGTCAGGCGCAGCTTAGCGGGGTCTGCACCCAGAGCTACGGCACGAACTACGGATTCGGTTACAGCGTACATTGCGCCGTGGAACGGGCTCCAGCAGGCAACGTTCGGGTTGTAGCCGCAGGCCATTACGCTGGCTGCAGTGGTGTTGCCATGCAGCACAGGAATGCGACCTACCATGCCCTCGCTCGGGGTGAGCTGGGTTTTGCCGCCAAACGGCATCATTACGGTGCCACGGCCGATGGTGCTGTCAAAGCGCTCGGACAGGCCCTTTTCGCTGCAAACATTCAGACGGCCGAGGTTAGCCAGCCATGCAGCCTCCAGGTCAGCAGCGGAGGTTACTTCGGCAGGAACCTGCTCGAATACGTTGTCCTCTTTTTCTTCGCTTACTACGATATTGGTGTGCTGTGCAACGCCGTTGGTATCGAGGAAAGCGCGGGACAGGTCAACAATTTTATCGCCACGCCAGAACATAACCAGGCGCGGTTCTTCGGTAACGTCGGCAACAACAGTTGCTTCCAGGTTTTCTTCGTCAGCATATTTGATGAAGGCGTCGCGGTCAGCGGCAGCGATAACAACAGCCATACGCTCCTGAGATTCGGAGATAGCCAGCTCGGTGCCGTCCAGGCCTTCGTATTTCTTGGGAACCTTGTCGAGATCAATAACAAGACCGTCGGTCAGCTCGCCGATAGCAACGGATACACCGCCTGCACCGAAGTCGTTGCAGCGTTTGATCATTGCGGTTACGGCAGGGTTGCGGAACAGACGTTGGATTTTGCGTTCGGTCGGAGGATTACCCTTCTGTACCTCTGCGCCGCAGCTCATGAGGGAGTCAACAGTGTGCTCCTTGGAGGAACCGGTTGCACCGCCGCAGCCGTCACGGCCGGTTTTACCGCCCAGCAGTACTACGATATCGCCGGCAGAGGGACGCTCACGGCGAACTGCGCTACGGGGAGCAGCGCCGATTACGCCGCCGATTTCCATACGCTTCGCAACAAATTTATCATGATAGTATTCCTGTACATGGCCGGTTGCCAGACCGATCTGGTTGCCGTAGGAGCTGTAGCCTGCAGCTGCGCCGATGGTAATCTTGCGCTGAGGCAGCTTGCCGGGCAGGGTTTCGCTGATCGGGGTGCGCGGGTCGGCACTGCCGGTTACACGCATAGCCTGATATACATAGGAACGGCCGGACAGCGGATCGCGGATTGCACCGCCGAGGCAGGTTGCAGCGCCGCCGAACGGTTCGATTTCGGTCGGATGGTTATGGGTTTCGTTTTTGAACATTACCAGCCACTCTTCGGTTTTGCCGTCGATTTCGATAGGCACAACGATAGAGCAGGCATTGATTTCTTCGGACTGGTCAAGGTCAGCCAGCTTGCCTTCCTTGCGCAGCTTCTTCATGCCGATTACGGCAATGTCCATCAGGGTTACCGGACGCTCGGTGTCTTCACCGTAAACCTCGTCACGGGCAGCCATGTATTTGTCATAAGCCTCTTGTACAGGCTGGGTAAAGGTGCCAGGAACGATATCTACATCCTCAATCTGAGTCATGAAGGTGGTATGACGGCAGTGGTCGGACCAGTAGGTATCCAGCACACGGATTTCAGTAATAGTCGGCTCGCGGTGCTCCTCGTTAAAGTATTTCTGGCACCACAGCAGGTCGTCCAGGCTCATAGCCAGGCCCATGGATTGGCGCAGTGCTTCTGCTTCTTCCTTGGACATGGTCAGGAAACCGGTAACGGATTTAACCTTTTCCGGCTCCTCGCAGGTGCTGATGAGGGTTTCAGGCTTAGCCTGCTCAGCCTCACGCGCTTCAATCGGGTTGATGCAGTAAGCCTTGATTTTTTCAACTTCTTCCGCAGTCAGCTCGCCTTCCAGCACATATACCTTAGCGGCAGCAACCATCGGGCGCTCCTTTTGGGTAATCAGCTGGATACATTGTTCGGCAAAATCCTCACGCTGGTCATATTGACCGGGCAGCAGCTCTACGGCAAAGGCAGCCTCGCCTGCAGCCAGCGGCAGCTCTTCTTCTACAACATTGTCGACAGGTGGCTCGGACAGTACCAGCTGTTTAGCCATAGCGAATTCCTCATCGCTCAGGCCCATCACGTCATAGCGGTTAACGATACGCATACCGGTAAGATTGCTCATACCAAGGTTATTGCGCAGGTCTGCCAGCAAGCCATGTGCTTCGACAGCAAAGGCATCCTTCTTTTCTACAAAAAGTCTTCTAATGTTACTCATATACACGGCCTCCAATGTAATTTTCTCGAGGTGAATACTTGCTATTTATGTATCTATTTTAACCAATACACTTATATGGTTATGTCAAATAGATTATAAAGAAATATATTGTCTAGGTAATAAACTTGTATTATTTTGACAATGTATTCCCTTGTAAAACCTGTTGTTTGTGACTTTATAGTGTCACATGCTAAGCTTCTATCACAGCAACGTGTTTTTCCGAACATTCCTGCAAGATGTGCCCATAGATAGCATAGGTGACCGCTATGCTAGTGTGTCCTAAGCGTTCTGTTATAAGAGCTATAGGTACATGCTTGTAAATCATGTTGGATGCATTTGTGTGTCTCAATCCGTGGAACGTGAAAGGTCTAGTGATACCTGCGCCTTTCCTAGTGAAATCCCACGCATGGATAAGCAACCGCTCCACATAGAAGCTATCTCTTTTCCTATTATAGAAGATATAAGGTGACTTGTCAAAGCTAAGTGGCTTTAAAGACATAAGAAGCTGTGTTGTCTTCTCAGATATTTTGATGGTGCGATACCCAGCTTGTGTCTTAGGGTATGTAACTATTGTCTTGTTATTCTTATCCTTAGCTAAGGTTCTTTTTACAGATATTGTATTAGCAGCATCATCGAGACAATCCCACGTAAGAGCTAACAGCTCCCCTTCTCTCATGCCTGTTTCATAAGCAAGACAATACAGAGCATAGAACTGATACTTCAGCATAGGTTTCTCCTTGTGCTCCCATAGGGGCAGGAGGAACGCTTTGATTCGCTCGTGCTCCTCTTGCGATAAGACAACCACTTCATGTTTAGGTTTGTCACTCTTTGGTGTCTTCTGCATCGAAGTTACAGGTGACTTTCCAATGAGGTCTTGTTCTACACACCATTTGAAAAAGAGCCTTAAGCGACCTATATAATTAAGATAGGTATTAGTTGAATAGTTCTTTTGATGCCACTCTAAGAGCATGGTATCTATAGTATGAGTGGTGACCTTAGATAACGCTAAGCCATTAGCTGTTTTGTCTAGGAGCTTAAGTACACGCCTTGTGGTGATTATTACAGACCCTGACATCCGCTGAGCTTCTAGGTGCTTAAGGTACACCTCACCCTGATACTTTATTGTGTCTTCTTCTGCTTTTACTTGCAGACCTTTATCCTCTTTGTCTCTCTGAAGCTTCTTCAGCTTCTCCACAGCTTCCTTTTTTGTGTCTGCTGTGGCTGATAGCCAACGCCTTTTGCCATCCACAGGGTCTAATTCTACCCTAACACGTACTTTACCGCTAGGGAGGACTATTATAGACCCCTCTCCTTTAGGTCTTCTACGAGTGGTTTTAGATGGCATTATAAAACCTCCTGACTTCAAAAATTGCCAAAAATTGTGAAAGGGTATATATAATATAGAGATTGGCTGGTTTCCCCCCCGTGCCGTGGTCTTCGGGTCTCCTGCCTGGAATAGTATACACTATATCTGAATAACATATACTATATCGGTACTCCCAAGGGCACAAGTTATGTCCGATAATATATCTTATGTTAAATTTCCCTTGCTTATACAAGGTTTTTGATAAGCTGTCCATATGTTATTACCTAGTTTTTATGGGGATATTGCGAACATATGTACATAATAGCGAACGTATAGTATGGTTTAGGTAAAAATTAGGTATAAAATGTATCTGTATATATACCCTAGGTATCTAGTGTATCTAGTGTATCCTATATCCCTGCTACATCCATTATATCCCTGAGTTGCCGTTGGTTACATTACTATAGATACTATTGTTAACATTAGCAGCTATTGCTACTACCATTATACAGTCAACAGCTACTATTATATATCGCTGCTGCGCTTATGTTGTATGGTGGTGTCTTGTTGCTCATGTATCCATTGTGTTATTAGTTGTCTGAGTAGCTCACTGCTATTAATAGCCTTGCTTTTACATAATGCCTGAAAATCATCTTTTAAGCGTTGCGGTACACGTACTCTAATTACTGTATCTTTATCATTATCATACATTATTATACGCCTCCTCTCTTGTTGTTATCCTCATTATACCATGCGTGGCTACATTTTGCTACATTTTTTTGAAAAAAGTACTTGCATTTTGTAGCTACATGTGGTATTATATAACCATATAGAGATACAAAAATACAGATACTCTCTATATATTTTTTAAACATCATGTAGCTACATAGAGCTACAAAAGGAGGTAAATTAATATGAGAAGACAACAACAGACTACTAAAAAGCATATTGTAGAACCTGAAAAAATAGGCTATAAGAAGCAGAATAATGGCAGCGGTTACGCTATCAAAAAATATACACGCTTGTATAACCGCTACTGGGGAGATTATACAGTAATAGTAAGTAACTATCCCTCTTTAAATGCTATGCACTTGTTTGGTGCTCATGCAGATGTACAGATGTACCGCTACTAATAAACTTTTATCGGTACTACCGCCCCGGCGGTGGTACTCATTAAGAGCTTATTAAACTCTTAAAACTTAATAACCTAGGAGGGACAAAAACAGATGAAAAGACAAAAGCATATTGTAAACCCTGAAAATAAGCTGGGCACTATTAAGAAAAATACCAGCGATATGGGTTATATCCTCTTTACTTATGCAAAGGGTGCTGCTACTGATGTTGTAATTGTAAGTGAGTATGATACAGACTTTATCCGCTGTATCGCTTTTGACGCTTATACTCAAAAAGTAAATGAGCAAAAAAGATACTTGCAAGCGTGGGACAAATAGGAGGGAAAAGTTATGACAATGACGGAGAACGTATATTTAACCTACATGCAACTATTAGCTAACTATTACGAAAATGTTTACAAGTCACGTAAATGCCAAACAACGTTAGCTAAATTGCATGTTAGCGGACAAATATCGGATGCAGAGTACATTTCTTATATCCCACGCATGGAAGCAAAGCTGGAGATATTAGCAGAATTGCAGAACCGGAACTATGAAGAGGACTTGAGAGATTTTAGCAAACTGTAATAGCTTTTTTCGGACATACTAGACACTTGTCTAGTGTGTCTCATAAAGAGTTATTAAGGATAACTCTAAAAATATTAGGAGGTAAATTAATATGGTAAAAAATGTGTGTCTTATGCTGGCGGTGCTGCTCATGGTGCACCTGAGCTGTGATGCAGCATCCAACCGCATCGGTGGGGAGGTAGATAATACCAGCACTGCTACTATGATTCTGTGGGACATCCGCACTGCTGTACAAGATGGCAGGTACACCGACCATCTTGCAGACATAGCAGCACAAATAGGCTGCTATGAGCTGGCAGAACTTATCAGCAACGCAGGAGGTGCAGATAATGCCTGAATGGTTAGAAGCTTTACTGATTGAAAAATTTGTAGTGCCTAACAAGCTTACAGAAGACCAGCAGCAACTATTAGAACAAATAGTGCTGGTGGGTGCTGAACTACAACCCATGCAGGAACAACGCTGGTATATCTCTTTTCCATATGTGCAGGCAGATATTTTAAAGTGGTATTTACAAGAACACCATATAAAATATCAGGCAATAGAGGTTGCTAAAAATGTTGTACAAATATGGTATAACGCCCCAAAAAATAAAAAGGAATGTAAAGCACTTGACGCTTTTATAAACCTGCTTACTAAAACCTTTTAGAGCTTTTCAGGCATCCGCTCCGGCGGGTGTCTCATAAAGCTTTTACAGCTTTAAATAATAACCTAGGAGGGAACAAAAATATGAGAACAAACAAGCAAGTAAAAATCAGCTTGCAGGACTTGCAGGCAGGTAAATATGCCAGCTTGCGCCCCGTCGAATTGCTGCGGACCTGCAGCCGGTGCTATATCATGCAGGTGCGGAAAAATAACTTTGCAATCTGTGTTATGGAGAAGGACGGCAGCTTATATCCCATCAATGCCCATGTAGACAATGAAAAGGGCATAACTTATCGCCTACCCTACCATAAATATAATGCTGTGTCTGAGCCTATATGGACTTTTTACGTCGATGACTATTTTCAACTAGCTATTCAGCAACTTTGCGACGTGGTACGGGCAATAAATGCTGATTGTACCATATACGCAGGCACGGCAGGTTGCGGAATTACTACTCATAAATACATCAAATAACTTTAAGAGCTTTTCAGGCATCCGCTCCGGCGGGTGTCTCATAAAGCTTTTACAGCTTTAAAACATTATAGGAGGTACAAAAAATGTATGCTATCTATTTAAAATGCCCTAGCGGACGTTTTCACCCTATTAGCTTGCCTGAGGGTATTACAGTTAACCGCTTACTTTTTGCAAGTCTATGGGCAGAAAAAGCGCAAGCTGAAAAAGTTATGCAAAAACTGAAAGCATGGAATACTACTGCAATATTGCAAGTACGTAAAGTAAGAGCATAAATTATATTCAATTTAGGAGGTACAAAAGAAAAGTGAAAAAATGTTTAGTTTATCTGATTGAGTGTTTTTTAGTATCTAAACATACTAATCAGGTATTAAAAGAGGTAGCAAGATGCATTGCAGCCTTGCTTTTTGTCTTATTCTTTTCCATTGATTGGGATAAGACCCTGGATGCATGGGAGGTGCTTAAGTAATGGATACATTGCAACAGCTACAGGCAGAACGAGACCGCACACAAAAACACTTGACTAATATGTCAAGTCTCTACTGTAAAAAGTACATGCAGAAAAATGATAAAAGTGAAGCAGCTTCTGAACTTTTAATGGATATAAAGTACATGGAGGGATACTTGGACGCTATAAACACTGCATTACTTATAATAGAGCCTATTCCCTTTTAAGAGTTTTTAGGGCATGTAGGGCAACCGCCCTGCGTGCCTTATAAAGCTTTTAAAGCTTTAATATTACTAATCTAGGAGGTGTTACACATGGATGTAACCTTAAAAAATGGCAAGCACTACAGTATTACCTTGCGTGCATGGGACGGAGCACATTGGATGCCTGACTGTGCCGGGGACGTGCTGGCAACTTGGCAACCTGAGACACACGAGGACATTGACTGGCTTGTAGATGACTGCGACAACTTCAACGCAGGTGTAGACCTTGACTGGCTGGAGCACTGCCCAACGTGTCAAGAGGTGTCCTTGGATGTTCAGGAGGTGCAATAATGGGAGAGCACAAAAGACAAGGCAAGACCTTTTTCGTGACTGTAGACGCTCATATGCAGGTTGCAATACATCGTGCCCCTAGTGGACATTTTTCGTATATTATCTACTACGATGGTAGACAAACAACCGGGGCATTACGTATCACACAAGCACATGCAGCCGATAAGCTGGGATTGACACTGCCGGAGCTGCTGGAAAAATTCAAACTTGACTAGCTAAAAACTGAACAGAGGTACGGACAAAACTGTACCTCTAATTTTTTGCACCCTTTTTTCGCCCCTCAACCGAACGGAACGAAATGATGTTCGTAGTTACTGAAGCTCACCTGAGCGGAACGAAACGTGTTGTCTTGTGCGACGCACGGAGCGAAACGAAACGAGGATGCAGGGGCAACCCAAGCTGCCAAGGCAAGCAATGGTACTTTTGGGCAAGCAAGGCAAGCCAAAGGGTACACGTATTAGAAGAAAGCAAGCAAGTTTTCTACAATGGGTCACCTTTAATGAAGAAAGACCCATCAACACAAGGAGGTATTTACAATGACACAAGTAGATGTGGACATGATGGAAGAAGAATTGAAGTTGGAATCTGCCTACAGATTAGCAGGGTATGAAACGATGCAACGCAACCTGCAACAAGCCAAAGAAAATAGCATGGTAGATACAGCTACCCCTATTGGACAAGCATTTTTCACCCACAAGCTGTTGGCTGTAAAAGACACAATCGAACAATGGCTTATCAAGAACATGAAACCCAAAGCAGGTGTAAAGCCTAACTATACTTTTCTTTTGGAAGACCTGAAAAGAGAGTTCCGCACAGAGGATGATGAGGTTGATATTGACACCATATCTTCTATCTGTGCTAGTGTTACCTTATCCGCTATCTTAAATGCCTTAACTCTCAAAGGTGAAAAAGGCAACTATCTGAATGATGTAGCTGCTAAAGCTGGGCGTGGCTTGTACTATGAGTATCAGATGAAAGCCTTTGAAAATTGGCTGAAGACACAAGACACCAATAAAGGAGCATTGGCAGGTATAGAAAAAAGAGTTGGTCTCCATTATCGTTATGTCTATCTGAAACAGGCTATGTCCAAATGTGGCTACGCTGCCCCAAATTGGGATAGTCAGAACACAGCTATCCGTACATTAGGTACTGCTTTTGTTGTCTTAGCACAGGAGGAGACAAACTACTTCACCTTAGAAGCTACTATGGATACCCCTTCTGAGCTTATCCCCACAGAGCAATTTACAGAAGCGTGGCAACGCAATGAAGACAATATGCTGGAACATGCAAGACAAAGCTGCCCTATGATTATCCCTCCTAAAGATTGGACAAGCTATGAGGATGGTGGTTATTATGGTGACCTTGCATCCTTCACCTCTCTCCTGCGTTTAAAGTACCTTGATACTATTTTTGGTAAACAGTACAAACGTAGACTTATGCAACTTGACATTCCACAGGTTTATAAGGCTGTCAATAGTATTCAGGCAACACCATGGGTAATCAATAAGCAGGTATTAGAGGTGCTGAAGCAATGTAGACAAAACAACTATATCCCCTGCTCTAGTGAGAATGGAAATGTGCTGTCTTTAGAAAATGATGATGCTCCCAAACAACCAGCATCCACAGCCACGGATGAGGAAATAAAGGCATATAAGAAAAAGGCTGTGGAATACTACAAGGGATTGAAACGTCGTATGTCTTTGCAGAATCGTGCAAATACTATTATAAATACAGCAGAACGCTTCAGCTCCTATGCACACATCTACTTTCCGTGGAACATGGACTTCAGAGGTCGCATTTACCCTATCCCCTCTTTCAGTCCTCAAAGTGATGATTTAAACAAAGGCTTATTACTTTTTGCAGACACACCACCTTGCCAACATGAAGAAGACATCAAGTGGCTTGCCATTACCGGAGCGAACCTTGCAGGTGTAGATAAAGTAAGCTACGATGATAGAATTGCATGGGTATATCAGCATGAAGAAGATATATTAGCATCTGCTGCTGACCCTATGGGACATCAATGGTGGCTGCAACAGGATGAGCCTGTACAGATGCTGGCGTTCTGCTTTGAGTGGGCAAAGGCTAAGCAATGGATAGTTGCACATGGCTCTATTGTTGGTTGGGTAACAGGTCTCCCCTATGCTCAGGATGGAACGTGCTCCGGTCTGCAACATTTCAGTGCTATTCTCAGAGACCCTATTGGTGGTAAAGCTGTAAACCTTGTACCCCAAGACAAACCAAATGACATCTATGCACAAGTAGCGGAAAAAGTCAATGAGTTTTTGAAAAAAGATGCAGTAAATGGCACTCTTGATGAATGGGATGAAAAGAAGCTGAGAATGAAGTTTGGCACAAAAACCCTTGCGCAAATATGGTTAAACTTTGGGGTAAACCGCAAGGTTACCAAAAGACCAACCATGACACTCGCCTATGGTGCTAAAAAGGCAGGATATACTGCTCAAATTATGGAAGACACCATAAAGAAGGCAATGAGAGAGCAGGGAGAAGCGTGTGTCTTCACTCAATCTAATAATTTTCAGGCTGCACAGTATTTGGCTGGTCAGATATGGGATGCTGTGGGTCAAACAGTTGTAAAGGCTGTTGAGGGTATGGATTGGTTACATAAATGTGCTAAACTTGTCACAAAAAATTCAAATGTTGTATCTTGGGTTACCCCTCTAGGCTTACTGTTACAACAGAGCTATGTCAAGTTTGATATTGAAATTGTTAAGCTCAGATGTGCTGGAAAACGCTATCGTATCTATACTCCACATCAGAATGGACAGATAGACAAAAGCAGACAAACAAATGGCATTGCCCCTAACTTCATTCATAGCATGGATGCATGTCACTTGCAACTTACAGTCTGCAAATGCAAAGATGCAGGAATTAATCACTTTACGATGATTCACGATAGCTATGGTTGTCCTATGTCTCAGGTGGATATTATGTATAAGTTAGTAAGAGAAGCCTTTATAGAGCTTTATACAGAGCATGATGTTCTTGCTGAATTTAAAGAATCTCTACAATATTTAGTAACTAAAGAACTCCCTGCTCCACCTAAAAAGGGAGAATTAGACCTGAACATTATAAGAGACAGTAAGTATATATTTTGCTAATGGGTCACCTTTAGTGAAGAAAGAAGACAATAGATAACTATAGATTCCTATAGACTCTATAGAGACCTTTAAGTACCTAAGGTTATGTTATTAATAACTAATAATAAACTACCTAAGGTAACTAAAGGTCTCTATTGTCTTTAAAGTCCCTTTAGTTTACTTTAGTTACCTAAAGAAAATGCTAATGGGTCACCTTTAGTGAAGAAAAGACAACATGCTTTTAAACACTAAATCGCTGCCGTTTCTATTTTTCCTTTCAGTGTGTTGTCTTTTCCTTAATTCATTTAAGGAGGTATTGTCTATGGTGAAACATGACCTCTGTCATGTTGAGTGCTTAGAACCTACAAAGCACTACGATGAGCATTATGCGTCCATGATAGGCTTAGAGCCTATTGAGCTGATGCAGCTTGTGTTGACCTATGATGAATTTATTGGCTTTCTCAAAGGCAACATCATCAAATACACCCTGCGAGCCGGAAAGAAGCAAGGTGAAGCTGCGGAAAAGGATGTAGCTAAGGCTAAACGCTATACTGAATGGCTCGTAAAACTTGGCTATAAGATGCCAATCAATCCAAAGGAGGACTAAAAATTTGGTAAACATTAAATTCAAAAAACTTGACCCTGAAGCCACTCTCCCCCAAGCAATGACAGGTGGAGCTGCTGGTCTTGACTTGGTTTGTCTTAACCGCATGGCGGTGACACCGAACCGCTGGTCTTCAAAGGCAGCTATCATTCACACAGGCTTGGCTATGGAGCTGCCTGAAGGCTATTATGCTGAGGTTGTCTTGCGCTCCTCTACAGGCAGAGACACAAAACTCAGACTTGCTAATCAGGTCGGTATTATTGATTCTGATTATCGTGGTGAAATCATGTTGTATGTGGAGAATTTAGGTGACCATCTTGAAATTATTGATGCTGGTCAAAGAATTGCGCAACTGTTGATTCACAAGATTGAAGAAGTGGTGATTGAAGAAGTCACTGATGAGCTGTCTAAGACTGAAAGAGGTCTTGAAAGTGGCAGTACAGGCAAAGGTACTAAACCTGCTGTGAAGACAAGAAGAACCAAGGAGGGAGCTAAGGATGCCTAAATTTAAAGTTGGTGACAGAGTTATAGTACAACCATATAGCTATAGGGATGAGATTACAGGTACTATCATTAACGTCAGGGGGCAGTATTGTCTTTATGATGTGGCATTAGATAAGCCTTTTTTAGAAAGCATGAAAACCTATCTTGCTGCTCCGGGTGAGCTTGCTCCTGCTAAGGAGGATAAGGCTAAGATTGTCTTCTATGTAGACCCTAAAGAACGTGCTGTTCATTGTAAGTTTTTTGGTTCTATGGGTATGGTGGCTCATACCAAGGCTGTATGCAGCCCTGATGATGATTTTGATTTTCTGACAGGTGTTCAGATTGCCCTGCAACGTATGCTGAAGGCACAGCATAAAGAGCTGGTACTTCCAGCACTTGGTAATGTTAAATTTATTGATTTCAAAAAATAAAGGAGAATAACAAACATGGCAAAGAATGATTTTGCACAAATTACAACCCCTGCTGGTGAAGCGGTGTACCCTAAGCTCCGCAGCACCGAAGTATTTGATGGCGAGGATACCGGAAAGTATGTCTGCGGTATCAAATTGTCTAAAGCAGACACTGATAAGCTGATTCAACGTATTGAAAACGAATGGGAGATGGCTAAGAAGTCTCCCGACTTTGACGGCAAGCGTTATGGTCGCAACTCTGCACCTGCCCTTGGTTTCCATGAAGACAAAGATGGTGATATTGTCTTTAAGGCTAAGACCAATGCTGTTATCAAGACCAAAGCTGGTGAGGTTATCGAAAAGACTATGGCTGTCTTTGATAAGAAGGGTAAACCTATGGATGAAGAGATGGAAGTAGGCAATGGTTCTACCATCCGTCTGTGTATGCTTCTGCGCCCCTTCTATGCTTCTGCTACTGTCTATGGCATCCAACTGCTCCTGAAGGCTGTTCAGGTGCTGAACTATGTTGCTCCTGCTGCTGGTGCGGTATCTGCTGATGATTGTGGCTTTGATGTCGAAGAAGAATTTGACGAAGACAATCCCCCGTTTGCAACCTCTGAGGGTGCAGACTTTTAAGAGCCTATGGCTATTAAATTTAATCGTAGAGGTGGCTTTGCTACCCTCAACAAACCCTATCGTAGCGGTTTAGAAGACCGCCTTGCACAGCAACTTGAAAACGCAGGTGTACCTAAGGTGTACGAAAAATACTCTATCGCCTATGAGATTCCTGCTACAAAGCATCATTATACCCCTGATTTCATTCTGCCTAATGGTATCATCATTGAAGCCAAGGGTATCTTTGAAGCTGCTGACCGCAAGAAACATCTGCTTATCAGACAACAATATCCGAATTTAGACATACGCTTTGTATTCTCCAACGCTAAGACAAGAATTGGCACAGGTGCAAAGACAACTGTGGCTGAATGGTGTGAGAAGCATGGTTTCCAATACGCCAGCCGTGAGATTCCCTCTCGCTGGTTCAAAGAGACCATGAAGGACACCAATGGTCTTGTCCTGCGTGGAAAAGGTGAGCGTATTGTCACTCTTTAAATTCAAAGAGCGCACTAAGACCACACAGATATGTGTTGTCTTACGAAACCTAAAGGGTAAGCGCAAAGGTGAGCTGTTTAGGGCAGCTTACAGACAAGGTGAAGTTGACACAGGCTTTCATTTTATTGTCTTCAACAATGGTCTTTTTGAGACCGACAGAGAAATAAAGGCAGTTGCCGGATATAATCTGCCTGAATGTGAGACTTCTGTGTATGTCTTAGCTGATACGTTAGGACGAAAGAAAATATCCGATGCTCAGCAGTATGTACTGAATGAGCTGAAGGCACACTATAATGTGCCTATAAAATTTATTACTGACGAGGTGTAACTTATGGAGACACATCAACCCTGCCCTGCTTGTGGCAGCCATGATGCCCTAACCATATATGAAGATGGACACAGTTATTGTTTTTCATGCAACACCTACTTTCGCAGCGACAAGGAGGAGAAAAAATTGTCAAGTGGTTTAAAGAAACAAGGTCTGATAGACCTACAGGACATGGTGGTCTCCCCCTTGCCTAAGCGAAAACTGACAAAACAAACCTGCGCCAAATACGGCTACTTTACCTCTAAGGTGCATGGTCAGCCTGTGCAGGTTGCTTGTTACTATGATGATGATAACAAACTCTTGGGGCAGAAAATCAGATATGCTGATAAGACCTTTGAAGCTAGAGGTTCTTTTAGTGAGCGATTCTTTGGGCAACATCTGTTCCAAGGTGGCGGTAAGAAGCTGGTAGTGACCGAGGGTGAGATTGATTGTCTTACTGTCTCGCAGGTACAGGGTAACAAATATCCTGTTGTGAGTATTCCTACAGGTGCTGCTAGTGCTGCTAAGGTCTTCAGAGCTAACTTTAATTGGCTAGAGAGCTTTGAGGAAGTCATTGTTATGTTTGATATGGATGATGCTGGACGTAAAGCAGTTAAGGCTGTTAGTGGTATCCTGTCACCTAACAAACTTAAGATAGCATGGTTGCCTTGCAAAGACCCTAATGAATGTTTGCAGGAAGGCAAGGCTGATGCTGTTGTTAAAGCTGTTTGGGAAGCTAAGACATACACCCCTGCTGACATCATCAAAGGTGATGAGCTGTGGGAGGTATTGTCTAAGCATGAAGAATCCCTGAACTACCCCCTGCCTTGGGACATCCCACTGCAAAACATGACTGATGGGTTACGAAAAGGTGAGCTGGTAGTTATCACAGCAGGCACAGGTATAGGCAAAACTACGTTCGTTAGACAACTAGCCTATCATCTTGGTACAGAGTGCTATTGTAAAGTAGGTATGCTGATGTTGGAAGAAAATGTTAAGCACACCGCCAATGGTCTTGTGTGTCTTAAGCTTGGCAAACCTGCCCATAGACCTATCATTGACAGTGAGTACAAAAAAGCATTTGAAGACATCATGGATAATTTTGTCTTCTACAATCACTTCGGCTCGCTGGAATGTGAAGACCTCTTGCAGACCATCCGTTACATGGTGACAGGTGAGCAGGTGGATTTTGTTGTCTTAGACCACATCTCCATTGCTATCAGCGGTCTTGACATTGAGAATGAGCGTAAGGCTACTGATGTACTTATGACGAAACTTCGTTCGCTTGTAGAAGAAACAGGTGTAGGAATGTTGGTTGTCTCTCACCTGCGCAGAACTGATGGCACTCCTGCTGAAGAAGGTGGAGCACTCTCCCTCTCACATCTGCGTGGTTCGCAAGCAATCTCACAGCTCTCTGATGCTGTGTGGGGTCTTGAAAGAAACCAGCAGGATGAGGGAATGAAGAAGAATCTTGTACGTGTGAGGGTGCTGAAGAACAGATATAGTGGTGATACAGGTATCGCCGGATACCTTGCATATGACAAGGAACATAATATCTTAAAAGCTGTAAAGGACTTATCAGAGTATGAAGCACCTGCATGTCCTTTTGATACTGATGAAACAGAGAAAGGAGATTTTTAGATGTTTGAAATCTTAGAAAAGCTTATTGATTGGTGTACTTCCCTGCTGTCTTGGTTGTCTCGTAAGCAGGTAGAAGCTGCTAAGGCTCGCATTAAGAACTGCAATAGCATGATTCATAGTGCCAATAAAGCTAAGATGGCATATTTGCAGAAGCATGAGAAGACAATCAATGCTCTTGAAAATGAGCGTGAGCGTATGGAATACTTCTTGTCACAAGATGCTGTGGAGCTGTAAGCTATGCTCTACTTTGATATTGAAACCGATGGTCTGCTGGACAATGTTACTAAAGGGCATTGTCTAGTAATCATCGACGAACAGAACAACATCTCAGCTTACAGACCTGATGATTTTAAAAAAGGAGCTATGCGATTAATCGCTGCTCTGAGGGATGGAGAAAGCATCTGCGGGCATAACATCATCAATTATGACTGTGCTGTCTTAGCTAAGCTCTATCCCGAGTTTCGCATAAAGCGAGAATGGAGACCACAAGTTTTAGATACCCTTGTGCTGTCACGTCTTATCTGTGGCAACATAGAAGATACTGACCACGCTAGGGTACGTAATGGTACACTCCCTGCTAAATTGATTGGTAGACAATCACTAAAGGCATGGGGTTATCGCCTTGGGGAACTTAAAGGTACGTATGGTGAGCAAGAGGATGCATGGGATTCTTTCAGTGAGGAAATGCTCTCCTATTGTGTGCAGGATGTCACTGTTACCAAGAAGCTCTATACATACCTCATGAAGATTGGTGCACCTGCTAAGGCTATAGAGCTGGAGCATCAAGCACAATGGCTGATGTCTAAGCAGGAGCGGAATGGTTTTGTCTTTGACTTAGAAAAGGCAGAAAAGCTGAGGGAAACCTTAGAATTGCGCTATGCTGTGTTGTCTTCTCAGCTTGTGGCTATTGTGCCACAGATACCTGATAAGGTCTTTATACCAAAAAGAGATAACAAACGCTTAGGGTATAAAGCAGGTGTACCTATTCAAAGATATAAGGACTTCAATCCTAGTAGCAGACAGCAGGTAGCATGGGTGCTGGAGCATCAATTCAACTACTTGCCGGAAAACGAAGACTGCTATGAGGATGAACGCCTGAAGATTGATGGTGATACCTTTAAGTTTATTAAGGGTGATGAAAATGCCCCACAAGAACTAAGAGACTTAGCTGCTGTCTTTGAGGAGTATCTTATGGTGGCTAAGCGGTTAGGTCAGCTTGCCACAGGTAACCAAGCATGGCTGAAGCATGTTAAGGCTGATGGTAGAATCCATGGTAGCGTAAATCCTTGTGGTACAGTAACAGGACGTGCTACCCATGCGAACCCTAATGTTGCCCAAGTCCCCCACGTTGGTAGTCCTTATGGTCAAGAGTGCAGGGAATTGTTTAGAGCACCTGAGGGTTGGTTTGAGGTAGGTGTAGATGCCTGTGGCTTGGAGCTTAGGTGTCTTGCACACTATCTTTATCCCTATGATAAAGGTGCTTATGCCCATGTTATCTTGAATGGTGATATTCATACATTGAATCAACAGGCTGCTGGGTTACCTACTAGAAACGCAGCTAAGACATTTATATATGCGTTCCTTAAAATGCACTATTGAGGAACTAAAACCCATTGAAAACGGTGAAACTCTCACTGAGACAATACCGTGCTAAGATTTTGGAGGAAATGTGAATAGATGAACAAAACTAATCATTATAGAGGTGCAGAAAATCCACAGTATAAATATGGTGCTGGTGTCTTTGTTAGAAAAAGGACAGAGATAAAAGAACGTATTGGTAAATGTGAACGCTGTGGTAAAGATTTGACTAATGCAGGACATTATGAGTGGTGTGTGCATCATAAAAACCATAACCATTATGATAACACTGAGGGTAATTATGAGTTATTATGCAAGAAGTGCCATCAATTAGAGCATCAATGTGTAAAGAATATCCCTAAATCATATGAAAAAGTATGTGAACTCTGTGGAGATACCTTTACTGCAAAAGCACATAATCAAAAATATTGCCCTGGCTGTCTCAAAGTCCAACGAAATATGCGCCGATATAGAAGTTTTGAGCAAATAAAAGCATATATCCTTCAAAATAAAGTGTAACGACTATTCCGTAAGGAAGTACAGCACAAGCTAATGGTGCTGGAAGTGGTGGGCATTGATGATATAGTCTATTCTCATAGGTGACTATGAGCAGTTTCTTAGAAAACGCTTGGGGACTTGCGAACCCTAGGGAATAATTAAGTATGGTGCTGGTGATAAAGCTATTGGTAAACAGCTTGGTGGGGATGAAAAGGTTGGCAAGCAGGTAAAGAACAAATTCCTGAAGGCTACCCCTGCTATCAAGATGCTGCGTGAAGCTGTCAAGAATACACTCGTGGTTGAGTACCACGGAAAAATTAAAGAATGGAAACGAAAATATTTAAGAGGGTTGGATGGCAGACATCTCCATGTGAGAAGTCTACATTCAGCTCTCAATTTGCTTTTACAGTCCTGTGGTGCATTGATATGTAAAAAATGGATATGCCTATGGGAAGAAAACATGATTAAAGCTGGCTATGACCATGGAAAAGATTTTCAATTCATGGCATGGGTGCATGATGAGGGGCAAGTAGCTTGCAGAACCGAAGCTATTGCTGAAGAAGCTGTGAGAATTGCCCAAGAATCTATGAGACAAACACAAGAATATTATGGAATCAGATGCCAATTAGATACCGAGGGAAAGATTGGTAAAAATTGGTATGATTGCCACTAGGAGGTTATTACAATAAAGATATTAGTAGCATGTGAAGAAAGTCAACGTGTAACCATTGAGTTACGTAAGTTAGGGCATGAAGCCTATAGTTGCGACATCATCCCTTGTAGTGGGGGGCATCCTGAATGGCACTTGCAGCAGGATGTTATCCCATTGTTGAAAGAGAAGTGGGATATGATTATTGCTTTTCCACCTTGTACCTATTTCACAACAGCAGGTGCATGTCGCATGTTTCATAAAGTAGAGGGTGTTAGCATCCTGGACGAAGAACGCTATGCTAATGCTATGAAGATGAAAGCATTGTTTTTAGCTATCTATGAAGCAGATTGTCCTTATATTTGTATTGAGAATCCTACTCCTATGAAAGTGGTAGGACTTCCTCCTCATTCACAAGTTATTCAACCCTATCAGTTTGGGCATCCGTGGAGCAAAAGAACTTTATTATGGTTAAAAGGTCTTCCACCTTTGAAGGCTACATGTGTGGTTGAACCCACAATGGGAAGTTGGGTTAATGGTTCAGCAGATGCCTACAAGAAAGCTAATGGAAAGCACAATGGCAAAAGTTCTGCTATTGAGCGTAGTAAGACCTTTGAGGGTATTGCTAGAGCTATGGCAGAGCAATGGGCAGGAAAGAATGTTTAACATCCCCACTCTACTCTTAGTCATATGCACCGCCTATACCCCTGCCTTGGACGAATGTGGGAAGACCGATGGCATTACAGCAAGTGGACACCCTGCAATCATGGGGCAAACAGTAGCCTGTGATGGACTACCTCTAGGAACTGAGGTGGTTATTGATGGTCACAGCTACATTGTTCAGGACAGGTTCGGCGGTGATTATGGTAAGACAAAAATTGATATATTTATGAACACTAAAGCAGAAGCCTTTAGGTTCGGAAGACAAACAAAAATTGTGGAGGTAAAGCCTTATGTCGAAACAAAAGCAACCTTTTGTGCCAAAGATTGGTCAGAAGGTCTATATCAAACGTCAGAACTCCTTAGGAGAACCTATCTATTTTGAGGGTGAGGTAACAAGAATCCGTGTGGAAGTTAAGTGTAAGCAAGGTAGTTTCAGAACTGTAGCTTCACCTCATACTTTAGAGACCAAAGCAAAAGGTCTTGTAGCAGGAGGTGACCTGTTCTGATGGTAAGTGCTAAGCTTATCTCTATCACCCCTAACTACATGGAGGTATTGAAGACTGCTTGTAGTCAACCCTATGGTAAAGATGTTACTGAAAAGTCTATCAAGAAAATTATTGAGAGTGGACATCTTAGTGTCTTGGAGCATTGCTCTGCTTCTTTTTTGGTTACGTGTAGTGTACGTGTCTTAGGACAACTCACGAGACATCGCCACCTCAGCTTCACCTGTAAATCTGCTCGTGGTAGTGTCTTTGATACCTGCATTATTCCTGATGGTATGTATGATTTTGCTAAAAAGCATGGCGTACCTAAAGAAGTTATTGATTCTATGATTGATAAGCATCCTATGCTTCATGCCTACAAAGAATGTATTGCTGATGGTCTTAGTGAGCAGGATGCTGCCTATTTTTTACCACAGGGCGTTGAGACATCCTTGGTAGTAACAGGTAATTTTAGAGCATGGCATGAATATTTGCCTAAGCGTTTATGCAAGAGAGCTATGCCGGAGCATAGAGAGTTGGCTATGGCTATTCAAAAATGCTTGGCTGATGCTGCACCTGAAATCTTTGATAAAAACTTTATGAACTGTAAGCACTGTACTGAAAGGAGCTGTGATTTTAAATGATAATGCAGCTGGGAAAATGCTTTATGTATGCTCTTATCATTCTTATCTTATTTATCCTTTTCTACAGTCTTTTTGTGGGTGGCGTACTTGCTATGCTTCACCTGCTGATGGAGGTATTTAATCTTGGCTTCTAAACCTTTACATCTGCTCTTTGATGCTGACATGATTGTCTTCCGCACCTGTGCAGCAGCAGAGCAGGAAATTAATTGGTATGGTGACCTGTGGACACTACACTCTGACTTAGCAGAGGTTAAGGATGCTATTGACACAATGATTGTCAGTATCACCGATAAAGTCCTGCGTCACATGGAGCACGAGGGAGCTTATACCATTACCATGTGCTTCTCCTGCTACCCCTACTTCCGCTCTAAAGTCTATCCCCCCTATAAGCTCAATCGTGTAGCTAAGAGAAAACCTCTTGCCTACCATTCTGCTGTTGAGTGGGTAAAGAAAAACTATAATGTGTTGTCTATCCCAAGCCTTGAAGCTGATGATATTTTAGGTATCTATGGGACAATGCCTGACACCTCTGCTGTTATTATCAGCGGTGACAAGGATATGCGGTCTATCCCCTGTCCTTTTTATAACTTCATTCAGGACACATTCCATAAGACAACACAAGAAGAAGCTGACTATCAGTTCTTATATCAGACCCTTGTTGGTGATGTTACTGATAACTACAAAGGTTGCCCTAAGATTGGTGAGGTTGGAGCAAAGAGAATCCTAGACAAAGACTGCTCATGGGATGCTGTGTTAGCTGCTTATGAGAAAGCAGGTTTGTCTGAGGAAGAAGCACTGACACAGGCGAGGGTTGCTCGTATTCTCAGATATGAGGATGTTGATGCAGACCTTAAGCCTATCCTTTGGACACCCAAAGGGTCACAAAAGAGACAATAAAGTAAAGGGGCATATAAGCGACAATGAATATTAATATTGTATCTAATAAAGGGGATGATGGAGAAAAACTACCATATGTAAACCCTGTAATTTATGAACATTTAGAGAGAGCCTACAGTCTTGGTAGCCTTATGACACACAATGCCAAAAACAATGACGAGTTAATTGGATATATTAGGGGCGTTATGGATGTGCTGGGGCATATCAAGGCTATGGCTAACTTGAATGATGATGAGGAGTGATAAGATGTGCTGGAAGATTAAGACCCCCAGCGTAAACACTGATGTATCTGCATCCTCCTTAGTACCGGAAACCAATGCTAAAGACCCTGATAGTCCTGAGTATGGTGGTACTGCTGATACCTTTAACAAGAAAAAAGGTAGACAACAACTGACGATTGCTCGCAATGGCGTGTACAATCCTACTCAGTTGTAGAAGGGAGGAACTATGTGCGGTAAAAAACCAAAAGTACAACAAGCTGCTCCTGCTGCTGCCCCTGTTGCAGCACCCTTGAAGATTGATAATGTGGCTGAGGATACCAAAAAAGGAAATCCGAACGCTAAGACCAAGGGCAAGAAAAAGCTTACCATTACTCAGATTGGTAGCGGTACAGGGGTGAACCTTTAATGGCAGAGACAGCAAAAGCTTTATATGAGCGATTGGCTATTGAGCGTGAGGTGTATATTGATAGAGCTGAGGATTGTGCAAAATATACAATCCCTTTTTTATTTCCGAAAAAAGAAGCTAATGGTACTACTAAGTACCCTACGCCCTACCAAGCGGTAGGTGCAAGAGGTGTCAACAACCTCACTTCAAAGCTGGTATTAGCTCTGTTCCCTCCAAACACACCCTTTTTCAGACAAGACATCCGAGATGATGTCCTCAAATACTATGAGAGCAAACCTGAAGACAAACAAGAGATAGAGCAAGCATTAGTACAAAGAGAACAAACGGCTCAGAAATACTTTGAATCTTCACAGATGCGTGTCTCCATGGAGGTGTGTCTGAAACAGCTTATTATAGCTGGTAATGCTTTACTGTTCTTCCCTCCTAAAGAGGGTGGCATTAAAGTCTATAAGCTGAATAGTTATGTGGTACAAAGAGATTTTGTGGGACATCCTATTCAGATGATTACCTGTGACAAACTTGCTATCAATACTCTGCCCTATGAGGTCTTAGGACAACTAGATATTGATTTGTCTACCAAACGTGGTGATGAATTGGTTGAGGTCTATACCCATATCACCTATTCGTCCAAAGACAACAGATATTATAGTTACCAAGAGATTGAGGGTAAACAGATTGATGGCTATGAGCAGTCTTTCCCTGCTGATGTTTGTCCTTGGATTCCTGTCCGTCTCTTTAAGATGGATGGTGAACATTATAGTCGCTCGTATGTTGAGGAATATATTGGTGACTTAAAGACCTTAGAAGGTCTCTCTAAAGCCATTGCAGAGATGTCTGCTATTGCTGCTTCTGTAATCTACCTTGTGCGCCCTAATGGTGTGACACAGCCTAGCAAGATTATGAAGACAAAAAATGGTGGCTTTGTAACAGGTAACAAGGAAGATGTTACTTGCCTGTCGCTGGACAAGACACAAGACATGCAGATTGCCAAAATGACAGCTGATGCTATCGAAAGCAGATTGTCTTATGCATTTATGCTAAATTCTGCTGTCCAACGTAGTGGCGAACGTGTAACGGCTGAGGAAATCCGCTATGTGGCTAATGAGTTAGAAGACACCTTAGGTGGTATCTATTCTATTCTGTCGCAAGAATTGCAGCTCCCCTTGGCTAACACACTTTTGAATATCCTTTCCAAAAAAGGTGAAATCGCTGATGTCCCCAAAGATATTGTGTCTCTTGCCGTAACTACAGGCATGGAAGCTATCGGACGTGGACATGACCAACAGAAGCTTACTGTCTTTATTCAGGGCATTGCTCAGATTCCTGATGCAGCATCTGTTGTGAATTGGGAAGGTGTCGCTCGTGCTTGGGCAAATAGTTGTAATCTTGATACCACAGGTTTAATTAAGACTGCCGAACAAATTCAGCAGGAACAACAACAAGCACAAATGATGGCAATGGCACAGGCTGCTGTACCTAATGCAACCAAAGGTGCTATGGATGCCATGAATCAGCAAACACAAGGAGGTAGTGAATCTAATGGCTGATACTGAAAACCAAAATACACAGGTTAATGAAGAACCTAAGGAAACACAGGTAGATATTACCGATACTACTATTGTTTCCAATGGTGAAGTAATTGATACTGCTAAAGATGAAGGTGGCAATGGTGAGGAAGAAACCACCACTGATGAAAAAGACACCAAAGAAGAAAAAGAAGACAAACCTGCTGAGGAGCAGGAGGAGTACCAAAAAGCTAAGGGCGAGATTGAATCTGCCAAGACTGAGCTGGAAGGTAAAGGCATCGACTATGCTGCCTTAGAAGCTGAATACAATGAGAAGGGTGAGTTGTCTGAAGACAGCTATAAGCTGTTGGAAGAAAAAGGCTACCCTAAAGCTCTTGTAGAAGCAGCTCTTGCAGGTTGGCAAGCTAAGGCTGATGCTTTTGCTAACAAGATTATTGAGGATGCAGGTGGTATCAATGAGTACAAGCGCATCCAAAAATTCGTACAGTCCCAAGGTAAAGGTGCTGTCAGTGCCTTCAATGCTATTGTAAACAAAGATGATTTGTCTGTTGTGTCTGCTTACATTGCAGGTGTAAAGGCTCAAATGGTAGCGCAACATGGTACTGCTAATCCTACTTTGGGTGGTAGTGGTAACGTGGGTAAATCCAAAGGCTATACTGATGCCAATGAGATGATTAAGGCTATGAGTGACCCACGCTATGGTAAAGACCCCAACTATATGCAGGAAGTAGAGCGTAAAGTAGCTGCTTCTAAATTCTTCGGTTAAGACAAAAACGTCAATCCCCTCCCTAGCTGGAGGGTTATTTTTTTTTATTCAAAATTATTAAAGGAGTGATTTAATGGCTGATATGATTATTGCCAACCCCGGTCTTGCACAATCTGATAAAGGCAAAGACCGCTTAGGTTTATTTCTGAAAATGTTTACCGGTGAAGTTCTCACCGCTTTCTCTCAATCCACTATTACCGGTGGTCGCTTCTCTGAGCGTACTATTGAACATGGTAAGTCTGCTATCTTCCCGATTGTAGGTCGTGCAAAAGCTAAGTACCTGAAAGCAGGTAAGAACTTGGATGACCTGCGCACCCCCATTGAGCACAATGAGCGCACTATCGTGCTGGATGGTCTGCTGACCTCTGACTGCATGATTTTTGATTTGGATGAAGCTATGAACCACTTTGAGCTGCGTTCTAAGTATTCCAAGGAAATGGGTGAAGCGTTGGCTGTTGCTCAGGACTGTGCTATCTTGGCTGAAGTAGCTAAGATGATTGTAGCAGACAAAGAGAATCTGCCTACCAATGCTACTACTGGTGTCAAAGGTACTGGCAAGGGTCTGATTGTCACCGAGACTGTGGCAACCGCTGACTATGGCGAGACTGAAGCTATGGGCGTAGCTATCTTTAAGGAACTGTTGAAAATCAAGACCAAAATGTCTGAGAACAATGTTCCGCTGGCAGGTCGCAACTGCTATATTAAACCGATGGCACTCAATGCACTGATTGCCAACAAAGACATCATCAACAAACTGTATGGTGCTTCTATGACCATTGAGGGCAACAACCCTCCGAAACTGATTGGTTTTGATTTGATTGAAGCTCCCCTGCTGACCGAGGGTGGTGTAGATAACGAGAATGTTATGCAAGGTGATGGTCATGTATTCCCTACTACCTACAAAGACACCTGCCAATTCATTGTGGCACATCCGTCTTCTGCTGGTATCTTGACCCTCAAAGGTCTTGGTATGGAACATGCTCGCCGTCCTGAATATCAGGCTGACCAAATTATTGCTAAGTATGCAAAAGGCTTTGGTGGTCTGCGCCCTGAAGCAGCCTTCATGGGTGTTGTAACTCAGGCTTAATTTTAAACTACTAACCTTAGGGGATGGCGTATGCTGTCCCCTATTTTTTCTAAAAATGAAAGGAGATGTCAATGCAACTAACAGCGTTAACTGAACTTGATGCAGTCAATAGTATCATTGGTACTATTGGTGAAGCTCCTATCAACAGTCTTGAAGAAATGACAGATGTGGATGCTATTAATGCCTTACGTATCCTGCGGAATATCAGCAGACAAGAGCAGTCACGAGGATGGACTTTTAACAAGACACCCCACTTCACCCTTAACCCTGATGTAGACACCAAAAAGATTCCATGGAACAGTAACTACTTGTATCTTAAGGATAACCATGGTGTCAAACTCGTTAGACAAGGTGACTATGTGAAAGACCTGTTTAAAGACACATTGATATTTGAGCAGCCTTTAGATGTAGAGATGGTGCTTTATCTTGATTTTGAAAACTTGCCGGAGCAGATGAGAAACTATATCTTAGCTAAGGCATGTTTTATCTTCCAAAGCTCCTACTTTGGTGATGATAGTTTGACCAAGGTTACCCAGCAGGAGATTGCTGAAGCATGGCAACATCTGATGGAATTTGAGGTAGACAATAACAGCTACTCTATGCTGGAGCATACCTATGTGCATAAGCTGAGATTGAGGTGAGATTATGGGATTGATTAATCAAGACATAAAGAACCTTGTTAGTGGTGTGTCTCAGCAACCCCCTATCCTCAGACACCCTGAACAGTTAGAGGAACAGTTGAATGGTTATTCTAGTGAAGCAGGTGGCTTACAAAAGAGACCCCCTAGTATTCTAGTAGCCAACTTAGGGCGTAAAATAAATGATTCCGCTAAGCCTTTGGTACACTTTATTGACAGAGATGTGAATGAGAAGTATATTGTCTTGTTCACAGGTAGTGATATTGAGATTTATGATATGCAAGGTAACAGAAAAACTGTGAACTTTGCTAGTGATACTAAATCTTATATCTATACACAGTCCCCACGTTATAATCTGAAGCCAATCACGATTGCAGATTATACTTTTATCTGCAACACTCTGCAAAAGACAAAGATGGCTGATACTATTGATAATAATAGTTGGGATACCCAAGGTCTCCTTGTCAACATCAAGAGTGGTCAGTATGGTAGAACTTATCGTATTGATGTAAATGGTACAACTATAGCAAGCCATGAGACACCTGACGGCTCAGATAAAAGCCACACAAAACTGATTACCACTGACTATATTGCACAGCAATTAGCAACTAAAGCAAAGGATAGTGGCTTTGTGGTTACCACAGGTTCTTCATGGTTATATCTGAAGAAAACTGCTATTAAAACTGTTACAGGTGAGACAGTATATTTACAACCTACCACATCTCCTGTACAACAAGAAGACCGCTTCAAAGGGTTGGCTTTTACAGGACACTTTCATACTTGGGCAGAATTTCCAACTGTTATATCACGTAATGGTTATGTTATAACAGTTAAGTTTCCTACAGAAGAAAATCTGCGTGCTAATTCAAATGAGAGCTTTGATAGTGATTATGCTGCTTACAATAAGATGATGGCAGAGATTACACGATGTCAAAATGACAAATGGGAAGTCTCTAATGAGGTGATAACACAACAGGCTGCACACTTAAAGTTAGATAGCACGATGAATGTCTATACACTCACATGGACTGCATCTACCTCTGTTCCTAGTAATACAAAAGTTTATTCTCTGATTGATTCTGCTACTGTCTATGATGGTTATAATAACCAAGCTGCTTTTGGTATTCTAAAGTCTGTTCAAAAATTCTCTAATTTACCTGTCAATGCTCCTGATGGTTTCACTGTTAAAATCAATGGTGAAGAAGGTAGCAGTACAGATGATTATTATGTCTCCTATGTGGCAGCAGACCAAGTATGGCGTGAATGTGCAAGACCCTCAATGAAAAATCATATTGATAATACTACTATGCCCCATGTGCTAGTGCGTGAAGCAGATGGTACTTTCACTTTCAAATGTGCGGATTGGTCTGTGCGTGATGTAGGTGATGAAGACAGCAACCCTGAACCTTCCTTTATTGGCGAGACAATTAATGATGTCTTCTATCACAGAAACCGCTTAGGCTTTCTTAGTGGTGAGAATATTATCCTCACTCGCTCTGCTGACTTCTTTAACTTTTGGATGACTAGTGCAACCAAGGTGCAGGATACAGACCCTATCGACTTAGCGGTCTCTGACAATACTATTAGTACCCTCTATAATGCTGTCACGTTTGATACTGACCTTATCTTATTCAGTCAAGAAGCACAATTTATGCTCTCTGCCGATGGTGTCTTGACACCTACAAGTGCTAACCTGTCCCCGGCAGTTACCCACTACGAAGCTAGTCTTAAAGCTAAGCCTGTCAATGCAGGACGCAATGTTTACTTTGTAGCTGAAAGAGCTAAGTATACTACTGTGCGTGAGTTCTTCACCGCAGCAGACAACACAGATGCTAAGGATGTTCAAGACATAACATCCCACGTTCCTAACTACATTCCTAATGGTGTCTATAAAATCATACCTTCTACTGTTGAGAATGTCATGCTTTATCTTACTGAAGGTGATGAGACCTCAATGTATGTCTATAAGTACCTCTTTATCGACAGCCAGCGTGTACAGGCTGCATGGTCTAAGTGGGATATGCAGGGTGTTGTCTATGGAGGGCAATTTATTGACAACTATCTCTATCTGATAGTTGAGCGTAATGGTTACTACTGTTTGGAGAAGGTTTCCTTTACCATTAATACTACTGACTTTGATAGTGAAGCCTATCGTATCTTGTTGGACTGTAAACACTCCTATCAGATTCCTGCTGATTGCTATGATTCTCTAAAGGATGAAACTACAGTAAATGTACGTGACATCTTTGGAGATATATATGAGCAGGACAGACAATATAGTGCTGTTACTTCTGATGGTACGTATGCTAAGGCTAAAGAAGGTAAGCTGGTATTTATAGGTGATTATTCTAACCAAGTGTTAACTGTAGGTATCAACTATAACTTTAAGATTGTTATGTCAACTATTATGGTTAAGCAATCTGATAATGGTAATACTCAGGCTCTTATTGAGGGCAGATTACAGCTTCGTCAGATGTGGTTTAACTATGCTGATAGTGGCTACTTTAAAGTAACTGTAGATATTAAAGACAAACAAGCCTATGTCTATGAGCATACCTCTAGGCTCTTAGGTACTCGTTTTAATATCTTAGGTGCAATGCCTTTTACCACAGGTTCTTTTAAGTTCCCTATCCAAGCCAAAAATGAAAACGTAAACATTTGTTTGGAAACAGACACCCCACTTCCTGTATCTCTTGTAGGTGCAGGTTGGATTGGTAACTATCAAAGGAGGACGAGACTATTTTAAAAGTATCTAAATTAAACATTGCACAGCTCTGTGACTTTAGAGAAAACATGAGAGAGGAAGACAGACTAGAGTGGTATTATGCTTCAGGCTGCTCTTTTGGTCTCACACCTGTTTTAGAGTTGAAGGATGCTTTGTGTCTTTATGATGATGAGACACACAAGGTCTATGCCGTTGGTGGTATTGAAGCTGACTTAATATGGGTTGTCTGCACTACAGAAGTAGACAAGCACCCTATCAAGTTCCTGCGCTTCTGTAAACCCTTTTTCAAGAAGTGGGTACAATGGCATGTCAGCAATTATGTATGGATGAAGAATATCAAACATATCAGATGGCTCACATGGTTAGGTGCTAAATTCTACAAATACAAAGAAATCAATGGAGAGCCATTTCAGAAATTTAGTTTATATCCGGCAAAGGAGTGATGTCTTATGTGCAGTCCTATGGTGGCTGCTGGTATCAGTACAGGCTTGAAAGTAGCAGGTGACTACATGGGACAACGTGCGCAAGCTAAGGCAGCACAGGCTACCATGAACGCACAGGCTAAGGCAGCTATTACTGAAATGAATTGGAATATCATGGATTTAGAACAGCAGCGCACAGATGCCTTTGACCAAGCTGTTGTGGAGATTAGCAACACTAGGTTGAACTCTATGCAACTCAATAGTGGCGTAAAGGCTGCTGTGAATGAGACCATGAGCGGACGTACAGCTAACCTCATTGTACGTGCTGCCGAAGGTGATACCGCTCGTGCTGTGTCCTCTATCCAAGATAACTATAAACGTAAATCTAATGAGGTTGACCTGAATCGTGAGCGTCAGGTAAAATCTACTCACGAATATTTAGAGAACCTTAATGCTTCTGCTCCTAAGATGCCTAGTAGATTCACTAACTTATTGTCTTCTGCTGCAACAGGCTTGAATAATTATACGCAAGCTAAGAATATTATGAATCAGCAGAAGATTACAGGTGGTGCTGGAAAAGCAGCAAAAAATGCTACTAAGACATGGGTGGGCAACGCTCCACGTAGCGTCCATGAGAAGCTAGGTATTGGTAATGGTATTTACAGGAGGTAAGAAGATTGAGTAAAGAAGTACAGGCAGCGGTAGGTACTCAACGGCAGTTTGCAAAGCAACCGGAGATGCCCTATGCGCTGTCCTTAAATAAATTCAATGCATCTACAGGTATCTCACAACGTACAGATTTAGATGCACAGCGCTTAGCATCATCTTTAGGTCTCCTTGGTAAGAATATCATGGAGGAGCGTATTGCTGATGAGAAGCGTACCCAAGACCAAGCAGTCTTGGTCAATGCAGACAAACTCCTTGCAGGTAAGACACAAGAAGACCTGAAGAAGTTTGACCGCATGGCAGCTTTACAGAACTCTAGTGCTGATTTTGACTTGACAGATAACCGCTATGCTATGGCTGTTCTTGAAAAAGGCATTGGTAAAATGGCAAGCCAATATGCTAAAGAGCAATGGGCAAATGACCCTGCTTCTGAAAAGCCTAAGAGTGTATCTGAAGCTGTTAGTCTTTTCAATAAATATTTGCAGGAGAACAGAGCTAACTTCAGTGATGATGGTATCTCTAATAAGGTAGCATTTGACCAAGGCTATTATGAGGGTGCTGTTCAAGACACAATAAAAATAGCTAATGAAGCTGACAAGAGAATCAATGATGATAAGCGTCAGAAGATGGTCATGTTAGGTTCTAGTGAGTTTCAAGACCTTGTGTATAGTGGAGCTAAGGGTGAAGACTTCCTCACTCGTGGCAATGAAGCGTTGCGTAAAGTTCAGTTAGGTGCTAGAGATAGAGATGGTTTCATTAAAGCTGTTGCTCCTCTTGCTCAGATGATTGCTGACCAAGATTTTGATACGGCAAGATTGGATGCCTTAGGTGACTATCAGTACGAAGATGGTTTGTCTTTAAAGCAGATGGTTAACCTCTACCCCTCCTATACCAAGATTGCAGATAACTTCAATCTGAGAGTTACCGATGATATTGTGTCTAAATGCACACGTCCTGATGGCACTGTTGACCTCTCAAAAGCTGAAGCATTGTTGTCTCAGTTACCTGCGGAAACTACAAATGCTGATGGTATTCCTGAAGCTAACCTGCCTATCTCGCAGGGAGACAACCCCGACTTAGCAGACCTGTCACCCACTATGAAAAGTGTGTTACCTATGGTTGGTGGTGCTATCTATCAGTTAGGTTTTAAGGATGCACAGATTACCAGCGGTTATCGTACAGCAGAGCACAATGCGTCTGTGGGTGGTGTACCAAACTCAGAACATACCCAAGGCAATGCTGTGGATATTTATTTAGGTGACAATGTGGACGAAGCACAGGCAAATAAAGCATTGGCTTATTTTAAGCAATACTTTGGTGAGGTCTTGTTCCATGATGCTGGCACAGGCAGACATTTGCATCTTGCTGATTACCATGGTGGTATGAAAGCTGCTAATCCTAAAGAGCAGTCTGCTGCTGCCTATAATCCCCAACGTGTCAATAAGATACGCCAAGCTATCTATGCCAAACAGGCACAGGCTCAGCGTGTTAAGGCTCAACGTGATGCTGAGGAAAGAGACAGAATCAATATGGCTCTTTTGCAGACCAATGACCCCAACGAGCAATTACAGATTATTAATAGCTCTAACTTGCCAGCAGCAACTAAAGCTACTATGGCTCGTACTATTACACGCCAAGCACGTCAGTCCGCTAAAGGCTATGGTAATGATGCAGAAGCTAAACATTTTTGGTCATATGAAAATAGCTATCAATATATTAAAGACACACAGACATATGCCGAATGGTACAAAGCTTATCAAGACCCTGATGTTGATGGAGATTCTGATGAGTATAAGGCTTTGCAAAAGAGAGCTAATAGAGCCACAGCAAGACTTAATGACTTGCTAGAGTTCAAAAAGAAACGTGGGTATATTCCTAGTGAGCAGGCTAAGACAACACAGTCTAATGAACCTCCTGATGATACCCCTGTGTTCTCTCAAAAAGACAAGGATATTGCTGAGATGAAGATATGGGCAAACAGTAACCCTAAAAATTCTGCTGGCGTACCTTTGGATGAAGACCAAATACGTGATGCTATTGATAAGTTTGCTATACGTAATGGTCTTGATGTGAATGATATTGAGGAGGAGGTCTTTGGTTCATAATGAGTATTATCGAGGATTTAAATAAACTTGGTGATGAATCATATGGTGATTTACAAGCCAAGGGCGAAGCACAGCTCCAAAAGATACAACATCAAGGCTATAACCCTTTTGATGATTTTGCCGGTGCTGTTACCGAATGGATTGCAGACATAAATAAATCAGGACAAAAACTTACTGAGAAAGCAAGTGAAGCTTACCAAGCAGGTGTCTTGCCTGATTCTATAGATGATATGGCATTACCTCAACAGGATATGTCTCCTGCCCAAGAAAAGGTTGCCCAAGCTTTGCAGGATGCTGTGGATGATGCTCGCTATACTGCCACTAAAGACCCTCTTACTCTCGTAGGTGATGTAGCTGGTGCTGTTAGTCCTTGGATTCCCTTAGCTGTTCAAGTACCTATCATGGTACATGAGATGCAGAAGGCACAAGAGATTGAAAACGCCCCTGAGATGTCTGACCAAGCCAAAGCATCCCTGCTCCCTATGTTGGCAGGTACTGTGGCAGCTTCTGTGACACATGGCGTGGGGGGGCTTTTATCTAAGGCTGCCCCCACAGTCTCTAAGGTTATGACTACACCTTTTGTGGGTAGTGGTATCGCAGCAGGTACAGTTCTTGCTATGGATGAAAATGTCCGTAAGTATGCAGAAGAACATCCTGCTCGTTTTGCTGTCAGTCAGTTTCTGACAGATACTGCTATTAGTGCTAAAAAGCTTGCCAAAGCAGATTGGTCTGCTAAGACAACCCCTATCACGGATGCAGAGATTGTGTCTGAAAAGACAAATCCTGCTACTGAGGTTATGGCTGATAAGACTAAGGTTGAGGAGACAAACAAAAAGTTAGGTTCTCCTACTAAAGAGAAGAATAAAAGAAAGTGTAAGCATCGTAAGCAACATCGTGAGAATGTATGGGATGTTGACAATGACTATGAGGAGATGGTTACACCTGCTCAGGTTACTAAGCGTGAACCCAAGACAACCGCTGAAAAAGCTTATCCTGAACAGATGCCTGAACAGCAAATGCAACAGGATGCTATTGCTAATCAGTTAGCTAAAGACCGCATCGAAGCCAGTCAGACACCTGAAATTATGCAGGGTGCTCATGGTGATAAGCTTGAATATAGCAAAGATAATCTTTATCCTCATCCTGTGAGTGCAGAAGATATTTGGGAAACTGCAAAAGCTATGTTCCCTATTCGCCCCGGTAGGCTGGATTTAGCTGATAGTGATAGAACCTTAGGCTACTTTATGCCCCATGGTAAAGGTATTCGTATCCGTGGTTTCCGTGCATGGTCTGTAATCTGTCACGAAATCGGACATGGTTTGTCTGATAAATTTGGTTGGGGTAAAGATACAGCAATTCAAAAAGAACTTTATGATGGTGCAACTTCCATATGGCAACATGGTGAGTATGGCAATAGATATGCCCCGGAAAACTATGCTACCTATGTAGAAGAAGGACGTGCTGCCTTTATGAATGAGTATTGTGTTAACCCTGAGATGGCTAAGAAGCACTTCCCTCTTGCCTATGCTGAGTTTGAAAAGGCTATTACAAGTGATAGATTCTATCAGGCACAAATGAACCTTTTAGGTCAACAGGTACGCCGATGGGGTTCTCAGTCTGCCTTCAGCAAAGCTGCTGGTATGTTCCATTGGGCAGACAAAGAGCTTGGCAAAAGAATTGATAAACTCATTGGTACTTGGACTGCTACTAAAAAGCATTTTGCTTGGGAGTATGCTGACCTTGACGAAAGCATAAGAGCCTATGAGGATAATCAAGGTGTAAAGATAGCTATGGAGAATGACCCTGCTGTCTTAGCACAGTATGCAAAGCAAGCAGGTAATGATACTGTTGGTTGTCTTCTGAATGGTAATAATCTAGGCACTAGAGCTGCTATTAAGATGTTGCAAACAAAATTCAATGTCGCTCTTAATAATGTTGTTGCTAGTGATATTATAGTACCCCTAAGACCACTAGGTAAGCGTGGTGCTGAACTCCAAAAGTGGCTTGCAGAGACAGAATATAAGGATATGTATGAAGCCTTTAATACTTACCAAACAGCTAAGCATGAATTAGAAGTTATGTCAACAGGACGTAAGACAACACATACTCTTGAAGAATGTAATAAAATCATTGCTAAAGCAGAAGAACTGCCTGAAATGAAAGTGGCTTCTAACCTTTGGAAACAATGGAATGAGAATGTGTTGCGTATTGCTGTTGCTGGTCAGATTATCCCTGCAAAGGTTGCTAATACCTTTTTGAAAAAATACCCTGAATATATCCCTATGTCTCGTTCATTTGAGATTGAGGGTACAAGTGACTTCTTTGCATCCCATAAAGCTATGACTGTTGAGGGTTCTGAGCGTATCATCAAAGACCCTATGGTACAGGCTATGAAGAATATGCAGAGTATTGTCACTAAGGTAGAGCGCAACCGTGTTGGTCTTGCTCTTGCTGATTTAGCTAAGGGTGAAAATGGACATTTTCTTATGATGCCTGTAAAAGATGGTAAATACAAGCACGCTTCACAAATTATTACTGTCTATGAAGATGGGCATCCTAAATACTACCAATGTATGATGAAAGGTCTCTATGAAGCTATGACTTCCGAAGATGGCAATATAAGTGCTTCTAAACTTGACATTATTGAGAAAATCTCTCATGGTGCAGCAACAGCTTTACGTATTGGTGCTACTAGCACACCTATGTTTGCTACTGCTAACCTCTGCAAAGATATTCTTGAAGCAACTATTATGAACGCTGATGGGCGTAGTGCTTCTCACATTCCCCTTGTTGCTCCTATGAAAATCTTTTGGCAGGGATTGCAGATGCTCAATAGTGACAATGCTTTTGGTAAACTTATCATCCGCAACAACAGAGAACGTGCTCTGCTTAGACAATACAAAAGAGAATTTAGGTCTAATGGTGTCACTATGTCCACACGCTTAGGCTCTATTGCTGAAATTAATAAAGACTTTAGGAAAATTGTAGACCCTAACATTAGTGATTCTGCCCTTGATAAAATCTTATATCCTATCAAAGTATTATGGAATTGGAATGTAGCATATGGTGAAGCTATGGAACAGTTACCACGTATGGCTCTTTATCGACGTGCTAAAGGACGTGGTGCTTCTATGATTGAAGCTGCTATGGTTGCTTCTGACAGTACCCTTAATTTTGCGAAGAGTGGTACTACTGTTAAAATTCTTAACATGCATACACCTTTTTTAAATGCTGCTTTTCAAGGTACTTTAAAGACAGCTAGAGAGCTTTCTAAAAATCCTCTCAGTGTTGGTCTTGCATTGGCAGAACATCTACTATTGCCAACCCTTGTGCTTTGGTATTGGAATAAGGATGAAGATTGGTATAAAGATATGCCTATGGAAATGAAAAATAAAGCATGGTATATAAAAATAGGAGACCATATTTATGACTATCCTAAACCAGCCTTTATCGGACAGCTTGCTGGCTCAATACCTGAAAGATTATTAGATGTTATGTCTGAGGGTGAAGATAAGCAGGTTATTGCTGATGCTGTCTATAAGCTTATCAAAGAGCTTGCTCCGTCAGGCGCACCCCCTATCATCGAAAAATTCTATGAGTGGCAGACAAATCATTCTATGTACCGAAACCGCCCTCTTGTTGACCAGCGTCTTGAAAAGCTCAGTCCTAAGAACCAATATAATCAGTACACCTCTATGTTAGCACGTGGTATTGGACAGGTAACTAATCTGTCACCTATTAAGATAGACAATACAATCTATGGTCTCACAGGCTCTATGGGTTATGCTTTTATGAATGTTGTGGATATGGTAGCTAGGGATAATATCACCCCCAGCAAGAAATGGACTGAATATACTCGCTTTACTTATACTGAGGGTACAGGTACTTCCCGTAGCAAGGATGTATTCTTTGGTGGTCTTGATAAGTTAGAGACACAATATGCAGATGCTTCTTTTGAGGGCAGGAAGCCTAAGGTGGGCAAAGAACTCAAAGGTATGCGTAAAGCTAGGGCAGATGCTATGAAAGTTTCTAAGGCTATCAGGGAACTGTATGCAGACAAAACTATGGATGCAGACACTAAGCGTACTAAACTTGATGAGCTGAATAAGAAGCAGAATAGTATTTTCAGAACTGCTAACAAGAAATACCTCAATTATAAATATATACAAGCACCTAAATAAATGTTATAATTTAGGTGAATTTACACAAAGATAAGGGAGGACATTTATTATGTCAACAACAGCAAAAGCTTTTCTAATAAGCTTGTTTATGCTAGTATTTTCTATGGTATGTCGCTATATCAATGGAGGAGGTTTCGCAGGACAGGTTACGTGGAGCTTCTTTGCTGTGATTGTCACCTTCCTTCTTTTGGTTTATAAAGGCTTAAAAGGAAAATAGCCTTCTACCTTCTGACCACTGATGCAGAGAAGCGTGCTAAGATTGACAAGCTTGTAAAGATTGGAAATGATATTTACAGAACTGCCAATAAGAAATATCTTAATTACAAATATATACAATCGCCTGAATAATGCGGTATAATAGGCATAAGGGAGTGATGGTTATGCAAAGATTTAAGATGAAACATGTGGAGAAGTATTTAACTATCATTGTGTGGACATTACTGCTCTCCGCTGTATTTTGTGGGATATTTAACATAGAGGGTTCAAAACCCTTTGTTGATTTTATTGCAAGAGCTTTTGTCTATCTTTTCTTTGGTAGTTTTGCATTTTGCATAGTAGTTATGATAGTATCTTTTCTTTTTAATGCTATTTGTGAGATACGTAAAAAGAAAGACAATAAACTTATTGCTACTATATCTCTTATCCTTTTTCTTATATTCTTTGCTATTACATTTATTTTTGATAGTGGCATAGATATTCCCTATGCTCGCTTCTACGCTAGATAACATCCCCCCTTTTTCCGAGGTGATTCCAATGTACAGTCACTAACTCCATACCTACCCTTGTTCCTTTTCCATCCAATGAAAGGAGTTCTGTCCCATGGAATTAAGTGCTGATATTCAACGTGAAATACAGCAACAGTTTAAAAATAGCTATGCCCAACTTTTAGCGGACATAACTCGTATCTATGAGCAGGGTGCTATGCGTGATGCCCTCACAGGACTGTACAATAAGCAAGCCTTTGAGCGTGACAGTACCACTAATCACTTTGGTTTCGTTGGTATCCTTTTTGCAGACATCAACGCTCTGAAGTATACCAATGACCACTTTGGACACAGTGCCGGGGATAAGCTGATAAAGGACTTTGCAGCTAAGCTTAAGGAGACCTTTATCTCCCCTATTTATAACTGCTATCACATCTCAGGTGATGAATTTATAGTAGCAGGTTTTGATATTAGAATCCATGAGTTCCTTGGCAGGGTGTTGTCTTTCCATAAATCCCTATGGAATAAAGACAACCCTCCCCTAGCTGCCTTAGGCTACTCTGCTTGTGTCTTCTCAGATATTGCAGAGATTACAGAGTATGCCGAAAAAGCAATGTATGAAGACAAACAAAAATTTTATGATAATTTTCCTCAGATGAGGAGACAATAAATTGATTTGGTGACCGCTGGCTCTTTAAGAGCTGGTGGTCTTTTTATTTTTGTAAAGGAGATGATTAATATAGCTATTAAATTGGCAACCTCCATTACTTACACAGCGGATGGTTCTCAAACGAATTTTTCTATTCCCTTTGATTACCTGCGCCCTTCCTTTGTGCATGTGGCTGTAAATGATGCTGAGGTATCTGAAGGGTTCACTGTAAGTAATCGTGGAATTATGTTTGATACTGCTCCTGCAAAGGATGCCCTTGTCAAAATTTATCGTAAGACCCCTACCTCTCGTTTGGTGTCTTGGGCAGATGCTAGTATCCTGAAAGCTATAGATATGACTATTGCAGAAGTTCAGCAGTTGCATATCTTAGAGGAAACTTCTGATTGGACTAAGACAAACTCTATGGCACTCAATGATGAGGGTACTGCATGGCAGGGTTGGAAGCATCGTATAGAAAATGTTGCTGACCCTGTGGATGCACAGGATGTTGTAACCAAACACTACTTAGACAACGAAGAAGGTTCATTCACAGCAACCATGAACGCCCTTAAAACCAAGACAGAAGAAGCTGCAAGTACCGCAGAAACTAATGCCAAACAAGCACGTTTTAATGCGGAGAAGGCTGATTCTGCTGCTGTTGGTGCAGAGCGTGATGCTGCAACTGCTTTGAAGTCTGCAAACAATGCAAAGACTAGCGAAACCAATGCAGGCAACTTTGCAACTAGCGCAGGTCAGAGTGCTAGTGAAGCTCAAAATTATCGAGATGCTGCAAAAAACTATGCGACTAACGCTAAGAATTATAGTGAGAATGTCAATGTGTTTGTCCCTAGTGTGTCTACGGATGGTGTCTTAAGCTGGTCTAATAAAGCAGGACTGCCTAACCCTCCCTCTGTGAACATTAAGGGTAAAGATGGTGCTGATGGTGGCGTAACTGTTGATGATGCTTTATCTGATACTTCTACTAATGCTATTCAGAACAAAGTAGTAAAAGCAGCACTTGATAACAGAGCTGTGCTTGATGACACTAACACTTTTACTTCTCCAAATAAATTTGATGATATTTATATGGCAGATGGTATGAGCAGTCTTAAGTGGTATAATGGTTCACCTAATTTTGTTGTTGCTTCTATCAATTCCGAAAGATACACAGGTGAAGCAAACACGGCAAAGAAAGCTGCTAAAGATGGTGATGGCAATGTAATCACGAGCACTTACGCTACAAAAACAGAACTTAATAGCTGTGTTAAGACTGTTAATAATGTTGCCCCGGACACGAATGGTAACGTCAATATTACTGTTAGTGGTGGCGGTTCTAGTGTTATTGTTGATGCTGCCTTATCCTCTACTTCTACTAATGCTATTCAAAATAAAGCAGTATATAATGCATTGCTGGGCAAAGTTGGGACTGATATTTATTCAGGTTTTGCTTTAATAGGTGCAGCAACTACAATAGCATGGAGACAAGGCTCACAGCCTGTAGGCTCAATTAATGCAAGCAGTTATTCAGGTAATGCAGCATCTGCTACAAAGGCAACGCAGGATGGTGCAGGTAATGTCATTACTGAGACTTATGCAAAGAAAACTGATGTAAGTGGTATGGTTAAAAGTGTGAATAACACTAAGCCTGACAGTAATGGTAATGTGAATATCACTGTCAGCAGTGGGGGTGGTTCTAACATTACTGTAGATACTGCACTGTCTGCTACATCTACTAATGCTATTGCCAATAAAGCAGTCTATGATGCTTTGAGCAAAAAGCTAGATAAGACAGGAACAGTCGCTGAAGCAACCAAAGCAACGCAGGATGGTTATGGAAATGTTATTGCTACTACGTATGCACGTAAGGTAGACCTTTACGGCTATGTTAAAACTGTTAACAATACTGCTCCCGATGATAATGGCAATGTAACTATCACTGTTAGTAGTGGTTCTGACATTACTGTTGACGAGGAGCTATCAAGTACAAGCACAAACGCTATTGCTAACAAGGCAGTCTATACTGCTTTGCAGTCTAAATTAGGCAAAAATGATAGTGTAGCATCTGCTACAAAGGCAATGCAAGATGGCGAAGGTAATACTATTGCTACTACATATGTTAAATTCATCAATGGTATTGCCCCGGACACTAGTGGCAATGTTAATGTTAACGCTGATGGTGGTGGTGTGAGTACGTCTGTAGTTAATAATTGGTCAGCACAACAAATCTTCCAACGCTTAAAATTCAATTTTGAAAGTTTTGCTACGTCACGCATCAGCGGTACATATGACAGTCCTGCTGCATCTGTAGCAGTCTATAGTGTAACAGGTGCGCTTACATTGGACATGTCAACTTTAACAGGTATGCTTGCAAATGGTGAATCTACCTTGTTTACAGCATATATTGCAGCGAACGCATCGTATGCTTTAAGTATAACTAATGCAGGTACGTTGAAATATGTAGGTAGTGCAGCTGATTTGGCGATAACTAGCAGTGGATTACTGTTAAATGTACTGTTGACTAAAAATACTAGCGGTGACGTGACAAGTATCGCACAGGCATCTAAGCTTTCGTGAGGTGTATAACATGAGTATTAATCGTATTTTGATGAAAACTAATGGTAGCACCATTGAAGGCGAAGGTGAATTTATAATGACCATGGGGCAACAAAGTACGCAATATGGTTATAGTCGCTATAACGCAACCATTGGCGAGGTGGAAGGCAACGTAAAACATGAAGGTAAAACTGTTACTCTTGTTATGATTTGCTATTATGGAGGTTGGCTTGACTTTGCTTTTAAGATTGACGGTGTAACGAGTGGTAAATACAATGTTACTGCTAAAGTAACGTCGGTAGAAACAAATGAGAGTGTACGTGTTAACTTTTCAAACATGCAGTATCAGAGCTATGTTCCGGGTTTTTATGACTATACAAACAAAGGGATTTCAGGATTTGCTGATATGTTTACTGCTAAAAATGTAGGCAAGAAATTTAGAGTTGAAATTATATTTAACTAGGAGGACAAATGAAACCAACTTATACATATAAAAATAAAGACTACACAACCTTCCGAGAGCTTTCTGAAACCTTAGGCAAAGATGGCATCTTTATCCCTTGGTCTATTTCCGAGGATTCTCTCAAAGACTTAGGTGTCACTGTGACCACGGAAGAAGAAAGTCTTGAAAGTATCAAAGAACACAAGATTCTTACTCTTAAGATTCAACGTGATAACTTAGAGGTAGAACCTATTACTTACCAAGGCTATGCTTTTGACTATGATAGCAAGGCAAGAGATAGAATCAATGCTGCTATCATTGCATTAGAAGTAGCAGGTTCTTCTGCCCTGCTCACATGGACTACCACAGACAATAAAGATGTAAAAGTATCTGCATCTGACCTGCGTGGTGTCATTGCACAGGTGGCACTGAGAAGCGACAAGCTTCATACTGCCTATAGAAAAGCTAAGGCAAAAGTGGAAGCTGCTACAACTAAAGAAGATATTGAAGCTATTGAATTAGTTGTTGAATAAAAAGACAGGGTTGTTGTCTTCCCTTTAGGGGTTTATGGGTGGGCAGAAAGGATTTTATTATGGAAAAGAATCGTAAAAAGGCTCGTGCTTGGCTTAAGACCTCTACTCTCACTGAGTACAAGGCTATCACTACTGAAGCTAAGCTCACACCAAAGCAACAAGACATACTCGACAAAATCATTATTAGTGACTACTCCCAGCAGAAGATAGCTATGGAGTACCACGAGGATGTGTCTTGTATCAAACGTGCCTTAAGACAAATATATGACAAAGTATATCTTGTTCTTTTCAAGTAACTTTATAGCCATTTAGTTACAACTTTCAACTCCTTAATTCATGTTATCATAATAACAGGAGGTGACTAGTCACTATGCAATATAACATGAACCAAAACAAGCTTATGCAAATGATGATGATGCAAGCCTTGAAGCAGGTTTCCCCTGAACTGTTAGCAATGGTTGAGGAAGAAGCTCGTAAGCGTGGCATGTCTGATGAAGACATCAATGCAGGTAAAGCATACATCAACCAAGTTCAAAAAGGAGTTGAAAAGTAATGGAAATGGCTAATGCTGGCGTAGGTCTCGGTGATGCCCTGATGCTCGCCAAACAAGGTTCTAATGGTAATGAGATGTGGAATAACCCCTTTGTTTACCTTATCCTCTTAGCTGCCTTTGGTGGTGGCTTTGGTGGTTTCGGTGGCTGGGGTGGTAATGGTTCTGCTTTCCAAGGCACTGTAACTCGTGCAGAGCTGTCGGAAGGCTTAGATAACCAAGACATCAAAGCTAGTCTGCGTGGTATCCAAAGTGGTTTATGTGATGGCTTCTACACTGTTGGCATGAACGAAAAAGAAACCGGATACAAAGTAGCTAGTGTCGGTGAGAGTATCAATCGTAACATTGATGCCCTGCGCTTTGAGGGTGCTGCAAACACCTGTAAGGTTACCACCGCCATCCATGAGGAGGGTGAGAAAACTCGTGCTCTGATTACCTGCAACACTATGCAAGCTCTGCGTGATAAGCTGGCAGATAAGGATAGAGAACTGCTCTATCTGAAACTTAAGTTACCTGCTACCACTACTGCTACTGCATAATGTTACCGAGGGTTGGCTAGAAGCTGACCCTCTTTTATTTTATTATGGAGGATATTATGGACAATGAAATTGTAAAGACAACCCCTCCTATTGGTGTCTCCACCCTATCCCTCATGGGCATCCCTCTGTCCGATTGGGTGTATATTGTCACCATTATGTATGTCTTGATTCAGATTTGGGTCTTGCTGTATAAGACCTTTTTTAAAAAGGAGGAATGTAATAAGTGAAATTATCTGCTCATTTTGATTCTAGTGAATTTGCCTGTAAGTGTGGCTGTGGTGGTCTCCACAATGGTGCTGACATCAACCCACGGCTTGTACAGGTATTAGAGCGTATGCGTGCTATCATTGGCAAGCCTTTGGTGTTGTCCTGTGGTTACCGCTGTCCTGCCCACAATGCTGAGGTAGGTGGTGTGTCTAACAGTCAGCATATCTACGGAACTGCTGCGGATGTGCAATGCCCTGAGGGTGTTATGTTGCAAACCCTGTATGACGCTGCGGTAACTGCTGGTGCTGATGGTATTGGTATTTATAGCTGGGGTGTCCATGTGGATGTCCGTGGCTATCCTGCACGCTGGTAAGATTTACGAGGGAGCTTAGTCTCCCTCTTTTTATTTTTAAAGGAGGTCTATATAGATTTGAAAATTAAGAAACGTGATGGGTCTCTCGTAGACTTTAATAAAGACAAAATCATTAATGCTATCTCTAAGGCTGGCTTTGTAGCTTCAAAGACAAAAAATGCTATTGCTGATGTGGTTGAAAAGATGGCAAAAAAAGAAACACTGACTGTAGAAAAGATACAGGATATTGTGGAAACTGAACTTATGCTGAACTATTACCCTGAGGTAGCTAGAGAATATGTTCGCTATCGCTATAAACGTGAGCTTATCCGTAATACCAAAGGTGCTTTAAGTGAAGTGCTTGAAATTGTAAACCTCAGCAACCAAGATGTGAACGAGGAAAACTCTAATAAGAACCCTGTTATCCTGTCTACCCAACGTGACTATATGGCAGGTATGGTCTCTAAAGAGCTTTCTGAAAAGCTCCTGTTCCCCCCGGATGTAATGAAGGCACATAAAGCAGGTATCATCCATGTTCACGATATGGACTATGCTATTCAAAAGATGTACAACTGTGCCCTGTTAGACATGGAGGACATGCTTCAAAATGGCACTGTAATCAATGGTACGATGATTGAGAAGGCACACAGCTTTGCTACTGCTTGCAATATTGCTACTCAGATTATGGCACAGGTTGCTTCTAATCAATATGGTGGTCAAAGTGTATCGGTAGCACATTTAGCTCCATTTGTCAATACCTCTAGACAAAAAATTAAAGAAGAAGTTAAGCAGGAACTAGATGATATTCAGGCAGAGTATTATGAAATGGACTTAGACTATATCACAGAAAAGCGACTGAAAGCTGAAATCACTAAAGGTGTGCAGACAATGCAGTATCAGATTAATACCCTTATGACATCCAATGGTCAGACACCTTTTGTTACCTTATTCTTATATCTTAATGAAGCTAAGAATGAGCAGGAGAAGAAAGACCTTGCTATGGTGATTGAGGAAATCATCCGTCAACGCTATCAGGGCGTCAAGAATGAAAAGGGTGCATGGATTACTGCTGCATTTCCTAAGCTGATTTATGTCTTAGAGGAAGACAACATCCGTAAGGGTACACCCTATTACTACCTTACAGAGATGTGTGCTAAATGTACTGCTAAGCGTATGCAACCTGATTATTTGTCTGAGAAGATTATGCTGAAGAACAAGAAGACCGAAGATGGCGTAGGACACTGTTACCCTCCTATGGGATGCAGAAGCTTCTTGACACCTTATCTTGATGAAAATGGCAAAGCTAAATTCTATGGTCGCTTTAACCAAGGTGTTGTCTCCATCAATCTTGTGGATGTGGCGTTGTCCGCTGCCAAAGACAAAAACAAATTTTGGTCTATTCTTGATGAGCGTTTGGAGCTGTGCCACAAAGCCTTGCGTGTAAGACACCAAAACCTCAAAGGCACAATCTCTAATGTCTCCCCTATCCATTGGCAGTATGGTGCTATTGCTCGTCTGCAAAAAGGTGAGAAGATTGACAAGCTGTTAGAGAATGGCTACTCCACTATCTCCCTTGGCTATGCAGGTCTCTATGAGTGCTGTATGGCAATGTTTGGTAAATCCCATACCGACCCTGCTGTGAAACCCTTTGCTCTCTCTGTCATGCAGCACCTTAATGACAAATGTGCTGAATGGAAAGCTAAGGAACATTTAGGCTATAGTGTCTATGGTACTCCTATGGAGACCACTACATACAAGTTTGCTAAATGTCTTCGTGACCGCTTTGGGGTGATTAAGGAAGTCACTGACCATGATTACATTACTAATAGCTATCATGTGAATGTCCGTGAACCTATTGACCCCTTCACCAAACTTCAATTTGAATCTGAGTTCCAACTGCTCAGTCCGGGTGGTGCTATCAGCTATATTGAGTGTGCTGATATGACCAAGAATATTGATGCTGTCATGGCTGTTATTCAATTTATCTATGACAACATTATGTATGCAGAGCTGAATACCAAGAGTGATTATTGTCAGGTCTGTGGTTATGATGGTGAGATTAAGATTGTCACAGATAATGGTAGATTGGAATGGGAATGTCCGAATTGTGGTAACAGAGACAAAACCAAGATGAATGTGACACGTAGAACCTGCGGTTATTTGGGTAGTCAATTTTGGAATCAAGGGCGCACTGAGGAGATTAGAGACCGCTTTATTCATTTAGGGGGTGACTTCCGTGGCTAAAAAGGTGTATATCGCTGATATTAAGAACCCTTCACTCACTCGTGCTATTCGTTTAAAATGCATGGATTGTGCAGGTACTTCTGATAACATCCGTGATTGCCATATCTGCAAATGCCCTCTGTGGTCTTTCCGTTTTGGCAAAGGAACTGCTGCTGCTATCCGTACCTTATCCAAGACATATGATGTGTGTCTTGTGGATACCAATAAAACAGATTACATTGAAGAATTAAAAGGTAAGAAGTTAAAACGCCCTCAGTAACGTCTGAGAGCCTATCTGAACGATTGGATTTTCTTGCCTATGTGATTATACCTATGGGAGTGTTTCAAGGCTCAAATGGCACTCCCAGCACCTCTCAATCGTGTGAGAATTGATTTATGAATACAAAGGAGTGATAAACTTGCAGATAGATGAAAAACTGCTTGATAGACTTGCTATAGGTGAGGTCAATGCCCTTTTAGAAGGTCTTGATGACCCTGAGCTGCGTCGCAACCCTGCTTTTCTTGCTAAGGTGCGTGAGTTCTTGAAGCAGAATAAATTACAGACCACCCCTGAAACCCAAGGGGTACAAAAGATTCAGAAGGTAGTAGAAGAAATTCCTACCTTTGATTTTGATGGGCAGGTGAGCTGATGTCTGAATGGACAGATGAACAGGTTGCCAAAGCCAAGGAGGACTTCAGAGTCTTCCTTTTTATCTTATGGAAGATGATTGGTCTTCCTCCACCTACCCCTATCCAATATGCAATGGCACATTACTTGCAGTATCCCCCTAGTGACCGCATTATTCTTGAAGCGTTCCGTGGTGCTGCAAAGAGCTTTATTACCTGTGCCTTTGCCGGGTGGAGCTTATGGAATAACCCTCAGATTAAAGTAGAGATTGTGTCTGCTTCAAAAGAACGTGCAGATGCCAACGCTGTCTTCATTAAGCGTATCCTTAATGTCTTACCCTTTTTAGAGCATTTAAGACCTGATACAACCAAAGGTAACAGAGACACAATGAACTTGTTTGATGTTGCCCCGGCTGTCCCTGACATCTCCCCTTCTGTAAAGTCTGTAGGTATCTATGGTCAGATTACAGGCTCTCGTGCTGACCTGCTGATTGCTGATGATATTGAGATTCCCTCAAACTCTGCAACGCAGGTACAGAGAGATAAGTTAGGTGAAGCTGTTAAGGAATTTGATTCCATCCTTAAACCTAATGGTCAGATTGTCTATTTAGGCACACCTCAATGTGAGATGTCTCTTTATAATGAATTACAAAATCGTGGCTACTCCTGCACCATTATCCCTGTTATTTACCCTGAGGATAAAAAGGCTCGTGATAATTATGGTAGCAGGTTGCACACCTTTATTGCTGATGCTCTTGATAAAGACCCCACATTGGCAGGTAAACCTACTGACCCTTTACGCTTCAATGATGAAGAAATTTTTAAACGTAGACTGTCCTATGGTAAAGCTGGCTTCGCCTTGCAGTTCCTGCTAGACACAAACCTCTCTGATGCTGAAAAGTATCCTCTTAAAGTAGCTGACTTTATTGTGGCTGACCTAGATATGGATGAAGCATCTATGAAGTGGTCATGGGCAAGTGGGTATGAACAGCGACTAAAGGATGTCCCTTGTACTGCCCTTAAAGGTGACTTCTTCTATGCACCTTTTGACAGGTCTAAAGAGACTGCTAAATATACAGGTACTGTAATGGCTATTGACCCCTCAGGACGTGGTGCGGATGAGCTTGCCTATGCTGTTGTCAAAATTCTCAATGGCTACCTGTACCTTATGGAGGTTGGTGGCTATCGTGATGGCTATGGTGATGATACCCTCAATATCTTAGCTAATAAGTGTAAGTTTTGGGGTGTGAATGACGTTGTCTCTGAAGCCAACTTTGGTGATGGCATGTGGGGACAGCTCTTTAAGCCTGTGCTGAATAAAGTTCACCCCTGTACCTATACGGAAGTCAAAAACAACAAGCAGAAAGAAGCTCGTATCATTGATACGCTTGAACCTGTTATGATGCGTCACAAACTCATTGTCAACACCTCTGTTATCTATGATGATTATAAGGTGTATGAGAATGACCAAAAGTATTCTTTAATCTATCAGCTCACAAGGCTGACTAGAGATAAGGGTGCGCTTGCTCACGATGATAGACTTGATGCTGTGACCATGGCTGTTGCCTTTTGGTTGGAAAGTTTGGACAGGGATGCTCAACAGGGCATTGATGAGCTTGAAGAAGAACAGCTTATGAAATGGTGGGATTCTGACTTTGGTATTCTACACAAAGAATATAATCCTGAGCTTGTTCCGGAACGCTATAGAAAAAGACAACCACAATTTGGAGGAGCTACTGTGGTTGATAACTTTTATAGCTAATGGGTCATATAAACCTGTGAAACTAATGGGTCACATACTCGATAAGAGTAGGAAAGGGACATTATATATACCTATAGATAACTATAGATACCTTATAGTTACTATAGATACCATATGACCTTATATGATTCCATATGTAACCCTTAGATACCCTTGGTTCTATAGATACTATAGATACCTAAGGGTAATTGTTATTATTACTAATAAACCTAATTAATAGATACTTATAGATACCCTAAGGTTTCCTATACCTCCTAAGGATTCCTTAGGGTATTTTTTATTATTACCTTAAATAACCTACTTATAGGAGACTATATACCATGAAAGAAACCTTAATGAAACTAAAGACCTTCTTCCTTTATGGTCTTTTAATATCCATCCCCCTGTTTGTATTCTTGTGGTTCGTGGATACTCTATCCTCATCGTTCAATCCCGAATATAGACCGCTACTTGGCTTCTTGCAGATTGCAAACAGTCTGCTGCAAACCATTATAGGTATGTAACGCTATGTTTACCACGAGAACTAAGAATATAATTGCTCTTTTACTGAGCTTTGCTATTGGAGCTGGTTGCTGCTACTTATATCTAAGAGGAGACAACAAAGCTTCAGAACCCCCTGTGTCCAGCTCAGATTCCAAGGGTGGACTTTTGTCTACCACAGGAATCCATGCTGAGACCAAAGACAACCCTGATGATGAGGACTTGGTGTTGTCTAACAAATATGTCGCTGTTATTAATGGCGAGAAAGTGAGTGTGCCGATTGTTAAAAGAACTACTGGTACTATTTGTCAACCTGATAGCACTAGTGGCTCTGCTAATGATGCACCACCGGGAGTAAAGGCTACTGTAGAACAGACTGTAGACCTCACTCCTGTGTTGTCTAAAATGCGCCCCTCTTGGGAGGTAGGTGCTGGTGTGTCTTATGTAAATGAACGTGCATATGTTCCCATTTCTATCCAAAGGAACTATCAGGCTGATAAAGCACTAGAGCTTACTGTACTTGTAGATACAGATGGTAAAGCTAAGGGTGCTATGGTACAACACAAATGGCTGATAAAGTAAATCTTATAACTGCCCAAGAAGCAGCTAAGATTCTAAGACAAAATAAACCCGACAAGATTTACCTGCTAGTGAGGTCTAACTGCTTGTCGGGTTTCAAATGTGGCAAAAGGTGGCTTATAGATGAGGATAGTGTCTATAAGTACATCAATAGGTGTCTTCTGAATCAATAGTGACCAAAATAGTGACCACTATTTTAAGAATGGCTTAACCATGAGCTTTACAGGCTCTAAAGAAAATGTTTTAACACACTTCGGCGTTTTATCCAATATGGATAGCGATAAATATAGGCATATTAGTGAACATTTTTTAATTTAAGCTAAAAATAATTCGGAAAATCAGCCATAATGCAAAAATGGCCACCATAAAAGATGACCATAATTTTATTGAACAGGAACGTTTGTGATAACGCTTATTATTTGGCAAACTCTTGGCTTACCTTGACAATCGCTTTTACCGTAGCGCGGATATCAGGCTGAGCCAGAATACCGCTGACTATGGCTGCACCATCAGCGCCTGCCGCACGCACCTCGCGGTAATTGTCCGCAGTAACGCCGCCGATGCCGACAACAGGCAGTCCCTTAGCCTTGCAGATGGCAGCCAAACCTTCCGTACCCAGCTTTTTGACGTCTGCCTTGGTAGCAGTGCCAAAGACAGCGCCGCAGCCAAGGTAATCCGCACCGCTTTGCAGTGCCGCTGCGGCCTCCGCCGGATTGTGCGCCGAAACGCCGATGAGATAATCATCGCCCAAAATTTTGCGCGCCGCAGCGCAGGGAAGGTCGTCCTGCCCCAAATGTACGCCTGCTGCACCCACCGCCATGGCGATATCCAGACGGTCATTGATAATCAGCGGCACCTTGAAGCTGTCGCACAGTGCTTTCAGCTGCAGTGCTTCCGCGTACATCTCCGCACTGGATGCTGTCTTGGCGCGGTACTGCACCAGCGTCACGCCGCCTTCGAGCGCCTCACGCACGCAGTCGAGCAGCGCTCTGCCATGCAGGCAACCGTCGTCCGTAACCAGATAAATACTGTAATCAGGCTGTGCTTTCATCAGGACACCTTTTCCTCCGGCTTCAGGTTTACCAGATTCCACTTCGTAGTTACATGGTAGATGGCGTCAATCAGACGCACCTTGAACATGCCGGGGCCGTCCTTCTTCTCGAGGAAGTTGGCTGCCAGCTCGGCGCTCTGGCCCATGATTACTACGCCCAGTGCTGCCGCAACGAGCATATCCTTGGTGATAGCGGCGCAGCAGGCAACTAAGGTAGTAGTCATGCAGCCGCTGCCGGTGATGTCCTGCAGCAGCGGGTGACCATTGTTCAGCACAACAGCCTGCTTGCCGTTGCTGATGTTGTCGATTGGGCCGGTGACAGCAAATACGCAGCCGAATTTGGCAGCAGCGTCCTTAGCAGTGCGCAGTGCTTCGCCTTCTTCAGTCCCCTGCTCCATGTTGTCCACACCGCGGCCGCCGGTTGCACCCAGCAGCAGCGCCTGGCATTCGCTGTGGTTGCCGCGTACGATGTCAATATAGCCTGCGTTCAGCAGCTTCAGCGCGAAGTTCAGAC
>ULSN01006361.1_pt1 | contig 102213 bp, 150 predicted proteins | sample 1956771 | NCBI WGS metagenome assembly ULSN01 (sample SAMEA4835709, study PRJEB28245) | human gut metagenome | biome: gut microbiome; material: fecal sample | place: Denmark | collected 2008
AACATTCTCTCAATAAACTGACTATTATCAAAATACTTGTCGTATACTCCGAATGACACATTTCGTGAATCATGCTCATCTAGAGCGTTTATGAATGCACGCACAAGAAAATTAACGCGTGACTCATTCTCACGATACCTATCAATTTTATCGATTACCTCAATAACTGAGCAATCAGCCATATAATGCTGCATAGCGTACAGCATAATAGCCACAAAACAGAATCTATCCATATTAATTATTATTTTTTACGCGTACTATAACAATTTCGCTATATTGGTCCCAAGCACAAAGTCTCCCTAAGGAGACAATGTGTTTAGTACGCTGGAGCGCCTGTTGGTGCGCCTGGAGCACCTGGAGCTGGAGGAACTGGCGATGCTGCCATACCTGGCTGAGCTACATTAGGCTGAGCTGGAGCAGGCTGCTGTGCTGTAGGCTGCTGACTACTTCCCATCAGTGATGTTGGGTCAAATGCAGGCTGCTGTGTAGTTGTTCCTTCAACAGGGTTGCGGAAGAATCTCTGCTCCATACGAGCACCTTGTGCATTCTTGCTATATGGCTCAATGTAGTGAGTAACTCCGTTAGCATCAATGAAATCAATCTGTACAAAGACTGAGATGCTGCTGCGAATTACAGGCTGATTGTTACCATCAACAGTTGGAGTTCCGTCAACGTTGTTTGCATAGCACGGTCCTTTAGCGAACTCGTATTCCTCAAAGCATCCACCAGGAAACTCGAGCAACTGACCCCAAGTATCTGGGTCTTGTGCGAACTCTGGTCCAGCTTTGAAGTTTGCAAGGTTGACATCAAATCCTCCCTGATGATTAGGGTCGGTTGATGGAGTAGCATACTTCTGGAGAACAGTGAAGATATCTGGACTTAAATCATCGTCAAACAGGATGACGTTCTGCTTCTTGCCCAAGAGAGACTTCTTGTTCTTCATACCAATTACCAAGAATTTACTAATTTTGCCGTCTCTGTTCGCTTTCTTGGCTTGACCGATAGAGAGACTAATTGTACGAAATGCGCCAATTGCGCTACCTGGAATAATTGTATTCATAATACTGCAGTTTTAGATACCTAAAACATTACGCTTGCTACGCAACGCTCCAAGTAATTGTTATTTACGCTATATATTAACGAGGCATAAACAAAAGATATTGAGTAAAAGGAGCAATAGTGTATCGGGAGAGATAGTCACACTCATCTATACACATTGTCCTCAATTCTCAACTTAATTTGTTTAATCTCGTCTTTTAGGAGAATTTGTTTATTAGTTGCTAAGCAAGAGTGTGTATTGAGCAAGAGTGTGAATTGTGGGAGGAAGGAGTTTATTTCAACTCCCTCCATAGTCCTACTAGTCCTAATATTGCCAGAAATAAAAAGACTGTCAATCTTATTACGTCCAGCATTACATCTCCTACAGGCATATCATACTTTACAAGTATATATGCTTCACATAATGCCATAATGACACTTACTATAAGCGCTGCTGCCCAATTAATAATTTGACTATCATTCATATTCTACTTACTAATTAGTTAATATTGATTATCGTTAGTAAGGAGCAGATGTTTATTAGTTGCTAAGGGAGAATGTGAATGCCCCAAGTACAACGTGTACAACAGTATGCCCTCAGACGCATTCTAAGGCACCCACAGCGCGTTCTAATAGCTTACCTGGACAATTCCCAGCGTGTACTAAGATCGTGTCTTAGAGAGCGATTATAAGATTAATCGAGAGATAGCCCGAGTCATATGACCACAATATCTGTAGTTCATAGTATTCTCTACTATCTCTCTCGAATGGAAGAAGAATTTATTTCTTAGATGTTAAGCTAACAAGCTCCCTAAGGAGCAAGTTAGTCTGATATCATACGAGCTGGAATGCGGATTTTCTTCTTACGAACTACACTATTAGTTCTCTGGCACTCTTGTACCCCAATTACGACATACTTATCACCTAACATCATTGAAAGTGTTGATGATTTAATGTCACTTCCAAATGGATTGTGATACTTACTAAGTATATTGACAGCTTGTATGAATGAGTCTGTATATACTTTGACTACATAATCACCATTTGTACCACTATGCTTTTCTATGATTTCATACTTTTTCATAATAATTGTGTTATTGGTTAAACATAAGGGCAGCAATAAGCTGCCCTATATAACTTAGATAAGCTTTGCGACACGGTATTCTCCTCCGTCACGCAACTTGCACAAATCGGCATATTGTCTTGCTTTGTCCTCATCATCAAATGATGCATCAACAACCGGACTCATAATCTTGTAACTCTTGATAACTAAAAACTCTTTCATAACTGTAAATATTTATTGATTAAACATTGTTGATTAACAAACTTTCTAAGTTTGTTGTGTCATCTGTATGGAGAACTTATTTATTAGATGCTAAGAGGCTAAGAGCCAGGCATTAAGCCTGACCATTAGTCTCTGGAATAATAACTTGCTCTTGGAAGAAGTGAACTGTGCAGTCCTTGTTGGCTGCTATCCAAGGTATCATAACTGCCATCATATCTTCCATACTTGCATACTGTGGGCTTGCTACCCAATAGTTCTTTCCCTGCTTAATAGAGCAGCGATAAACAGTCTTTGTGTTCATAATTGTATATGTTTAAATTGTTATTAATATTATCATCACGAATGAGAATGTGTTTGTTAGTTGTTTAGCTAAATGGGAGCAAGGCTTATAAAGCCCTGCAATCCCACGCACCGTACGCCATACAACCAAGCAATACATCCCACACTGCGCAAAGGAGGATACGATCACTCATAGTGAGTAACATTGTTGGTGAATATGACGCAATAAGAAATACATTGATAGCGATAGCAAAAGCAATGATAGCTATTGCTATAATTGTGCAAAGAGTTCTATTCATAATGATTATGTTTTAAATGTTAATATCGTTTGAAAGGTGTAGATGATTTATTAGATGCTCAGAATCTTTGACGGGGGTATTCCGGATCGCGTACTTGGGCGGGGGAGCACTATTACACTGTTTCCCCTCTTTACGCTCATAAAATAAAAAATTTTGTTTCGAGCTTGCCGAGTATGTTTCTCCTCTTTGCACACACAACACTGTATCAAAAATAAAAAAAATAAAAATAAAATATTCGGCAAACTCAATAAAAAAGCCGAGGCGTTAACCCCGGCTATTCTCATGTTTATTATGCAAATTTTGAAGTGTTATTATGCATTTTTATCTATCTTTGGAAGTACTATTCAGTTTGTTTTTGATTACATTCAACTTTGTCTGGCTCAGTATCAGGAGTACACCCATGACCAATAATATCTCCGATTCTATCAAGTGTAGTGGATCTATCGGGTTCTGCGAGCTTTATAAACTCAGGTGCTTCCATCATTTTGTATACTCCTCTTTCTTTGTAGAGTATAGCATCTACCCATTTCCCAGAAGCTAACTAAAACTGACCAGTACCAATATATATTACTTTTGCATCGCTGTTTTTATTCAATATGAATCTATCGTTCTCCATGTGCGTTATTTTTCTAGATTAGCAATCTTTAACCTAATCGACAACAGCTTCTTACTGATATTCTTGTCATTCTTAATCAATTTTCTTGCTACAGTTATGTATTTAATGAGCTTTGCTACAGGTATTGCAAGCTTTATTCCAATAAGTGAAATAGCGGCCCATAGAGGAAGAATTGTAAAACATACGTACAACAATATCACTGCAAAAGCTAAATTTAATATCTTTGCTGTAACGCTTTTGGTATTCATGGCTTTGCACACCTTGTCGAATATTTCCTTCTCCTCTTTATTTAATTCATTTCTAATCCCAGATATATCTACTAACATATTTTAATCTCCTATTTTTAAATCTGCATCGTTATTTGACGATACAACTTTCTTAAACTTATCTATAAAGTCTGTTACTTCTCTCATGTACATATGGTTATCACGCTCGTATATTATGGCGTCAATCCATTTGCCTGTAGAGTCTTTAAACTTTCCTACCCCTACATAGTTATAGATGTTTTCTTTATATTCGTATTTCATCTCTTTTATAATGTAATGTAGTATTATTTTCCTTCGTGATATGGTACTGTAAGAAACGCCCATATAAACTTTAATATTTTCTTTAGAATCTCCACCATCTCGTAGTCTCCTTTTTTAGCTTATTAAGACACTCTTCGTACTTATCCTTCCAGTAGGTTGTACATTCTTCTTGACGTGCTAACTGTCTCTGTAACAGTGTTATTTGGGCATCTCTAGCCTCTAAAGCACTTTCGTTACACTCTGTTGGCTTACTATTCTGTACGAGTTTTTCGTAATCTTTTCTGTCTAGAATTACGTAATCTCTAAGTTGTCTAATCAATTGAACTAAGTCTAATTCCTTCGTCTCCATATATAATATCCAATAATATTTTAGTTACTTCCGGACAATCCGAGAACATCTTTATCATCTATTCTGCTATCCCCGAATACTTCTTTGAATTTGTAGAATTCTCCTTTTTCATCAAGCTGCAGTGCTAATTGTAGTATCTGTCTCGTTGGTTCTGCTTCTTCCCCTAAGTTCTCTAACTCTTTCAGGAGTATCTGATATGCATCCCTCTGCCCTGGATCCATCTTCTCTTGTCTCTTCATCTTTTATATCGTTTAAAGCGTTTACAACCTCAGCTTTGGTAGTCTTTGTTTTAGACTGCGCAATAAGCTTTTGTACAAGTTCGTCCTTATGAGGATTACCTTTTTGTTCGTACATGTGCATAAGGATTGCTGTGACATTCGCAAACTCTCTAGAGTTTTTGTCAAGTGTGTCTACAAGCTCCTCAAGTTCTTCAATTGTATATTTTCCTGGCTTGTGCAAGAACTTTCCATCTTTATCGTACAGGTTACTATATTTACTAATTTTTCCCATTACTATTTGCTCCTTTAAGTATTACCCAACCAGCCGTAACAGCTATAATTGGAATGATTAAAAATATGGTTATTATATCAAATGGACTCATCTTTTTCTGGTTCGTAAAATCCTAATCTTCTACCGTTTTTCTCGGCTCTTTGTATTATTTCTGCAGCTCTTAAATAGTCTTTATCTTTTGCTATCTTGCTCAGCATGGGCTATGTATTTTGTGCACTCTTCCTCTATAATTTCACCATCGTCGTTACGTGTTAAATGCGTATATTTCTTCTTTGATCTATTGAATTTAAACGCTCTAAACGCTTTATCTCGCTCCTATTTGTCATCGTATCTGTGAATATATTTCATCATTTGTGTAGCGTTTACAGACCCTGCTACGCCAAGATTACATAGGTTTTTAATAAAGCTCATAGCCCCATCTTCGCCAAACTTATGCTTTAGCATACTGTACTCTTTAAGGCTCTTCTAAAACCATTGGTTGTCTACATCATATACTGGATCTTGCTCAACAATGTATGCTATATTTATAGGCACACCGTGCACAAAGAAGTATTTGCACTACTATGTACAGGGTTTGTTTTGATATTGTAGAGATAAGAAGTCAGCGTAATATAGTACGGCGCTCATCTCAAACTAGTTCATCGTTTACTTGCTGTTTTATTTACACACTCTGTAAAGTACCCAATTAAGTATGCGAATACCTCATTTGTATCATCAGAGAGCTTAATGTGACACGCTTCAAGTATATCTACAGCTGCATGAAATGATTCGTGAGCAAATGTGTTTATATCATTATCATCATTCCAGATCTTGTTTACTACTATGATTTCGCAATCTTCGTCCGTTGATTTATCATATGCTCCATTTACTGTATAAGCCGTATATTTAGACCATTCGCCATCATATATAGATGATTCATCTTGTCTAAACGCAAATCTTTTATCCATTACAGACTTATCAGGGTTAAGTATAACGAATAAGTTAAACCCATATACTGTATTATATTTATCTATTATGCACTTCTTTTTATCCATACTATTCTTATTAGTCTTACTATTATTACTAAGCTTATATATAGCTCTACTATACTTATATAGTCCTACTATAGTTGTATAGTCTTACTATACTGTAATAACTGTACTACTAAAGTAGATCTCCTAAAGAGAATATATAAGAGAAAGGGTTCTTAGCCTGACTAACCCCTACTATCCCCCTAACGTAAAAAAGCTAAAAAAGTTGCATATCGAACAGAAAAGTGCAATTTATATAAAATTTTTATGTAGTTTGCAACCATTTTAACAAAAGTTTACGTTATGGCGGCGTAAAACAATTAAATTTAATGGATATGACAAAGATTTTAAAGGTTATTAAGCCTTTCTTCGTAATGGAAGTTGGCGATACATTTGAGTACAACTACAAAACAAAGGAGTACAAGAGTGTATATAACGAAGAGCATAATAGCTCAAATGAAGAGAATTCTACAGTTGTTTCCTCATACAATTCTGTTTACACTATTTCTGAAGACTATGCAAAGATGCTGGTTGAGAACGGTTACCTTGAAGAGGTTATGCAGAACACAAGTGCTGATAAGCAGTTTGTAAACATCTTCGACGAGATCGATCATTTGCTTATTCAGTATAATACAGATCTGAATATCCTCTTAAACTCTGACGATGATACTCCTCAGTGTTTGAAGGTTGAAAAGGAAACAGTTCTTCGCAATATGATTAAATTACTTAAACATCTCAAGTCGTTGAAAAAGTAATATGGAAGAAGAGAAGATGATAGATCAGACACAGTTGGCAGAGGACTTAAGCTCAAAGATAAAGTATGAGTTTAGGTAGATGTTCTTAGTAAAGCCGCTTGAGTCTGTTAAAGTTAAAAAGAAGATCTCCGAACCTGTGGCTAAGGATACTAAGCCAAAGAAGGATAAGGATGGGATCGAGGCAGTTGATTATGATGAAGTAAAGACAGAGATTAAGGAAGTTGATTCAGATTTCTCTAGAGCTGTTGTACTTAAGTTGCCATATGAGTACACACACCCATATGTTGATGAAAAGATTCAGCAGATGCCTATCAAGGTTGGTGATATTGTTATATACAGATCTGCTAGAGGAGCTATGTATTTCGACTTACTTAAAGATTCTCAACTTGTATCTCTTTACGATATTGTAGCAACAGAGACAGTAGAGAAGTGATGAATATAGATAAAGTTTGTAAATAGATCGGACAGAAATTAAATGAAGATCCAGAACTAGTAAAGCAAATAGTAATGCATTAGTTCTAGTTTGTAGTTGATGTTATGAAAGACACAGATGACACTAGAGATGTGTTATTAAACAAACTATTTAGATTCAAGCTTAAGAATAGATTTAAAGACAATAAGAATAAACCATTAAGTCCATATGAAGAAGATAATAAACATTGATCGCAAGCCTATTATAGTTGACACAGAGACTGCTTTTGTAACATCGATAGATAGATCCACAAGAGGCATTGATGATGTATACGTTGTTCCAGAAGACGCTCACATTGAATGGAGATCAAGAATGTTTCCAGATAAAACCATTGAAGCAGATGTAAACAAAGATGACATTCTTGTTACATTCTACGACAAAGATCTCGGTACAGACTTTGTGATAATCAAGTCTAATGATTGGTTGAAAGCTCTTAATAATGCAGCAGATGCTGATCAAAAGAGAAAGGAAGAGTGGGCAGCTAAACAGAGAGAAAACAAATCTGAAGATTTAGTTTGTGGAGACGCTTGTTGCTAATCATGTTAATATTTAAGTTATGAAGAAAGTTGTTAAAAAGACAGTTAAGGTAGTAAAGCCAAAGTACACAATTTCTATGATCGATGTAGCTAATGTAAGTGATATTACAGCATACTTTATTGGCCAGAAGATTTTAAATGGCATGAAGCTCACTGATTCAGATATTAGTACAATCGTATCAATTGTTACAGATATTGTACTTGAGGATCTTATGCCAGAGGATTGTTCGGCTATCGTAAATGACGGCGGTGTATATAGAAAGTGTACAGCCGTTAGAGTTGAGAACAAGGTTAAGAAGCCTTGGTATAAGAGAGTATGGAATTGGATTACTCGTACTAAGTAATCACCTTTAGAGTCTATTAGTCAAACGGTAAAGACAGCCCGATATAAAGGGAATAGTTAGCAGGTTCGACTCCTGCATAGACTCCAATTATTTTTCATTGTAAAAGTTTTTTAAATTTAATTTATCAAAGTGGCATCCATGTGTGTACACTATAAATAAAAGGCTACCATGGTAAGCTGACACATGGACCCAATACTGGTTCTGCGTAACTCCAGCTAAAGGTTACGTGCTTATCGCGGGATGGTGAAATGGTATCACGTGTGGCTCATAACCATAGATTGCTAGTTCGACTCTAGCTCCCGCAACACTGAGCTTCGATAGTGTGGTGTTCTACATATTTGGCCACCAGAAGCGAAATTGATATCAGAAAAATATGTCGGCTACAATGGTTTGAAGTGTAGCAATGTAGTTTTAGGCAGATAAAAAGCTCGATAGCCTAAGGTGAGCTTCTACAATATTGCCCTATGGTGTACCGCCTGTGCACAACTGTCCCTAAAACAGTAGGTCTCCGATGGACACGGAGTGGGGCTACTAATAAATACGTAGGTTAGAGGTGCGTATTAAATATATTCTATATGAAAACTAAAATATGCACTAAATGCGGTATAGAAAAACCGCTTGATCAGTTTGTGAAGAATAGTAGCAAACCTGATGGCCTATCTCCCCAATGCAAGGAGTGTAAACATAAATATTATGAAGAGTATTATAAGAAACATAAGAAAGAAATATATAAAAAGCATAAAGAGCGTAAGAATTTTTTAACACAGTATATGAGACAATTAAAATCAGAAGGCTGTATTATATGCGGAGAAAAAGATCAAGCGTGCTTGGACTTTCATCATCTTCATGATAAATCTTTTAACATAGGTAATCAATGTAGAGACAGAGGTGTCAACTCTATAAAGAAAGAAGTTGATAAATGTGTTGTATTGTGCGCGAATTGCCACAGAAAACTTCATTTTTACAATTTTACAATTGATTAGCTAAAAGATTATGTTTAGTCTGGGTTCGAATCCTAGTGGGGTAACAATAACAAACAATATTATAAATACTATGGAGTTAAAATTTAAGAGACTTGAGGACGAAGCGGTCCTCCCTATTCGTAGCACAGAAGGTGCTGCAGGAATTGATTTGACATGCATTAAGATTGATACAGCTCTTAATGAAGCAAATCAGCTAATGTTGGTTTACCATACAGGATTGGCAGTTGAGATTCCTGCCGGATATGTTGGTTTACTTATACCACGCTCTAGTATTTGGAAGAAATCATTATGGCTTACTGATAATGTTGGAGTGATTGACGCTGATTATAGAGGAGAGATTATAGCTATAATGAAAGCCACAACAGATGTGGTTCCTGCTATTTATAAGCAGGGCGAGCGCTTCTGTCAGTTGGTCATAGTTCCGGTGCCAGAATACGAGGTTACAGAAGTGTCTGAGCTTTCTGATACAAAACGAGGCGAGAATGGTTTTGGTTCAACTGGTACCGATAATAAGGAAGTTAGCGCAGCTGCGGGAACTGAGGCACAGGCTAGCGAACAGCCACAGTCCGTACCAGAGCAAGCGGCGGCACAAGATGGTGCTGAGGTAGGTGAGTGACAAGCTTGACGATCCTACATAAAGGGGATTACCGAAAGGTAGTTCCCTTTTACTGTTTATATATAAACAATATAGTATTAAATAATATGAATTTTAAGAAACAACCATTAAAAGGTGTAGAAATACATGGCGCTCCACAAGTTGGTACGCGTACAGTAAATATCTTAATGGGCGAACACGCAAACGAATTTGTCCGTGGTGATATTATGGATGCTAATGCAGTATTGCAGGCATTTGATGAGCTTAAGGGTAATGTTGATACAGATCACGATACTCTTGAAGAGCTTGTTAATGAAATCCATAAAAATGCTAATAACATTAGCAATAATAGCACATAGATACAAAAAGTTGATGCAGCATCAAAGGCTAGAGACGAAAAGGAGAAAAACGATAGAACTGAAGCTGACAACGCTCTCGGTCATAGAATTGATTAGGAGGCAGCTGCTCGTAAAGCAGCAGATGCAGCAGAGTTATCTAGAGCAACATAGGAAGAGGCTAGACTTGACGCAGCAATTAAAGCTGAGGCTAATACTAGAAAGCTTAACGATGATACTATTACAAGTGCGTTAAATGCAGAGATTGCCCGTGCAAAGGCTGCTGAGAAAGATAACAGTAACTCAATCACAGCTGAGGCTGCTACAAGAAAGTCAGAAGATGATGCTATTAAGGGTCTTCTTCAGAACGAAGTTACTAGAGCTACAACCGCAGAAGCAACGCTTCAGAGTAATATAGATAGAGAAGCTGAAGAAAGAAAGGCAAGCGATAGCACCATAACAACTAACCTTGACAATGAAATAGCAAGGGCAAAGGCTGCCGAAAGAGACAACAATAACTCGATTACAGCAGAAGCCGCTACAAGAAAATCTGAGGATGATGCTATTAAGAATTCACTTCATAATGAGGTAACTAGAGCCACTGCTGCAGAGGCAACCCTTTAGGGAAATATAGATAGAGAGGCTACAGAAAGAAAGAATAGTGATAAAACCATTACAACTAATCTGAATAATGAAATAGCAAGAGCTAAAGCTGCTGAAAAAGATAACAAAGACAGAATTGATGTACTTGATGGAGATTCTAACACGGAAGGATCTTATAGAAAAGCTATTAAAGATCTTATCAACGGTGCCCCAGAAGCATATGATACCCTTAAAGAAATTGCTGACAAGCTTGAAGAAAATGATGATCTTAATCAGGCGATTAATGAAGCTATTGCCACAAAAGCATCTAAGGAAGAACTTAAAGCAGAGTCTGACAGAGCTAAAGGAGCAGAAGCTGATAATGCTGCTGCAATAACGGCAGAGAAGACTAGAGCTGAACAGGCAGAAAGTGATATCACTTCAAACCTCAACAAAGAGATAGATAGAGCTAAGAAGGCAGAGCAGGCTAACACCGCAGCTATTACAAGTGAGGTAACAAGGGCAACCGCTAAAGAGGAAGAGTTGGCTAATTCTATTACTGCAGAATCAAATAGAGCAAAGGCTGCTGAAGCTGATAATGCTACCGCAATAACAGCCGAAAAAAACAGAGCTACATAGGCGGAGAGCGATATTGTCTCAAACCTTAATAAAGAGATAGATAGGGCAAAGAAGGCGGAACAGGCTAACTCTACTGCTATAACAAGCGAGGTAACCAGAGCTACAGCTAAAGAGGAAGAACTGTCTAATTCTATTACCGCTGAAGCTAATACGGCTAGAGCTGCAGAAAAGGCAAACACAGATAAGATTAATACAGAAATTCAGGATAGAAAGAATGCCGATGCAACTCTTAATAGCGCAATTAATAAGGAGATAACAGATAGAACTGCTGCTATTTCTAATACAACAACAACTCTGAATAATAGTATTAATGAGGTTAGTACAAATCTTACAAACCTCACAACTACCGTAAACAACATTAGCGCAACTGTATCGAATATTACAGCAATTACTACAGATTATATTAACGAATTAAGCTAATAAGATATGGGAAAGAATACTGAAGTAAAAGACGTACAGAAAACCGAGTATCTTGACAAGAATGGTCTTGATATGTTGTGGGCAAAGGTTAAGGAGAATACACGCAATCAGGTTGAAGCAGAAAGCAACAGAGCTGTAAAACAAGAGACTAGAATAATTGAGACAAAAGCTGATAAATCTGAATTTAGTAATTATGTTCCTTTCGCGACTTTTACAGCGCTCGAGAAGAAAGTTTCTGCTAATACTACAGCCATTAGTAATAAATAGAACGCTGGTAACTATCTTCATTATGAAACTCTTAATAATGACGGATATTATGAAATACCGAGTGTTTGTATTTCTGGTAGCAGCGGCAATACTAAAACAAACATAAGTTCATAGAGTATATCGATTAATGATGATAGCGCTAGTTGTACGACCATAACTCCTGATAGTATTGTTAACCGGAATAATGATAGTGGTGATTTTAGCTTTGTTTTAGACAGAGATGGCCTGAAACTAGAAGGTGGAGATAATTTCAGCGTATTGACGTCTAACGGCTCTACTATAGATATAACTCAATACGCTAAGAAAACAGAAGTTAGTGATTTTATAAGTAAAACTACTACTAATGATTAGTCTATCAAATCTAGACTTAACATATCTAATGCATTAAAAATTAATGGTGATAATAATGAGTCTTATGCCGTGTTCTTGCCGTCTAGTGATGACATATAGCTTCAAATGATTGGTGCGGATAGAAGTGCTAAAACTTATTTGGATCCATCTTCACTTTAGATAAGCAAATCTATTTATAACATTACCATTACGGCTAATGGTATTCGTAAATCTGATGGTAGTGCTAACTACGTTTATGCCACAGATGGCTCTATAGCCGATTTGACACAGTATGCTAAGAAGAGTGAGATTACCACAGGCGGCAATGTTGGTGATGTGCAAGTTAATGGCGTAAGTGTTGTAGAAAACAAGATAGCTAATATTAAGCCTGCTACTAAAGAAGAGCTTGGTGCAGTAAAGGTTGGTGATGGTCTTAATGTTACTGATGGTACTATAAGTGTTGATACTACTGCTATAGGTGCTGGCAACTATGTTCCTTATGAAGCTTTTTCAAACAACACTTACTATTTACAGAATGGCATTGGTTTTGGCTACTAGAGGGCAGAATGTACATCCATAACTAATAGAGAGATATTTGTCAGAAGTAGTACTAAAAATCATATAAAAATTAATGGTAACTATCTGCTTTTTTCGAATGATGATGGCTCCACAATGAGTTTTAATAGCCAACGTGGTGAAATTGAAATAAACCGTAGTACTTCTAATGGAATCGAAAGTGCACTTAATATAAGCAAATCTGGTATATATATGTATGGTGTCGGAAAGAACCGTGTATTAACTGCCGATGCTAAAACTATAGATATAACCCAATATGCATTGAAGTCAGAACTCCCTACTGTTCCTACAAAGATTAGTCAGCTCTAGAATGATAGCGAGTTTATTGCTAAGTCAGTGTATGATGAAAAGATTGCAGCACTTGAAGCTCGTATTGCGGCACTTGAAGCTAAACATGCAGAAGCTGTTTAATAAAATAAAAACTAACGTTAAAAAAGATTTTAACGTTTAAGCTAGGTCTTAATGGAAGCATGACGGGGCTCGCTGCCCCGCCTAGCACAACAGATTCTACCACGCCTCCTTCCAAATGCGTACCAGGGTAGGACTTTTATCACTCCTAGGTGGAATATACTAGGACACGCGTAGCAATACGCTTATATTTAACGGGACTAGGATTAATCCAGTCCTAGTTCCATATTGTTTTACTTTTAAAACTTAAAGACTGTGGATACAATAGAGAAAGTTTATTGTACAGGACACGACAATAACGACGCTTTAGTAGCCGCTTTGGCTTCTAAGAATAACTGTGATCCAATGGCTATGGCAGCCATGATGAATCAGAATGATTACATGAATAACCCATTTGCTTACCTTATCTGGATGATCTTCGCTATGCGTATGTGGAACAACCAGGATGGTAACAACCAGGGCAATACAATTCAGAGTCAGCTTGACGCAATGCGTTCGCAGATCGCTGATAATCAGAATAGTTCATTAGTAATGGATGCCATAAGAGGCAACGCTAACGCAATTACCCAGTTAGCCTCTAACCTGAATTGTGATTTCAACGCATTGAATAGTGCTATTTGCTGCGTTAAGTCTGGAATTCAGGAAGTAGCAGGTAATGTTAACTTCTCTGCAGAACGCGTTATTAACGCTATTAACCTCGGAGATGCTAATCTTACATCTGCATTGCAGAACTGCTGCTGCCAGACGCAATAGAACATTATCAAGATGGGCTACGAGAATCAACTTGGGCAGAAGGACATCGTTAACCAGATGCAGACAGGTTTCAGCTACACAAACGCAGGTTTGGAGAGAGCTGCAAGTAACCTTGGTTTCCAGATGAGTTAGATGGCTTGCGATCTTAAGACGAACGCAAACGCAAATACTCAGAGAATTGTAGATGTATTGAATAATCATTGGCAGTCAGATTTGCAGTAGAGATACAATGATGCACGTCTTGAATTATCACAGTAGAAACAGAATGCTACCCTTATAGCAGCACTTAAGACTACTGCAACAGCTACAGCTTAATTAAGTTTTAAATTATATGTGAGGGCTCCTTCGGGAGCCTTTACATAATAAATATGACATAATATGGCATTTAAAGATGTAAAACAAAATTATTCAATTTACATATTGAATAAACAGGATATATCTATTACCGATGGTAAGGTTATATCAGTTGGCTTTCCTCACATGGATTTGAATAACAAACCAACTATTGGTCAGTCTTAGATGGTTATCGATGTAACTATAGAGTCCAATGGTAAAACTGCGACATATACAATTCCAGAAAATCTTTCTGTTACATACGCAGGAGACATTGTGCTTTCTACAGACAAACAAGGACTTATAGCAGAAGTTGAATCCATGAAGAATACTGCTGAAAAGATTCTTGAATCTGTTCCAAAGCAGAAAGAGGTTGTCGAAAAAGCAACATCTTTGCTATCTGATCTTAATCCAATATACAAGGAAAAGAAGGAGACTGAGTAGCGATTTGCTAAGATAGAAGAAACTATCAACAGAATGGAATCAACTGTAACTAACTTTATTAATTCGTTTCACAATGGACAAGGTAATAGTAATACGGCATAGTGATGAAGAATTGCCAAATACAAAGTATACTGCTAATGTGAAAAAGAACGAAGATGGCAGTTATACAGCTAGCCTAGATATTTCAAAGTAGAGCGATTACAAAGATTATGTAAATAAAAATGGATTACATTTTACAAAGTCGTTACAAGAATATGCTAGCAAATAGATGGTTAATTCAAATGGGTTAGAACATACATGGACTCCAGAACAGGTTCAAAATGTATGTAATGTTCTCAATTTAAAGATACCAAGTACATCAACAATATATGATGTTACATATACAGCAAACATGGCTTACGCTGATTTCTATCCAGAGCTGCTTACTGAACACTAGTGCGTTAAGTATGCAATGGCAGTTGCAAACGATGAAGATGGATATGAAGGAATATAGTTTTGTAGATGGGTTGCTGATGTGATGGCAAAGAATGAAAATATAGATTGGGAGAAATTTAAGTAATCTTTAACTGTGGCGTTTTAGACGTAGTCTTCAATGACACCACAGTACTATAATTAATAATAATTTAAACGAATTAACATGACTGAATTACTATCATAGAATGATTAGGTTATCGAGAAGAAACCAAATCCAATCGAAGAGCTTAATACAACGATGGCTTAGTATTATTCTGTATTACATTCTAAGATTTATAATCACGAGAGTAATACTGATATACACGTAACTTCAGATGATAAAAACACCTGGAATAATAAAGCCAATTAGTCTGATTTAGAATCTGTTAAAGAATATGCTGATAGTTTAAAGTAGTCTTTAGATAAAGTTAAGCCAGATATAATTAAGGAAGTCGAGACTATGATAGATAATAGTAAAGACATTAATTTATCTGACTACGCCACAAAGGTTTATGTAGACGCTTAGATTGATGCGCTTAATATAAGTGATGACATTGCTACAAAAACATGGGTGTCAAATAACTTTGTAAACTCTACAAATTATCAAAGATTTGATTCTACAAAGTATTATACAAAAGATGAAATTGATAATAAAATTGCAGGAGCAAATGTAGATAACTATCAGATAACGGAATTTAGTTTGGCTAATAACTATCTTAACCTTACATAGAACAACGGTATATCAACACAGGTAAAACTGTCTGATGTATCTGGTGGAGCAATAACTAGCGATAATTTGGATAGAAAGCTATAGGACTATTTAAAGATATCTGCTATAGGAAACATTACGTTTACTAGAGGAGGAAGAATAGTTACGACATGGAATCCTGCTGCAGAAAATGCCACCGTGGAACTTTCTGGAGGAAGTGGATCAGATTCTTAGAGTGGAGGATATTATAAACCATACTTTAAGAATTATCCGTCAGATGACAGCTTACCTACATCACAATTACCTGTAGTTGGATAGGATCCAGTAAATGCAGGATGGAGCTCTGTTAACGTAAACCCAGAACAAGGATACTTTACATGGGAGATATGGGTATACATTAAAACCGGTGGTGGCTTTGGTGATATCATTGGTCCAGTTTGTATTTCTGGAAAAGACGGAGACAATGGCTCAGATGCTACTGGAAAAGAATATATATATCAGCTAAATAATAATCAACCTACAAAGCCAACAATAAAACCAGCGTGGGGCGATGTTCCAGCTGGGTGGACTGATAATCCTACAGGTATAGATTCTACTCATCGTGCAGAATGGATGATGTATAGAACATAGGACCCAGATGGAGTTATAAGTGATTGGCTTCCAGCTAAGGGCCCTGTAATTTGGGCTCATTGGGGTAAAGATGGAACAGATGGTGATGGTGTGCAATATATATTCTGTGCTTTAAAACCTGGTGAAACAACAGCTGTATTTACAGGCGTAAATGATCCTACATCGTGGACAAATGATTCTGGCTTTTAGAATGGAAAAGCTGGAGAATACATTAAACCAGGATCTAGATGGACAGATAACCCAATAGATATTAAAACAGCAGTTGGTTATGGTTAGGGATCAAGCTAGTATGTAAGCATAAGAAGATATAGAGGATCTACAGGAAGTGCTGAAGATAATGACGGAAAGTGGCTGACATATAGCGAGCCTAGCTTGTGGACATACATGGCAAAGGATGGAGAAAGCTCCTCCCAGACATTAAAAGGATCGCCTTTAAGAAATAGAGGTGTATGGCAGACTGGTGTACAATATTTTGATGGTACAACCTAGTCTGATGGAGGATTGTTTTATTAGGACTTTGTATCATACACTCATTCTGTAGTAGCTGATGGAGCATCTAAGAATGTTACAGATTTCTACGTTTGCAAAAAACAGTGTGCAAGTATTGTCCCTACAAATACTGATTATTGGGATAAGCTTAGTGATATGGGTCCAATATACACTGACGTCCTTGTCGCTATGAAAGCATACATAAAAGAGCTTACAGCAGAAGAAGTTATAATCACAGATAACGAGAACATCGTAGCTGGTATGACTTCTGGCAATTCTGACAAAGTTTCATCTCAGGGCAATGTGAGAATATGGGCCGGCACAAATGATAAAAATGCTAGCAATATAGCTGAAGCTCCATTTACTGTTACAGATAAAGGTGTATTAACATGTAGAGGAAACTATGGGAATATTATATTAAAAGACGGTACGATTTATTTCATAGTCGGCGGAGTAGAATATAAGTTAGGTATAACTAATGGCAAGCCAGATTGGATTAATAGTGCTGGAGCTGATTCAGTTGAACAATGGTATACTAAGGTTGAAACAGAGCACAACGTTTCATTTAGCGCTATTGATTCTTTTAGCATTAAAGACAACATTTATTATACAAGTGGTACAATGTCAGATATGGTAAATGGTACATATTATAAACGCGCATCAAAAATAACGTGTTTGTACAATATTAGCGAGGGTGTTGTATTTACATTTAAAGACACATTTGGAATAGATATATATATCAAAGCAACATTTTCTAATGGTATTAAAGCAGTAGAAGGTGCAGTTGCTATCAGTGGATATGCTACTACAACGTCTACACCTACTTAGGACATTCCTGGAAAAATAAATATAGATACAACTAGCAAATAGTGGTGTTCTATAGAGAAAGAAAGCAAGGATAGTTTGCCAAGTATGTATTATACAAAGGATACTCCTGTAGGTAAATTACACGAAGCTAGTTATCGTTCAGTTGATGATAGAAATATTACATATGGAAGTGGTACAGAAGATGGTATATATGTAATAAAGCCAGCGCCAAAAGAAACTGTAAGCACAGATAGAAAAATATCAATATTTGTCGACGAGTCTTCTGAGTAGAATGTATTTAAACCAACAGTAACAACAGTATCATTATAATGTTTGACATAGTACAGAATAAGATACAGTTAAGTACAGAAGATTTAGCTATACCACCATTTAAAGACTTCTATAATAATGCAAAAGATAAGCAAGACGCATTAAAGAAGATAGAATTCATAGTGTGGAGATATAAATGGAATAGCCCATATGAGGCATACCCAGAGAAAGAGCGCACATGGAGAGTAGCTAAAGATGTACTTAATGATGAGAATTACAAACCTGATGACGTTGTAAAAGAATTAGCAAAAAGGTTTCAGGAGTTTCAAGAGACTCCTGCTACCCGCCTGCTTAAATCTTCTAAGAGCGCAGCAGAGGGCATTATGAACACGATGGATAGCTATGCTGAAGAAGAGCTTGATATAGATACAGCTAAGAAGCTTTCTGCTATATTAAAAGATGTTAGCGGTATTATCAAGTCGTTAGACATGGCTACGAAGTAGGCAAAAGCAGAACAAGCAGAAACCGGTAGAGTCAAGGGTGGTGGCGTTATTGGTATGTACGAATAATTATGATAGACTTTAATTAGAAGCTCCATGATACTGATAAATTCAGATAGGCGGCTATCTTCTTTCAGCAACATGGATGTTATACCTTAGCTCCTAGAGGTACTACTGATTATAATAAATATTGGGAGCAAGAGACAGATAGATGCCTTAACGGTTATACAGCTCCAGATGGAGAGGGTATAACTGGATACAACTACTTCTATCTAAATTATAGTCCAATCATGCGACTTAAGGAAGAAGAGTATACTGATAGAGAGGGTAACCTTAGAAAGAGAAGATAGCGTATACTTGAATTCCCTAGTTTTTGGGACTATGATTACTATTATTTTTGCGCTATAGAACAAGCAGAGTTAGAAGGTAAACATATGGCTGTGCTTAAGTGTAGACAGAGAGGATACTCATTTAAGGGAGGATCGATGCTAGTTAGAAACTATATGCTTATACCAGGCTCGAAGAACTTTGCTATAGCATCAGAGTAGAAATTCCTTATAGGTGATGGTTTGTTAACTAAAGCCTGGCAAATAATGGACTTCCTTGATAAACATACAGCGTGGGCTAAACAAAGACTTGTGTCTACACGTATGGAAAGAACATCAGGTTATAAGATTACCGATGAGTTCGGTAAGTAGACTGAGCAAGGATACTTATCTAGCATAACAGGTATAACACTTAAGAACGACCCAGAGCGTGTGCGTGGTACTCGTGCTAAACTTGTACTATGGGAGGAGGGAGGTAAATTCCCTAGTCTTCTTGATGCATGGCGTATAGAACAACCTTCAGTAGAAACCGACGATGGTAAAGCGTTCGGATTGATGATAGTTTTTGGAACTGGAGGTACCGAGGGATCGTCTTTCGAAGGATTGAAAGAATTGTTTTATAAACCTAAATCTTACAATGTTCTCAGCTTTCCTAATATATGGGATGAAGGTAGAGAGAGTACAGAATGCGGATTCTTTGTTCCAGCTTATTCAAACCTAGAATCATTCGATGATGATGGTAATTAGGTATATATGGACAAGGATGGTAATAGCTACAAAGAGAAAGCTATAGAGAACCTTATAGATCAGAGGAATAAAGTAAAGGACGGTGGTGCTAGCTAGCAATCTATAGACCGTTTTATATCAGAGCGCCCTATAAAGCCAGCAGAGGCTGTATTGGAGCTTGGTAAGAACATATTCCCTAGAAAGTTATTGATGGACCAGCTAACAAGAATAAGGACCAATAAGAAGCTTCAAAGCATGAAGCATATAGTTGATCTAGAATGGGATGGGAATGGTCAGGTAAAGGCTACAGAAAAGCCTAGTGGGGATATAACTAACTATCCTCTTAAGAAGGGCGATAAGCCTCATGGATCTGTAGTTATATGGGAGTACCCAGTAAAGGATCCGCCGCATGGTTTATATATAGGAGGATGTGACCCATATGACCACGATGATAGCTTCACAAACTCACTTGGTTCTACATTCATATTTAAGCGTGTGAGAGCTGGTGAAGCTTGGACAGATGTAATAGTAGCAGAATATTCTGGAAGACCAGATACAGCAGAAGAGTACTATGAGAATGTACGCAAGCTACTTACGTTCTACAATGCTAGATTATTATTTGAGAATGAAAGAAAAGGAATCTACCCTTACTTTACGAATAAACACTGCGATTACCTCCTGGCTGATTAGCCAGATAAAATCATATCTGAAGTCTTTAAAGACAGTAAAGTACAAAGAAGAAAAGGATGTCACATGACCAAACAGATTAGGGCATATGGCGAAGGATTGATATTAGAGTGGCTATTAGATGAATTTGAAGAAGGTCACCCTAATGTAGAAAGAGTATACAGCGAACCTCTAATAGAAGAGCTTATAGAAAACGATGGTGTACGAAACGTAGACCGTGTTATAGCTTTATGTATGGTAATGATATACAGAGAGGAGCTCTATTAGGTAAAGGTGTCGTCTGCAAAAGAACAAAACAAATAGGTTGAACTCTTCGAGATGCCGTTATTTAGCAAACAATGGTTTGAAGAAGATAGCAGCACAAGTGAAGACGGTATGCCGATATTCACATTTTAATACATGGAAGATAACTTATACAATTCAGCTTTCCCCAGACAAAAGCTCCCTCTTTCAAAGAAAGGAAAGAAGTGGCAAGAAGACTGCGTTAACTATATTATAGGTGAAGGTAACGTAACGTCTGGAGGAAATAGTACATCATATTACGGAGAGCTGTAGACCTATTATAACTTATATAACAGCATCTTCGACGAGAAGGATTTTAAATCAATTACAAACCCATTCAAGGTCGAGGATGGTTTTCCTGCTACTCCTCACGACTTTAATATCATTAGACCTAAGGTAGATTTGCTTATAGGTGAGGAGACAAAGAGACCTCTTAATTTCAGAGTCATCAGAACTTCATAGGAGGCTACATCAGAAATGCAGGAGAAAGAGAAGTAGATGATTCTACAATACATAGAAGCAGCTATCACAGCCAGAATGAGTCCAGAAGAGGCCCAATAGTTTCAGGAGTAGCTACAGTCTGGAGAGGTTATGCCACCAGAGTAGATAGCTAAGTATATGGACAAAGACTATAAAGATATTGTAGAGAATACAGCGTATCATACGCTTACATATCTGAGAGAGAAACTTGATCTTGACAATGAGTTTATCAAAGGCTGGAAAGATGGATTGATCTCAGGTAGAGAAATTTATTATGTTGGCGTACTTAATGCAGAGCCATATGTTGAAAGAGTTAATCCTATATACTTCTCTTATGACAAGAGCCCAGACTTGGAGTTTGTTGAGGATGGCTCATGGTGCTGTAGAAAGATGCGTATGCCTATTACTGAAGTATACGATAGATACTACGATAAGCTTGAAGAGAAAGATCTTGACAAGCTTGAGGAAATGATTGGTTCTACTCCTGGTAGAAATCTTGGAGATAGAAGCCCTGTTGATATGGGTATACAATTACGCATATACGATAACCCTATATTCGAAGGAGCCGGTAAGTCCCTTGTAAACGTATGGCATTGTTGCTGGAAGTCTTTCAAGAAGATCTTCTACGTAACTACTACAGACGATGCAGGATAGCCTCAGATTAACATAGTTGATGAAACGTATCAGCCTGTTGGTAATGAGATTAGTGTAGAACCAGATTGGATTGTAGAGGTATGGGAAGGATATAGAGCTGGTAGTGACTTGTACTTTGGTATACAGCCTATTGAATACCAGCACGTAAGTATTGATAACCCTAATAGCTAGAAGCTTCCTTATTGTGGAGCTATTTATAGTAACACAAATAGTAAGCCTAGATCATTGGTTAGTATTCTTAAGCCATTACAGTACATGTACATTGTATTGTGGTATAGACTTGAGTTAGCTATTGCTAGAGACAAGGGCAAGGTTGTTAATATGGATATTACATAGATTCCTAAGTCTATGAATATTAGCCCTGCTAAGTGGATGCATTACTTGTCTAGCGTTGGCGTTAACTTCATTAACCCATACGAAGAAGGCTGGAATATCCCAGGAAGAGAAGGTGGTAAGCCTGCATAGTTCAATCAGATAACAGCTTTGGATCTTACAATGTCTAACGTCATAGCTGAGTATATACAGCTTATGGACAAGATAGAGGAACTTGCTGGTACAATCTCTGGTATCACAGCACAGCGTGAAGGAGCTGTAAGTTCATCAGAAATGGTAGGCAATGTAGAGAGATCAGTTGTACAGAGCTCCCATATTACAGAGCCATTATTCTGGGTTCACAACCAGTGTAAGCGAAGAGTACTTAACATGCTCCTTAATACAGCTAAGGGTGCTTGGGAAGAGACTGGCAAAAAGAAGCTCCAGTACATCTTTGACAATGGAGAAAGAGCATTCTTGGACATTACTCCTAAGTTCTACTATGAGGATATGGATGTCTTTGTAAGTGATACATCTAAAGATCTTGAGAACATATAGAAGCTTCAGCAGCTTATACAGCCAGCTATGCAGAATGGTGCTAGCTTACTTGAAGCAGCAGAGATTCTTACAAACGATAACTTTAACATCATTAAGCAGAAGCTTAAGGATATGTAGACTAGACAGGAGCAGATGCAGCAACAGCAGCAAGAGGCAGAGGCTCAGCAGCAACAGCAGTTGCAGCAGATGCAGAATGAAGCTAAATAGCAGGAGCTTATGTTACAGGAAGCTCAGATGGATCTTCAGAGATATCAGATTGATCAAGATAATCAGACAAAGATAGCTGTAGCATAGATTAATGCTTATCGTGGAACTGAAGATATGGATCAAAACGATAATGGAGTACCCGACGTTGCAGAGCTTGGCAAACAGGCTCTTGAGCAGCAAAAGATTAATCAGGAGGCTTATAATAAGCGTTATGAAGCTAAGTAGAAGCGTGAGATAGAAGATTAGAAGATCTAGCTTGAGAAGGATAAAATGAAGCATGAGACAGAGCTGTAGTCTCAAAAAGATAAAGCTGCGATGGAAAGGGAATAGCTTAAAGCTAGAACCGCCATCCGCAATAAAACGAATGCGGAAGCTGCTAGAGGTAAGTGATTATGAAGTTTGATAATAAGACATTTTAGCAGAAGTATGAGGCGTGGAAGAATGGCGCTGATTACTGGAAGGATATTAGAGGAATAAACTTGGGTGGAGACGCCCAGGCTGAGGAACCTAGCCCAGAAGAGCAGTAGTAGATTGATTAGAATGTATAGTCTATACTTAATGCTTATAATGAAGGTAAAGATGTTAATATAGCTGAAGATATTATTAAACCATTACCTTTTGATACTCCATTAAATGAAGAACATCCAATACTGCACAAATACAAAGGAGGTAAAAATGATTCTATTAATACTTTTGTTAACAGAATGGGCCCTCTTGTAGGACAATAGTTAAATAGATACGGATATGGCGATACTGCGTTTTACAATGTAATGCGTTAGCTTGCATATGAATCAAACTACGGAAGGTCAAGAGTCGCTAGACAATAGCATAATTATGGAGGAGTAGGATGGAACGGCAAGACTTACACTACATATAAGAGTGACGCAGATTTTGTTAAGGACTATGTGAGGCTTATGCATAATAGATACGGAGCTGCGCTTAGAGCCAAATCTACATAGGATTATGCAAGAGCCCTCAAGCAGAAGGGATATTATACAGATTCTCTAGAGAATTATTCTAGAAACCTTCGAGGAATGGATAGTTTAGTAAAGGCGGCTCATTACCACAGGAATGCACATAAAGATGCTTACAATTATAATGTTAAGCTTGATGATCTTGTATAGGATTATGAAGACGCAAAGAATACTAGCCCTATAATTATTAATTCCCCTTCTACAAAGTAGCCTAGTACTGTCAGAGTAGATGTTCCAGCAACTTTACTTGGTCCTACTTAGGAAGAGATTAAGGCTTAGCAATAGCGCGATCTTGATAAGTATAAACAGTAGATGTATAATAATATAACATAGCCTTCACTTCCGAACATACTTGATCTACTTCCTTAGAATAACTTTGGTAAAGATTCTTATGGCTAGAAGTTCTGGTAGAGAAGAGGAAATAATCTTAAACTAATGTAATTATGACACAGATGGAAAGTCCTAAGCGAAAGATGCAGAAGAAGAATGACTATCAGCGTCATAAGCTCTTTCGTAAGATTAAACGTAGAAGAAAAGCATAGGCTGAAGCAGAATAGCAGGTAGCTGAGAAATAGCTTAGAAAGAAACTTAAACTTCCTAAGTTTGGTGATGGTAAAGAAATAAAATCAGATGCAGGTGCTCCTTTAGAAGTTAAAGACGGAATGCTTTACTACAAGGAGACAGGGGAGCCATTTTATAATGCTGGGTTACAGTTACCTGAAGTAGAAGTTGTCGGAGATAAATCAAAAGTTAATCCATGGGCTGCTGCTGGTAGGCACAATACGTCTTCATATTGGGATCCTAATGGTGTTGTTCATGGTTTTGATAAATCAGTAGAAGCTGCAATAAAATATCCAGCAATGATTGCAGAACAAAACGGATACGATACATCTGGATATTACGACAAGGTCAACAAGATCGGGAAAGCCATGACAGTTTTATCGCCGACTAGATGGATTGGAACTTTGCGCGGAACAGGAATGCCATGGGAAGAGAGCAATTAGGGACTTTATGGCGGTTATGGAGAAACTGGAAGAGCCGCAGATTAGTTGTTTGATATAATGATAGGATCTAAGATCGGTGAAAAATTTTCTGATAAAATTTAGAGCACCAAAGAATTGCTTGAATTATCAAAAGAGAATCACAATCCATTTAATAACGCTTTCACTAGATCTGTGTTATATAGTTATCTTCCTCCTGCTTCTTATTCAGCAAAAAAACTTGTTGCTCCAGCTCTTGCGTGGCCATATTATGTTTTAAAAGGTAGTGCACCAGATATTAATAAAGCGTTTTGGACTTAGAATAATTTTGCTGGCAAAGCTCTTAAAAATGTTTTTGAAAAAGCATATAATGTAGATGGAGATGTTGCTTTATAGGCAAGAGCTAACGCATATAGGAGGTATTTGAAATTGCCGCAATCTGGAGACTATCGATTTACATAGTCTGCAGCTGATGGAACAAAATTAACCAATATAGATGCTTTAAAACAATTAAAAGGAAAAGGCTATGGTGGTGGAGCTAGAGATATAGAAGTAGTTAACGCTGGAACACCATTCGTTGATAAAGACTTTATTACTAGTGCCGGTGGAAACGTATCTGTTTCAACTAAATTGTTAAATAAAAAGCCAATAGAAGGCATTATAAAAGTAAACGATACTTGGGATTTAATGCCTGGATAGAGAATAAATAAAAAGATATCTAATTTCTTTAATGAGTACAGAACTAAGTCTATAAATAAATTTGGCACGAGATTAAAATCCAAATCAAAAGACTTTATCGGATATAGAAATTAGGACTTATTTGATAGAATGGATTACCCAGACTGGATGACAATAAGTCAGAAAATAAAGCTATCAGACATCATAGATAAAGGTGGCGCTACTAGAACGGCTACAAATAATAGTGGGCTAAGAGGAATGCTTGGTAGATCTGGAATAAAACTTGGAGATTATTTGTAGAATTTCAATTATAAAAATACAAATCTTTATAATTATTTGAATAATTTGGAGGTTGGTAAATATATTGGCGCAGAACCATTTGATATACAATACGATCTTCCGTTCCATATTTAGGATCATAAAATAAACATTGGTCTTGGTAGAACTCCAACTCCACTAGAAAATAAGATATATCCACAGCTTTTGCAATTTCATAATTCCGGTAAAGATATACATATAAAGAAATCTAAGCGTGGCACATTTACCAAAGCGGCTAAACAACATGGTATGAGTGTATAGAGCTTTGCTAATAAGGTTCTAAAGAATCCAAGTAAGTATAGTTCAGCTATGAGAAAGAAAGCCAACTTTGCACATAATGCAGCTAGTTGGAAGCATTAAACATTACACGGGTTCGACTCCCGTGTAGCGTACAACAATTAAAAATATTAACTTAGTTATAATTTAAATTATGGCAAGAAAGAAGAAAAATCCATTAGGTGATTTTGAGGACGCTTTGAGCTCTCTCGGGTTCGGTGGCCAGGAAGGTGGCGACAGCGTTACAGACATCGATAACCAGGATGTGGTTAATCAGGTGTTAGATGACCCTAATGATGATGTTGAAAATTTAGACAATCCAGATGACGATAAGTCTTCTGAGGATAATAAAGATAATAAGAATGTAACTGACGATCCTAATGCTCATGATGATGAGACACAGATCCCAGATAATATTTTAAACAATAATACGTCCGACACAACTACAGTTGACAACGAATAGGATGACGACGATGATGATAATGATCAGCAGACTGACACTGATGTCGTAGATCCTGGAGAGGCAGAACAGATTGGTGCCTTCTTTGACGCATTCGCTGAAGCTAACGGTTGGAGTGTTGATGCAGACGAGAAACCTAAGTCAGTTGAGGATCTCGTAGAGTACATCAAGGATGTCGTAGATGAGAATTCAACACCACAGTACGCCGATGATCGTATTGCTAAACTTGATCAGTACGTAAAGAATGGTGGTAAGTTTGAAGACTTCTATCAGATACAGCAGAAATCTATGTCTTATGACAGTATAGATTTGGAGGACGAATCTAATCAGAAAGCAGCTGTTCGTGAGTTCTACAGATTATAGGGTATGGACGACGAGCAGATTAGTCGCAAGATTGAGCGCTATGAAGATGCTGACATGCTGGAAGATGAAGCAGCTGATGCTGTTAATTATCTTAAGGCGTACGAGCAGCAACAGCAAGAGTATATGGCTCAGCAACAGGAAGCTCATAGACAATAGCAGGAGCAGCAAGCTGCACAGTTCATGGACGACCTTACCTCTAGTATCAATAGTCTTACTAATATTAGAGGTATTAATATCCCAAAGGAGGATAGAAAAGCGTTGTTCGATTATATTACAAGAACTGATGCAGACGGTTTAACAGAGTATCAAAAGGCTTTTAATAATAATCTTGTTAACAATTTGATAGAATCAGCCTACTTCACAATGAAGGGTGATGCTCTACTGGGCGAGGCACAGCGCAATGGTCAGACATCTGCTGCGAGTAAACTTAGACAAATGCTCAAACATCAAACAAAAAATCATACATCATACAATGTTGGGCATGAAAAACAACCTCAGGCATGGGATATCGCGTCAAAATACCTATGATGAGACAATTAACATATTATGAATAATTCAAGTTCTTTATTAAATAATCTTCAGCTCTACCGTGGTAAGCGTTTTGCTGACTTGGTAGACGAAAACATGATTGCTAATGCAATGCTTACAAAGCCTCATGAAGTAGCAGGCTTGTTGTCATTGGTTTTTGGTACAAAGGATGATGGTATTTCAACTACCATCGACTTGTTAACTGGTGGTCTTGGTTCAACCATGACTATCGAAAACAGAGAGTATGAGTGGTCTGTAATGATTGATGCTGACCACGCTGTTAATATCCGCTACGCTAAGTGGAATGGTAAGGAGATTACTCCTAAGTCAATTACAGATGGTTTGACTCCAGGTATTAACAATACTCCTATTTATCTTGGTCTTGAGGAGAAGTTCTTCGGACCTGGAGCAATCCTTGCATTTGATAACATCAACTTCCAGGTACGTGTAAACGGTACTCCATACCAGGATGGTAGCACATGGGTATATGAGACATATGTAGCAGAAGGCTTCCAGGGTTCTTATATCCCTTGTGAGTATTTGCTTCCAGGTCGTCAGGTAGACCGTATCGGTTCTGCATACGAGGAGTACAGTGATGAGGCAGATATCATCAACTATCAGACTCCATTTAAGATGCGTAATAGCTTGATGACTATGCGTCTTACTTACGATATCACAGGTGATGCTTACTCTACAGTATTGGCTATCGCTTTGACTGATCCTGAGACAGGTAAGAAGTCTTATTTGTGGTCTGACTATCAGTATTGGAAGGCTCTTCGTGAGTGGAAGAAGAGAGAGGAGAAGCAGTTGCTGTTCGCTCACTCTAACCGTAATGCAGATGGTACTTACAATTTGAAGGGTACTAATGGTCGGTTCGTTCCAATCTCTGCAGGTTTGTTCGAGCAGATTGCTCCAGCTAATGTACGTTACTACACCAAGCTGACTACAGAGTTGTTCGAGGATTACTTGTTCGACCTCTGCTATAACATTATCGGTACTAACGAGCGTAAGTTCGTTGCTTTGACTGGTGAGATGGGTTAACTTTATAGCTCCCTGTAGCAGTAATGTTACTTGAAAATCTATTTAATTTCTGGGAAGCCCAAACGTTTAAGTCGTGGGTAATCAGAAGCGAAGTCTCGAAAGAGAAACGTTCAACGACTATCCGAAAGGAGTAGGGTTCAAGCGAACCCGAAATGATAGACATCCTAATTGGGATGAAGATATAGTCTGATCTCATATGAAAGTATGAGGGCTTTTAATGATCGCAATAAAGCCAATCTGTAGTAGCGATACAGGTTAAACATAAATGATTAGAGAGTTCGATCGTATTTTGAAGGAGAAGGCAGCTAGCTTTAACATGATTGATACACACTTCATTACAGGTTCTGGTCAGGACTTGAAGTTGGGTGGTCAGTTCACAACTTACACTATGACCAATGGTATTGAGTTGACAGTTAAGCGTTGCGCTATGTTTGATAACATGGAGATGTTCCGTCAGCTTCATCCATTGACAGGTAAGCCATTGATGTCTTACACATTCTTGTTCGTTGACCTCGGTCGTCGTGACGGTCAGGCTAACATCGTTAAGGTATGTCGTAAGGGTCGTGAGTTCGTACAGTGGTGCACTGGTGGTTCTGTATTGCCAAATGGTTATGCAAACAACATCAACACTATGCGTTCTAACAGCCGTGATGGTTACCAGGTACACTTCCTTGGTGAAGAGGGCATCATGTTGAGAAACCCATTGTCATGCGGTATCTTGTACTGTGATGCTGAAGACCAGGAGTCTATTGCAGTTGAGAACAGAGCAGCAGAGCTCTAATTAATTAAATAATATACAATGTTCAACCCCACCCAATTTAGGGTGGGAGCTTGGCATTGCAACAACTAATTGAAAAATTATGGTAGTTGAATTAAAAATCAGAAAGAAAAATCCCTGGGCTGGATTGTTAAAGTACAAGCATTGCTTCGATTATATTGCACCTTACTTTACCAGATCTGGGTCGATATACACAGGTTTAACACCTGAGGACGAAAAGAAATTTGAAAAGGAGCTTGGCTATCCAGAAGGTCATCTCGCTAAAAACTCCCCATTCTGGAATACATTCTGTGTTAAGGTTGGCTCTAAGAGCACAATCCTCGATGACTCATTCCCACGTTAGGCTATGATTATTAAGTTCCTTGAGGGACATAAGAGAGTAGCTACATCACTTGACAAGCTTAATGCCGGAAAGGATTACCTGCTTATTAATAGACAGGCTGAGGCTATTGAGAAGAATAAGATTAATAAGCTTCGTAGAGACGCTATTATTGCTTTTGGTAAGCTTTCTCTTGAAGAGATGCGTAAGTGTCTTAGATTGTTCGGCGTTAGCGCTGATACAATGTCTAATGAGCTTGTAGAGTCTACATTGTTCTCATTGGTTGATAAGCAGCCACAGAACTTCTTTACTAAGTGGGTTAACAACAAGACAAAGGAAACAGAGTTCTTGATCGAGAGTGCTATTGCTAAGGGTATTATCCGCAAGGATAGAACACAGTACTATTATGGTTCTGAGATGCTTGCAGACTCACTTGAGGATTGTATTGCATACTTAGACGCAAAGAAGAATCAAGACTTAAAGATCTCAATCATTAATCAGGTTGAGAATAAATAATAAACTAACGACGTATGACGCACAGTGATATTTATACTAAGTTTATGATTGAATATGACAAGGCAAATATAACTTCGTCATATCCGTCGCTAACTGAATATGAAATTGCAACAATATTAGATAAAGCATACTTAGCTTTAATAGCTCAAAAATTAACAGGGAACAACCCAAGAAGATCTGCTTTTGAATCTGATGTTAAAGCAATTGAAGATTTAAGACCACTAATAAAACAAGCTTTATTGCATGGAGAACATAGCAATGTTGTTACAAATGAATATATTTATTCATTAAACATACAAGATTATCTGTATTACGTTTCTAGTACAATATCATTAAATGCTAATAATAGTTCTATAGATGATCAGAAACATATAATTCAGTCAGTAGATCTCATATCTCACGACAATGCAAATAAGTTCAAGTCTACATCAACTAATTTACCTTGGGTTAAGAATCCTGTATGCTATATAAATGATAAGCTTATACACGTTTTAATTGACCCGTATGACGTTAAAAATAACAAAGGTGATATGGTGTTAGGCTTAACATATATAAAGTCTCCTGCTAAATTTGTAAAAGGGACAAGTTTGGTTGATTTTGGAGATACTGAATTAGAGATAAACGACACCGTGGCTGAAGAGCTTGTTAATTTAGCAATTATAATGTCTACTGAGATTGTCGAATCCAGTAGATTATCTACTAAAACAAATACTAGACCACTAGAATCATGACGCAAGAACAAACTAGAAAGCTTGGTATCGAGTTTGAAAGAAGGATAACAGAAATGTATCCACAGTTCGCAATACAAGACAAACTTGATACCGATACAATATATTCTTTTTTAAGTGAGTATCAATCCTAGTACGTCAAGACTTTATATGTAGCTGAAGGCTAGACACAAAGTGGTACTAGGCAAGATAATAAAATTCACGACATACTGTCTAATCTTATTAGGCACGAAGATATCAAACCTTCAAATGAAGTAGATAACTGCTAGTTGGAGTTTAATCTACCTGCAGATTATTCAATGTATATTACTTCATACAGTGTCGTAGATAGAACTTACAAAAGTAATAAAACCTTAAGTACGCCATTATATCTTGATAACGTAAATATTAAGCAGGATTTGGCTGTTAGGTTTTTAGATGTAGCCTATAATCAGAAAGGAGTTCTGTAGAAGCCATTGGTAGTATTAGACTAGAATAATCAAAATACCACAATTAGACTTATACATGATACCTATACGCATGTATAGAACATAAACCTTACATACTATTGTTACCCATACGCATTCAATGTGATGAAGTTTAACGACTAGGATAAATCAACTGGAGCTGTACATAGTTATTGCGAACTGCCTTATGGCTGTTTTGAAGATATTGTTTCTGGAGCTGTAGACATGTACATAACTTAGTATAAGTTCAGATTACAATTAGGTAGTAAACAACAATAGTAGAAACCACAACAAGAATAGGAGGATAAGTAATGATATATATAGACATATTGGTAAGTCTCGAAAGAGAAATTAATAAGTTTGACGACCCAGTACAGAAGCCTTCTACAGATGAATCTTTATTCTGGCTTAATTAGGCTGTAGCCAAGTTTGTTAAAACTAGGTTTAATGGAGATATCGTTCACGGTACATCATACGAATAGAATGAGAAGCGTAGAAGCGATTTAATTAAGCTGTATCAAACAATTAACTATCAAAGTGATAATATGTAGGTAGATGAGTCAGAACCGTCTTACACTTCATATTACGCGCAATATCCTAGCGATTTTATGTTCGCTCTTAACGAAGATGTTGTTATATCTGATTTGCAAAACCACAATAAGATTAACACGTGTATGTTTGAGTGTACGCAGGATAGTTTTATGTATAGAATCAACAATAGTTTAACAGATTTCCATTATAGATATCACAGAGCTAGACCATTAAGAATTCGTGTTAATGATGGATGTAAGCTATTGACTGATAAGCAGTACAAAATATATAAGTATTCTTTAGGTTATTTGCGCAAGCCTAAAGAGATAACCCTCGAAAAACCATATGATGAGTACAATGATTTCGAGGATATTATAATGCCTGAGATAATCAAAATAGCAGCACAGATGTATCTTGAAAACAAGAAAGATGAAAGATACAAAACTATTACTCAGGAAGTTAGTACTCAAGAATAAGATAAGAATAATTTTAACGTGGAAAGCCCAGCTGGTTAGGTCCAGTATAATTAATTAGGGTGAGTAGAAAAAATTAATATATTATGATTACATATGTAAATACCGTATTGGTATCAAATAATGGTGGTGATACACTCGCTACAAAGGAAGAGCTTGCAGGCAAGCAGAAGAAGGGTGATCTCAAAGAGTTGGTTGGTAAGCTCGTATTTATGAATTGCGACCCAGCTGCTCAGGATGGTTCAAACATTGAGGATATTTATGCAGTTGATGAGAACTGTGATAGATTTAAGATTGGCGTTGTAACTAGTGATAGTTTCCAGAAGGCTGATAAGATGGGTAATGTAACATATATTCCTGTTGTTAAGTGGTCAAATATTATTAACGCAGCAGACATTAAGTCTATTACAAAGCTCGACTACAAGGACGATACAGAGGATACAATCTCAATTGACTTCTCTACAATTCCTGCAGAGACTTTAGATATCCTTTCAGCAGGTGGTTGCCCTGTAGTACTTCGTCTTACTTTTAAGGATATGCCTATGCGCTATCGTAAGTGGACTGAGTCTTATAGCTACGTAACAATGCCTGGTGATGGTATTCAGAAGATTATGCAGGGTCTTGTTAAGGATATTGTACGTGCTTCAAAGCGTCAGCGTGTATACGCAAAGATCGATGGTACTAAGCTCGTTCTTGAGGCAATGAAGTACGATGATGATGAGCAGGCTGTAACAGAGAATGTTTATGCAAAGGTTCGCTTTGATGCAAATGCTTATTGGATGAATCCACAGGCTCCAGGTTGGGCAGCTAATAACAAGTATGATCTTGGTGTTAAGTTTGTTAAGCAGGAAGGTGTAACTTATCCTGCATCAGCAAAGCTTGTACGTGATCGCGAGCGTTCAGCATTTGATTATCAGGGTGTACTTCATCGTTGCTGCTGGTATGATCCACAGCCTAACATGGTTACAAATATTGACAACCATTACGGGGGTATTACTATCGAGTTCGAGAACCAGTATCATACAGCTGATGATCTCTGGCGTAGAACAAAGCAGACAGTAGAAATTTATGCTTCTGACAACGGCACAGAAATTGGTGCCGCAGAGATTGGCAATGGCCTCTTGGCTAAATTGGGCAAGATGGTTGCTAATCGTCAGAACATCGCTAACCCAGTTAGCAATTCAACTGCGTACGACGGTACAAAGTATTAATTTAAATACCGGGGTGGGGTTCTTACCCTATCTCGGTTTTTTGTTTTTAAACATATTATAATATGCAAAAGATTAGAATTGGAAACGATATTAGATTAAATCTAACTCTTCGTGGTCCTAGAACATACGATTAGGCTAGTATTAAGAAATTAGCTTGTTATTTGATAAACACATCTGTAGCTGACTTTTATACCGGCGAGACATGCTGCAATGATCCACATATGTATGGTCATCCTTGCTTTAATAGATGTGGCTGTCCTTCATATCATGTAGAGCCATGTTGTGGTAGACCATATCATCATGATTGCAGATTGAGTGGTAGAGGATGTAATCCTTGTGCAGGAGCTCCTTGTATGCCACCTGCTTATTGTAAGCCATTTGATAGGGTGCTTGCTGGTTATGACGATAAGTTCTGTTATACAGCATACTCTAAGGTTCTTCCTAAGGCTAACAGTATTCAGTGCTATTTCCCTGCTAAAGATCAGCTTTTCTGCGGTGTATACAAGCTTGTAGTTGTAGCTGAGATGTATGAACCAGGTTGGGGTAAGACAGATCTTCATACATACACAATGGATTATGGTGAGGTACTTATGCTTGTAAATGACAATACTGGAGCAAGTGGCGATATTACTCTTGATGTAGATAAGGATGATATTCTTAATAAGAATATTATTGACATAAGAGTAAAGACTCACGACTTGTATTTGTATGGTGGTAATCAGATTAGACTTGGCGAGCAGGATAAAAAAGACCATTATTATATCATAGAGGTAGAGCTTGAAAATGGTTCTGTACTCGAATACACTCCTGGTAATTGGCCTTACGAGAAACTTCAGTTTGTTGCTACAAAGTCTAGTGTTATATCAATCGAGGAAGAGACTGGTATAATTAGAGCTATTAATCAGGAGAACACAAACAGTACTTACGTAACTGTAAAAGCTAAGAACAATGATATTACAACTGGATTTAATGTAACTGTAGTTGGTGGAGACTATGATTATATTGGTTATCTCCCAGTTAGACCATTTGCAGCTAATGTAGAGGATGATACAGAAGTTGGCTTCAACAGAACAGATCAGTCATACGAAGACAAGAGTTAGGAGCATTATACAGCTATAGGCGTAGAGTCTGTTAATACAGACGATCTTAAGAGAGTTGACGATCTTACAAAACCAGTACAGGTAGAGAACACAAAAGATGGCCAGTACCTTTGGATTGTTACACGTAGACCTATTGCTTACGCTGCAAACATTACAGACAATGGTACAACTGATCTTAACTCAGCTATATATGTACCTCTTACAAAGTATCAGCAGAAGCTGAATGATAGTAAGTACTATTATTGCTGCCCTAACCCAATGAGCGCCAATACTAAGTCTGGTGGCGATATTTTCTATATTAAACTTGAAGCTTAATAATTATGGAAGCAAAGAAAGAAGATATTAAAATATACGGTAAGCTTGTAAATGTTACCACAGAGAATGTTGTAGCTGATGCTGAGCAAATCTGGGATTCTTATTACAGAAAGAACCAGACAGCTGTCAACAGATCTATGCGGGATGACTTTACAAAGTTTGCCAAGAATCCTACATTTGAATCTGCTGTATTTACAGGAGATTCTACATTCTAGGGCAACATGGCTGTAGAGAAGTCTCTTTCTGTAAAAGGTTCTTCAACATTCTAGAATTAGGCTACATTTAACGGCACTATTAGAGCTCATGGAACCCCTAATGGTTTAGTTGTAGATCATAAGATCATTACAAACGATATTGAGGTTATGGGTACATTCCAGGCTCTTAATATTGATACAAACAATCTTGTAGTTCATAACTTGTTAAAGGTGGAGAATGGAGGTTCATTCAGAGTTGATGGAGATACCATTCTTAATAACCTTTCAGTTAGTGGTACTCTTGATGTTCCTAATGCCACTACAGCTAAATACGGAAGCGTTAGACTTGCTACATCGCCATCAGGTCAGGCTAGTACAGACGTTCTTACAGTAGGTCTTGTAAAGAATATGTTGCAGTATATTCTTCCTGTATCATCGGAGAATAATATACTTATCTACAGTAATGGTAAATGGATTACATCTGCTATTGACTAGGTTATAAATAGTAATCCAACTATTAACGAACATATTAAAAGCATTACCAAGAATACGTCTTATACAAAACAAGAGGTATATACCAAGGATGATGTTTACAATAAGACTGAAGTTACATAGCTGTTACAAGATCTTAAAGAGTAGATCATTAGAGAGTGTAAGAGTAACTGTTTGTGGGAGGCTAGTGGAACAGAATACATTGTTCCTAAGGGTAATAAGAATATTATTGTCAAAGCTGCTTATAAAAAAGCAACATCTTAATAAAGGAGGTATTTATGGAAGAATCAAGTTATAAACATAATTATGAATACCTCTCTATTGAAGAGGCCAAGTCTATTGTAAACGGAACTTTTGTACAGGGCACAACAAATATCGGAGGAGAGCTTGTTACTAAATCCGATATTAACAAACTGCTTACTACTGCTGATAAAAAATTAACATCTATAGTTCCTTCTACTGTTACAGATAATGAGTTCGTATGCTTCTTTGAATGTATTAGCAACGAATAGTTTCCAGATGATGTGGCACACAGATGGATATAGGTTTCTCCAATACAGTTTACATTCCCAGCTGATGGTGGCTCTGTAAAGATAACTGGTTCGTACGGATTGACTGGAACACTTGGTACGAGAAAAAAGGTTGGCGATATAAATGATACTATAACTGTTGAAAAGAACACAACAACATAGACTAAATCTGGTAGTAAAACATATTATTATAATAATACTCCTGGTACAGCTCCGTCTGCTACAGTAACTTGGACTCAGGATGCACGTAGCGTGATAGCTCCAACTAGCGTTCATGTTACAAATATTATTCTTCAGGTTGGTTAGAACTAGCAGATACAATATGAAGTAACTCCATCTAATGCCGATGTTGATACATGCATATATGAAGTAACAAGTGGTTCAGACTATATTCATATAACAGATGGTGTAGTTTATGCTGATGCTGTTGGAAAGGCAGATTGCAAAATAACTATAAATGGAACAATTGAATCTACATTTTAGGTAAACGTAATTAACGGTAATGTAGAAAGACATAATGGAGATGTATTTATTGTACAAACTCCTGGTGGTGGTGGTACTGTGCTTGTTGATTTTCATTCTCCAGAATATTGTGTAAATCCATATACATATTCGCCTCAAAGTAGTAATTATATGGTATATAATAATTTTTTTATTTCGGGCATTGATCATGGTGTATTCCATACAAAGTAGAATAGTATTATAGATATTGACCAAATACGCAAAACATACAAATATATAAAAGATAGACCTTCATTAATAAAAGGTAAAACTATAGAGCAAGCATGTTCTATTAATGGTGGCCATTATGTATATATTTATCTGTACGCTGATTCGTGGTGGCTTGGTAAAATTAATACTGTACAAACTTTAAAATGTAGAGGTTATAAAAAATCTAGCAATTCTAGTATATCACTTGATGGCAATTGGCTAAAATTAAACGGATATACAGCTACTGGCGATATTAAAGATATAAATTATTTAGTATACGGAACAAATATTGATTTTTTAACTTATAGAAATGTTAGCTATTCACCAACTTATGCTGACTCGAATCGTAATATTATATGTGATTATTTTAGTAAATGTGGAACATTATATTCTTATCTATTGATAGATTTAGATTCTGATGACAAGATATCTGCGTTTGATTTTATATCGACTGATAACGGTTATATTGAAAAAGGATATAATGTAAATAAAAACGATTGGGACAATATTAAAGAAATGACAGTTGATTATACTTAGAATAGTTTAGATACAACAGGAGATTATATAAAATTGAATATCACTATAAATAAAATAAACAATTCTACAGATATATCTAACTTAAGAGGTAATATGGTAGCATGGTGTTTTTCCGATGGATAGAGTAACGCAAAAGCAGCATTTTACGGAACGGATTCCAATGGAGCATTCTTTAATATCACAGACGAATAGACACTTCCTTATACTACTCAAATAAATATACCTAAAAAAGATTTTAATAAAGTTTAGCTATATTTATCAGCTCTCAATACAAATGATTCTTTAATTTATAGGTCAGCTCCTATAGAAATTACATTATAATGGAAGTACTTAGTAAAACTGGACTAGATACGCTCTGGTCTAAAATAAAAGCTAAATTTGCTCTAATATCCGATCTCAATGCATTAACAACAAGGGTTTCTACCTTGGAGGCGTCATTAAAATCTTTAACAAAAACAGTTAATAATCTTCCTACAGCAGTAACTAATGATTAGAAGTATCTTCGTAAAGACCAAGATGATTCTACAAGTTATAATATAACAGCAAAAGGTGTTTATAAAGCTAAAACAGCATGAAGTTAACATTAAAGAGAATAGCTTTAAAACCAACATATACAATTGGTAAGCTATACATAGACGATAATTATTTCTGTGATACATTGGAGGATACCGTAAGAGACATTAATAAAGACGGTAAGTTTGATAACGGAGAGAAAAAGATTAAAGGTAAAACTGCTATTCCGTACGGTACGTACGAGATAACAACAAATGTTGTTAGTCAGAGATTTAAAAATAGGGTATGGGCGAAGCCATACGGTGGCAAAATACCAAGATTAATAAATGTACCATCGTTTGATGGTGTACTTTTGCATCCAGGATCGTCATCCGCAGACACAAGCGGTTGCCTTCTTGTTGGGAAAAATACTATAGTTGGTAGATTAACCGACTCGTAGAAAACGTTTCACATGTTAATGCAAAAGATAAAAGATTAGAAGAATTTAATTATAGAAATAATTTAATTATGGAAAGCGGAGAAAAACTAGAAGAATGGAGAAAAAGAAAATCCTTATCCGACTTAATAAATAACAACAAATATCTATTTAACTCTTGGAGAGCTTTTAGATATACACAAAAAGGTAAAAGCATAGGTAATGATCCTTCGTGGAATTCATTTTAGAATTTTTATAACGATATGCATGATAGTTATAAACCTGGTTTACAATTATCTAGATTAGATAAAACTAAGTGGTTTTGTAAAGACAATTGCACATGGTTAACTAGCGAAGAGAATAACCTGCTGAAAGGAAATTATATACGCATTAAATATAACGGAAAGTCTTTAACATTTAAAGAGTGGTCTGCAGAAATAGGTGTTCGCGCCAGTGCTATAAAAAACAGATATTTTAAACACAAAGATTGGTGTGTAAAAGATATTTTGTATGGCAAACGTAGCAAAAGAGGCGGCAAAAATGTTAAAGATTGGAGGGTGTCGTCTATGACAATTCGACAGAAGGCGTCTAAAATGATTTCTGCGTATAAACACAGAGATATGTATAATGGCCTTACAGTGTGTGATATAGATATAGATTGGATGATTGAAAACATTATTAAAAAGCCGTGTGTCTATTGTGGCGACACTCACCGTGTAGGTTGTGATAGGATTGATAATCATTTTGGGCACACAAAAGATAATGTTGTTCCGTGTTGTTACGAATGCAATTGTGCTAGAAATAATAATTTCACGCATGAAGAAATGCTTATTCTTGGTAAAGCTATAAAATAGATTAAAGAGCAACGTGAGCAAAATAACAGGAACATGGCGTGAGAAAATTTAGTATACAACCGCATGTCTCGCGTTTTTAAGCGGTTAGGCTCTAACTTGGATATAGTATTTACAATAGGGCGAAATCTCCACAGGAGTACTAGGGTTTGTAGCCCAAACATTAGTTTATTCTGCTAGTATCTATGGAGTATCTATTTATATACAAGGCAAGTTTGGAGAAATGAGAACATATTTAAAAGAATATTTAACAAACAATGAAGCAGCTAATTCAAACAATAAAGAAGAACTACAAGCTGCTGCTTAACGCTGTTTTAGGGCTTCTGATGGCCTTTTGTTTAGCGTCTGGTATATTCTACCACAACAAAGCTAATAGGCTCTCAGAAGAGCTTAAAATGGCTAATAACAACATCGAAGCCTATTAGGATGCCTTATATGGTGCCTAGTAGGCTTCTGGTGTTTTAAGACTAGATGCAAATAAGCTGTCAGAATATAATGATAAGCTTGTATAGTAGATAGACTCTATTAGGAAGATACAGAAAGTCAAAAAGAACGAAATATAGGTAGCAGCAACTCAAAAGTAGATATTAAACGTTAATAAAAGTAATGGGGTAGGGGGTGATATTATAACAATTATTAAAGACTCTACTTATAAAGATAGTCTATAGTACAACCCTCTAACTAAAGTATACTATACAATCGGTAAAGATAGTGTTAATATTAAGCTTGATGTATAGAATACATAGTACCTCTATATTTATAAGCATAGAGAATATAAGAATAAAAAGAACTTCTTTAAGAGACTTATAACATTTGATTGGAAAAAGAAAGATGTATATAAATACAAGATACATAATACAAACGATTTACTTAAAGAAGATAGTATTAAAATAATAGAAGCGATATGAATTACTTTTCACTTAGAACATTAATAGATGATATTCTTCTTATTGTCCGCAATAACAACATAAGTGAAAGTGAGGATCTTTCAAGGGATTAGATAGCGTCTTGGATAATACAGTATAAGACTTATCTACAAAAGAAGAAAGAGGATCAAGATAAAGAAAACGACGAAGACGAACCAGATGATTCACTGTAGTCGACTGTTGGTCCTATTGAATTAATTGTAGATAAAACAGAAAAGAATATAGACTGTGAAGATTGTTGCTGTGATATAATCAAGCGTACAAAAGATCAAATACATACAGTAAACAAGAGTACTGACGACATAGTTAGTGTATGTGATAAGAATGGTTGTGTTATACAGTATATGCATAAGCTTAGAAAGCATTATCATAACTTTAGAAGATACACTTATGCAGAACCTGTATGCTGGTTTGATGACGGTTATATTTATGTAGAAGGAGATGTTGATTCAATAAACTCTGTATACATTACAGGATATATAGACGAATCTAAAACTGCTAATACAGAAGACGATATAACAATACCAGGTTGGATGATCCCTGACATAAAGAAAGCTATACTTACAAATGAGCTTGCGTTTATGATTAAGAGACCTAGTGATGATAGTAATAATTCAACATTAGCTAGTGTAAAACCAAATGGTCCTCAAGATAAGGAAGAATAAAAAGAGTTATACGATCTCAGATATATATAGAGCGTATAATAAAATCAATGAGAACGTGCCATATTTGCGATATAAGCGCATATTGGACGAGTTTAATAAAGTTGTAAAGGATGAGATTTTAGAGCGCTCACAGCTGTTTAAAATGCCTTATGGGCTTGGTAGTATATGTATAGTAAAATACAAGCCAAAGTCATATACACCTAAATCATTATCTGTAGATTACAAAACGTCTAGAGAAGAAGGTAAAAAGATATACCACTTAAACGAGCACTCTAATGGATACAAATACAGATTATACTGGACAAAGATACCTAGAACGTTTCCAAAAAGATATATGTATCAGATACAGTTTGTAAGAGATAACAAAAGGCATCTAGCACAACTTATATTCAATAAACAAGATTATATAAACATAAATGATATTCAAGTATACAAAATGTGAATCTGTTATAGCCAAGATAATGGCTGATGCAGATATGTCGGAAAAGAATATTCGGGTCACAGATATACGTGAATGGATATTCGAAGCTGTTGAAAAGATAGGTGCACCAGTATAGTATGTATAGAAGGAATCCGGAGATGATTGTGTTCCTGTATTTGAGATACATGAAAATCAAATACCTATACCAGATGATCTAGAATCTCTTACATCTGTAGCGTACTCATTAGATGGTACGAATTGGATGTAGGCAAGAAAGGATGAAAGTTCGTTTAAGCTAAAAGCAAACGCTCATAAGAATCCTAGCTATGATCCACAATAGCCACTTAGATAGCCTTTGATAACACATAGATCTTAGTTGCTAGGTATTAATGGTTCAACAGCTGTACTAAACGTATTAAACAACAAAAATATTAATGAGCCAACATATTGGATTAAACCTGGCTGGATAGTATTTAACAAAGATAAGGGCTTTGTAAAGCTTTCGTATAAAGCAATTGCTACCGACGAAAGAGGTTATCCTCTTATCCCTGATTTAGCCTCATATCAAGAAGCAATATACTGGTATGTAATGATGAAGCTTAGTTTTCCTAAGTTCTTAAAAGGATAGCTTGGCGGTAAAGTAAGATTTAGCTAGAATACTTATTTTTACATACAGCAGCAATGGAACTTCTACAGAAATCAGGCATATGCAGAAGCAATGATGCCTAATGAAAGTGAGATGTCTTCAATAAAGAACGAATGGACAAAGCTTATTCCAGATTGGGATTCTGATGACACGCTGTTTAATAACGTTGGAAAGAGATAGTTAAACTTTAATGATTACTGCTATGGCTACTGATAATAATACATTCGTAAATAGCTTTGTGACAGGAATAGATAGTGATAGCTCTTTAGATAGAGTAAAAAACACTAGTTACCTAGAAGCTAAGAACATTAGAGTGTTATCCTTTGATTCCGCAAACCAACACGGTTCTATTAAACCTATAAACGGAATAAAGTAGGTTGGATCGATAAAGGATGAAAAGGTAGAGAGAATATTGGCTACAGGAGCAGTACGAGATAGAGGTGTAATTATATACATATCAGAGAAGAGAGGTAAACCAGAGTTCTGTATATCCTGCTTTGATAATAAAATTGGACAAGATAGTGATACAGACAACTCTGTAAATGAGATATAGACTATATCTAACATATTTAGATCAGAGTTGATAGATTGGCCTACAGATAGATCTAAGTGGCCTAAGAATGTATCTATTACGTTTAAGTATGAAGGTGACGATAATATTAAATTATATGTTGCTACTGGATTTAACCCTATAATGGTGTTTAACATAGCTAAATTGTATAGCTACAACAATACATCATTCAATACAGTTTAGTCTTATCCAAAGATTATATTTCAGAAGCCTAAGTTTGTTAAGTATGTAGATGGAACCCTTAAGACATCTTATGTAAGCTACTCGTACTAGATATACAGTAATCACGGAGTATCTACTGATATTTCCCCAGCTTGTTAGTCTATACCTGTTATTAATGTTCCTTCAGACAGAACTGATGTGTTAGGAATAAAAACAGATTAGTTTGACAAGAAAACAAACTGCGGTGTTTAGATTCTTATTAAGCCAGAGACTGATTATTCTTTTCTTAACAGAATAAAGATATATAGAATCTCAGTACAGATTAATGGTTAGTTACCAACTATTGAGGTTATATACGATTCTGCATACGAGCCAAATAGAAATGGAGATTTCTTTGTAAACGATACTGGTCAGCAAGCTCTGGATACTATAACAATAGAAGAGTACAACAGTATGTCTGGAGTACATATTATTCCAAAGGTTATAGAAAGTAAGGATAACATATTGTTCGCTGCAAACATACAAGAAAGATCAACCTTTATAGATACGGAACTTTTTAAGAAGTGGGATGCCAGATCATTTAGAGCTAATGGACAAGGATAGATAATATTACAAAATACGTCCGGAAATCAAAAGGTAACATACAAATGGTCTGAGCTTAATGAATTATCTATAAGTAATGGGTACATAGAAAAGGATTCTTATAACCCATACAACGATGTAAACAAACAGTATTATCTTAGTGATTCGTACTGTATATATGACAAAGATAATTTCTACGGAGGAACAGGAGTAAATGTTTCCTGGAGATTTACGGTTACATATATTCCTATTGATACTTGTAGTACTACTGGATCTAATGAGATTGGAACAATGTGGAATGTCCTTAAGGTTAAGAATACGCAGGATAGACCAATTCTTTATTTCATTAACAAGGATGGGCTTTAGAAAGCCGATATCGAGATATCTACAGAAGAGGGTAGAATTAATAACTCGTGGGTAACAAAGTCCCTTAAACGAAACGAATTGTACAGATATGGTATTATATTGTACGATTCTACTGGAAGTCCTAGTCCTGTTAAATGGATAGCAGATATTCGTACACCAAACCTGTATGATAAGTATTTTAATACATTTATATCTCACTACAATAATATGTATGATCTTGCATCTATTCCACTTGGTATTGCATTCAATGTTAAAAATTTGCCAGAAGGATGTACAGGATATGAGATTGTAAGATGCTAGAGAAGAGAGTAGGATATAGCTTCAATAGCGCAGGGTGTTATTAGTAAGCCAATAGTTGGATATAGTACACCTGAATGCCATAGGCCAGATAGAACTACATACTTCCCTACAGGATTACTTACAACAGCAATGGTGGCCCAAGGATCAATATTTAAGTATTTTACAGAGAATTATAATCCTGCTAACGATGGTAAAAAAGTAGATGCGATCCAAGCTGCTGGTAAAGTATGTGCATCAAATTTTGGTAATACATAGATATTCTAGTTTGTATCAGCTGAAACAACTTATTAGCCAGAGTCTGTAAAGGTGCTTACAAATAACAAAGATTTCAAGTTAGAGCCCCTTAGATATATTTTTGGTCAAAGCGGAAAGTTCTAGAAAGAAAAGCATATTGGAAACAAATATTTCATGAGCCCTGGTATTTCAAATACCAATATATATACAAAGCCAGATTAGACTAATGATGGTAAATCCTATGAATGGAAATACTATACTAATAAGAGTGGTGGCGGATACACTGATTACCAATACAAGTCTTCTCCATACATTCTTAAGATGCTTACAGCACATTTGAAAACAATGTACTACAAAGCTGATGTATCAGATAAGATGTGGACATGTTTAAGCCCTGGTAAGATAGATGAGAATATTAAGTATTCTGGATCTGATATGAACAAAATAGATGATAAGGTTTTTGCTTACATAAAACTGTATGAACAGGGATGTTCGTTAAGAACAAGGGTATGCGGGACAACTGATCATCTTATTGATTACGGCCCAAGCTCAATGGACGAGCATATTGATAACAATACAAAACTTGCTGATATCGATGATATATAGATAGCTTCTGAGTTAAAATGGAATGAAGTAATTAAAAGAACATTCCTAGAAAAAGGCTCAAATTCAGATGTTAAAGAAAATGGTAAATGGTGGCCAACAATAGAATATAACAATCATATAGATTCTGTAGGCAAATACTAGTTCTGCAATACTGTATTTTATGGATGTGATGGAGCTGTTATAGATAGAGGAGGAATTGAAGGAGATGATAACACAACAATTGCACACGATATGGTAGATGGTGCAGATTAGGGTGATGTTATAGGAGATGATAATCCCGGATATATCCTAAGATTCCCATTTAGTACTGGAGGTAGATGCGCTTTGTTATCAATGAAAAATGATTGCGCAAATATGTTGTTCAATAGTATTATTGGAGCATAGTCTTATTATAAAAACGTTGATAATAATCTATAGGAATTCAATTCTTTTTCAAGTTACTACAAGGTCAACATTAATAGTATTCCAGGAACTGTGTTGTGCAATATAAGAAAAACAGTAACTCCATATGATGGGTGTACAGAGAAATCAATAACTGCTAGTACATATAGATCTGATGGTCAGTTCTTTACAAAAGAAAATGAATGGAATGCAGTATTCGATGGAGATACTTATATATCTGTACTTGATTACACATCAATGCATAAAGCTACTTGCAACTTCTTGAAAGGAAAGGATGATAGGGCTAGTAGAGATTATAGTGATTATAGGTCACCTTCAATGATGCTTGGATATGCCATACCGGTAGAATCTAATATAAATTGCAGATTTGCATATGGCTACGAATTCTCAAAGAACTCTACAAATGAAGGGGCATCTATGATTTAGATTGAGCCTGCTAATGTAAACAATATGTATACTCAAACTGAGCCAGAATACTTGTTTAACACAACATATGCTGCAGAAAACAATAGTAGAATTCACGCTGCTTTTGATACTACAAATATAGAAGACTTTAATAAGAATGTTGACTATATGTGTAGATATTCTATGTTAAAAGAAGACAATGAGCACATTGATAGCTGGACTAAGTTTTAGAGCTCAAACTATCTTGATGTAGATAGTAAGTATGGCAAAATAACTGGTTTGAGAACATATAAACAATGGCTTGTATTCTGGTAGCAGATGGCTACAGGCTTATTGTCTGTCAATGAAAGAGCTATAACAGATAGCACTAATGGAACACAGCTTATTCTTGGTACTGGTGGAGTGCTTAGTAGATATGATTATCTAGATCAAACAACTGGTATGCATAATGACGAGTTATGTGATACTTAGTCTAGTTCTACATTGTACTGGTTTGATCACCATAATCAAGAGGTTAGATCATTTGATGGTTAGGGTGTATATCCTTTAAGTAAGGCGTTATAGGCTTAGAATATATTGTACAAGTATTAGAATAAAGATTCTAATCCATCGTTATTCTTTGATAATAGAAACAACGAAGTTATATGCAAAGTAATTGGAGACGACTCATTTGTATATAATGAAGCTGCAAAAGCATTCCCTTCAATCTACACAATACCGTTTGATGGTTCTATACAGTTTAGCAATAAAACATTATTGGTAAAGAATATAAACGGAGATATAAAGATTGCATAGTGGGATGCAGATAATAAATATACAACATCTTGGGAAGAGGAAATATTGCCAACATATATCAAGTATGTTGTAAATAGTGTTCCTACAGCGACTAAAGTGTTTGATAATCAAGAGATAATTACACCTCAAGACGAGTTCTAGTATATCGATATAAAGGACGATAAGAAAGATAGAGATTCTTATTTCGGCTTATCTAAACAATATAAATGGTCTACAGACTCTGGTATGAAGGCAGAGGATGACTTACATGGAAAGATAACTATAAGAGAGCATAATTATAGATATGCTATTCCTAGAGATACTAGAGCAAATGCTTATGGTTCAAGAATGAGAGGTAAATATCTTGTGTGCGAAATGTAGGATAATAAGCCAAATACTAATGTTGCTATACAGTATATATTAACTAAATTTAGAGCATCATGGATTTAAGATAGAGAAAAAGAATAAATAACGTTCCAAGATATAAAAGTGGAGCCGATCTTAACTAGAAAGTTGGATTCACTGGACAATCTTAGCAGGATGTAGCTAATGATTTAACTAGCATGATTGGTAGTAATGCTCCAGTTGGATCTGTTGTAGCTGGATCTGGTAGCAGTAGTCCATCTTTTAACATTGGATAGATGGCTCCTAGTAAATGGAACAATAATGGCGGACTAAACACTTCTTCTGCTGCTGGATCTATTATGGGTCAAGTAGGAAATGCTTTTGGTGGAGCGTTTGATTAGAGCTCTAAATTTACTAATGGCGCATCAAAATCTCTTGGCTAGTTCGGAGATCTTGCTTCGAAGATACCAGGTCCATATGGATAGGCTATAGGGGGAGTATTTAAGCTTGCTTCAAACTATTCTGGAATGGCAAATTATAGTCACGATAGTTCCGAGATGATGAACTAGGCAGGAACAACAGAAAGTTCAATAAATGGTATAGGATACACAAGGCAGAATGTAACTGATACAAAAGCTGCTTATAATGATGTGTCAAAGACTGGTTTAAATAACACAATATCTAGTACTGGAACAGGTGCAGCTACAGGAGCAGCTATAGGCTCAATTATTCCTGGCTTAGGAACAGTAGCAGGAGGTATAATTGGAGGCATTATAGGTGGCATAGGAAGCTTATTTGGAGCAAGAAAAGCTAGAAGAAGATAGAATAGGATTGGAAGAAACGCCATAATATAGACTGATGTTATAAATTCAGCTAATATGGCTTCAGCTGATACTATTGGATTAGAAAATAATTATTACGCAAATAATTATGACACAACTGGTGGTATTCTGTATGCCAATAGAGGAAAAGATTTAAAATTAAGAAAACGAATTAATAGAGCTAAGGTATGATAAAATAGAAAGTATGGACGCCTAACGGTTATTAGGTTGGTCCAACTAACAGTATGGTAGGTAAAGGTGAGTCAATTATAGACTATACAAACGGTACCGGTACACTTGTAACTAAGGGAAAGGTTGGCGTAGATAATCAGCCTAGCTCTGTTAGACAAGACGACAGAAATGTTATAGCTGGCAATGATATAGACTGGACTAACGGTGTGAAATTTTCACAACAGATAGCTCCTCTTACAGCTAAATTACAGATGTATAATGACATTGAAAAGAAGGCTAATAAAAAACCTGGAATGAGCTCATTATCAAAGTAGACAATGTAGCTTCAAGCTGCCCAATTAGAGCGCGCTAAAGCCCCTATTTTGCAAGCTATGAAGAATATTACAGACAGATAGGAGAAGTAGCATTAGATCGAAGATTACGCTGCTTAGTTTAAGGCTAATTGTGGCAAAGATAGATTCGCTAATGGAAAGAGCATGTGGGAAGGAGTGAAGGACTCTTTTAATAACTGGACTAAAGCTGGTAAAGGAAAAGTATCAAATGCTATGCTTGATACAGGCTATATGATTCCTGCTGTTCTTGAAAAGCAAATGCTTAATCATTGGATGAAAGAAAATCCATTGATGCCAAACATTTATGCAGCAAATAGATATGGTTAGTCTGCTTTACAGACACTTAATAGATTGAGAGTTAATCCTTACAATTAGTTGTAGGCTCTTAATCAGAATGATAGAGCTGCATATTATAGAATGCAGTAGGATGGTGGATATACTGGAGGATAGAGACAGGCTGGTAGAGTAGCACTTGCTTTAGGTAATGCTAGAAATGTAGCAGATGTACTTAATAATACTGATTTACAAAATAATAAGTATAGACAAGATTGGGCTACTGCTGCATTAGCTGAAGGTAATCAAGATGCTGCTAGAAGACAAGCTGCCAACCAGTATGCATGGGAGGCTTATAATAGAGTACACGGTTCTAAAACTAAAGGTATAGAGACTCATTTATCAAATCTTGGTCTTATTGGTCAGAAGTGGTTGTCTCAACGTATTAAGAACAAGCAATACGGAGACATACTTGATATGTGCCAGTAGGATTTAGATAATAAGAATGCTGCTTTAAAAGCAATATACGGTATAGGAGCAGATGGTAACAAAGGTACAACTGGTAATACTGGCGACACAAACAACTCTACAGGAAGTGGTGCAAATAATTCGTATACAAGACCAACTGGATAGCCATACGAAATGAATATGTACCAACGTAGCATTTAGCCGTAGGAAGATTGGCAGCAGAAAGCTATTTCTGACATCGGCAATTTACCTTTACCAAATTTACCATATTAGTATACAAACTACTTAGACACCATAGATTGGAATAAGTATTTTGAAGCTTAGAAAAAATACAACAAAATTATTAAAGGTAACAATGGTATCCCCAAATCTTCTTAGTATACGCATTATGACAGTTCCACTGCTACACCGAATAATTATTTGTCTAATTTAATACCGCAAATGATACCAAATTTACCAGATAGTAGTAAATATATGCAAACGTACCAAAAGTACATGGGTATACCAATGGATCAATTAAGAAAAAATTACAACAAATATCTTGGCGGTGATCTTTTTGCAGAAAATTCTAAAGAGCCACTTGGATTTACTAGAACAAGTACACCTGGCAACAAAGATACGATATAGAGATACGGATTTCCAATTGATAGAGATCAAATGATTAGGGGTCTTCTGTTATATAATAATAATTTTAAAGTTCCATCTTTAATTCCATTTTAGCCTAATGGAACAGGACAAAGTGATAGGTTACCTGGATTTTATATAAATAAGAGAAACAGAACCAATTTTTATACAGGTATTTAATTATGATAGGAATGTATGACGAACCAGTAGCGGTCCCTATTATAGACCTACTGGACAGCAATATGATGTCGTAGTACATCAGTGCTGCAAGAGAACAATATAACTAGGCTATACAGGACCAAAAAGAGTTTGCTAAGGAATTTGGTGATCTGTATAGTCCTAGTCCAGAGCTTAATAAAGCATATTACGATTAGACTAAGGGTAGGGTAAACAAAGCTATTGACTATATGTATTAGAATGGTATAGACCCTCTTAGATCAGCAGAAGGTAGAGCATATATAGCTAAGATTATTAGAGAAACTCCTTATGATAAGATCTCTAAATGGAAAACAGATGCTGATAATATGAAGACATTCTAGAAGGCTGCAGCATCAATGGTAGCAGAAGGAAAACTTACCCAAGATTAGCTTAATTGGCAAATGTAGAAATATGGGTTGGATTATGATAAATTTGACCCATATACATAGAATTGGAACACTTTGGCACCTACAAAAATGGACACTCTCGAAGATCTTACAAAGATTCCATACAGCGTACTTAAACCAAGTAATCTTACATAGAAGCAAGTTGAATCTATGGGTTACAAGTATGATCCAAAGAATGATTATACAGGTATCACAGACTAGATGATTATTGATACAGCTGGCAAAGCTATTCCGTCTGTTATGTCTACGGCTGCTGGTGAATATTATTATGATAAAGCTAAACAGTAGTTACAGTAGGCTGGTGTAACTAATCCTACAGATGACTAGATTAAGCAGCAATTATAGGGTACTGTGGCACAACTTTGGGAAGGTAAGAAGAATATAGCATGGGATCCTAACAAGTATTCATTGCTCAACTATTAGAATATACTTGCTGATTAGCTTGATGCTAAGAAGTCTGCTAGAGACCTCGCTAGTCAAAAAGCACTTTTGGATTACAAGTATGCTGATGACGTTAGAAGATCTGTTAATAATATTGGCAGTAGTTCTTCTGGAAGTAATTATAAAACTATATTTGACACTGCTAGAGAATAGCCTTATACTCCAGTATCAACATCAATAGATGATCTTAGAGCTAATGGTGTAACGCTTGCAGACCCAGATGCTCGATGGGATGAATACACGTAGTCTCAGTCGTAGGGTGATAGCAATAATAAATAGACACAATCTACCAAATAGCAGATTATTACTGTTAATGATGGACAATATGTAGCTAGATCTGGAGCATTTAGAAAATTAAATGAAGGCAGGTCTAATAGAGTAAACTATGGACTTTATAAGAAACCTGGAAGAAAGATTACAGCAACGGTAACATCTGGTCCTACATATAACAAAAAGCTTGGTAAGTATTACATTAAAGCTAATGTTGTATCAGTAAACAATAATCAATCAGCTGGAACAGTTGGACAAACAATCTGGGTTGAAGTTAAACCTGGATATATAGGAAAAGCACCTAACAAAGCAAATTAATTAAATTATGGCAAATTACAATTTACTTAAGTCCCCAGCAGAGGACTATTTTAGAGGGTAGGCTAAAAAATTTGGTACAACATTACCAAATCAACGCAAATCCGTTCCTAATAAAAGGACTTAGGCTAATGTACCAAGTTATATATCAAGACAATCTGGTTCAAGATTAGAATCTGATATAATGCCGCATGGAGATTGGTATAAGCCTAGTCAAAAATCTATTCAGAGATAGAAAAACGCTATAGCTGAATATGACTGGAATAAACATATTGACAGCTTATACAAGCAGCAAGAAAGATCAAATAGGCAAAAGATCGATGCTCAAGACGACTCGGAAGGCTTACTTTCTGACACAGAGAAAGAGAAGCAATCTAAACTCGAAGAAGATGCCCTTCATCAGGAATATTTAAAGAGTCCGCTGCATGCAATATTCGGTTCTATGGGTTCTCCTTTGACCGGATCTTATGATGGTCTTGGAGAAACATTATTTAATATTGGATAGAGAGCTGGTCTGTTCTCTGCTTAGTCTAGCGATCTTGGAATAGAAAGCACAAAGGGTAAGATTGCTCTCGCGCAAACAGACCAAGCTAAAGCAGATGCGTGGGCTAAACGAGAGCGATTAAAAAGAGATTTAAAATCAAAAGAAGATCAGTGGAACTATCTTAAAGCTAATCCTAAAGCTTAGGTTAAAGGTGATGCGTGGAAGGATACATATCTTCTCGGATAGGATCTTCTTAAGACTTACGATTAGTTATAGGATAAAGACCTTAATGAATTAGCAGACGCGTACAAAGCTACATGGATGAAAGATCACACATCTATGTGGGAAGGGTTCTAGGCTGCTGTAACAAAGATGTTCGCTTCTACAAATGATACATTTGATGGTACTGGTAGATCCAAAGAACAAATGGCTAAAGATTGGCTTGATAATTATAATAAATAGTTGTCTGATAGATTCGAGAAAGCTCATCAAGGAATGAGTTTGGATCAAAAAGAGATTGAAGCTAATCAATTTAAAGCTAAACGCGAACAGGATCTCAAGGATTATAAAGAAACTCTTGATGACCAAATGCGTAGAGCTTCTAAATGGAAGAAGTTCTGGAACGTCAGCAAACATGCTGAGAATCTTGCAAACATACATGCTAATGATGACCTTTTAACACCAGATTATTGGTTATGGAATTTACCGCAGCAAATGGGTTCTTCTTGGTCTTCAGACACAGGTAATATTGGTAATCTTATCACAACGGCTGGTACTATTGGTTCTTTTGCTTTAGGCGCAGCTGGACATCCAGAAGCTGGTTTTGCTTTGTACAACGCCGCTAATGCAGCAGCACTCCCATTTAACTTACAAGGTGCATAGGATGAGAACTACGCTGAAATTGCTCAGCGTTGGACATAGAACTACCAATAGAATCTCAACAAATACGAAGTATAGGAAGCGTTCGGTAAAGCTTAGGGTATTTCTGCATCATATAAAGACTTGCAGAAGCAATCTGTAAAGTTCGCGATATAGAATGGTATGTCTAAAGATGATGCTGAAAAGAGGTATGATTTAAAAACGCAGCAAGGTAAAGAAAAAGTTCTCGGAGACTATTTGATGGGCATTACTAAGAGTAACGACCAACGTTTGTCTAAAGCTAAGCTTGGCACCACAAAGGGTCTTGAGCAGTAGTTTATGATAGATAATGCTAGAACCATGGGTACTGAAGTTGTGCAAAATGTTATATCATACGTACAGCCTGGTAATAGTCTTTCTAATCTATATCGACAAGCTGTATATAAACTTCCAACAACCAAACTTGGTGCCAAACTTGCTACAAGTAAAGCTGGTAGACTTGTAATAGGAACAGACTACGCTCTTGCTGGTCTTAACGGAGCTGTTGAAAGTAAATTTGCACAGGCTGGGCAGTATATTAATTCTCTTACAAGTACAGCTGGCAAAACTGGAGCGAAGATTGGTTCTACAACAATGGATATTCTTGGTGGTGGTGTTCTTGGACACTATGTTGGTGCTGGAGTTGGTGCTGCCGCAGGAGAAGTTGCTAGAGGAGTAAAGGGGCTTGCAAAAGAAATTATGCCTCAGGCTCTTAAAGATGCTGGCGTAATGGCTGGAGAGGCTATATCCAAGAAAGCTGAAGCCTTAGCAACAATGGTTGGCGCTAAAACATTAAAAAGGAAATTGTTAAAGGCGGCAGTTAAAAACCCTAACACAATGACTGTTTTAAAGATGCTCAAAAAATACGGAATTAATACTGTTAGAAGCGGATTGATAGACAGAGCATCTGAGGGTAATGAAGAAATTGTACAGCAGTTGAATGCTAATGCTGCTGAAGAATTTGCTAAGACATATGGATACGGATCAGCCGATTTGCTTAGTCTTGCGTTCCAGGATATGGCTTATAGTAAAGAGGTGTCAGACTTCTATAAAGGTATGTTCGGCCTTGGTGAGTCTGAGCTTTACAACGATATGGAGATGTTGTCGAACTGGCGAGGCGGTTTTGCTATGGGTGGTATGCACCCTATGGTAGCCATGAACATTTATCACGCTGTTAACGACATTAAGAATACTGTACAAGTAAAAGACGCCATAATGCATAGTGCACTTCTTGATAGAGAACAAGGAAAGATGAATAGAGCTAGTAATGCTGTCATCTCAGACCAGATCTCTAAGGGAAGATATAATTAGTTAACTACAGAAATACAGTAGCTCAGAGAAGCTGATTTGAAGCGAGAGAGACCGCGTTTCGGTGAACAATATTGGAATGACTTACAGTCTAATGTGGAACGTATTTCTGCTCTCGTAAACAATAAATAGATTGAGCAACAATATCGCCTTAAAGGTATCAACAAAGGCACAGAGCAATACAATGTAGCTATAGCTGATAGAGCTAATATCGAGCAATAGTTAGCTGCCAATAGAAAAGCTCAGTAGGAAGCTGAAGTTAGGCTTCAGTAGATTTACGGACAGTAGGGTTATCAAAACCAGGTAGAATAGGCTGTAAATAGGCAGGAATAGTCAAGAGATCCTATGCTGACTGCTATAAATGCAGCTACAGCAAAGACTAAGGCTATTGAGTCTTACGTTAACAGAAAGGTAGAAGAGTATAAGAAGTCTCTTGATACAGCAGCTTTACCTCAAGAAGAAGTAGAAAAATCAGTAGCAAAATATAAAGAGTCAATTAAAGATGAGGCTAACGAATATGGTGAAAGATTTGTAGAAAATTCTTAGAAGGAAGAGCACACTAGGCACGTAAATAACTTCCAGAGAAATTCTGAAGCTCACAATAGAATGAAAGCATTGCTTACACTTAAGGCTAAGATGAACTCTATTGATGATATATTTAAGTTTGCTCACGATAAGCTTGGATTAAAGACCGTTAGACCTGATGCTAAATTGCTGTCAGCAAATATAGATAAACAAATTTCTCGTGCAAAGCAAAGTTTGGCTAAAGCTTATAAGAATTTTGACGAGAAGTCTACCGATGAACAGACATTGCAATTCTTGAACAACTTTAGCGAATCTATTGGATTTAATGATAATGAGATCCAGGAGCTCGAACAAGCTAAGGCCATGTATACAGCTAATGAATCATTACTTAACTCTACATTATCAATTCATACAGAAGGTGTTACACGTGATGATAATGGTAATCTTGAGTATAATCCAGATGAGCTTAGATATCAGAGAAAGCAGGCTGAGTTAAAGTAGAAGCTTGGTGATAAATACAAGCCAGAAGAGCATACTAGAGCTGCAGCTAAAGATGGATCAAAGAGTAAGCTTAATGAACGTATCACAAAGATTATTGATGCAAATAAACAGAATGAAAATATCGACTGGATGTTGTCTGATATATATTCTGGAGACGCTGTAACAAAGCTTACAGAGGATTACTAGAATGATATGCTTAAAGCTGCCGAGGAAGATATAAAAGACATTAATACTCAAGCCAAATAGGCTGTAGACCCAACAGAAACTTAGCAAAAGCATGTAGCTACTACAGAGGAATTACAGAAACATGCTGAAGAATATAAGCGTCGTAGAGATAAAGCTAGAGAGCATTATAGAAAGAAGCGTAAGGCTAGAAGGAATAAAGCAAGGGTATCATTCTTACTTGGTTTTGATGAACTCGCAATGCAGTCATTCGATGGGCTTATGGAAAACGCAAAGGTTGGCTTCTATAAGTTTGAGTAGCTCTACAATGATATAAAAACTATTCTTCAAGAAGAGACTGGATAGGATGGTGGGCCTTCGGTATTAGCTTTAGCAAAGGCGATGTATATTCGTCATTATCTTACATCTACACGTAAAGAAAAGGAGAATATGAATACTCCTATAGATGTACAATCTTATGGAGCACAGGTTGCCACACATGCTTCTCAAGATACATCGTTCGATGGATATAGAAAGGCTTTAAAGCGTCAATAGAATAGAGCTATTATACATTGTTTTCACACAACAATAGCATACGACGATAATGGCGCTCTACATGTATTTGAAAATATAGACGAGATAGACAGACTTGAATATCAGTCTCATTATCCAGAAATTGAGGAAAATGTAAATATCTCTGATAAATAGTAGATACTTGGATATCTTGCAGATAATACAGATAGGTTTGGGAATCAAGATTATTCTGATATAATTGATACAATATTTTCTCAGCCAAACAAAGAAGAATTATTATAGGGATTTGCGCATTATTTGGCATCAATAGATACAACTTATTTTAATTCTCAATCTATAAGAGATGGAGAAACTATTAGAGAGCTTGCACAGGCTATAATGTTAGGAAATGACGACAGTTTTGCCGATGCACTGTTAGATAATCCGAATGGATTAGAAGATGCTAAGCAGTACGTTAAATCTGTTAGAGACAGAATGTTAAACGGCGGTCAGTATAGAGTGCTTGATACAGATATTCCTATTTATGGGTATGATGACAAAGGCAGAGCTATACAATCATAGGCAGATATTGTCCTTGTTGATAATGATGGATAGCTGCTTGTTGTAGATGTCAGGTCTTCATTTAAACCAGATCTAAAAACCAGAATGCTTGGTAATTAGAAGTCCAACGGTCGAGCTAAAGAAACAATGATCCAGCAGGAATAGAGATAGCTTCAAAGGTTAAATTAGGTTCTTTATGATACATTTGGCTCTAATATTGAAGGTACATACGTAATGCCATTCTATTACGATAGAACATCACGCGGAATTGCAGCAGAGCCTGTATTTAAAGTAGAAATGCTTGATTTTAACAAGCCTGTAACACCTTATTACAATAAGTCTAATGAAGATATATCTAATGAAGTTGTTAAACCTTTGTAGGATAAAGTAAATGAATTAAAGGAAGATTATCAGTAGTTGCTTGATAGTATCACAGAAGCTGGCGACAAGAAATACTCAGATTCTCATGCATTGCTTGATACATACAATATCTTTAAAGAAGGGTCAAATAAGGATGAATTATTGCTTCAGATGAGAGATCTTCACTCAGCTATAGAATCTATCCAGAGCTTAAAAGAAGACGCTTAGATGCGCTTAAATTAGCTCCTGTAGCCTAAATAGCACGAGAACACTGTGCCAGAATTCTACCCAGAAGATGCTTTTGATCACGTTATTGTAGATGAGCAATATTAGGCTGGTCTTGATACAGTTCACGAAATCTGTAAGAAGCTTGATACGCTATTAAGTTCTATCACGGATCTTAACATTACGACAGCAGACGAACGAGCTCAAGTTAATGAACTCATTTACTCAATATATGATGCCTAGACAGCACTTGATCAATTCTACGGCAGCGATCAGTTTAAAGTTGGTGACACTCTTCCGGAGCAAAAACTTATAGCAGCTGCTATTAACAAGCTCGTAAACAATAGGATGATGTACGGAGATGCTGCAAATAAGGCTTTACAAATGTGGCAGTCTCAATTTGCATCCAATATTGGCAATCCTAGCTTTACTTATTTCAACAAGATTAAGTCATTTCTTGCTACATTTGATGGCGAGTTTATGAATAGCCTTGTTGGTAATAAGAGCTTATAGAGATTCTGGAGTACAGTTATAAATGACTAGCTTAAGTTCTTGGCTGATAATGCAAAGAATGTACAGAAGACTAACACAGCTCTTGATAATGCGCTTACTGATACTATTTATGATGCAGAAGACTTTATTAGAGAATATAATCAGAGATTCCCTGTGGATCCAAACATTGATGATATACTTGATGCAAACAGCGCGTAGAGTATCAACATGATTGACGATCAATGGAGAGAACTGTATAGTGATACTACTAAGCACTTCCCTGCATTCAGAGCTAAACTTGATCCACATTACTTCTCTATAGCACTTGATCCGCATTTGATTTATCCAGACGCTTCTGGGAAATCTGGTAATGCTGAGCTTATATGGAGAAATAATGAAGTATAGCTTAAGCTTACAGACTCTAAGGGAAGAACGATCTTTATGACATTTGATCAAGGTAATGATGCTGGTCCTAGAGGTGTCGATCCAGTATATTTTGCTAGAAAGAAAGCTGCAGATTCTGTGTTTGTATAGAAAGTTAAGTATATGCTCGACTTTATGAAAACGCATCCAGGATACCATATAAGCATGAAATTAAGCCGTTCTAAGGGCTCAATTAAGAACGGTGGAGAATTATAGCCTGTAAGTAAATTCTTATTCGCAGGAACGCTTAATTAGCATGATTTGTACAATATTACATGCGATGCTGGTAATAGAATAGGTTTCCTTAAGGCTACGCAAAACGTAAACACCGGTGACGTAACGAAGATGGTATATGGTGGTCCAGAGCTGTCAACTTTAATTAGCGGATTTGATCTTGAATATGTAAAACGTACAGCTATAACACAATCTGGTAATATCGTATACTTCTACGATACTGGTCAGACTGAGAAGACTGTAGATAATAGATGCATTGGCACACCATTAATATAGCCTAAGTTTACAGCTGGCCAAGGCGGTTAGGCTAATAAGATTGCAGACCTTATATGGTATAAGTGTTATCAAGGCTTAAATGAGTATCAAGGTTATTCTATAGATGATTTACTTAAGTAGGTTCTTTATATTAAGGCTGATAATAAAGTATTAAATGAGAAATATAACTCAATAGAAGGTCTTGTTACATTAGATCCAGCTAACAAGAGAGTTATTATAGGCAATGTCATTTACCCTACATAGAACCCTAGTGTAGACTACGCTAATATCTATAACGCGCTGTGTAATATGTATATGACAAAAGACGCCGCATTTGTTCAGTAGAACATGCAGCAGTATATATAGTCATCACATAATAGTGTATTAGCTAAGCTTAACGCACAATATGCATCAGACCCTAATCTTGATAAAGTGGAACTTCCAAATGGTCTTACGTTTACAAGAGAAGACTTTACTCACGACGGTAAGGGTACAACTGGTCTTGGTTATATGTTGCGCAACGGTTATTTAATGTCGTACGCAGCTAAGTTGGAGCCACCTACAGTATATGTAGACAACGTAGAGCTTGTGCAAGATCATCCGGACGAAAGTGCTCAGCAAGTGTCTAAAACAGTTGCTAAACAAGATGTTCAATAGCAACAAAAGTAGGCTGAAGACACATTTATGGCTTTGTTCTACGAACAAGATTTAAGTGAGTTTTATGGACAGAAAGAAAAACCTTCGTTTGCTAACGCTGTTGATGAGTGGGTTAGAAAAACCACTGGCATTACTCCACAATGGGTTGAAAACGAGAGGTTATCTGACGTGGCCTACAAAAAGAATAGTGCAGTACTCGCTAAATGTACAGACGCTGTTATTCAAATATCTAATTCTGTTCCTTACACTATTGGATTCCACGAAGGATTCCACAGAGCGTTAGAACTACTTGTAGAGCCATCTATTAGAGAATAGATGTATTCAGCATACAGAAAAGCTCACCCAGAAGCTGCCACAGAAAGAGACGTGGCTGAAGGTTTAGCTGACTTATTTGTTGATTATATGCTTGGCACAAAAGATGCTAACGCCATAAAGAAACAAGGATGGATTAAGAGAAATGTAAAGAAAGTAGCTAACAGATTAAGCATCTTATGGCATTATAGAAACAATGCTAAAACAGTTCTTACTTTGTTCAATGATATCAAGTCTGGGAAATATGCAGATAAATAGGTAAGTAAAGAACAGTAGGATAGGTTTAAAAAGCTGTTTGGCGAAGACTTGCATTATGAAATAAATGGACGCAAATTCGATCATATAGGATCAGCTGCCGAGAAAGAGCATATGGCTAGAGCTCTTGGATATATTATAGTAAAGTCAGCTAAAGATGCTACGGATATATATGATGCTGTACATGACTCTTCTGAACTTCCTATCAAATATATACCAATGAGAGTTATAAATAACCTTATTGGCGAGCCTGGTTCTGTTAAGCCTGTTCTGAATGGATAGTATATGTCTGTGAATTCGGTTACTCCTACACAGCAAGCGTTTAGAGAAGTGTTTTACGAAGAGTTAAACGATAAAGGTAACATTGTATTCCCTAATTTCTCAGCTATATCAAAAGAGGTATAGAAGTATCTTACCGAAATAATGGATGCTTATGACGGCAAATATCAGCATGATGACGATTCTGAGACAAGTGACCAGGAAGAGAATGATTATGGAAAGTCTATCGAAAGATACGATAAATCTGCATTCGAGTTCAATAAACTTGATTCTGTAAGTAAACCAGTAAAAATGTTCTTTGCCACAATACCTTACTACAAGTTTAATGATAATGGCAAACTTACACTTGATATATCTAAGAATATATATGGTATTCCTACATTTATGCCTATTAAGTAGGTATTTAATGTAATTGTTAGCAAATTACATGATGTTAAAACACCTTTAGACTTATTAAATAGACTACAAGAGCTGTCTACGTAGAATCCTATGTACATGGCGATCTATTAGAAGTATAATGATCTATACAATTCTATATATACATTTAACGACGATGATTAGCTTGAAAAGATAGACTTCGATAAAGAGGCGTTTATGATACAGATATTTACAGCTATCAAGGGTCACGAGCATAACTTTATTATTGGTAGGTCTATACGCGATAAGAATGGAGGCGTAGAAGTTAAAATATCTGATGCAAACTTCGATAGAGACGCAAGAATGTACCCTAAGCTTTGGAATTCATTCTTATCTTCTGGCCAATCTGGCTTATTATAGAGATCAGTTGGGTAGAATGGACAATTACTTCTTTCTACAAAGTATAACACAAATAATACTTAGGTAGATATGCCTACAACTGTAGCAAGAAATGCATTTAGATTTATATCTCAATTTTTCTCTGATTTACAGTCGTAGATACTGAATGATTCTACTAGCGAATTTAAGATAAACGGAAGAATTAGAAGCGCAGCGTCTAATAGTGATATCGAAGTACTTAAGGATGATATATGTAAAGAATTTAATATGCTTGGCATAAACTTTACTAAAGAAATGCTCGACCATATGCTGTCTACAAAGTATAATGGTGTTGGTAGAGAGGCTCTTAAGAAATGGATTACATCAACAGGCGTGTCTAACATTAACAGTTTTATTGATGCCGTAGGTAAAGTTGTGCAAACTAATGGTTATACAACATAGAAGGCTATAGACTAGATATTTAAGACTGGTTTTGTTAGCGAATTAGGTAACTGGGCTGGAGCTTACATGAAGATTACTACAGATAAGATGTCTAATGGTATGGATGGTACTAAGCTGTATAATGAGTCACAGAACAATAGCATTAGCAATACTACAGAGAATCTTAATAGCCACGATAAGAATAATATGGTAGTAAGGACTATTTTGTAGTCTAGCTACAATATCATGAACAACAATGGTGTAAATATGGGTTCTATTGTAGCAAAGCAATTACAGAACGGAGAAGATTTCAATATTAGTATTTATACTCCTATTGGCTTTAAGTCTGATAATCGCGGTGACAATGGCTCAAAATATAGTAATCTTGCAGAAGCCGAAGATTATATCAATAAGTTCGCAATGCTTTAGAACGGATACTGTATATTCCCAACACTTGCCGACAAAGGTACATATATGGTTCTTGGTGGTATAAATATCCCAGGAATGGAGTTTGGGCAGTCAGATAATGGTGTTTATACTGTATCTGGTGCTCCGAAGATGGTATTCTTAGATAGTACGCACTATTACTTACAGCCTAATCAATCTGTATTAAACTAGTTTATTGACTATGCTTATACAGAGCGTGAAGCTATACTTGATTGTAGAGAACAACTTGGCTTACCTGTAGATAATCCTAAAGGTTTACCAGTACTTAATGATGAAGATAAGATAATGAATTATCACATCGGTAAGAAAGGGAAATAGCCTGGCGGTATTCAGTTTAAATCACTTACAACACTTAGAGTGTATGAAGATGGATAGATTAAACGTTACGAAATAAGCAAGATGTCTCCTGATGAATAGCTTAAAACTCTTAATGAGCAATTCTTCGACAGATCTAGAGAAGAGCAAGAATAGATAATGTCATTAACTCTTTAGGAGCAATATGAGAACGAAGTAGATAAAGCTGTTAGTCTTGGCATTGTTTCAAAGGATGAAAAGCTTGGTTATCTTGGGCTTAATAACATTAACCTCAATCAGAGCCAAATAGACGCCGTAGAACGCACTTTGTACGCTCAGATGTATAAGGATCTCACAGATAAAGGAATAACACCTAATACGCAAAATTTGCAGCGTACAGCACATAGTATGGCTATTACTGCTATATTACAAGATGCAACGAATAGAGCTATTATTTCATCTGAGGAAAGTTTGAGATTATATATCGGTAATCCTGGGTTCTTTAAGAATGTAGAAGATATTCAGAAACGTATTGGCGGTCTTGTATCTACTGGTGATGACAACGTTACATCTTTGTCAAATTACGACGGATCAGATGGAGAGCTTTATAGATGTGCTGAAATATCAGATTATGAAGTAGCTTCAAATGCTGATATTATGAGCGAACTTCAAGAGAAGATGCGCGATGGTGAGCTTAGAGAAATTTATGGAAACCGTTACGGATTTAAAGGTGTTGACGATTTAGATATCGGTGCAGTAAGAGCTAGACTTGTAGATGACTTTGGTGAAGATGCTGTTAAGAAAATAGAAACAAGAGCTAATAACTTCTATGAAGCCTATACGTGCGGCATAAATGTAGCTGATGGTGCATCTTATATTACAGCTGATATGTGTAAAAGAATGCTTAGAGCTAGAGGTGCATTAACAAACGACGTAGCTAAGGCTATTAACATTCTAGAAAGCTCTAATAAATACTCTTGGATGGACCAGAAAGATGCATATAAACTTATATATGATAAAGTAAATCTTGTAACAACCAAGTATACCGCTTATGGATTTAGGGACCATACAACTAATGGGAAGAAGGTTTCTAACTTAGCTGTACCATACTACAATAAGTTTGCATTGTTCCCTATATTCGATTGTATAGCTACTGGTAAGCTTAAGAATGTGTATGATAAGATGAAGGAAAGTAAGGTTGATAATCTTCTTATGACGTCTGCCGTAAAGGTTGGTCTACAAGGTCATTCTGAGTTCGATGGTAATACTATTAGCAAGCCGCTAAATGTTTATACACAGAGACTTTCTGCGCTCCGCAGGCAGCTTAATACAGACCCAGAGGAAGGTGATGTTGTAGCAGCTGGTACACAGATGATTAAGGTTTGCTTGTCTAGTTTGCGACTCGATAGAATGTATGGCGATATGACTGGAGAATAGCTTAGAGATAAGCTTATGGGCTCTATCAATAAACTTTCTAAACTTGGTGTAGATAAGTTTAAAGACAGATTCTATTCTAATGGTATTATAGACCAAAAGAAGCTTAGCGAATATCTTATAGAACAACTTGGTACAAGAAATGCTAATAAGAATCTTATAGACGCTCTTACGTATAATCCATAGACATGCTCAATGAATGCGCCTATTGCGTCTACTGCTGATGCAAGTTGGATGGAGTCTATGCTTATATCTGCAGCTAATAAAGATATTATTGACATCATGACTCCTGGTAGCTCATTTATTCAGAGATCAGTCTTTGCTATAGAAGGTAAAAATGGCGAAGGTAATATATAGGGACAGGAGATCTATAATGGTAAGAGATTATAGATGATAAATAAAGAGGGCTCTATGGATGCAGTAATATCTATAGATTACTTCCAGGATATTCTTCCGAAAAACTTGTCTTACAACGAGGCTAGACAATGGCTCTTGGATCATAATATAATTGGAGAAAGTGCTACATCTAATACGATCGGTTATCGTATTCCTACACAGGCTCAGTCATCTATACATGCTTTACGTTTTGTAGATGTTGTACCTGCTGTCAAATCCACGGTAATACTTCCAACTGAGTTTACCAAGATCACTGGTTCGGATAAACTATATCAATGTTCAAACCAGTATAATATAAAAAACTCCTTTAATTGCTGGGAACTCCATATCAAGTGGACAATCAGCAGCCAAGCCCATTATGGGAAGGTTCAACGACTATCGAAATCATAGTATAAGAGAAACACTTATACGAAGAAGAGAGTAGAGTACACGAAAGTGGAAATGGGGAGCTTTTAGTATATGGTAATAGTATACTAATTGAAGATATAGTCTGATCTCATTGGTAACAATGAGTTAACAAAAATGTTTGATATCGACCATCTTTATTTAGCACGTTATAACGTTAATGAGAGTGGTGGTTATGAATTTGATCCAGAAAGTGCAGAAGGATTACAGAATAGTATTATCGAAAGCATTCTTACAGTACTTAAGGATAAAAAGTCACTTAACATCTTGTATAAGTCTATCGATAATGATACTGAGCTTGTAACAAGCATAGCTGATGAAATCCCAGAACAGGGTAATACGAAGAGTGTAGCATACAACTTTGGTACATTACATGAATAGGTTACTCGTAAAAATGACTACATTACAGGTAAGACTGGTATCGGTCCATTTGCGTTGAATGTAACAAACCATATTCTTACAACATTATATGGCGTTAAATTTAAAGAGTCTAGCTTTACACAAATAACAGGTATTACTGGTTTTGATTAGATTCTTGACGAAGATAATAATCAGATTTCATCTTGGTTATCAGCATTTATTAATGCCCACGTAGATATTGTGAAAGATCCATATATATCTAAGCTTAATGTAAACGGATTTACGTACAATATGATTAACTTGCTTGCTAGAAATGGCAAGGGTAAACAAGGTCTTTATTTCTTGTGTTAGCCTATAATTAGAGAGATGGCTAAAGCTGATATAGATACTAAGTCTCAGTTTACTAGAGATCCTAAGGTATTTAGATCTGCTTTCGAAATGAGGGATAAGAGATTAGCTGAAATATTCCCTAGCGTTACCGGTAAGACAATAGACGATTAGTATATTAAAGATGCTACAGAACTAAATAAATCTAAAGGCGAACCTGCTAGAAGGGCTGAGATAGTGAACTCTGTACTCAACAATATGGATATGCTTTAGAAGATAGCTAAGAATCCGGATTTAGTCTATGCTTAGACAGAAGAGGGAGAAAAAGCTAGAGCTTTCTAGGTTAATTGCTACATAGCATGGAAGTGCCTTGAAAAGTATTCTAATGCATTAAATAGTTTGGTACAGTACACTAAGATTGACACTCGTAAACAGGGTAAGAATTTCCTTGAAATGCAAGCTTATCTTAGAGGTTATGAGAATCTTACAAACCCAGAAACTGATTAGCTGTTTGATATGGATTCTATCAACAATCTTATACATGGTACTTGGATTGAGCAGAAAACAAGAGACGCTATTCAAGAACCCATGAGAGTTATGGCTGGACAATCATTCTAGGGTACACCTTAGTTTATGGAGTAGCTTATCAATTTATCCGACGACTTTAAGTATAAAACAAACGACAGAGAGTCTGATTTACTTAGAAATGCTAAGACTATGAAGAAAATATCATAGGCTGCTAGTAGTTAGATTAAGGCTAGATATGCTGTTAGATTAGCTAAATCTTTAGGTATTGATATTAAAGGTTTGTTCGACGGGAATGCTACAATATTTGACAGACTTAATTCTATATAGGCTTGCATACAGAGAGATGCATATGGTTTAGGTAGATTAAAGGATAATTATCTATTATCGCATCTCGCTCCATATATTTAGGATTAGGATGTTTTCGTAAATGGAAAACTTACCAATAAGCCTAAATTTATAAGTGTTATTAATAGTATGGATGAAAGTAAAATGTCTGCTGATATGTTTATAGAGTCTTGGGAAGAACTTCTCAATGACCAATAGGCTAATGTAAGAAGATTTGCAAATGATCTTATATTGTATGCAATGCTTACATCTGGTGACACAAAAGGCTTTAATAAAATAGCCAAATACATTCCTATGAGTTGGCTTGAAGTTAGACACGATGAGAGCACCGTACCATTCTCTGATTATATTAGGGAACAACTTGAGGCTCCGGAAATTGATCACGATCTTATAGCTTAGAACAACTATATGGATAGCGATTTGGTGAGCAGGGCTACATTCAAAGATTACTATTATGCTTTCAATGCTTAGTACTCTCCTGCTGTAATAATTAGTAAGGATTCTCACGAACACGACGCTTTGTATATATCAGTACGAAATGATGGAGCGGTATATAGTGATCCAACGTCGTACACATTGTATAAAAAGGTTGGAGAAGCTATGATTAATGGATCCAAACGTGCTGTATATGCGTTATTACCTAAGAGGGGATGGTCCGATAGAGATGGTCTTAATATATACGAAGCAGGTGATATTAATCTTAGTGTAAATGGCATTCCTATGAGTCAAGAAGTCATTGAAAGTCAGCTTGATAAACTTATGACTTACTTGAGCCAGATGAAGCCAAATATTACTGACGAGTAGCGCAATAACTGGATGTCGTGGTTTAATTAGATGTATTACAATGCTAATTCAGAATATCCTACAATATCACAAGCTGTAGAGCAGCAAAGCACACAAAGTGTTAGTAATATTAATCTTGATGGCAAAGGCCCTTCTGGATAGACTGTGTACATAAGCAAATAGTTATTCTATAAAGATTAGCCTCAACAACACCCAAATGTACAGTACGTGTTCACAGATAATGCTTAGTCTTATGCTAAGGCGCAAGGTTTACCTATGCAAGGTTTTGCTAATTATAACCCAGTATTAAATGTAAGTTCTGGCGCCACTGGTACAAATCAAGCTTGCATTAGAACTGGCAGCGACGGAAAGATTACACCTAACGCGTTTGGTCTTGTAGTAAAAGTTAATCAGCAAGATGCTTCTGGCAGATGGCTTGCTAAAGATGGTTGTTTCTAGGATAATCAAGGCGACATAATGGCGTTTAAGTCGTGGGTTAACCATATGCTTGCAAGAATAGATAGAAATAAGCCAATAGTATTCCCATCATAGATAGCTCTTGGTAAAGCAGCTTTGCCTAGAGAGGCTGCAGAATGGCTTAGTTTACAATTGCTGTCAAGATTTAACATAAAATCAACAGTTTAGGAAAACACTAAAACTGGTTATACTGGCTATGGATTGTCTATAGAAGGCGTTGTGGATGATAATTATGCTAACACACTAATTAAAGAAGAGTAGTAGAAGTAGGCTTTAGCATAGATTAATCTTACTAAGGAAGATATAGAAGAAGCTGAAAGAATTAGAAAACATTGCAAAGGAGGTAAATAATGAAAGAAATATGTCCTAATTTACATAATAAACAAGTAGCCAAAGAGTTTGGTGAATTAAAAGATTTGTTCGGTGAGGATACTGCGTATTTACTCTGGAGCAAAAATAATGGATATAGTATAGATAAGGCACCAAATGGCGCCGACTCTATATTATTTGGAGAGTTGCTGAACGTTACCAATGGAGATAGAATATAGGCTCTTATATTAAAAGCCAAAGTTTATTCAAACGAATTCCTTAACTGGTTTGGTGACTGGACATCTGAAGATAAAGAAAACGTATCTAAAGTTGTAGATAAGAATGGAGAGCCGTAGGTTACATATCACACAGTAAGCCCCGACCACTATTCTAATTTTAAGAAGTTTGACACAAATATCGAGGGGTTTAAAACAGCTATATATCATACAGATAGTATAGAGATGTCTATATCATATAATAAATATAAAGCAGAGAATTACGAAGAAATCAAAGACTATGATATAAGTACATATAATACATATGTAGAAACAGCCAACAAGGAAATATTTGAAGCATTAAACGATATTAATAAAGATGATTTTTTAGACGAACGTAATTATGATTGGTTTCTAAAAAAGAAAGAAGAATTTTTATACTATATCAAAAACAAAGAACTAGGTAAAGCTGACGATATTCTTAAATCTTTTCGTGGTTTGCTAAAACAAAATAAAGAAACATTTGTTCTTATTGGCGACCCATTTAGTGACAAAGAACCTGATTTTGATACTTTTTATCAAACGAAGCTAGATGAATTAGAGCGGAGTTTTTATACTTTATATGATGCTGAGAAGAATTATAATCCTTATTATATAGAAAGAAAACTACAAACCCAAACATTCGATTATACTAAAATTGATTTTCTTAATATAAAGAATCCAAAAATAATTGATGCTAAAGGAAATAATTGGAACCACATTCCTGTTGGAAATAACAAGATTTTATCAACTAGAGATTTAGAGAAGTCGTATATTACAACAAATTATTCTGATGCAGAAATAGCCGATTCTAGAGCAGAACTTTATATTAGATACAAAAATAAAGATTTCTCTAAATTCAATCTATATGGTATTACTATTAGTATAAATAAAAACGGAGATGCTAATTTTTACACAAGAGACAATGTTATTACTATAAAAGGGTATTTGGACTTAGATACAAATCAGATAAAGTAGGAATATTAGAAAAACAACATATATTTTTATAATCAGGATTTTCATCGCGATGGCGTTATTATTAATAATGTTACTGATTACGGATCTCCAGTTGGGGAGTTATTACCACATACGGTATACGAATGCATTGATAATTCTCAAGTGAAATCCGCATTTAACAATGGACAGTTTGCTAATCCAGATGACATGTATGCATCTTCTCAAGGAGAATCCAATATGGGCGCATCCTCTAGATTATCTAATATTCCTAGTAAAGGGGATATATCTATATTGTAGCAGTATTTAAAGTCTCATAAAAGCGGTGTATCTAGTACAGCTTTAAAGCTTGTAATGACTGCTGTAAATAGATACTTTAATGATAAATAGACTGGAGTTACATACGAAATAGTAGATAACCTTCCTGGCGGAGAAGCAGCACATTATGATAGAGTTAACAAGGTTATTCGTATAAATAAGAATGCAAACTTTAGAAATGAAAGCAAATCTACTGCACCTGAAGTATAGACTATTGTTCACGAAATGCTTCATGCTGTTACAGAGTATGCGATTAGTAACGATTCTAGGATAAGGAAATCATTTACAGACCTCTACTAGAAAACAAAGAAAGTTCTTGGGAAAGATGCGTAGGACTACGGTTTGAATGATGTATATGAATTTGTAGCAGAACTTAGCAATGCGCAATTTGTAGAAAAACTAAAGTCTATACAATATAATCGTAAACAAACGCTGTTTGAAAAGATTAAACAGACTATAAAGAAAATATATTCTTAGATATTTACAAGCTATAAAGACTTTATTGGTTCAGATAATGTGTACGAAGCTGCTGTTAACGATTTGTTTACAGTTATGTCTCACAACGAATAGAAGGAAGACAATATAACTGATAAAGAAGCTAAAGACAGATTAGCTTCAATACAAGCTTCTGAAGACAAGGTTAATCAGATACATCATAGAATAACTGAGCTTTTCCAAGGGTTGTATAAGGACTATAAAAAATAGCTTAATAAGGGTGCCAATAGACAGCGTAGAGAAGACTAGGTGTGGTCTACAATATAGGAACTTAAGTCACAGGAAAAGAAAGAGTCTTCAAGAATAGCTATACAATCTGCTTTAAAAACTATTGGTGTGTTCGCAAGAGATCCAATTAATAATACTATTTTGCAGGCTCGTAGAGATACTATTTTAGGCTTCTTGTAGGAATGCTAGAAGAATAATTTCGATAGCCTCACAGCTGAATAGATACACGATATGAAGTCTAATATTATAGACTTCTACAACGATCTTGTCAAAACATTGTCTGATAACTAGATGGATCTGGATGCTAGAGATCAAGCTGACGTCGATACGCTTAATGCCACTGTAAGACAGATTAATCAATTATGGAAAGATGCTGCACAAATTGTAGCAGACAAAATAGTCGATGAAAATGTAGATAAATACATCAATGAATCTGAAGAAGAGAAGAATAAGATAAAGACTGTAGCTAAAGACTGGCTTCATAAGAATGATATGTATGGAGACGAATCTAAACTTACATTATTCTTTAATTACTCTAGATAGAACAGTCCTATTATTCGCCAAGCGTTCTAGATGATATAGGATGCTGATCAGTAGACTAGAAAAGAGTCTCTACCGGTTATGTAGTAGATAGCAAAAGCTTTTGATAAAGCTAATTCCATCATAGATGATCTTACTCCAGGAAACTGGTAGACGATGTTGATGGAAAGGTATACAGACGGTCCTAAGAAAGGAGAGTTTACAGGCTTGTTTAGATCAGCTGTTAATAGAGGTTAGTTTAAACAAGACTAGGAAAATTTTAAAGAGAAGCTTAATAATGAATGGCAAGACAAATATGGTTATTTCTATTACAAAGATCCTATTACTGGAGAGACTTTAAGAAGTGATACAGAGTCATCAGTAGAAGAAGAGCAATGGATCGGAGATCAAGAACCAAACTATGTAACATATCAAAGAAGATACGAGGAATGGCTGTGTGATCATGCACATAGAAGATATTCTAAGACATACTTTATGGAGCGCCTTAGTAAACCTTACGACCCAAAGACTAGAACTGGTCACGGTCTGTCTCCAAGAACGCTTTCTAGACAGCAATATATACAAGATCAACTTAACTATTTATTATAGAAATGTTCAGATAAGCAGACTGGTTTATCTTACCCAGAAAAGCTTAATCCGCACGATTATCAGAAACTGTAGATGTGGAAGGATGCTTTACAAGATTTGGGTAATCCATTTGATCAAGAAGGCAACCTCAAAGAAGGCGATGAGTTACAAACAGCCCTTGAGATACAGTCTTGGAATAACTGGTTAGCTAAACAAACAGACTATTCTACAGATTTTGAGGAGTTTGATAAAGAGTATCAGAATATATTGAATTAGATTAAAGCAGGAGAAAAAACTGCATAGGACCTATATAAGTTTATTGATGCTAATTCAGAATATGGTATAAATCCAGAATACCTCGAATATATCTTTGATAAAAACAAATCCGCTAAAGAAAGTCTATAGAGAATGTTCTAGAACTCAATGAAGAAGCTTATTAAAACAAAGAATGGCTTTGTTAAAGATTTCAGTAATGTAATCTTCTCTGAACAGCCTGATGGTACGGTAAAAGTTCCAGATATGTGGTTCTATTCAAGATCTGCCGATATCAAAAATAATGAAGAGAACAATGCTACTGGTATAGACCCAGAAGAATTTAGAGACGCTTTTGATATTAGAGAAGTTCCTTATACAGATCCTTCTGGAATGCAATTAGCTAAAGATGGTGTAACAAAATTTGATCCACGTAATAATCCAAATGGCGTAGAGCCTATGTCGTGGTTTGAATATATACTTAAACAGTACACGGATGCAGCTCTTGATGGCAGAATGCCTAGATATGTATCGCTCGATGGTAAAATAGCGATAGACTTCTCTACACTTGGTGGCAATCGGTAGTCGGTAGAGAGATGGATAGCTGAGAATATTCTTATGTATACAAAAACATGGGAAGGTAAGGATGGTTCTATGAAATCTAAGCAAGTTCCACTTACAATATTCTCTCAGATAATTCCTAGACACGCTACATTTGGAAATAACTAGCCTACATCTAGATATATTCCTAAAGGTCGTTTTACAACAAAGAAAGGATCTTTTGGCTCTTCTATATACGACGACAAGTTCTACGATGGTGATAGAAGTGGTTTGTAGCCAGACTTTGATAAGTATGGAGATAAGGATTTTGTTAAGTTTATATAGAAGGGTGACGCTAGAGCCTAGTATTACAATCTTCTTGTACAAACTATGGAATAGCAATGGGATAAGCTTGGACTTGATCCATCGTATAATAGATTTAAACTTCCGCAGATGGAGGGAACTTCTGATATGAAGAGATCTAGAGCTTTTGGTAGCCCTAAAAAGTTCATTAAGAATAAACTTCAAAACGCAACTGGTGCTACGTCTGATGATACAAATATGAGAGACGAAGGTGATTTTGTACAGCGTAATGGTAAGTGGGTTCTTAAGACTGCGCCAACACGCTTTATAAACGAAATGGAAGACCCTTCAATGATTAGCTCAGATTTAGCTTACACTGTTGGCATGTTTGTAAATATGGCTAACAACTTTGTAAATAAGTCTAAAGTACAAGCTAAGCTTGAGACATTGGGATATAACTTGTCTGATGAAACAAGAGATTCTGAACATCAAGGAACTGGTACTAGATAGCAAGAACGATATGCCAAGATGTTAAAACAATTGTTTTATGAGTCTAGAGAAACGAACGATAATCCTGGAGAAAAGCCTTCGAAAAAAGCTATCGCAGCAGCAAAACTTGTAAATAAGACTAGGGGTGCTTCAGCTTATCTTATGCTTGCAGCTAACATACCTTCAATGTTTGTTGGTGTATGGGACTCTTTCACACAGATGCCAGCACAAGCTGCTAGAAATGATCAATTTGGTTTTAGAGACCTTATAAAAGCATACCTTTATACAGGATTTGATCTTATGAAGGCTTTAGCTAATATTGGTAACCCTATAGCTAATTGTAAAGCTGTAGCTATGATGTAGAAAGATGGTCTCGTTAGAACAAATGATGAGACATTTAAAGACATTTATCGCAATAGAATTACAAAGGCTTTAAAGCAATCAGCTACAGGAGGTTATACAATGGGCGATTATATGATGAACATGCTCGCACAAAGAGCTACATATAATGCCAAGAAATACTATCCAGGAAACACTGTTGTTAAAGAAGGTTTTTATACAAAGGCTGAGTTCGATAGATTAATGGTAAATAGTGGTCTTACATAGAAAGAGATTAATAGGGAATGGAAAGATAACCATGGAGAATCTATGTGGAATGCTTACTATTTCGATCATGGTATAGCAAAGATTAAACCATCGTATACTAATGCCTAGATGTAGGACAGTAAGTTATCTGCTACCATACAGCAAACTATGGCATTGCTTAATGGTAACTCGCCAAAGAATGATCAATCAGCTGTTAGTAACAATGTCTTGCATAAATTCTTCTTCTTAATGCGTAACTTCTTTATACGTAGAGCAGAACATTGGTTTGCAGGATATACTTCAGATAACGTTGTAAGAGAGATTGAATAGATAAAAGAAACTATGCAAAGAGGTGGTACAACAACCATTAAAACTAAAACTGTTCGTAAACCTCTAACAAATGAGTAGAAAGCACAGAGATGCATGTATGACTATAGTACTGGTGAAGCTAATCCAGCTGTATTAGTAAATCTTATGAGAGGAGCGCATACTCAGCTTAAATGGTTTAACCAGCAGATGTTTAATCGTCAAGCCACTATTACAGATCCGGTTAAATTTAACAAAAATGAAGTAAAATCTCTTAGAGAGTTTTTGACATGGGGGCTTTGTCTAGCATTACTTTCTGTAGGATGGATGGCGTTTCATAGATATGTATAGGACGATACAAAAGATCTTAAACCTAAGACTTATGAAGACTCTTTGCCTACTGTAAAGAACTTTATAGACTAGAAGGTTTACCTCAGACTTATAGACCAGTGTATGTTCAGAACTATTGACTCACAATTTCAGTTGTACAATGTTTATTAGTTTGTAGATATGGTTAAATCCGCAACAACTGTAACATCTGCTGTAGAGAAATTCACGGAAGTACCTACAGCTATTGCTGATGCAGCCGGATTAACAGGAAATAATCCAACCGACATTATTTCGTCTGACTCAAAGTATAAATACTTCCCACGTTGGCAAAGATCTTTAATGACAGCCTCTGGAGTCCTTAACAATATACAAACATGGGGCTCCAGTAGAGGTAACGATAAAGTAGGTAGATGGTACTTTGACAACACAGTGACAGGTACCGTGTTTAAGATGGGTGGATATACATGGAAAGGTGGCGAAGAAAAGAAATCTAGTTCTGGTAATGTGTTTAAAATGGCTCCAATGTAGCCGATGCCAAAAATGGCACCTATGGCACCAATGCCTGGATTTTAAACGCGTACTAAAACATTTCACATAAACCAAACCAAACAAAATAGGGGAGCAATACCGATAAGGTACTGTTCCCCTTTGTTGTTATATAAGGTTTTCTAAAAAGAGTGGAGCCTCGTCTGCCAACGGCATAGCGTAATCCGTTTCTACAGACAAGGTGCTATTACATAGCAATAATCTTCCTATATCTGAAGTAAGACCCCAAAACTGCAAAATTCGAGTCCTTTCTTCTAGAGTCGGAGAGATTACTCCATCTTTCATCTTACATATCGATGGCGTCATACTAAGCTTGTACACCATATATGGTATATTATTGCACCGTTTAGTATAAACGCCTTTAAAACTAGGTGATTTAATAAAACGTCGTGCTCTATCTATAGATAAAGCATTCCGTACATCGTCGTTAACAACGAAGTAGATGCTACGATAATCCCCCGGATTGTCAGGGTCATACGTATAGATATCTATAAACCCTGATTTTTCAGAGAAGTCATCTAGCTTAATATCGTTCATAATCAAAGGCATTGCTACCTTTGCAAATTTACTCATAGGTTTAAAGTTTCGCTACCGTCTCCAGTGTAATAATCATAGCTATGGTCCCATTTATCTGTTCCCAAATGCCATAAATACACTCTCATGAAATCATGTATCGTTACACCTCTAGAAGTAACTTGTGGAGTAGCTAATCTGAATACTCTTATCTCGTTACTACCTGTTGTATCGATAGCTACGATATAGAATTCAAATCTCCATTTGTTAATTTCACCATTACTTAATTCTAACACATTAGTCAGATACCAATATACTGCTTCCTGATAAAAACACAACTGCCTACAGTAATCAAATTCTTTCATACTGTCTTCAAAGTGCCATAACTTAGCTGTAGTTTTGATATCCATAATTGTACACGTTCTTGTATCAAAGTTAAATGTACAACTATCAAGCAATGATTTGCACGCAATAGAAGTATAAGCTCCGTGATTTAGTTCATCTACAATCCAGTAATCCCAGTTTATCTGGAATTCGTGGTATATCTGAACATTTTTATAATCACCAGCCCTTTGTACTAGTCGGTTTGCTAACTTATGCTCTTCAACATTATGCTGAATCTTCATAAGCTGGTCTAAGTCATACTGAGATATAAGTATCTTCTTAGACTTAATAGCTTCGATATAATCCTTATACTCTACGCTTATTTTAAGCGCTTCTGAGAGGATTTTATCTTCGCTCTTTCCAACTATACTATAAGACTTGCGATAGGCCTCTGAGAGCTGTTTATTTAGCTCTATTTCAACGGTATTTATTAAGTTTTCGCAGAACTTTTGTGCTTGCGCACTTTTAGGCTTATCGCCATCGAACAGAACGTAATCATTCCAGAACTGATCTGGTTGAAGCAGGAACTCGTGTATCATTGTTCCTTTACGTAACTGTGGCAAATCTAAGCCTTTCTCTTTACCATCTAACATATTACGAAAATAGGTCGGCCCTTTATTCAAGAACCAGCCTATCGCACTATTACTAATGCGCGTATTATCTTCGTAGTATGGAATGTCGTATTCTGGTATTTTGTACTCTGGTGTTTTCATTAGCATCCTGCACAACAACCACAACAACAATCATCTGAAGCTGCTTTCTTCTTAACATTCTTCAGACAGTTATCTTTACAAGAGCGAGCATGAGGCTTTATGGCACCTTTTGAAGAAAGGTTCATATCCTCAAACAACTCTTCGAATGTCGTAGTAGGATAGTTATTAGCTTCCTTTACGAAAGAAACAATGTTATCAAAACTACATACCTCGAAGTTGTCCTTAATAAAGTCTGTTAAAGACTTTACTTCTTTCTTGTCGTTAAGCTTATCATTCAATACCTCCATTATAAGAGATGGAGACATCTCGTCAAACTCACGCCAATAACGTATACGAGAACAACGATCTATCAGATATTCTGATATCTCACTGTCATCGTTACAGGTAAACAAAATCATATGCTTACCCTTGGTATCAGATCCATCCAATACCTGCAACAAGAAAGAGTCGTCGTAATCCGCAAGAACTTTATCAAGCTCGTCAAACAAGAAGCAAACACTTGTGTCACCGAACTTCTCTACAAGATTTCGAAGGATATGTGGACGTATATTTTTGTCTATGTTCACGATCGGAAGCCCGCTCTTATTGGCAATCATCTTAGCCATTACTGTCTTTCCTGATCCCTTTAATCCTGCGAGCATTACACCAGTAAATCCGCCTTCAGACAGATTATAGCTATTAATAACTTTGTCTATGAAACGTTCGTCACGTTGTGTACAATATACCTTAGAAGGTAAAGATAATTCACCAGACTCTTCAAGTGTTATGGCATCTGTGAAACGATCTACAATAACATTATAAACCATTCCTGGTGTCAAATCACACTCAAGTCCTTCTGTGTTAAACTTAAAGTTTACGCTCTTACCTACTTTCAAAAATTTCTTTTCCATATTTACTGATATTATAATACTCAAATATTGGTTTTTATCTCTTCTATCATCTCGTCTACCTGTTTATGGTTACGGACAAGATAACATTTCATTTTACTTCGATGTCGCTTAAGATAATGCTTAAACAATTTCCATCTAAGTGGGAACGAATCTCCCATAAGGCCTTTACATTCTACTACAAACCCTTTTCCTATGAAGTCAGGTAGATATGTTAAAGGTCTTATTTTTTCGCCTAAATACTCGAACTTATCCAGTAATACGAAATGCTTTGGCTCATATTTAACTGGTATTCCAGCTTTCATAAAAGCTTCATAAGTATAGCATTCGAGTTTGCTCCTAAAATGGAGGCCATACTTATCGACTTTAGTCGCATTTCGCACCCTGCCTTTAGATTTCTTGCCTATCATAATAAAAATTCTTTCCCCTTATCTTGGATACAGAAGTTTTATTAAAATAGACAATTTCGCCGTCAGTTACTTTTTGTTCACCTTCATGATGGACACATGCACATATACATCCATCATCACTATAACTATCCCAGATAGTCATTTGCAATTTATTTGGAAGACAAATGCGCATAAATCCACCTTTGCTAAGGTGAATTTTCTTAGTCAGCTTCTTTGTAAGCCATTTATGCAATAGAGGAGACATTACTGCACCTCCCAGCACACCAAGCAGGCATCCTATTACTACATCAATCATATTTCTGTAACGTTTTTGTTAACCAGTCTTTCATGGTGCTAAATCCGTTGTCACGAACAGCATCTGATAGATCTTTGGCTTTAAATTTCTTATTAATGAAAAAAGCATCTATATTATATTGTTTGCTGTATTGTCTAGCCTTAAGCATACCAGTTTTATCTCTATCATACAGTATAACTATATGTTTCCATTTGGAACGTAGAGATCTAAGTATATCTTCAGGTATAAACACAGTTTCACTAGCAGCAGCTATTGCATTAAAACCCATCTCGTAGCAACACATGACATCTTTCAATGATTTTGTTATTATGAGTAGGTCGCCTCCTTCCTTAGGCAATTCGGATAATCCCTGTACGTGCCGATTCGTCAAATTGGTACGCCATTTAGTAAACTTGGAAGCAAGTGGACGATAAATCTTAAACTTGTCATACACTTTATATGCATACATAGGACTATTTTCTTTGTAGATACTTCGTACGATACTATTACAAAGAAAGTATTTAATGCTGAATACATTGAACTTTTTTAGAGTATCAATATGTATTCCAAACTGTTTCCAGTATTGTTTGTCTACATTAGTAAACGACTGTCGAACTATTCCGATATCGGTATCTCCTTTCGGTGTATCGTACGTATTTGTCCTTACGATTGTATTAGGATTTATTCTGCGTACGATTCTCAATAATTCTCGTTCAAGTTCTTCTCTAGTCGTTATACCTTTGTATTCTTTTAGGAACTTCAGAGCATTTCCACACTCCCCAGTTCCAAGGTCTTTCCATAGCAGTCCTCCGGTTTTAGAATGAAATATTCCAAATGACGGGTTTTTATCTCCAGACCTTAAAGGGCTATTCATAAGCTTTCCAACTTTGAATTGTCCTAAACAATACGTATAGATGTCTAAATCATTTACTTTGTCCAAGATGTCTCTCAAGGACATAGTAATTGCTGTTCTAGTACTATACATAACTTATAAGTTAGGTACCTATATAGATTGCAAATCTATTAATATAAGAGATTCTATATATTAGTATGCATACATAAGTACTTTCCATTGGGTTCCGTCGAGTTTTTTATTGTTTTGTTCTAAGCTGTTCAAAAAATCTCGTTTACATGTAGTTTAGCATGTATTTTACGTACATAATCAATACTCAGCTTTAGCCTCTACACTTTATTAAGTTATATTCGGAGCTATTTAGAAGTACTTTCTTCAAATAGACGAATAGCCGTTCTGCCTAGGCTGTTAGCCCCTATACCTAGCTCTTTTTGCATAGTGGAGTATACGGGAATCGAACCCGTATTGCCTTCTTTTCCGTAAGAAGGTCACCATTCTCAGTGCGCACATACATACCCCTTATAAATTAGTGCTTGCAAAAGGAATCGAACCTTTAAACCGAAGCTTTCGTTAAAACTCATTAGTCGACTTCATGAGTTAATGCATATGCACCTACTAACAACCCAGCTTACCAATACTGTGTATACAAGCAAATTGAGCAGTTTAATGACATGCTCAGGTCTACGTTGACGGACGTAGAATAGTTTACGGACATATTCAGGTCGGGGACTTCATTAGTACATCCCAGATCCAACTTAAGTATGGTTCACTCATGAGATCTGGCACCCCAGGAGAACCAGGGTGCAATAAAAAGAGTGTGCACCTATTCTCACGGACCGGAGTTTTCTGCATACATTTGTACCAATGAAATTGTGGCTATGCTAGGAATCGAACCTAGCAGAATGGATAAAAGAAAATACGCCAAAAATAAACCATTCTTGTCATGTGTCTCACGACACCCTGACTAGCCTTATTGGAGGCATTTCACCTCCAAAGGGTAACTGAATTACCTAGCTCCACCAATACCCTTTCATGGCAGTATTACCTCCCTGGGTATAACCACTTGTTGTATAGTTTGACACTCCTGCTATGTAGATCGTATAAGAACCATCTACCGGATTTCATACAGTCAAGTAGTATTTCTATTTCTTCAGGCGTAAATTCCTTAAAAGGGAAGGTCAGATGCGCCTGCTGCATCCGCAGTTTCCGGAGTAACGGTTGGTGGTACGTTAAGCGGATCGTTGTTCTCCTTATCGGCAACAACTGGACGCTCCATAAGATCGTTCTTAAAGAGCTTAATCTGCGAATTTGTATTAGACATGTCTTCAACGAAGATTCCAAGCTTACTTACTTGAGTATAGCCCTTCTTGTCGTAAATAACCTTCAAACGGAGTTTCTTCTTGGTAGCGATCATAGGATCAAGCATTTGCTTTGTCCAGTCGATCATCTCCTTAAATGTAGAAAGCTCTGCATCTGGTCTCTGCGGATAAAAACAATCGAGAATCTGACAAACTCGTCCAAACTGAGCGTTGTCACGCTTCTGCAGATCTTCGTCTGTCTTAATATACATTCCCTTTGTATTCTTCCACTCTGTCATAGTAGCTGTTTGACCATTTTCATTCTCAAATACAATCTCAAGAAAATCGAGACCCTGAGGAGACTTGTTACAGTTTACCTCTTTAAGAGTGATATTCTGGTTAATGCCTACTGGCATATAACTACTATTACTAAATTCTTCGTTGTTAATTGCGGCTGTCTTTGTACTAAACATAATCTCTATTATTTTAATATACGTAATGCTAATATATCTAATTTACTCTCAGCATAGTATGCTGTTGATCGAATAAACCGATACATCAATTTACTTAAATATTCTATCCCAATGTGTTGTAAGTGTCCCATCTTCATTACCTTCTGCGATGACAATATCCTTTCCGGCTATGTGTCTTGCACGAGCCTCCATAATGGTATCAGATGTACCACCTTTGAAGGATATGTGTGTTTCATTTCCTTTGCGATATACATAACCAACCGCATCGGCTAATCCGCACACAATTTTACTCAGTTTACCAACTAAGTCGAGCTCTTTTGCAGAAACTTCAACACCGTCCTTTTCAGTTACGGTATCTTTAACGTGACCTACAAGAATAAATTCGTCACACAAATCTCGGAACATATCAACTACTTTTTTTACTGCGTCTCTAAGATACTTATAACCTGCACCATTAGGTAAGGTCGTTACGTCTGTGCCGTCCCATTTCTTACCCATTGGAGTCTGGCGATAGAGTGTACAAGCATAGCTCATACAAATATCCTCGAGTCGTGTAGCATTGTCAATAGTGATATGTTTATAGAAATTATGACCTACTTCTTTATTCTTGGCACGAATGGCACTTGCTGCTTCTCCTAAATCATTGATCGTACGACACTGGATGGCCATCGCATCAACGAAGACAGAGCCTCCCTCAAGGTCTATGATAAGGTTATTATCCAGCTGTGCAAGACAAGATGTCTTACCAGCCTTTGGAAGACCATAGAGTATAAGATATCTAGGGTTTTCAGAAACTGCAGGAATTTTACTAGTAGGTAATGTTAAACTCATGATACAATGATACTAAAAGTTTTAATTAAAGCTTAATATTAATACTAATGATTGTCTTCTTGATCTCTGGACTAAGTGAAGAGATAAAGTTGTAATCACTAAAATCAGAATAGCTATAAATGTCGGTACCAATCTGGATCTCATCATTATAGAAAATGATAGGGAGGCCATTCTCAAGACGGTAAATCTTACCGAGCTTAATACCCTTCATAGTATTCTTCTTCTTGCCATAGTTAGCAAGAATGTCACAAGCCTTTGCGAACAAAGTGTCGCCCTTCAGAGGCTTGTAGATATAAGTATGATCCAACTCGTCGAACATGGCATCAATCAGATCGTCCTCCTTCTTTGTGTTAAACAAATAAGAGTTGTTCTTCTTTACAGTAGAAAGAATAATATCATCGAGAATCTGAGAATAAATGTTACCATTGTTAGTGTTCTTAATGTTGTTGTCAGTAAACTTAATATCGTATGTTGTCATAATTCAGCCTAAATTTAATTGCTTAACTTTCTATCAAGTTGTTATATGCTAAGTCATTCTGGAATTCAAGTATGCAGGGCTTTCCTGCGTCTCGATTCTTCAAGATGTGTAGATACACCTTGTTCTGAGTAGGTAAATGGCTCGGGCCGTATTCTTGTATCCCAAGAATTTCAGGCCTATGAATAACTATAACATAATCGCTAGCTTGAAACAAAGCGTCAGCAGATGAAATGTCGCTTCTCATAGGATAATGCGACAAAAAATTGTTTATTCTTTCTGGTGATTCGATATTTCTATTCATCTGTGCTAGTTGTAACACTGATGTCATAGGATACTTTTTAGCACTTATGAAAACTCTTTCGAGTTCCTGCATGGTCTCTATAACACTGCCTATAGGCTTTGTCAATAGAGCGTGATCATACATTATTATAAAGTGTTTATTAGTACCTTTTACATATGTATTATAAAAATACCTAATAATATCTTCTGCTTCCTTGGGAGTTGTAGGATTATCTACAAACCATATAGGATACTCCTTTAGTTGATTAGATACTGAGATGACTTTTCTGAAGGTATCGTCATCCAGGTCCGTTTCCGAACTATACAAAGTCGAAGTCGTTTTCCTAAGCTTACTAGAAAGCGTTCTTCCAACTTGCCTAAATCCAACCATCTCTAACGAGAAAATCAGAATTACTATTTCTTCATCAGGATTCAAATCAACAATATCGGTTGAGATTTCGTTTGCAAACGAGCTCTTTCCACTTCCTGAAATACCAGCTATGGTGTAAACGGTATTAGGTTCAATACCTCCCATACACTGCTTATTAAACTTAGCCCATCTAGTCTTAAGAGAAGTTATAGAATGTTCTCTTCGACCAGATATGTAGTTTATCGCCTCTTGGGCTACAACTGACATTGGTCGTATAAGATTAGATAAGTTCTGTTCCATAAGTCGATTCCTCAATTTTAGAGTTGTCTTGCATTTCTTCCTCAGATTCTTCCCATTGGTGGTCTACGAGCCATCTCCACATCGTCTTCATATAACTTAGTTTACCTTCGTTAGTCTTTTTCTTCATTTCGAAGTCAAGACACTGAATAAGATGTTGAGCCATGGCCTCACTTTGGCCTACATAGACATTAAATAAATGTCTACATTTGTTAACGTTGGCTCTTAGATAGTTTTTTGTACCATCTGGTCGTAGAACGTATATTGGGTACATTTCATAGAACAGATCGAAATAGTCCTTTTTAGGGCGGACTACATCCTTAAGCGCATCTGTTGCATGATATGTAATTGACTTACCTCTCTCGATCGAGGTAATAAGTCCCTGAGAAATTAAGTTTGATATTTCTTCGTCGCTAACTAGGCTGACAATTTTGCGGACGTCTTGATTATAAGTTTTTTGATTCTTATCCAATACCAAACTCAGGAATATTAATTGATTTGAATTTAATCCTGGAATATCCAGGAGTTTTGTGTTTAGTTCAATAATCATCTTATATACGTTGATAAACGATTAATCATCGAAGATTGTCAACTGGCGGTTAACAAACTCACTAGCTATCTTTTTTGCTTTGCTAATGTAGTACTGGTAATCCAGGTGACGGTTTTCTATTGGTGTGGCATCCATCTTATTAAGAATTCGGACTCCATGTTCTGTTATTTTTGTTTCAGAACGTTTTTCATACATTTTGTCCTTAACCCTTATAAGGTAGTAGCCACTATTCGATGCGTAGTATCTATTAATACGTTGAATCAGGTTTCCACCATACTCAACTTTTGATTCCTTATTTACGCTTTGTGACATTAAGAAATCACGGATATCTCTATCCTTCTTAATAAACTTGTCTATCGGTTCATTGTTCAAAAAATAGTTTATCACAGCTTTGGAGATAACAACTGGTGTCATACTATTATTAAGACCAATATCTGTGATAAACTTGCCTTTCTTTTCTATCAGTCTCGGATCTCCAGATTGAGAGTATCCTTTGCGAACACCAAAGTAATTGTTCACGTCGTACTGATAAAACGACTCATAATCATCGGATTCGAATGTCAACTGGGTTAATTGCTCAACTTCCTTAATTGCATCGGCTATTGCGAAGCGGGCGGATTTGTCAGCAATGTAGACGACACCATCTGTATTGACTTGTACAATCTTACAATTCAATTCTAGAAGCTTATCCACTAACATAAGTAGTATAAGTTGCCCATTTATACGTATCTTGTATACGTTAAGTGGATCATATGCCCAGCTACTTTCTTGTTGCATCTTTCCGGTAAGAGCATTAAGAGCCTGTTTGAATGCCTTAGACTTTAATAACTCTCCATTACGTTTGGCAGACAAGCGCTCCTTGTATAGAGCGTTGTACACATTCCAAAAATCTTCTCCTAAGTGAACTGGAAGCCAACGGTTTATAATGGCTAACGAAGGATACATAGACGTAACGTCCGAGTGTCCTATAAATTGTTCAGCTGTAGGTTTGTAGACTCTAGGCTCATTGATGGTGTGTATACCACCTTCGCCTATAGAGTAGCAAATGTTTGAGAGAACGAACTTCTTCTCATAGTTTTCTTGTTTCTTATCAGACTTACTTGCGTTGCAAGTAGCATTCTTTACGTCCAATAAGACTTCTTTCAACTTTGGGTTAGAATATTGTATGAATGGGAGTATAATGTCACCTAAACGAATGTCTCCGACTTTTCGAGTACGAGTTTTTAACTCGTCTTTTGTTGTGTTGGTAATATCTAAAGTCTTTCGCAAGAGTATTTCCTCTCCAAATCGTACACCACTCATTGACAGTGCATCAAACCCCCATTCTTTTTCAACTTCAAGACGTAGTTCTACATCTTCTTTTACTTTGTTAAGCAAAGTTTCAGTAGCATCTACGTCGTTCACATTATACTCTATCATAGCGTCGATATCGCATTCTTCTATCTGCGTATCAAAGTTACCTTCGTACTCTTGCACATTTGGCATATGTAAAAGTATTTCGATTTCTTTTAAGCTTTTCTGTTGCTTAGCGCTATAGAGCATCAACATAAGGTCAAACGAATAGAAGTAATTTGCATACTTATACTGTTTAATCTTATCAATATTGTCTGTTTTTTCCGAACTTATTATCTCTTTACTAAGATAGTACAGAGAGCTACAAATTCTCGAGTATCCTAGTCGCTTCATTCTATTACAGAAATGTATGATGTAGTTTATAACTATATCATCATAATGTTTGTTGTTATAACCACACATTATGTGATCAGTTCTGTTTGTATAGAAGAAGTCAACTAGTTCTTCTAGTTGATTTTTTCGACAGGATATCTCGAATTTATATAGGTTATGATTCTCTGAATCTTTACAAGTACAATGAAAACAGTTTGGAAAAACTTCTATGTCATATAGAACTACTGGTCTTTCCTTTACTATCATAGTTGTACCAACCGGATTCGAACCGATGACCCCCAGGCAGTCTGCCTGGTGCTCTAGACCACTGAGCTATAGTACACGTCTCGTCAGACTATATAATATACGTAAAACAGCGGACATGACGGTTTAATTCTATGTCTTCTGAGCGCTTTTCACTGCCATGTTTTATTTCTATCATATTGTCCCTAGTGAGGGTTTGCACCTCGCAGTCATATCCTTTCGGAGCACACTAGGGTGACCAGTGGTATCCTGGTCAATTTTGAAGAGGATGCACCTTAAGCTGCCATTCGCATATTATTTGCGTTTGGCAACAGGATTCGTCCCGTCTTCTTGCGATGGTCTTTAAGGTTTGTACAAATAAGATTACTGCGCTTTGCTTTTACCTTATTTGTCTCCTTACGAGCCATCTTGATGACTTTACTGCTCTCTGGAAGATTGTTTACTCCTCCATGTTTAGCAGTTTCGCCATTGTCTTTTATCTGAGCAATTTCTTGCTCGTGGAACAGCTCGTTAGCAGAAGAAAATCTACCAATAAGCTGTAATTTGTCATATTTAGCGACAACTAAGTCTCTAATATGTTCTTCTGCGGCATTCTTTTCAGCCTCCCAAACCGGGAACTGCTGCGCGTAGAACAAATCGTCTTTCTTGACTGGGCATGGGTGCTTTCGCTCCCACTTCTGCAGCTTGTGTTGAACATATCCTTCCATGAGCTCGATGCGGTTAAGCTTCGTAACCTTTCTGCGAGATTCAATCTTAACTGAATTACGCTTGAGCAGTATGAACCAAGGTTTCTTTCGAGAAAGACCGTGGATACCATGTTCTTTACAGAACTTAGAAGTAGTTCCGTGAGACTTGTTAAAGTCCTTAAGCCACTTCTCTTTAGTGTCACGATAAGTTTCAACATAATCGTCCAAATATTGATTATTCTGGGTATTCATAACGTTGTCTCCTATAATTAAGCTGCCTGTTTAACTGACTTTTGTTTAACTTCCTTAACCTGTGTAGGCTTCTTGTTTACAGCCTTAGCCTTAACCTTAAGCCCACGACGAAGCTTACGTCCCTCAGCCTTAGAGCCGTGACGGAAGTTGTACGTGTTCTTCTCAAGTGTCTCCTTAGCCTTTTTCTTAGCTCTACGGAGATTATAGAAGTTAACACTAGCATTCTTAGAACACTCGATGGTATGAGGATCGCCTCCCTTCTTGTGCTTGTTGTGGTTACTTGCAGATACTTCAATACCAGCCTCCTCGAATGGAGACTTGTTATCAGAACGATACTGATAGAACGTAGCGTTACCTACAAGGTCACGCAGCTTCTCTACTACGTTTGCTGGTACATCCTTAAAGAATGCTGTAGAATTGGTGATGCACGCGGACTTAATTCCGCAGTCTTTGACCAACTTCTCGAGCTCTCCCTTCTTCTTCAGAACGGAGTCGCACACAACTGTTATATTGTATACAGTAGCGTTGTCCCACTGTTTCTTCGCGATGTCTACCACCTTCTTGGTGTCAGCATCATTGAGATGCATTCGCTTGCATCGACGGGTAATTGATGCAATATGACGAGCCTGAGCGACATTGCGACGCTCTTCCTGCTTCTTCAAACGCTCCTCCAGAGTGATTTTAACAGGCCCTGAAGCCTTTGTCTTCTTGGAGTCGATCAACTTATCCATGATGCTCTTCTTACGCGCCTGACGAGCCTCTGCGCGAGCCTTAGAGGCAGCATACTTAGCCTCTTCCTTCTCGGCCTTAGCCTTCTTTTTAGCTGCCTTGAGTTCAGCATGCTTCTTAGCCTTCTCTGCATCAGCAGCACGACGCTTCTTGATGTTCTCTATTGTCTTATTAGCAGCCTTAGACTCTTCCTTCTTAGCTGCCTCAGCCTTAACTGGTGTAGTTCCTATCTTAGCCTGAACCTTCTTGAGGTTCTTCTTATTATTTTTCTTAGACATAATCTTGATAATTTAATGTGTTAATAATGTTGTTTTTAAGGCAAGGGATTCCTTATTTGTGGTTCGTGTAAGCCTCGATCTTACTCCTTTCGGCGACCCTTATATTTGTCTCGAACCTATAGTATTTAAACTGCTAGATCCATCTCGAACTTATCTGCAATAGCATCCTTAATCTCGATAGAAGTCTCATTGTTAAACTTCTCAAGATTAGCGTCAAACTTATTTGCTAGTAGCTGCTGCTCGTGAATAAGCTGTGCAATCTTAGCTGATGAGAATACCTCACGCTTAGGCATAGCCTTCAATCCCTTCTTTGCCTTAGTTGATGGATCAAGTGTCTTGATCATCTTGAGCTGAGCTATAGCCTCCTTTGCCTCACATGCTGCAAAAATACTATAGTTATTTGTCTTCTTAAAATCCTCGTAAAAGAATGTTGTAGTACCTGTGTTAAGAGCTACCAAAATGCCCTTAATCATAATACGCTTCTCACTAAGCTGTATAATCTGGTTATACAAGCTCTTGAGATCTAAGCCAGAACCCTGCTTTGCTGCAATTGCCTTCTTAGACATCAGGTTCTCTGCTCGAATAATTCGCCAATACTTATTGATAGTAATATCAATGTTCTTACGAATTGTAATAATGTTTGCTGAGTTCAATTTAATTGATTTCTTATTCATATAGTTTGATTAAAATTAAACAATTTACTTGAATCAGCCATTTACCTAGTTCCTATACTACATATTACTGTAATAAAGGATAAAAGGGTATCCATTGGTAATCCTACCCCGCAGGGTGGATTACCTATTCTCCGCAGAGAACTTTTAAGGATGCCCTTTAATATAAACTAATAATATTGTTATTATATTTTCTTGCAAACAATAACGGTAACGTCATACATGAATGTGTACTCTTCTGCGCACAGATCGTACACCATTCCCGCAGGAATGTTTCTGTTTATGGCATTACTCGTTTAGCGTTTACAATTCCATACTCCAACTCAATCATTGGTTTACCAATGCAGTCTTTCACCTGCAAAACTTCTTTACGTCCGTTGATATTGATAACAATTTTATCAGGATACTCTTGCTGAGCGTTAAGCCTTGGCCCTGACACCCGGGACCCCGCAGGGTCCGCTCCTACGCCATCAGCAATGCTAGAATTCTGACATACTTTTGTCGCAACATCATACAGTCGTTCTACGACCCAGTTAAAGTTTTTATCTTTAACTCCTTTCATCACAATTTCTTGTGATAGTCCTTCCATAATAGCTTTTTGGTTAAGCCCTGTGGAAAGACTCACTAGTGCATCCCATACCTTAAGAGCGAAGCTCTCGAATGGCAAGGTTTGCTCACAGCCGATTATCTTGTTCCAAAAATGGAATCTAGTTGAACCCAGAGTAATACTACCATCATCGTTAATGGTATAGATTTTGTACTTCTCTGTATGGTCCAACTTTTCATAAACGGCTGCCTTAATTTTCGGTTCTGAGAGCATTACTGCTATAAGCTTAACGCTCTTTTCTGTTAAAACAGCCTCCATGAACTTATGCTATCTTATCAGCTGGTTTAGAATCTGCCTTCTGACGCTCGTAGTCGGCAACGATCTTCTCGTTTGCTGCAATGGCAGACAAACACTGAGCCTTAGCCTTCTGAGCCTGCTCAATGATTGCGTCAAGGCGAGCAATCTCACCACGGTTAAGATCGTTAAGAATGCCACTCAAATCCTTAGGATCTGAGAACACAGCCTTAGAGTTCTTGTCCTTAAGAGCGTTCTGAACAGCCTCCTCTGTGGTCTCACCAAACTTGGTGCTGTTCTCACCGAGAGGGATATCGATCTGATGGTCGGTGCCCTCATTGAGACGGCAAACGACATCACCGATCGCATTCTGCTTGGTTGCCATAGACTCAATCGTAATATAGCCGATCGCAAAACGGCGAGGAGAACGATTGAGGACGAGATTTACATTAGAGCCCTGTTTAGCCTGCTCCAAAATCTTGTCATGATCTGGGTTGAACATACGGGTCTGAGGAGTAAATACGTCCTGACCAAACATTTTCGCACCGAGCAAGCTCAGTGGGGTACGATTTGACTTAATAGTTGTTTCCACGATGTTTACATTAATTTCTGACATAATCATATCCTTTTTGATATCGTTATTGATTAACTAACGATATGATTGAAAAATATGGTGTATTTTGGCTACACCTTCGCCGTTGTTTATTGAATAAAGCAACGCTGATACGAAGATACTCGGTTACTACTTTGCTTACTTAGTTTTCTAAAGAAAGTTCTACTATTGTAGACGCTTTTCATAGACTTAGCCACACTATTTCTACTACAACAATAGGGTAGTAGACTTGTAGCAGGAATTACGTACGTATGACGTAATTAACATTTACTGGATTATCCAGGCCCGTCGTCTAAAGCTTTGAATGCTTTCTTTGCATAATCAAATGCTGAACTATTTTCTGCTATTTTGTTCACGTTTTTTCTAACTTGACTATTCTAATCTTCGTTGGTGAAATTTTGCAGAGCAACTAACACTCGTAGAATCTTAGAATTCTTATAACCCACGAAAATATGTAGAATCTCGGTCGTATTTCCCTTACTATACTTACAAGATATTCCTACACGATTGTTATTAAAGCAGATGGTCTCTACTGCTAACTTAAAAGCGACTGTCAGCTAGGTCTCCTTACTGCGGTATTCGGCTTATGGCATATACCCAGCGGTTGGTTATCGGAATGTCTCAGGATCAAACCCATCACAGACTTTACGGCTTTTTACATCTTTGCTGATGTTTGTAATTTTTCTGTACCGGTATTACTACCTCCTATTTATAGTGCACGAATATTGGGAATTCAACCCATACATTTCATTTTGTCACCCACTTATAAACGTAATATACATGTATAGAGACAGTATACACATATAATATACACAGTCGTTTTACAACATAGAATATAAGCTGCCCATCAACTTCCTGTATTGCTTCGAACCTTTATGTTTACATATACTGTTGCGCAGTATACTTTAGCATGGTTGGCATATCGGTTGGCACTCGATTTCTTTACCTCAAGTCCTTACTTACAACGTAAGATGCACTCTATAAAGGGACATCAATTTTTGTTAAACATGTTATCTTTTAAACTTTCTAGATTTTCATAATCTATATCTTTTGCATACAATATACGCATATATAATATACCAGCTTACTACTCTGTAGAGACTATATAATATTGCATATCATAATACAAATAGACTATTGGTCTAAATTGTTTTGGATGAAAGTGGAGGTCAAATGATCCTGGCTGGATATATCTCGAATCAACTTTCTACCTATTTTGCTATTTCTTATTCTAGGATAGCTTTCCATCAATTTTCTTTGACTGTAACGGAGTCATCGATCATAGTCTCATGAACGATTTAATTTTCATGGAAATTGGCTGTAAGTTCGGATTGCCTAACATCCTAATTACAACTGGAATAGATTTTCACCGCGATCTTCACCCGCGTACGATACTCCCGTAGAGCTTCGATTAAGGGACTGCCCAACCCTTGTGCTTGTTTTACTTTTATATACCGCATAAACAAGAAAAGCCTGGCGGTCACAATCAGACACTTCTACCCCATCCCTGGCACCCCTTCAACGGAGTTGTACTGAATCGAACAGTAAGGTTTTGGTATAGTCAGCAAACTCATTCAGTTTACTCTGTGTGGTATTACTCCCACAGTATTGATGTAGTTTTTCGGCCTTTATACTAGCTTTGGACACTAGAAACACTACCTACGGCTAATAATACTTCTATATTGTTTGGGATATCCTCGGTTCTTCCAGCACCATGCACCATACCATGTATGCAATTCTGTTCACCTACTGGGGACCAATATAGTTCATCTCGTGTAACGTTCGTGTATGCTTAGTATTATCACATACAATTCCGATACGGTTCATTATGCCCTTCTTGGGACTTATGCGTTTATAATTACACTACATCTTTTTAAGGTGTATTCAGCCTCATCCAGCTTGTCTCCAGACGGTTCTCACAAGTCCAGCTGTGCAATTATAGGAGTTGATACAACGCTTCTCCTACTTATATCAAACTTTTTCAATGTTTGATACATTTCATCCTACCTTTTGAGTAATCTCGCCCTGCAAGACAGGGTTAACATATTCTCGGATCAAGTTTAATTTAATTGAGTTTTTCTTCTAGTTCCTTCGCGAGGGATATTCCAGAATAGTACGTAGACTAATGGGATCTACTATATGTACTTACCTAATTATAGTGTGTAGGGTTCTTATGTTTACTTACGCACATTAGAGGCGATTTGGATATAATCACGGAGCTCTCCCTTACGAATGGTAGAGTTGTGATTAGTGGAGTCGACCTTTTCTCCAAGTTCCATAATATACAGAAGTGGTACATACGACGTATCTGTCTTCTTAATTACGGTGCGTTTAACAATTGTCTTTGCAGGCAACTGTTTATGATTACAAGGTACAGGCACTTTTACCTTAACGGTATCATGCACTGTATCAGGATTAGCACGATTCATCTGACCAAGCAAATGGTCCATTGGTTGCGATACAGTAGATGCTGCTACTGTTTGCACTGTCGTTGGAAGGGGCACATTCTTGAGGTCTGCAATATTCATTCCGATCGCAAGAAACGCTGCACCTAACAACGTTGTTACTAATTTTTTCATACTTTGATAGTTAAATTATTTACGTTCACTTTGCCATTGGATATCAAAGGCTTTTCTAACGCGACCAACTAGTTGTGAACCAGCTTTCTTAATTGGTCGTATTATTTTTTTACCTGAGCCTTAGCCTTACCCTTGGCTTCCTTCTTCTTATTTTCTGCTGCCTTTTTATCAGCTGCTTCCTTAGCAGCCTTGGCAACAGCCTCTTCCTCAGCCTTGATCTCCTCATCGGTCTTGAATGCCAAGTCGATAATATTCTCCTTAGCATAACCAGCGAGTGGATCAGAAGGATTGCGGAACAGGTTAGAGATGATACCAGCATACTGAGTAGCATTATCCAGCATAGAATCAGGCTTAACCTTAGCCATCATCTCTGGAGCTACATCGCGATAGTACGCACGCTTAATAGAGATAACAGTCTTCTTAGCGAAGTTGTTACCATCCAAGAAGTTCTTCTTCAAGTTCTCAACAAACTCACCTGGAGCTGCAAGAACGGCTGCAGTGGCCTTGTCGGCAAACGCGATGTTCTTGTTAGCTGTATCGATATGGGCCTGAACACGCTCCTTCTCAGGAAGTTTGTTCTCTTCCTCAAGCAGAGTTTCGCCCTTAGAGCGAACTTCATCAGCACTGATGAGAACCAGGCATCTTACAGCGTCTGCAATCTGATCGTCGGTATACTTACATACACCGGTATCCTTGTTTGTAGAATGATCCTTGAGCTCACAGAACGCAGATACAGGAGATCCTGACGTAGCGGTAACGTTGAAGAGGTGAGCGCCAATTCCATAAGTGAGAGTTCCGACACGACCCGTAAGGCTAACAACCTCACGAAACACATCATGGAAGCTCATGTTATTGATACGCTCAAGATTGCTCTTTGCAGAAGCAAGAGCCTTCTCAGCGTTAGCCTTGTACTTCTTGTCCTTTGTGTCCTTGAGAGTCTTCTCAGCAGACTCAATAGCGCGCTTAGCTTCGATAGAGCGATATGCCTTATAGAAGTTTACGCACTGCATAATGCTGTCCATAAGCTTAGAATCACGATTCATAGCCAGGAAGCCAGATAGAGCCTTCTTAAACTCTTCTTCATCCTTGATCTTGGTAGGATCGAAGACCTTGCCTGCTGTTTCAGCACGGGCCTGAGCATCCTCTTCGAGCTTCTTAGAAGTCTCTTCTGAAACCTGCACAGCTGCACCTGTAACCTCAACTGCTTCAGCGTCTTCGGTCGAAGGCAAGAGTTTGGTCTCATCAAATTTTACACCAATCTCATTCAAAGCTTCAGTAAGCTCTGGAAGTGCAGACTTGCGGATTACAACCGCAAAATCGCTTGAGCCATACTTAACTTCATTGCATACGCACACAGCGATACCGAGAGCGTTAATGTGGTTGATCTTGTCGATAGCTCCCTGTGGGAAACCAGTATGCTCAGCAGCCTTCTCATCCAAGAAGAAGCGCTCGTGAGTCATCTTTAACAAATCTACCTGGTGATTACGGTCCATACTTGACCCACCCGTTGTTGTGAGCATAGCTGCAGCCTCAATAGCTGCGTTTGCACCGTTATCACCATTGTTGTTATTCTGGGCAACCTTAACGTTACCCTTGTTCTTTTTGTTAGCCATTTTGATAATGTTTAAAAACGTTTATAAATAAAATTAATTAATACTTTTCTGGGCAACTAACTTAGATTCAACTTGTGTCGAATATAAAGTTCGTTTTTAACCAATCTTGTGGAGGCTTAGTGAGCACTTTAATATGCCCATCTTCACCCAAGTTAAGCGCAGCGACAGTATCTACTACAACTGTATCCTTACCTGCTGGTTTTGTCTCATCACATGTACCGGCGCCCTCTGAGGGTTCCAAAGCCTGAAGTGAGCACGTCGGTGCCAGCATGGGAGTTGCAGAAGATTTAACTGTGCTGGCTTCACTTTTATGGTCAACAAAGGCACTGTTGACCATGCTCTTACCAGTAAAACCAAGCAAGAGGCTCACAAGAATGATCCAGAACAACTTGTTGCTCTTATTGTATCTTGCGAAACCAAGAGCGATAAAAATTGAGAGAATCAATAATAAAAGTGAAGTCATTTTGTTAAACTTTTAAATTGTTTTTAATTTTCCTACGAGTGCGGCTTAACGCAGCTTTTATAGTGCCTGTAGGAGTTTTTAGCACTTTGCTAATTTCATCAACTGACAGATCCTCTACGTAAAACAAATTAAAAATCTTCTGTGTCTTTTTAGGGAGCTTTTCAAACTCCTTTAAAAGAAATTCATGTTCAAGAAGATTGACAAGATCTTCTTCTTCCGAAGAACTAGTTAATTCTACGGGTAGTCGGCCCATATCTTCTCCTAATTCCATAGATTTTTCCTTTATCTTTCGCAAATAATCTATAGCCGTTCTATTAGCTATAATTCTCAGCCATCCGCCAAAAGACGAATAATCTGTGAATGTCGAGAGTTTCTGGTGAACCTTAAGAAATACAACATTTGTAAGATCTTTAGCTTCATCCATATCATTCACGTAATGAAAGAGTACGTTGTCAACGAACTCTTTATAACGGTTAAACAATTTATTAAACGCAAGCTCATTTCCCTTTTGAGCTTCTTTTATGGTCTCAATCTCAGATTGAGTGATACGCTGATGCTCCATATTGTGGAGTAGGGGAGATCTCTCTCACCCTACCCCTGATAAAACGGAAGATCATATACCATCTTTTGACGATATAATGACCAAACGTTGTTGACGAAATTGTTGAAGAGGATCAATTTTAGATCCTTTCCTCCGGTTTTAATTTCTACTTTTTCAAGCAGACCGGAACCAATACGCATACGAGTTGTAAGCGTTTTAAGCTTTTTCGTATCGCCAAAGATTATGACTTTCATAATCCAATCTCCAACTCTACGCAAGTGCTCGTTACACGCATATTCATACAAACAATTTTCGTCTAGGCTATCTCCAGCACAGAATATGTGCGGCTCACAAACAAAGCCTTTTTTGAGGCGGTTGTGGAACCAGTTGATCACATTTTCTATACTTTCATCTTTGTAGCCTAACAGACTAGCTCTGTAAATTAGCATTTTAGGGAAATACTCCATTTTTTATTTTGTTTAATTAAATGTTTTCTTAATAAACTTAGAAAAATCTTCAAGATAATCATCCAAAAAACCTGCTTTTTCTGACAAAAAGTTGTCAAATAGTTTCATATTACCGCATTTGCACGATATTTGGTAATAGTTTTCCAGAAACTTATAATTATTCTGAAACCATACTACCCAACTATTAACCCATGTCCAAAATGCATATTCTCCAGCGTTGAAAGTCTTGTTAATACATTCTAAATTTATAGAGTCTGCAAAATTAAAATTCTGAGACCCCTCGTGTATTCCAAGAGCTTTTCTTATTGATGCATCCTTTTCATCTGTTCTAGGTTTTCCCCTTCCAGTATTGTAGATTGCAACATTCTCTTGATATACTCGGTCTATCCATCGCGTCTTAACGGCATACTTAATTCTTTCGTGTGGCTTTTTACCAATATTTGATAATCTACCAAATTCTGTACACCATTTAAATGCGAGGTTGACGACATAAGGACATCTATCCTTTATCATCGCTTTGTATCCCTTTGTCATAACTAATAGGAAGAAGCTGGGGAATCGAACCCCAGACCCAAACCAAAAGGCGACGGTACCAACTTCTTTCTTCTCTCCACTTAGGTAGGAACCACCTAGACTAAACTTACGCTACGCAAGTATAGTCTACAATGTTATTTACATTGTCGTTTAATTTATAGTATAGTGCTTAATGTATTTATCTCCTCTGTCTGTCAAAACCAAACACGCCCGTGTAGGCAGTTTTACAACATGCCTAGGTTGCCCACGGTCTATTCGCGAACGAATCCGTGCTCTGGGATACGTCAACATAGATAGTTTTACAACATATCCAGGTTGCCAAAACGAAATCTAAGCGTAGTGGGGAGGAACGTGGACGTGAGCGGAGTCGAACCGCTGTCCAAACAGATTGTTTCATACACACTGTACATTCTTTGTAAATGTTCCGATGATCAGTCAGAACATTCGATTTAAGCCACTTTAGAGTCGTTCTAAGGCGCTTTCAGCAGCATCGCGGTTAATTACTCCACTTATCTCCTACGGCGCCTCAGAACGCATTAAAACATGGCTAAAAATATATAGGAATCCTCATGATACGAAGATACTTAGAGGGCTATATTCAGCATTTTTGATATATTTTGCAGGGTTCTGGTAAATACTTCTCTTCTTTATCTAAGTCTCCCCGATACAACGATACGCACAAAACATATTGTTTGATCTACTGTCCCAATTTACTGTGTGGGTTCACATCTCTTCCTCTCATCGTGATACGAAGATACTTGATGAGAATGTTAATTCATTCTAAGATTCTTTCACTGCCTCGCCTAAATCAGGGCCTCCTGTAGTACCTGGGAATCTATGTACGTGATACGAAGATACTTGTACCAGAAGAAGAATTAGAAACGATCGAACTGATAGTTGGCATAATACCAGCTGTTCGGATACTTGGTGCGCAACTCACTGTCGTGCTTCTCGTATTCGTTGTTCAGATCGGTCATCTGCTTACGCTGATCCTCATCGATCTTCTTCGAAAGATCGCGGAACATATTTGGCGTGATCTTCTGGTCGTCAGGAACGGCGGTACCATTCTCGTCCTTGCCCAGAAGACGGGCCAACAGTTCTGTACGCTTCTTCAGAATATCGAGCGTGATCTTTGCCTTCGCACGGTCCTTACGGACATTGAGAAGCTCCTTAATACGGAGATAGTCAGCACACTTAACGATCTCTTTGACCTGGGAGATCTTACGCTTCTCCTCATCCTGGCGGATCTCTTCAGCCGCCTTGTCTGCGATGTCGGTTACGAGGTTACCCTTAACCAACTTCTCTACAACGTTGTCTACTGACGCATTCTGCTGCTCTTTAGCAGCACCCTTTGTTTCTGCTTTTGCCATTTTGATAATGATTTAAAATGTTTGTAAATAAAATTAATTAACATATGTTACTTCGCCTATGCTCCAAGACGGATTCTGAATGAGCTGAGCTCCTTCTGAATTTATTGTTATGTCGCATGGAGCCTTATGGGCGCAGTTAGCCAAATGAATAAGTGCGAATCTAGCCTTTTTGGCTTGACCCTCATCAGGATACTTAGACTCGAATGCCAATGTCTTGACAATCTTGCCTTTCACCTTCTTAGTCGTATACACTGGAATCTTCCACATAATCGAGAGGATTTAATTTGTTATGAAACTTGTCACGCTTATAAGCCTTTGCTTTAGCTTCTGCATGACGTTGACGATACACTTTCTTTGTATTACGTTGTGTTCTACACATAGTTACATATTGTTTTGAACCGTTTTGAATACACAAACAACATCGGTAGAAATACCGTAAGAATCACGCATTCTCTTACTTACACCACAAGATATAACCTTGATAGCATTTGTAAGAGACTCGTTGTTAGGCTCGTCATTTACAGCCTCGACCAATGCAAGCATCAACTTCATTTTTGAGTTGAAGAACTTGCCAAACTTCTCTTTTACGTAGATACACGCAGATTCTACGACAGACAATTCTGTAGCATTCTTGTTTTCTGCGTGACGGATAACAATGGAATTGACTTCAGTCTCATCCATTGTAGATGCATGTACATCACCAACATCAGGTTTAGCGACCTTCAGCTGTGAAGCTATTGACATAACTTCAGATGGACTCAAACTCGAGCCTTCGTAAGAGATAATGATATACCGCTTCATAGCTAATCCTCCTTTGGCATTATGTTAGTACTGGAGGACTGCACAATCTGCACATGCTTACCATCAATAATGGTATCAATTGTTTCCGTGTTAGGAATGTCTGGCGGAGTCAAGATATTGTATTGGTCCGATTTGTCCGGCAGGTTCATATATACATGCTTGTTAACCTCAAACTCATGGGATATGCTTCCCTTAGTTATTGGTTCCCCAGACTTCGAAAGAACTGATACAACATCACGCATAACTTTTTCAGGTATGCTGAAGAATACAGAATCCTGATGTCTCCACTGGCCTTCTGTCTTCTGATATGTCAACGCATCAGAATAGTCGGCGAATGTAGGATTGTCAATTTCCTGCATCATCTTTGATACCATGAGCGAATCATCGTGTCTGATTTCGCTCTTTGTCTGCTTTACGTAGTCACATGATGACACCGTAGCAGCTACAATAAGCATGATTAAGCACATGCTAAGCTTTTCAAATAATCTCTTCATTTTGATAATTTATTAGAGATTTAACAAATGTTAACTATCCGGGTTTTAAAGATTCACGGAATCATCTATTGTGATACATATGGGACTCGAACCCATGACCCATAGATTAAAAATCTATTGCTCTACCTACTGAGCTAATGTATCGAATTAGGAGAGAATACTTGGACACCCTGGATTTTCGTGTCCCCACCACCAGCGACGTGAACACCAGAAAGAACACATCTCCTCTTTTCTCCTAATATTGTGGACCAGCTAGGGCTTGAACCTAGGACCTCCAGATTGTTTTATTATTACCAATTAGATTTTATGCCACCACATTTTCTAGAACAACAAGGATTAGGATGTGTATTTAAATTTCTTTTTTCATATAAGAATTTTCTTCCACAAACAGGACATGTTAATTCTACAAATTCTTTTCTAGTATGAGATTTGTGAATGTTGTTTCTCTTAGAAATTACTTGTAAATTTTCTATCCTATCATCCATTTTGTCTCCATTAATATGGTCGACTTCGTCTCCTTTTGCTACGTCACATTTATAATAACTTGTATAAAGATATTTTGCATAACTCATACTAGTATTATAATTTGTTTTATGTAAAGTAGCAACTCTTCTTGGCTCTTTATTTGTATTTATGTAAACGCAAATAAAGCCTTTCTTTTTGTAATAATCAGATATTGCTTTTTTCATAGTGGCGGTAGTAGGAATTAAACCTACTATATATTAGTATTACCGCCATATAAACAATCTGTTGCTCTAACCAACTGAGCTACAAGTCCTGATTGCATAGATAACTTGTAAGAAAGGAATTTTATCTTACCGCCCAACACCTGCATTTTGGTACCCATGTCCAAAACGACTTAACCTCTCTATGCAATTGTGATTTTATGCAGACTCGAACTGCTATGTAGGCCTAAACAAACTTTAGTTTGCTCTCCTAATAAATCTCGGGGACAGTATAAACTGCCCCCTTGAAATGCAACTAATCATATTTTTCTTCTTCTTCGTCTATTATATCTTGCCATGTAAAATAGAATAATAATAAACCAAAGATCAAAGCAATCACAAGCCATATCAGTACAAGCCCAAGTGTCAATATGCTTATACTATGTTCTACATCACCACACGAATGTATAATATCGAGCAGCGGATAGAATGAAGCTATCATAATTATCAAGCTTCCACCTAAACTTACTAATTTACCCATGATCAAACAATTGTTGAGTTCTACTAAAATCTGAATCATGCACAAAGTAGCTCTCTAGACTATTGCTAAGATATTCTTTTGCAGATCCAATCTCATACTCACTTCGAGACAATATGCATACATCATCATTAAGAGCTTCATCAAACTCTAACAATGCAATGTTATTATCTCTGCACACTTTTTTGAGTTTTCTTACATCGCTATGAAAACGACGTAACTCAAGTTCAGATTCGGACATTTGTCCATTTCTTTTTCTTTTTGCCATAATTAAGGACTAATAAAAATAATTCCGTCTTCAATGCAAGATGGTTGCTCTTTATCGTCCAGATTCTTTGAATCGCTTACCCTTGGACAAGAAAAAGGATTATTAAAGATACATCCTTTGCAGTTGTACTGACGTTTAGCCCTAACAATGACATTGTTTATTTTGTAAATCCTGCCAGGACTAAGTTTTTTACTCATAGTTCACCAATCAATTGTAGTTTATACATTGGCTTTTTAACTGGAACGGTTTGATAACCTTTAATGGTTTCGCCAACTTTTCGTAGTACTCTAGATACTTCTCCAAGATGAAATGTTCTATGTATAGTTTCTCCGTTCTTAGCTAGAATGAAGCATACAAATTTTGTAGGATTTGCGTATAATTTATCATACACATATGATACTTCGTGATAGAACGAACCAACTCCTTTCGTAGCGTCAATTTTATTCATATCACTTTCCCCAACCATAATTTTTGTAGTTTCTAGCTTTTCCAGACTGCTTGACTTATATATACAACATTTTCCAGTTGATACATCTCTAACAGCTGTGCATTTACCGCCAGCTCCAGTGATTACCACCATCAAACCACCAACCATTGTTCCGCTTGGTAGAACTCGGCGAACTACATCGTTCTTCTGAAACTTCATTTGTGTACAAATTTAATTTTATAACGAACAATAGATGTAATCACACCGTTTCTTAATCTAATACCAAGTGTTGGCTCAATAGAGAATTGCTTGCACGTATTGATGTAATCAACAACACTCTTTGAGATTGGGATAATCTCTGAGAATCCTGCTGACTTATCAACATATACAGCCATATACTTAACGGTTTTACCGTTAGAACTAGGTCGTTGCACTATTTGTTTAATACATTCAACCTTACAAACCATAGTGTCAATCGCTGCTTTTTGCTGCGCATGACACTTCGATGTCATGAGTAATAACATTACTATTATGACAATTGCTATCAATGGGCCAGGATTATATTTATCCGGCTTCTCGTATAATTTTACAGCCATATTACATACCGCTAGTGATTCTACAAATACATCCTGCAGATTCGAGAGCATTTCTAACATTGTTAATGAAATCAAGATCAACAGATGAAGCCACTAATATATTATGCTTATCATCTACAGCTCTATCCACAATAGCTTTTGCTTCTCTTAAAGAAATATTCATCTGTTTTGACAATGCACTCACGGTACTTAATTTATTATTATCTTCTACTTTATCTAAATATAGATAATTGATCGATTGTGCCGGAATACCATTAGCCTCTTTGTTGGCTGCTGCTTCTTCCATCTCCATAGATGATACAACTGCTAACAACAAGTTAACATTAGATCTCATCTCTTTTGTGCTTGAACACTCTGACTGGATCTTGATCTTTCCATCGTTCTGGATAGTAACATTCAACATATTAATGAATCGTTAAGAATTTGACACTTGTCTTGCCAGCTCCTGGAACATTTGAATGCTTGTTATTAATATAACTGCTCAAAGTGTTTTCAAGAGACTTAGCATTGACCTTGCTTAACCCAGAAGAGAGGATCATTGTAGATCCTCCCTCTTTAGCAACTACCTTGTAGTTAAGATATTCAGCATCAGGTTTCCCTTTTGCTGACTGTGGCTTAACTGCTTGGTTATGCGTCTTCGTGATTTTCTTCTTCTGATTCATTGCACAAATGAATGAATGGTTTGCAATCCAGGCCGATGTTCTTGATGCATTCAGGCTCACTGAGTCTGTCCTCTACAATCTCGCTGATAGCAGCAGCGATATGTACAAGGTGTGTCAGATGGGTAATACCATTAAACGCACCGCCGACCTCAACGGTTACATTAATGCTCTGCTCATCAGTCTCCTTGTTCTTTGTAACACTGATAGATGTCAAGATAGGAACAAGCTTTTTGAACTTGTTCTCAATATAACCTGGAGAATCCAAGTCAACGTTATCAGGAGACAATGTGCGAGACACTGTTACAATTGTCTTGCTACCATCAGCATAAATTGCTGATTCAAACTTTGGGTAATCTTTGCCCATCAATTTCTCTAAAATGTTCATAATTTTGATAATTTAAACATTATTTACTTGTATAGGACTACTCCTCACCTATACTTGAGCTTTGTGTTCCATCTGTAATTCGGTTTCCCTTTGGAGGCTTTGGACTCCCTACGGCTACATTAAACACTTAGGGTTGATGCAACTCAACCCTTATGTTTTACTAGTTTGAAATAATAACCTTGTAGATTATCTTGCAAATTACTATGCAATATACAATGGTCGCAATATTTTCTTACTTGGTACAAATCTAGATCGCATACATAACAGTCTGGTAAACCAGATCTATTCTTTGCAATTCTAAATACACAATTACATATTGTAACTAATTGCCCTGGTTTGTATCTCTTACGAGTACCAGATGTCGTTTGTAATTTCATACTTTACCATGATGTTCTACTTTTAAACATAATACAATAATTGCAATACCAACTGCTATTGCTATAATACCATACAATAACAATAATAGTACTACATTCACTTTGAATAATAGATATCCTAATGTCGATATTGTCACAATTATACCTATTGCAGACAATATTAAACCACATCCCAACATTGGATCTGGTCCTGGTACACCTGTAACATCAATACTTTCTTCCATTATTTGGCTTCCAGCATATCAACTTTGGATTTTGCTTCCAAGTAATCACTACCATAGTCTGTAGCAAGATCTGTATCCATAAGATCAAGATCATGCGTACCATCAAGAGAGTCTAAAAGCGTCTCAGTGCATTTATAGTACTGTTCGTACGCTTCAATCTTTTTCTCTGCTTTTTTGCCCTTACCTGTATGGTAATTCGACATAAAGCAGGCACCAACAAAACAACCTAATACAGCTCCTACTAATAAGAGATTAAGATTGTCCATAAAACTGTGTACTTTATTCTTTTCCATATATATAGTTATTGATTAATATACATAATAAAACGTGCCTATCTTCACAGACCAGCACGCTGAGCATCAAATAAACTTATGTCACTAATTTTAGAAGATGCAATAAAATTGGGTGAGTAAAAACAGTTGAAGTGGTTACTGGACTCGAACCGTCGCTATTTTGCGCTTTATATAGCCAAGTACAATATCCATATAATGCATTTGTACATAGTATACCCTCTTGCTTCAGCAAGTGTATAATAACCACTATCCGTCTCTCCGGATTGTCATAGAGATTAGGTCTACATTTGACAGTTTGCACCTTTTGCAAATAGGCTGTAGTTACCATATCTCAGTTTTACATGTAAACCCATTAATACGGACTTTTGGCCTAGGTCTCCGCTAACCTACTTTACCCTCTGTGTACCACAATCGACAATCTAATAGCTTTGCAAGTGCTATTAGCACGTGTTGTAGTGTGTGGGCTTGGGACCACGAATGCCACATTACTGTCTACGATTTATCACGTTAGCGTAGACGCTCCGTCATCCTAGTTTATATACCGCATGAGATAACGGTTAAACACAACTATCTTCACAGACCATTATGTTTTAGGGTTCAAAAGAATCTATTTCCGAGTAATGAATCAGACTACACATTGATGCAAGTGTAGTTTCGTCTAGGTCTCATCAGTGACTATATTATACACTCCCTAGCTGTGTTTAAAATGCCTGTCTTTCCAGGCTGCCAGTTGTTTATCCAACAGTCAACACTTATGGGACGACTTACTGCCCACTATCAGCTAACTATATCTTATATGCATCAGTTGTATCGCTCATTTCTTCGAGTCGGGCTGATTGTTCATACGTACACTACATATAGTTATCTCGTCTTAATTTGTCTTACATTAAAAGCATACCACTATCTTCACAGACCGTGATATGTATAAACTTATTGTTGTTACACTTAACAACTACAACCTACATTCACTAAAAACCTGACATTTACATTTATATGGAACCTTACGTCTTTATTTGTCTTTCCAAATTAGAATGGCAACATTCTCTCAATAAACTGACTATTATCAAAATACTTGTC
>ULSN01046560.1_pt1 | contig 98496 bp, 85 predicted proteins | sample 1956771 | NCBI WGS metagenome assembly ULSN01 (sample SAMEA4835709, study PRJEB28245) | human gut metagenome | biome: gut microbiome; material: fecal sample | place: Denmark | collected 2008
GCTTGGAGGTGATAACCTCTACGATATCGCCGTTTTTCAGCTGATAATCAAGCGGTACGATGCGTCCGTTGACCTTGGCACCTACGCAGCGGTTGCCTACATCCGTATGGATGCGGTAAGCAAAGTCAATCGGCACACTGCCTACAGGCAGGTCGATAACATCTCCGCGCGGCGTAAAGACAAAGACCTCATCGGCAAAGATATCCATCTTGACCGTGTTGACAAAGTCGCGCGAATCATTCATATCCTTGTGCCATTCCAAAAGCTGACGCAGCCAGCTCAGCTTGGCATCAAAGCCCTTGTCACCGCCGGCTGCAGGCTTGCTGCCGCCGCTTTCCTTATAGCGCCAGTGCGCAGCGATACCGTATTCGCTGATGCGGTGCATCTCAAAGGTACGGATTTGGATTTCCAGCGGCTGACCGCCATTGGACAGTACGGTCGTATGCAAGGACTGATACATATTGGATTTCGGCACCGCTACATAGTCCTTGAAGCGGCCCGGAATAGGACGCCACATGCTATGTACGATACCCAGCGTGCCATAGCAGTCCTTAACGGTGTCTACCAGCACACGGATAGCCAGCAGATCATAAATTTCACTTAACTGCTTGTGGTCACGCAGCATTTTCTTATGAATGCTGTAAAAGTTTTTCGGTCTGCCCTGAATTTCGCAACGGATACCGGCCTTCTCGACAGCGTCCTTCAACGTTGTCATAGCCTCGTTAATCATATCCTCGCGTTCACGGCGTTTAATTTTTACCTGCTCTACCAGGTCGTAATAAATATCAGGCTCCATATAACGGAAGGCCAGATCCTCCAGCTCCCATTTAATGGTATAGATACCAAGACGATGTGCGAGCGGCGCATAAATTTCTAATGTTTCCCGGGAAATAGACTGCTGCTTATGCACAGGCATATACTTCATCGTGCGCATATTATGCAGACGGTCGGCCAGCTTAATCAGTACAACGCGGATATCGCGTGCCATCGCCAAAAACATTTTGCGATAGTTTTCAATCTGGCGGTCTTCCTTGGAAATATATTCGATTTTGCCCAGCTTGGTAACACCATCTACCAGATTTGCTACCACGGTTCCAAACTGCTCTTTGATATATTCCAGCTTGTAATCCGTATCCTCTACCACATCATGCAGGAAGGCAGCAGCCAGTGTTTTGTCGTCCATCTGCAGTCCTACAAGGATGCTTACAACGCCAATCGGATGGATGATGTACGGTTCACCGGATTTACGTGTCTGCGCAGCGTGCGCCTTGGCTGCCAGCTCATAGGCCTTACGGACAAAAGCTACCTGCTCCGGCGTAAGATATTCTTCTATACGCGCAAACAGCTCATCTATATCAGTAATATTAGTTATTGCGTTTGTTGAGGGCATTCTCCCCACTCCCATCTGCACTTCATCAGCAGCGCAACAGCTCGTGCTGACTCAGGCGGTAATTTTCTTTATAAATGTGCTCCAAACGCTCTCTTTCCTGCTGCAGGGTTACATATAGGGGTGCATCCTCCAGCGAACAGCGTTTAATAGCAGCTTTTTCTATTATACCATTATTATAGCGGATAAAGCCAAGCTCTTCCATAATTTTTACAGCTTGTTCACTTATTTGTTCCGCATGAGCAGACAAAAGCTCATCGATGCTCACGGTCGTCCGCATTTTGAGTGTATTCATCACCAGCTTATAGGCCTGCATCATCGCATCCCTGTCCGGATGCGTCAACGCCAGGTGCTGCAACTGCTCCTGTAAATCCGGCTGATTGAAGAGCATTGTCACATGTTTTGCTCCCTGCCGGCGCAGTCTGCGCATAATATCCGCCAGCGGATACGCAGGCAAATCCAGCAGCACAATTTCCTCGGCCTGCTGCAATCTTTCCTCGCTCATCCCGGCAGCCTCCTCATAGGAAGCCAGCTCCAGATAATCCCCCGCAGTCTGCAGCACCTCGGCGGGCAGCGACTGCTTATCTTCGGTATAAGCAAGCACCTTGTTATGCACCTTGGCCAAACCAAGCAGCAAACGCCATTTATCATCGGCAGCCTGACGCATATCCCCCAGCGTAACCTGCTGATGAATGCTTACGGCCTGCAGTTGCACGCTCGTTTCATTATTCCAGACATTTATTTTCGGCTGAAAGGCAACATCAGCCACCATATTTTCAAACATATACGGCAGCAAATCCGCATTGTTCCACATCAGTCCGCGATAGGAATTGTAGCCCTTATCCAGCACAAACTGCAGATGATTGCGTTCCTTGCCCATAGCGCGCTGATTATGCAGCAGCGCCTGACGGAAGGCAAATACAGGTGCCTGATTTTCGCAGCCGCAGGGCTCCAGGAGCGCCAGCTGCTCCAAATCTCTGATGCTGATTTCGCTGCTGCCGCTCAAAACACAGTCAATAGCCTGATGCGGCAGATAATCCTCCGGACGCAGCTTTTGCGCAACGTATTCGCGGAAACGGCGCTTGAATTCCGGCAGCAGCTCTGCCGGCAGCGTGAGGCCCGCTGCCTGATGATGACCGCCGTACTGCGTCAGCAAATCACGCTCGGCATCTATCGCCTCATAAAGATTGAGCGCAGGAATACTGCGGCAGCTGCCCTTGGCAACGCCGTCGTTCAGGCTTATCAGAATCGTCGGCAGGTGGTACTTGTCTACCAGGCGCGAAGCCACGATACCGATAACGCCCTGATGCCAGCCTTCGGAAGCAAGCACGATTGCCGTATCGATATGCTTTTCCTGCGCCAGCTGTGCTTCCGCCTCTTCCATAATCTGACGGCTGATTTCCTGACGCAATGTATTTTCACGGTTAAGCTCGGCGGCAATCTGCTCCGCCTTAACGCTGTCGTCGGTTACCAAAAGCTCAACCGCCAGCTGTGCATGCTCCAGCCTGCCTACGGCGTTCAGGCGCGGCGCCAGACCAAAGCCGATGTTATCGGAAGCAATGCCCGTTGCCGGACAGCCGCTGGCCTTAATCAAAGCACGCAGGCCAACCAGCTTTGTTGTTTCCATAGCCTTCAGGCCACGGCGCACCAGCTCGCGGTTTTCGCCGATGAGAGGCACAATATCCGCTACCGTTCCCAGCGCCGCCAGCTCTGTCAGCCCCTGCCACTCCGGCAGCCTGCCCGGCTCACGCTGCTCCAGCGCCTGGCACAGCTTGAAGGCAATGCCTACACCGCTCAAATGCTTAAACGGATAGCCGCAGTCGCGCTGCTTGGCGTTGATGATTGCGTAAGCAGGAGGCAGAACCTCCGGCACCGTATGATGGTCCGTAATAATAATATCCAGAGATTTCGGCGCATTGGCTACCTCGTGCAGGCCGCTGATGCCGCAGTCCACGGTAATCACCAGCGTTGTACCCTTTTCCGCAATATTTTTCAACGCTTCGTCATTCAGGCCGTAGCCTTCGCTTTTACGCTGCGGAATGTAGGTGGCAACCTTGCCGCCGCGCTGCTTCAGATACAGGTACAGCAAGGAGGAGGCACTGATTCCGTCCACATCATAGTCGCCGTAAACCGTAATCTGCTCTCCCGCCGCCAGGGCCCGCTCAATACGCTCAACCGAACGCTGCATATCCTTCAGCAAAAACGGATCATGAAAGGGAACAGCGCTGCCGTAGAGAAAATCACGCATCGAAGCTGCATCCTGCAGACCGCGCTCCAATAAAATACCGGTGACCATCGGCGAAATATTCAGCTCCTCCGCCAAATAGTCCGCCTTCTGACTGTTATATTCTTTTATATCCCAAATTCGTTCCTTGTGCATCATTGGCGGCTACCGCTCTCGGCAGCAGTCTTGTCTGCTGCAGCCGGCTCTGCCTTTTTTGCAGCCTCGGCCTGTGCTGCCTCGTTGTGCAGCAGCTGGGTGTGCTGCAGCATGGCAACGCGCTCCTGCAGGCGTTTGTTTTCTGCCTGCAGCTGCTGCATTTCCTCACGCATTTTTTTATCCTTCAGATAATGCTTGGCCTTCATCGTCAGCAAAAAGCAGGTGGCAACCAGCACGCCCATTAAAAACGCACCGAGAATTACCAGCACCAGTGAGGCGCTGAAGCTCCAGAAAACAAAGTTCAAGGATACTGCTACCGCATTCTGCACGGCAAACAATGCTACTATCATACAAATAATTATAACTAAGATTAAGAAAGGCATTCAGCTCAACTCCTTTAGTATAAATTTTAATATATTATAACTGTTATAATTCTGCCAGCATATAAAAAAATCCTGCTTATAAAGCAGGATTTTTAGTGTATACATGCTCATTTAAGGCCTGGTTGTATCCGGTCCGCAAAGACTGAGCGCAGACTGTTATTTTTCCTTCAGCTTTTCTAAGATAAAGGCTGTCACACGGCTCTGCTTATCAACCTCCAGCGCAAAACGCAGCAACTGCTCCTTGTCATCCTGCCAAAAATATTCGTAGGTAGTATTATCGGCAGCATAAACAACCGCATCAGGCAGACCGTACTGCCCTACAGCTCGGCCGGCACTGTCACCGATGCTTACGCCACGCATTGTAATATACTTGGGATCGACTACACGGATTGCCTCCACAGCCTGTTTTTTGCGGGCAACGCTGATTACCGCGCCCTCAAACGTATAGTTTATCTGCTTACGCTTTTTATCTATTTTCTCCTGCTTAACGGCACCAAGGCGCTCCTCGGCCTCCTGCTCATCAAACTTCTGTCCAAGTGCGGCATAGCCAAGAGCAAAATCCTCCTGCGTCAGCTCATCTCTGCTTCCGGCAATGGTATAGGGCGCGTAGATAAAGCCGTTCACACCATCCGATTCGGCCTCCAGCCAGTCACCGCTTTGGCGGATAACACGCAGCAGCGAATGATGCGGCAGCACCTTTAAAACATTGCCGTCCTCGGCGGCACTGCGGAAGTTAATATCGTCCTCTTCCAGAACCACAAAGCTTCCCTTATCATAGCCCTTGATTTTTTCACCCGTATAAAACGCTTCCTGCTCCTCGGCAGCAGCGCACAGCTGCATTTCCGCTGCCAATAAAAGTGCAAGACCAATTGTTTTGAGCAATCTCATTGCCACTGCATCTCCTAACTAAATTCCATAAGCGGCATGTGCCAGCTCCTGCACAGCCTTAACAGTATATTGCGAAGTACTGTATAAATAATTGTCATGCAGGCTTTGTACGCGGCCGTTCTTTACAGCCTTAATGCTTTTATAGGCCGGATTTTGTAAAATGCGCTGACGGAATTGCTCCGGGTCGCCTTTTTTACTGTAATCCCAGCTCGGAGTAATAATCAGCTCCGGATTAAGCTCCAGCATTTTTTCCTCCGACAGGTTCCCCTGATACGGAATATCCATGCCGTCCAGCGCGTTATGTACGCCTGCATAATAGCACAGACCGCTGAAGGTGCCCCTCATGCCCAGCGGTCCGGTAAAGGACAGCGCCAGCACATTAAGCGGCTTATCGCCTGCAGCCTGCAGCGCCTGCTTGCGCACAGCCTCCAGCTGTGTTTCCATATTTTTCGCCATCTCCTCGCCCTTGGCTTCCTCGCCGACGGCAGAGCCGATTTCCTTGATAAACTTGAAGATATCCTGCACATTGTTCGGCGTATGGCACACATAAACCTTGAGTCCCGCGCTGCGCAGTCCCTGAATCGGCTCCACAGTATAATCCGGGATAATAACAAGATCCGGCTGCATAGCCAAAACGCTTTCCAGATTGCTGCCCTGTGCTCTGCCTTTTACGGATTTGACCTTTTCACCGGCACTGCAGATACCGGGGTCATCAGCCAGCAGCGACAAGGCTGCCAAGCGCTTACTGTCAACCATATCCAGCAAAATTTCATCGGCAGATACGTTCAGGCTCACAATACGCTGCGGCTTTTCGCTGAAGCTCAGCTTGGTGCCGGTTGCATCCGTCACCGTGTACAAAACCTTACCGCTGTCGGCGGTATTTTTTTCCTGCGGTCCGCAGCCGGCAAGCAGCAGACACAGCAGCAGGCAAACTAAGAACAGAATTTTTTTCATAATATACCTCACCCAAAAATAATATTTGTTTCTATCTGTTACTTATTATACAAAAAAGGCGGAAATTATGCAAATTAGACGGCTGCTTGCAACTGAATGCTGCCAATTAGCGCTGCAAAAAGGCTCCTGCCATCCCCACATATTCGTGCAAAGCCATACAGGTAACATCAAATGCCTGCAGCTGCGGCACCAGCCAGCGCGGATTAAACTTGCCCTGCGGATTAAGCGTGTAATCGCAGGGATAGGCGGCAACCTTAATGCCCTGCTCACCTAAATAACGCTCAAAGAACTGCTTGCTGCGAGGCATATGTAGCGCACTTGTCAGCAGCAGCACATTTTGGTAGCCGCGCTCACGGCAGAGCATGGCAGTATAGGCGGCATTTTCCTTCGTTGTTCTGGCCTGCGTTTCAACAATAATCTGCTCCTGCGGCAGCCCCAGCTGCAGCAGAATACGCTCGGCGACAAGCGCCTCGTTCACGCCGTCACTGAATACCTGCCCGCCGCTGATGAGCACCGGCAGCGAATGCTGCTTTGCCAGACGTGCTGCCGTCAGCAGGCGCGCCGCTCCGGCGGACATCAGGCCTCCGCGCTCAGTGCCGTCCGGTGCGGAACCGACGCTGCCGCCGCCAAGGACAACAATCACCTGCGCATTAGCAGGCTGCTGCTGACTGTAACGGTTCTCCAACGGCTGCCCCAACAGCTTTGCTCCCAATAAGGTAGAGCTGAAATATAACAGCAGCGTCAGGCAAGCGCTTAAGCCGAAAGGCAAACGGCCGAAGTTGTTCCGCTGCCGCCACAAATAAACGCTTAAAATTATTGCGAGCAGCACAAACAAACCCGGAGGCAGCAAAAAGGCTGCGATAAATTTCAAAATATAAATCATCCTGCTTCTCCTTAACAGCGCCGATAAATACAAAAATTTTTCTTACGATATCACCTATTATTGTAGCTTTTTCAGCCGCCAAAAACAAGAAAAATAGCCTGCGGCATTCATTTTTCCGAATGCACACAGGCTATAAGTTTTAATTTTAATCTCTGCCGGGTTTCAGCTTACGCAGCATCATCCATAACGGACCTGCGAGGAAGGTGGAGGTATAAGCACCACTGGAGAAGCCTACCAGCATAGCAAAGGAGAAGTTGCGGATAGTTTCACCGCCCCAGATGAAGATAGCTACAACAGCGAACAGAGAGGTACCTACAGTATAAATACTGCGTCCCATGGTCTGCCAGATACTGTTGTCTACCATTTCCGTCATGCTTTCGCTGCGGCGATGGATTTTCAGGTTTTCACGGATACGGTCGAAGATAACGATGGTACCGTTGACAGAATAACCTACAACCGTCAGCAAAGCTGCAACGAAGGAGGAATCAAGCTCCATATGGAACAGGGAGAAATAGCTCAGGGTTACCAGTACGTCGATAATCAAAGCGACAATCGCTGCCAGAGCAAAGCGGAATTCAAAGCGGATGGTGATATAAGCAATCATCAGGAACCAGGAAAGCACAATCGCCATAACAGCCTGTTGAATCAGCTCGCCGCCGACAGTAGCACCAACGTTTTCAACACGCTGGATAGCAAAGTCGCCAACCTTGCTCTTCAGGTCAGTCATAACCTGCTGACGCTGCTCGTCGCTGATAACGCCGGTACGAATCAGCACGCCCTTAGAGCTCTTGGCATTGCTGTCGCTGCTTTCCAGCTGGATAATAGCATTGCCCAGATCCTTTTCTTTAAGCACCTCACGTACCTGAGAAACGGTAACAGGATTTTTGAATTCCAAATCCATGATACTGCCGCCGGTAAAGTCAATGCCCAGGTTGAAGCCCTTAAAGAGCATAGAGCCGATACCAATAATCAGGAAGGTGATGGTAATAGCGAAGAAAATTTTGTAACGCTTAACGATAGAGAACTTCATTATTTAGCCACCTCCTCTTTTGCTTTCGGTGCTCTTGCACCAAACAGGAAGGGACTCTTGGTGATGTTACTGTAAATCAAAAAGCGCAGCAGGAATTTGGTAACGGTTACTGCGGTAAACATACTCAGCAAGGTGCCAAGTGCCAGGGTAACAGCAAAGCCCTTGATAGGACCGGTGCCCAGATAGAACAGTACGGCTGCAGCCATGATAGTAGTAAGGTTAGAGTCAAGGATGGTTACGATAGCGCGACCAAAGCCGGAATCCATCGCACTGCGCAGAGTTTTGCCGCGCTTAACTTCTTCCTTGAAGCGTTCGAAAATCAGTACGTTGGCGTCAACCGCCATGCCGACAGACAGGATAATACCTGCGATACCGGGCAGTGTCAGTGTTGCACCCAGATAACGCATTACCAGCAGCAGCAGCATTACGTACAGCAGCAGAGCAATGTCCGCAACTACGCCTGCCAGACGGTAGAACAGCAGCATAAATACAAATACGCCGATAATACCGATGCTGAAGGCTTTAACGCTCTTGTCCTTGGAATCCTGACCGAGGGTAGGACCAACGGTACGGTTTTCCATAACTTCGATTTTAACCGGCAGACTGCCGCTGCGCAGCAGGATTGCCAGATGCTCGGCTTCCTCAACGTTACGGGAGCCGGAAATCTGTGCATGGCCGCCGGTGATAGCTTCCTGTACTACAGGAGCGGTCAGCACCTGGCCGTCAAGCTCGATAGCAATTTTTTTGCCTACATTGCGGGCAGTAAGGTCAGCAAATTTTTTGCCGCCTGCATCATTAAATTCCAGGCCTACTACAGCCTGATTGCCTTGGGAAACCTGTGCCTTAGCGTCCTTCAGGTCACTGCCTGTGAGAACAACCTTGCCGCTTTCATCCTTGAACTGCAGCATAGCGGTACGGCCCAGCATAGCAATAGCCTTTTCAGGATCCTTTACGCCCGGCAGCTCAACAATAATACGGTCCTTGCCCTGACGCTGAATAACAGGCTCGGTCAGGCCCAACTCATTTACACGACGCTCAATAACCTTTACACTGCGGTTGACAGCGTCATCGTCAACCTTAAGTTCCGGCGTATCCACAGCCTGTAAAACTACATGAGTACCACCTTGCAGATCCAAGCCCTGTTTAATGGAATTAGCCAGAGGCGAGATGTATACGCAGAAACCGCCGATAATCGCCAAAGCGATAATCAGAAATTTCCCGAATTCATTCCAACGCAAAATAACTTCCTCCTTAAGATTTTTTTGGATTAACTGGATTTAATTTATAAGCTAAGCGGACTGAGAGTGGTAATCCCGCTTTCACTTGCTAAAAGCTGTACAAGCACGTCAAATTCATCCCGCGGCAGATTCGGCTGAATAAAAGCATCGTAAGTGATGCCCATGAGCAATGCGTTTTCCGCCTGCGGCAGAAAACGGTCGTAATAGCCTGCGCCCATCCCCAGTCTGCTGCCGTCGCGGCCAAAGGCCACTCCGGGCACCAGTATAAGGTCCAGCTGCTGCGGCTGCAGCAGCTTCGCCGGCTGGCGGACGCTGCGGATGCCGTAACGGTCAAGTTCAAAGTCCAGCATGTTTTCCAGCTGAACAGGAGCCATCTCCGTAGCAGATTGCACCAGCGGCACGGCAACAGTTTTGCCGTCGGCCAAGGCCTGCTGCAAAACCAGGTCTACAGACAGCTCATTTCCGAAAGCCAAATAGCCCATGATGCAGTTCGCTTTGCGATATGCATCACAGGCCAGTATCTGACGGGCAGTCAGCAGACTGCCGGAGGCAGCCTGCTCTGCGGTCAATTGCGACCGCAGCCTTTTAAAATACTTGCGCAGCTCAACTTTTTCTTCTGCAATCACCATCAGGAATTCTTAGCGGGGTTTTGGAAACCGCTGACAGCATTGCGCGCCATTTCGATTACTACGCCTTCGGCAACCTCTACCTTAACGCGTTTTTCGGAAATAGCCTTAATCTTACCATAGATACCGCCGATGGTAATGATTTCGTCGCCTTCCTTCAGACTGTTTAACAAATCCTGTCTTTTCTGCTGTTCTTTTTTCTGGGGTCTCCACAGCATGAAATAGAATATGCCACCCATTAAAACAAAGGGCCAGAGAGAATTGAGCAAAGCCATTGTATCTCCACCTTGCATATTGAACACCTCCACATTTTATCACTTCCCGCAAATTCGGACATATTTGCAGGTTCCTCTTGCAAACCTTTTAGTATGCAATAGTTTGGTTTATTTATACCACTTCTATATATTCTCTGTAAATCGGAAAAATCCTTGTTATCAACGATAATTTTCTAAGAATCTTTCGCGGAACTCAGGGAAGCAGTCATTAACGATAGCCTCTCGGATTTCTTTAGCGAAATGCAGCAGGAAATGCAGATTGTGGATAGACAGCAATCTCAGGCCGAAAATCTCCTCTGCCTTGAACAGATGACGGATATAAGCACGGCTGAAGTTACGGCAGGCATAGCAGTCGCAGCCTTCCTCAATCGGGCGGAAATCCTCTGCGTAGGTTGCATTGCGTACTACCAGACGACCGGTGTGCGTCATAGCGGTGCCGTTTCTGGCAACACGTGTCGGGAATACGCAGTCAAACATATCAACGCCCAGATTTACTGCTTCCACAATGCAGTCGGCAGTGCCTACGCCCATCAGATAGCGCGCCTTATCCTTCGGCATCAGCTCGGTGGTCTGCGAAAGGATATCGTACATCATCGGCTTAGGCTCGCCTACGGACAGACCGCCGATACCGTAGCCGGCGAAGTCAAGCTCTGTCAGCTGCTGTACGCTCATGCGGCGCAGCTCTGGGTACATACCGCCCTGCACGATACCGAACATGGACTGATCCTCACGCGTATGCGTTTCCAGACAGCGCTTAGCCCAACGAGTGGTGCGCTCGGTAGAACGCTTGGCATAATCAAAATCGGCGGGATACGGAATGCATTCATCAAAGGCCATCGCGATATCAGCGCCCAGTGCCTCCTGCACCTGAGTAGAAACCTCCGGGGAGAGGAACTGCTTGCTGCCGTCGATATGCGAACGGAACATTACGCCTTCTTCAGTGATTTTGCGCATAGCGCCCAGGCTGAATACCTGGAAGCCGCCGCTGTCAGTAAGCATACCGCGTTTATAATTCATAAACTTGTGCAGACCGCCTGCCTTGCGCACCAGCTCGTGACCGGGACGCAAAAACAGATGATAGGTATTCGACAAAATAACCTGGCTACCCATATCGTACAGCTCTTCCGGTGCCAGAGTTTTTACCGTTGCCTGTGTGCCTACAGGCATAAACATCGGAGTTTCAAACGTACCATGCGGCGTATGCAAGCGGCCAAGACGCGCACCGCTGCGCGGACATTCTTTAATTAGTTCGTAGGTTACTGCGTGTTTAGTCATATGCAACTCCTAAAAATATTTATCAGCGCCTTCGGCTTTACGGCGAAGGCAAAAAATCTTATTTATTGAGGTCTGTAATAAACATGGCATCGCCAAAGGAGAAGAAGCGATATTTTTCTTCAACCGCCTTCTTGTAGGTCTGCAGCATAATCTCACGGGTAGACAGAGTGCTTACCAGCATCAGCAGCGTGCTCTGCGGCAGATGGAAGTTGGTTACGAGGTCATCTACCAGACGGAATTTGTAACCGGGGTAGATGAAGATATTCGTCCAGCTGCTGCCGGCATGCAGCTGACCGTCAGCGCCCGCAGCCTCCAGAGTGCGTACTGCCGTGGTGCCTACCGCAATAATACGGCGGCCTTCAGCCTTCGCCTTGTTTACAGCATCTGCTGCCTCCTGCGATACGGTGTAGAACTCCTTATGCATCTTGTGGTCCTCAATCTTCGCCTCGCTTACGGGGCGGAAGGTACCAAGGCCTACATGCAGGGTTACAAAAACCTCTTCGCAGCCGATTTCCTTGATTTTCTGCAGCAGCTCTTTGGTAAAGTGCAGACCTGCAGTCGGAGCGGCAGCACTGCCGCGCTCACGGTTATAAACAGTCTGGTAACGCTCCTTATCCTCCAGTGGTGCCGTGATATACGGCGGCAGAGGAGTTTCACCCAGACGGTCAAGAATTTCTTCGAAGATACCGTCATACTTGAAGCGTACTACGCGTCCGCCGAAGTCGGTGTGCTCAATAACCTCGCAGCTCAATTCATCGCTGAAATTAATCTTGGCCCCAACCTGCAGCTTTTTGCCGGGGCGTACCAGAACCTCCCAGTCGGTTGCATCTCTGCGAGTCAGCAGAAATACCTCGACATGAGCGCCGGTATCCTTCGTGCCGTGCAGGCGCGCCGGAATAACGCGGGTATCGTTAAACACCAGCACATCGCCGGGCTTAAGATAGTTTACCAGATCATAAAAATGCTTATGCTCAATTTCGCCGGTCTTTTTGTCAACAACCAGCAGACGCGAATGGTCGCGCGGCTCCATAGGATGCTGAGCAATCAGCTCCTGTGGCAGCTCATAATCAAAATCAGTTACTAACATGCAAAATTCTCTCTTTTCTTATATATTACAGGACACATGGCTTCCTGCTAACGGACAAGCTGAGTTCCGGGATAATAGTGTGCCAGAATCGTTTTATAGGTAGCCTTGGCATCGGCGTTAGCCATACCGCGCGCACCCCAGGCACTCAGACCGAGGCCGGAGCCTTTGCCCTTGCCGCGGAAAATAATTTTTTCTTCCTTGCCGCCGCCCAGCAAATGGTAGCTGCGCACTAAATTTTTCCAGACGGGCTTTTTCGACTCATTGACCTTGATGCCTATATCCTTGCTGCCTATTTCCATACCGTAATGATCTTCGATAGGCACCTTGAGCGTTTCCGGCACCGGCGTACCGGTTTCGATATCAAACAAGGTGCTGTTCAGACCTAACAGGTCCTGCAGCTCACTGCCGCTGATTTTGGCAGCGCCGGCCTCACCCGAAAGGATAATATATTTTACCCGTCCCGTGGGCGTTCTGTCAACACCTGCGTCATCAAGCGGTGACAGGCGTATGCTTGTCAGCTTGCCGGTGGTATAACCGCGCTGCGCTGCCAGGCTTTCCAGAAGCACCGGAGCAATGCGGCTTTCCCAGGTATATTCCGGGCTGTCGCTGTCGTAATCCTCTACCGACTGCAGATAGCTTACGGCAGTACCGCGCAGATTCAGCGCGCTTTCGGTTCTGCCGCCGCTGCTTGAAGTAGTGACTGCCTCTATCGCATTACCGTAAGCATCAGCAAGATACTGTCCTTTCGTCGCCTGAATCAGCTTCGTCACAGCATCCTTTTCAATGCGCTTGCCGGTGCCTCCGTAAGGCAGCTCCCTATCTGTCGCAAGCAAAGCATAGGCCTTGTCGCTGTGCTGCATTTTAAATAAAGCATAGCTACGGGCAGCAACCGCCTGCGCCTTGATAACCTCATCAGGCCATACGGACATCGTTTTGGCCGGCAGCACGCTCGCCAGATAATCCTCCAGCGGCAGTCTGTTGACTACCAAAAGCTTATCCCCCTGCTCGGCCTGCAGTTGAAAATCACCCTTGTAGCTGCGTTTATTGATTTGCGGTGAGCTTTTGCCTGCCGCCGCAGCAACAAACGCTTCATTACCAAATACATTGTTATCATCAAAGAAAAGCTTTCCCTGCTGCGCATGGATGAAATATTTTCCCTTGGGCATCGTAGTCGTTTTGCCCGATGAATCACGCACTGTGAATTCATCCTCACAGCTCAGCTCTGCCGTTGCCTGCCCCACAACAATTCCTATGCGGATTTGCTCGGCGGCTGCCGCAGCAGAAGCAAATATAAAAGTAAATAACAGTACAGACAGTATCAGTAATTTTCTAAGCATATACTTTTCCTCGATTTTCGCACAACCCTTCCGTCTGCTCGCTTCGCTCGCAGCCACCTCCCCTTTCAGGGGAGATATAGCAGGCTAGATTTAAAATTACAGTTCGCAATTACACCCAACCTCTATATGCTCCCTGAAAGGGAGCTGGCATCGCCAAAGGCGATGACTGAGGGTTGTATAACCTACACATCAACTTTTATCTCAACCCTTAAAATCACCACTAACCCATATATGCTCCCTGCGTCGCAAAGCGACATTAGCACGACCAACAGTTTCTCGCGGCGCATAGCTTGCGATAAACTGGGTCTTAGCGTCAAGGGAGCTGGCAAAATCACGCTAGTGATTTTGACTGAGGGTTGTTGTTACTCCAATTATCCGTCAGCCTTTATCTGTTCACCATTTTAATATTTTTGCTTACAACCACAAACTTATCCTGCGTTGCTTCCGCCTTGGGCTTTTTGCGGATTTCGTAGCGGTCACGCTCGCTGAAGACACAGCCGCAATACTGCTGGCGATACAGCCCCAGCTCCAGGCTGATGTCCACGCCGCGCTGATAGCCGACGCGGAAGTCCTCGTAATAGAACGGAATACCGAACTCCGCTGCTGCCGCCTCCGCCTCCTTTTTTATCAGCTCATGGCGCTGATAGGGACTGACGAGTAGCGTCGTCGAAAAGGCATCGTAGCCGTTTTCTTTGGCAAATTGCGCTGCGTAGCGCAGGCGCATACGGTAGCAGAAGGCACAGCGCACGGTAGGCTCTGACAGCATACCGCGGATGCATTCCTCTATCGGATAGCTTTTGTCGATAATAAGATTGTAGCGCTTCTTCTCACAAAACTCCCGCAGGGTGCTCAGCCTGTGCTTGAACTCCTTGTACGGATGAATGTTAGGATTAAAAAACAAAATATCAAAATCTGTTCCCGCCGCCGTCAGCTGCTCCGTAGGGTAGCAGGCACAAGGACCGCAGCAGGCGTGTAATAATAATTTCATTTTTCCTCCTGAGCAGCTAAGCTGCTTTACTGATTTTCGGGAAACGGCATTCCCAGATATCTATAGGTTTCGCGTGTCGCCATACGTCCGCGCGAGGTGCGGTTCAGCATTCCCTGCTGCATCAGATACGGCTCGATTACATCCTCAATGGTTGAAGATTCCTCGCTCACGGCTGCGGCAATCGTTTCGATGCCAACAGGACCGCCGCCGAAGGTCTTGACGATAGTCGTCAAAATTTTGCGGTCGTTGCGGTCGAAGCCGTAGCGGTCAACCTCCAGCTTGGCCAACGCTTCATCTGCCAGCTGACGGTTGATAACCTCCACGCCCAGCACCTGAGCGAAATCGCGCACACGCTTCAGCAGACGGTTTGCGATACGCGGCGTACCTCTGCTGCGGCGGGCAATTTCCATAGCGCCTTCCTTGTCGATTTTTACATTAAGGATTTCCGCTGCACGTGTAATAATAAACTGCAGCTCCTCCGGCTTGTAAAATTCCAGGCAGCACTGCACGCCGAAACGGTCACGCAAAGGCGCTGCTATAGCGCCCAGGCGCGTGGTAGCGCCGATAAGCGTAAAATGCGGCAGGTCCAGACGCACACTGCGTGCTGCAGGACCTTTGCCGATAATAATATCTAACGCAAAATCCTCCATAGCGGAATACAAGATTTCCTCTACGGTCTTGGACAAGCGGTGGATTTCGTCAATAAAAAGTACATCATTGTCGCCAAGGTTGGTTAAAATTGCTGCCAAATCTCCCTGACGTTCAATCGCCGGTCCGCTGGTAACGCGGATGTTGACATTAAGCTCGTTGGCAATAATGTTGGCCAGCGTAGTTTTGCCCAGGCCCGGAGGCCCGAACAGCAGCACATGGTCCAGCGCTTCGTGGCGGGCAGCGGCAGCCTTAATGAAAATAGACAGATTATCCTTGACCTGCGTCTGACCTATATATTCATTTAACAGACGCGGACGCAGGCTGTACTGCCAGCCATCTGCTTCCTGTTCCGCCCCGGCAATAATTCTATCATCAAATTCCATAAGTTCCTCCTAGTAAGCCTTGTGCAGCCTACTGCTGCAGGCTCAAATACCGCCAGACGATTTATCTGCGGGAAATTACTTCATCATCAGCCTTAAGGCCTGCTTCAGAATTTCCTCGCTCGTCTTGCTCTCTGCGCCTTCGATTTTCTTGATTACGGGCATAATCTCGCTGTTGCTGTAGCCCAGGGAAGCAAGTGCTTCGATGGCCTCCGCTACAGCGCCGCTGCCTCCGGCAGCTACTGCCTCGCCGAAGCTGTCGCCGCTTTCGGCAGCCACAGGGCCGACCTTGTCCTTCAATTCCAGCAGCAGACGCTCCGCCGTCTTTTTGCCGATACCGGGCAGCTTGGTGAGCACCTTGATATCACGGCTCTGCACCGCCAGATAAAAGGCATCCGGCTTGACTGCGGATAAAATTCCCAAGGCCATCTTGGGACCTACGCCGCTGATAGTCAGCAGCAGCTCAAAGAGGTCATAATATTCTTGGCTCAAAAAGCCGTAAAGAACAATGGCATCCTCGCGTACCGCCGTGTGGATGTGCAGGCGTACAGAGGCACCCTGCGTCAGCTGTGCCAGCTGTGCTGCCGGCATGAAAACACGGTAGCCTACGCCGCCTGCCGTTTCGATTATGCAGTTGTCTATGCCCAGGCTGTCAACAGTGCCCTTCAATGAACCTATCATTTATCTTCCCTCCTGCCATCTGCGCGTAGACGCAGTATTGATGCCGCAGATTGCTGCTGCCAGCGCATCGGCCGTATCATCCGGTTTAATTTTTTCGCGGATATTGAGCAGATGCATCACCATATAGATAACCTGCTCCTTCGTTGCACTGCCTGTGCCTACTACCGACAGCTTAATCTGCATCGGCGTAAACTCCATCACCGGCAGTCCCTTGTTGGCCGCAGCCAAAAGCACAACGCCGCGTGCCTGTCCTACAGGAATCGCAGTAGTCACGTTGCGGTTAAAAAACAGCTTTTCGATACTCAGCAGATCCGGCTTGAAGTGCTCGATAATATCCGAAATATCATCGTAAATCTTCTTCAGCCTCAGCTCCGGCAGCATATCCTTATCCGTCAGCACCGAGCCGTAAAAAACCGGGCGCAGACGGTTGCCTGTCATATCTACCAAGCCATAACCGCAGATGGCGGTACCGGGGTCAATTCCTAAAACCAGCATAAAAAACCTCTCAAAAAACAGAAAGCAGACATCAACTGCCTGCTTTCCTTTCTGCAACTATGCTTCGCGCACATTGCAGTTACTTCGTAATAATAATATTATTCCTCGTCGTCTTCCGGCAAGTCAGCGTTGGTGTAAACGTCTTGTACATCATCGCAATCATCCAATGCGTCCAGCATCTTCTGAACCTTTTCAGCGTCCTCACCGGACAGCTCAGCCATAGTATCGGGAACCATGGTGATTTCGGACATTGCAACTTCAATATTGTTATCAGCCAAAGCCTTTTCTACATCGTCATAAGCAGCCGGATCGGTAATGATTTCGAAGCCGTCTTCGCTGCTCTTGATATCCTCAGCACCGGCATCCAGAGCGATCATCATCAGATCATCCTCGCTCACACCGGTTTCGGCGCTAACTGCGAAGATACCTTTTTGTTTGAACATGTAGCTTACGCAGCCGCTGGCACCCAGGTTGCCGCCGTGCTTAGAGAATACGTGACGTACATCGGCAGCGGTACGGTTACGGTTATCGGTCAGGCAGCTAACCATCATAGCAACGCCTGCAGGACCGTAGCCTTCATAGGTAATCTCTTCGAAGCTTTGGCCTTCCAGAGCACCTGCACCCTTTTGGATTGCACGTTGAATGTTGTCTTTAGGGATATTGTTAGCTTTAGCCTTGGACAGAGCCAGCTTCAGCTTCATGTTACCGGTAGGATCTGCACCGCCCATACGAACGGCAATAGTGATTTCACGGCTGATTTTAGTAGTGATTTTGCCGCGCAGAGCGTCAGCCTTGCCTTTTTTATGTTTAATGTTCGCCCATTTAGAATGTCCTGACATTGTAAATTCCTCCAAACTTTCTCTTTGCCATATTTATTTAAGCATTTACCATAACATTTTACCACGCCGGCTGTGTTTTTTCAACAGCAAACGCCGGCAGATAGCTTTATTTTGCAAAAACATCCTTAATACTGTCATAATGCAAAAAGATTCCCTGACGCGCCAGCTCCTGAATTTCCTCCAACGTTGCCAGCTTGTATTCCAGCGCCTCATTAGGGCGGATTTTCACCTGCTCCGGCGCAAAGGGCAGCGTAAAAAGATAGCAGTCGACAAAATAATTATCGCCCTCGCCCGGATTTTCACGGTGATAGGTCAGCGCCGGTCCGCCTGCGCAGGCAGAAACATCAAGACCTGTTTCCTCCCACACCTCGCGGTTCACAGCCTCGCGTGAGCTTTCGCCCGCCTGCACCGCACCTCCGGGAACCTCCCACCAGCCGGCAGCCCAGACCTTCGTCAGCACGCGTCTGGTAATTAAAAAGCGTCCGTCGGTGTTGCGCACAACGCCCAGCACCGTCAGATGGTATTCGCCGTCCTGCAGTATCCAGTCATTTTTCTTCATCGTCCGTCCGGTAAGACGGCGTTCACTGTCATAAATATCCCATTGCTCCACGATAAATTCCCCCTCTTAAAGCAAGCGCGGCAAATATTTGAAAATCAGCCAAAAGCCACAGGTCATGGCGAAGGCAATGCTGCCGCTGTCATAATCTATATAACCGAGATACAGGCTGTTTAAGCCCGTAACAAAAATCATATTCAGCCACATAAAGCCGTAGGCCCACAATAATATCTGTACCCACAGCGGCGGCTTTTTATAAGGCTGAGGCTCATTATTCTTTGTCATGCTTATCTTCCTCATCTAACAGCTGCACAGCCTCCAGCTGCTTCTGCAAGCGTGCTGTATAGCGCTTGGTGGTATGCAGGGCGTTCTGCCCCTCCTCCAGCTTTTTGGCTGTTTTATCAAGGGCTGTTTCCAGGCCGGCAAGCTCCTGCTTAACCTTGTTCAGCAGCTGCCACACCTCGGTAGTACGCTGCTGCACCGCCAACGTGCGGAAGCCCAGCTGCAGGCTGTTGACCAGCGCTGCCAGCGTCGTCGGCCCAGCCACGCACACTCTGAACTTCAGCTGCAGTTCTTCGGCCAGTCCCGGCAAGGCCAAAGCCTCCGCAAACAGTCCTTCACTCGGCAGATACATTACGGCAAAATCCGTCGAATACGGCGGGCAGATATATTTTTCGCAAATATCCTTCGCTTCGCTCTTTAAGCGTCGCTCCAGCTGCTTCGCCGCCGCATCCGCCGCCTGCGTATCACCGGCCTCACGCGCCTGCTGCAACCTTTGGTAATCCTCCAGCGGAAACTTGGCGTCAATCGGCAGCAGCACCTCCTGCTCCTGTTGGCCCGGCAAGCGCAGGGCATATTCCACGCGCAGGCCGCTGTGCGGACGCACCTCCGCATTTTCTACATATCTTGCACGGTCAAGAATATCCTTAAGGATATTGCCAAGCTGCATTTCGCCCCAGGTACCGCGCACCTTGACGTTCGAAAGAACACGCCGCAGCTCGTCCACGCCGCAGGAAAGGCTCTGCATCTGTCCCAGTGACTGATGCACCTCGCCCAAGCACTTGTTGACCTGCGCAAACTTCTGCTCCAGCGATTGATTAAGGCGCTCGTCCACAGTCATGCGGATGCGCTCCAGATTCTGGTCCGTCATATCCGCCAGACGCGCCACACGCTTGTCAATCTGTTCGCTCAGCCTGTCGCTCGCCGCCTGGTTTTCCAAGCGTGCCGCCCGCGCCAACGTGCTCTGCTCGCCGCGCAGGTCGTACATGCTTTCCGCAAGCCTGCGCTCCAAAAGCTCCAGCCGCTGCGCCGTCATGTCCACCTTAAGGCGTCCCTGTATCAATAATATTATCACACCTGCCAAAAGCAGGGCTATGGCAATCATCAAAGCTATAGCCAATGTACTCATTTTTTCTATGCTGACCTCCGTTATTTTTTTATTATAGCAGAAAACCAGTACATAGCCAACATATTAACGAACAAAATTTTTATATTTAACAAGATATTTTCATAATATCACTTTTTTAACAAAATCAGCTTACATCTGCGCCCAAATCGTGTATAATATATTCATAGATTATTTATTCCAACGAGGTATTACGTTATTATGATAGATGAAAGTCCTAATCTCAATTCTGCTGATAAAATTCTTGAGGCCGCAACTAAGCTGTTTGCCATGGACAGCTTCGCTGCCGTGTCCATCAAGCAGATTTCTGTTGCCAGCGGTGTCAACAGCGCGTTGATTTCCTATTATTTCGGTGGCAAAAAGAATTTATATCAGGAGGTTTTATATACCGAGGCCGAGAAATTTCTGAAGCTGCAGGACAAAATCCGTCAGCAGCCCGGTTCACCGCTGACCAAGCTGCGTACCTATGTAGACGGCATTGCCGAAATGCAGCAGCAAAACCCCTACAACATTCATCTGATTTACCGCGAGCTGCTGACTCCGCAGCCCATGTTCGAAAATTATGTGCGCAGCAAGCTGTACCGCATCCACCAGTTCATGACCGAGCTGGTTGAGGAAGCGATTGCCTGCGGCGAAATCGTTGCGGATATCAAAGCAACCCACGTTGCCTTCACGCTGGAAGGTATTATCATGTTCTTCTTTTTGATGCACAGCCATATCTGCGAGCTGGGCAATTTCAAAAACGGTGCCGAGCTAGATTACCTGCTGCAGGCGCTCAACACCTACCTTGCATCACTTAGTAAAAAATAAATATATTCCTTAAATAAAGCTGCTTCAAAGCAGCTTTATTTTTGTTTACAACTTTGTTGCTTGACGCTGTCTACATTACAACCTATAATTTAATTGAACGATTAAAAATTTTACAACGATAAAACTTTTCTGCAAGGGAGCTGTTGAATTATGCAGTCTATTATGGAAAAACTTCCTGATAAAAAGAAACTTGCTGCAGGAGCTGCCGTTGTCGTACTGGCAGCCGCAGGCTGGCAGCTTTACAGCAGTATTACGCATAAACCGCAGGAGGCAAACTACATCCCCATCGTCCGGACAATGACGATTGGCGAAAGCATTGTCGATTCCTCTGCTGTTTATCCCGGTGAGGTGCGCGGGCGCTACGAAAGCCAGCTGGCCTTCCAGACTGCCGGCAGAATCGCTTCCCGCCTTGTCAACGTAGGCGACCGGGTACATGCCGGCCAGATTCTGATGACCATTGACCCGAAGGATGTAAACCAGAGCGTAGAGGCAGCCAATGCACAGCTGGCATCCGCAGTTGCCAACCAAAAGCTGGCAGCCGACAATGCGGCACGCTTTAACAAGCTGTATGCCGGCGGTGCTGTGAGCGAAGCAACGCGCGACCAGTACAACACCCAGTTGGAGGCAGCCAATGCTGCGCTGCGTCAGGCACAGGCCAACGCCAACGCCAGCGGCAACCAGCTGAGCTACACGCAGCTGACGAGTGATGCCGACGGCATTGTGGCAGCCATCACCGGCGAGGCAGGCCAGGTAACGGCAGCCGGTACGCCGATGGTTACCATCGTGCGCAGCGGTGAGCGTGAAATTCAGATTAACGTGCCGGAAAACGTGAAGCTGAGCGTCGGCCAGCAGGCAGAAATCAGCTTCTGGGCGCTTCCCGATGTTACGGCGAAGGGCACTGTCCGCGAAATTTCGCCTATTGCCGACAGCGTTACCCGTACCTATAAGGTGCGTGTTGCGGTGCCGCAGCTGCCTGCAGAAGCCAAACTCGGCATGACCGCCAAGGTCAGCTTTAAGGACGCTGCGGCAGCAGCGGACGAGCTTGTTATTCCCGCTACCGCACTGTATCAGGTGAACGGCAAGACACAGGTCTGGCTGGTACGCAATAACCGCGCTGTGCTGCAGGACGTTAAGGTTGCCGGCTACGTAGGCAACAACGTGCGTCTGGCAGGCGGCTTAAATAAGGGTGATATTCTGATAACCGCCGGCCTCAGCAAGCTTGTCGATAACCAACAGGTGCGTCTGAACAAAGGCGGTGATATCTGATGTCAAACAATGAAAAGCATCATGCCAACTGGGCAGAATGGGCTATTAACCATCGCCAGTTAGTTTATTTCTTCGCTGTGCTTGTGTTGATTATGGGTATGTTTTCCTTTAAATCGCTCGGCCGCAGCGAGGACCCCAGCTTTGCCGTCAAGCAGATGGTAGTATCCGCAGCCTGGCCCGGTGCCAGCGCCAAGGATGTCGAGATGCATCTGACAAATACGTTGGAAAAGCAGATTCAAAGTCTGCCGCAGGTTAAGAAAATCACCAGCTATTCGCGCCCCGGCGTCTGCGTTATTACGGTAGCGCTCAAGGATGAGGTTGCCGGCAACACGGTACGTCAGCGCTGGCTAGAGCTGCGCAACATCGTCAACGACGGCAAGAAGGACTTGCCTTCGGGTACCGTAGGCCCGTTTTATAACGACCGTTTTGATGATGTTTACGGCAATATCTACGCAATTACCGGTGACGGCTATACCTATGAGGATATGCGTAAATACGCCGAAAAAATTAAGCTGGACTTCTTCAGCGTGCCTGATGTCAAAAAGGTTGAGCTGGTAGGCGTGCAGCCGGAGAAAATTTTCGTGCAGATGCAAACCGCCAAGCTGGCACAGCTGGGACTGGATATCAACAGCATCGCCAGCACCATCAAGGCACAGACCTCGATTAATGCCAGCGGTATGATTGAGGCCGACACAGCCAACTCCTACCTGCGCATTACCGGCAGTCCCGACAGCGTGGAAAATATTGCTGCCATTCCCATCAATGCCAACGGCCGTGTCTTCCGCTTGGGCGATATCGCAACCATCACCCGCGGTTATGCAGACCCGCCGGAAACAATGATGTACTATAACGGCAAGCCCGCAGTCGGCATTGCTCTTTCTATGGAGGACGGCGGCGATAACATTAAGCTTGGCGAAAATCTGGCCAAGGAAATCGCCCGCATCCAAAAGGAGCTGCCGCTGGGACTGGAGCTTAATCAGGTTGCCAACCAGCCTGAGGTCGTAAAAAAATCCATCAGCGAATTCTCCGAAAGCCTTTATGAGGCGATTATCATCGTGCTGGTAGTCAGCCTGATGACACTCGGGCGCCGCAGCGGTTACGTAATTTCCTGCTGCATTCCGCTGATTTTGTTAGGCTCCTTCTGCGCCATGTTTGCCTTGGGCATCGATTTGCATAAGGTATCCCTGGGCGCACTGGTTGTTTCCCTTGGTATGCTCGTCGATGATGCCATCGTCGTCGTTGAGCTGATGGAGGTAAAAATGTCCGAAGGCATGCCGCGTAAGGAAGCAGCCTCCTATGCCTTCAAAACCTGCGCCTGGCCGCTTTTGACAGGCACCACCATTACCTGCCTCGGCTTTATGCCGATTGCCTTTTCCAAGGCCAGCGCTTCGGAATTTGCCTACAGCCTTTTCCCGGTTATGACCGTAACACTGATGCTGTCCTGGCTTGTTTCCGCAACCTTGGCGCCGGTATTGGGCTATGAATGGATACGTCCTACAGTTATCAAGCAGGAATCTTATGACAACAGCTTCTACCGCGCCTTCCGCAAGCTGCTGCACTGGGCCTTGGGACACCGCATTACGGTTATCGGCATTACGCTGGCGATGCTGGGCCTGTCCATGTTCATGCTGCGCTTCGTCAGCCAGGAATTCTTCCCCGCCTCCGTACGTCCGGAGCTGTTGGTAGAGCTTAATATGCCTGAGGGTAGTTCGATTAAAACTACAGATGCCGCAGCACGCAAGCTGACGAATCTGATTAAGGACGATAAAGAATTAGACCACGTTTCCACATACGTAGGCGAAAGCGCACCGCGCTTTGTGCTGGTAATCGACCCGGTACAGCCGCGCGATAACTATGCACAGCTCGTAGTTGTGGCCAAGAGCGTTGAGGACCGCAAAAAGCTGGAGAAGCGCATCAGCGAGCTGGCTGCCGAGCATTTGCCGGAGGCTATTGTTTACTCCCGCTCGATTCCGCTCGGTCCGCCTGCCCCCTATCCTGTTATGATCCGCGTCAGCGGCAACAGCGATGCGCAGGTTAAGGAATATGCGCAGAAGGTGCGCAAGGTGATGGCCGCCAACCCATACGTCAACATGACACGTCTTGACTGGTTGGAGCAGACCAACGCCGTTAAGCTGAAGGTCGACAATGACAAGCTGCTGCAAATGGGGCTCACACGCCAGACTGTGGCCAACGCTCTGCAGGCCCAGGTATCCGGTTATACCGTGGCAACCTATCTGGAGGGCGACCAGCAGATTGGTATCGTTTTCCGCCTGCAGCCTGACCAGCGCGCAGATATTTCGCAGTTGGAAACTATCTCCATTCCTACAAGCAAGGGCGCTGTGCCGCTGTCACAAATCGCGCATCTGGATTACATCAGCGAGGATAATATCATCTGGCGCCGCAATCTGCGTCCTACGATTACCGTCAACGGCGGTATTGTTGACGGCGTTACCGGCAACGATGTTACCAAGCAGGTGTATAAGGAGCTGGAGCCCCTGCGCAAGGAGCTGCCTGCCGGCATGAGCATCGAGGTCGGCGGTTCGCTGGAGGACAGTAACGATACATTGAATTATCTGATAAAGCCTATACCGCTGATGCTGCTGTTGATTGTCGTTCTGATTATGCTGCAGATGCAGGATATCCGCAAGCTGCTGGTTATTATGCTGACGGCGCCGATGGGCATAATCGGTGTTATCTTCGGCCTGCTGCTTTTCAATTCCGCATTAGGCTTTATGGCTGAGCTGGGTATTTTGGCACTCACCGGTACGATTATCCGTAACAGTATGGTGCTGGTTGACCAGATTCAGCAGCATCTTGATGCCGGGATGGAGCCTGCCAAAGCGATTACGGAATCGGCGATTGTGCGTTTCCGCCCGATTATGCTGGCGGCCTTCACTACGGTACTGGGATTGATTCCGATGTTCGCCAGCCAGTTCTGGAATGCAATGGCTGTGGCTATTGCCTGCGGCCTGACAGGTGCAACGCTGCTGACGCTGGTGGTACTGCCGGTGCTGTATGCGATTGTGTTTAAGGTTAAAGCAGAATAGAGCTGAGATTGGTTTATAAGAAATTACTAAAACCCATGTCACGCCGAAATCGGCAGGACATGGGTTTTCTTTATTCTCAATGCATGCTTTAATAGCGTGCGCTATTTTTTTATCTTCTGCAATACGCCTGCATCCGCTCAAACAGGTAATCCGCTCCCCTTTCGCCCATAAACGGCAAATGCGTTGCCACAGCGCTATTCATAAACGGTGCGCTGATGAGCACCTTCGTATTACCGGCATCCGCCTGCAGCAGTGCCACATCATCCGCCAAAATAAGCGTATCCTGCAGCCCACGAATTATCTGCAGCCAATCGCTTTCCTCAGCGTAGGATTCCACGTCTGCCGCCGGCTCAGCAATCGCCTTCAGGCTGTGTGCACACATTTTGTGCAGCACAGTGATGCCGCCCTGCTCCAGAAAGGCACTCACGCCATGTACCAAATCATAATCGCCCTTAACTACAGCCTTCCTTGGCTTGTTGTTGCCCATCATAGTGAAAATAACGAGTCTGGAAAGGCTCTTTTCCTTCGTTTGCAGGCGTAGCAACACCATAGAATCCGGCTCCCTGCCTACCGCATCTCCAACCTGCTTCAAAAAGCTCAGCGTGCCGCTGTAACCATAGGGAACAGCGTAAACATACGGCGTACCGAATTTTTCCTGCAGATATCTGGCAGCAGCAAGACCTTCGTTGCCGAGCACAATATTCACCTGAGCCTGGCCCATATCCTCCAGCTCCTCTACGCTCGTGTCGCAGCAAAGGCAGGCATTACAGCTCAGTCCCAGCGCTTCGCTCAGCAAACTCTTTATCTCCCAGACATCGCTTTCCATACGGTAACGCCACACAGAAGCACCGATTATATTGTAAATACCGGACTCCTGTGCCACGCCCTTTTGGGGCAGATTACGCACAAGCAGCTTATACGTTTCCGCCAAACCGATACTGTAATCACCGCGGAAACCGCCCTGATCAAAGGCTATGAGCTTAGCCTTGACCTCGTTTTGCATATAACGGCAGACGCCATTGATGTCGGTGCCTATGACGGCAGTTACGGAAGAAGCTACGATGAAGATAACCTTCGGCGCATAGCTCTTATCCAGTTCGACAAGCGCATCCTCCAGACGTGTTACGTCGCCCATGACAACATCGTCCTCGCTCATATGCGTGGTGAAGAGGCGGTTTTGAAAGCGCAAGCCCAGGCCTCCGTATAAGCCCATGCTGTAATGCGTGGTGCCTGCAGGGCCGTACTCCAGCACAATTGCTCCTTGTACAGCCAGAAGGCTCCAGATGATTCCCATTCTGTCCGACGGCGTCGGTAAAAATCTTACTAAGCTCACAGGCCTGCCTCCTCTCTGAATTTTTTCGCATCCGCCACAGCCTGCTTCAGGATTTTCAGCAGGAAGGTGTTGCATTCAAAGCCCAGCATTTTGCCTGCCGGATCACTGTGCAGCTGTGCAATACCCTTGCGTCGCAAACGTTCGCCAAACTCATGTCCTATGTAAATCCACGGATGCAGTACATCATAAACATACTGCAATGGCGCAATATTAGCTGCCTTGCAGACATATGGGTCGGTGGTTGCCAAAATGCTTTCGATATCCGTAAAATGCTCCTCACACAACTTATTGCTCTGAATCAGCAGCGGCACCATTGCCAACCTGCACAGATAGCTGTTGAGTTCGAAGCAATCATACTGAGTATTGCCGAAAATATACGGCACTCCCTGCACAAAAGGCACAGTTTCCTGCTCCAGCGCCTTGCATTCGTCAAACATCACACCGACCTCAGCAGGCAGCGGCAGCTCCAGATAGTCAAACAGATGCTGATATGCCTGTAAAATCTTTTCCGGCGCGGCAAAACGGTTGAAGTAAACATATGGAATGCCATACTGCTCCTGCATCTTCTGCGCCAACGGCAAGGCAATATCATTGACAACAATATTGACCTTTGCTGCCGGAGCGCGACGGATATCGTCACTTGTGCAGCCACTGGACAGCTGTACACCTATTTTCACGCCGCCCTTTGTCAGCAGCACATACAGCTCCGTATCCGCAAAATCACCGAAGCGCTGTCCCAAAACATTTACACTGCCATCACATTTCTGCGGCTGCATAATGCTTTGGCAGGCAGTAATGGCGCGCTCAAAGCCGGGAAAATGGTCCTCGCACTTAAAGTGCTCTGTATGCACCGCCATTACCGGAATATTATATTGCTTTGTCAGCTCCTCGGCAATCACGTCATAATCATCACCGATAACCTCAATAACGCAGGTAGTCACAAGCATTACGCATTTAGGCTGATATTCCGACACAATCTCTTTAAACGCCTTGTGCATGCTTTCGGCACTGCCGAAGGTCACATCATGACTGTTCAACACTACCGAAACACAACGTCCGTTAATACCGCCGTAGCGGTCGCTGAGAGTCAGACTTTTGGTATAATAGCTGCATTCGTCCGTACCCACGATAACCAGCAGGCAATCCTTGATGCCGCCGGCAATCATAGTTGCACCCATCAGCGGACAGTGGGTGCCTGGGAAGAGTGCTGTTGTCAGTTGGGGAATATCCTTAATGGTCTGCACCTTGCTTAAACGGTTCAGACGTCCTAAAAGCTCGTTGCCATCCATACCAACAGCCTGCGGCGGCCCGCTCAGTTTTTCCTGCAGCTTGCGCCTTGCCTTTTCTTGTAAATCCATCTTTTTCTCCTATTCCTCTTCGTCCTCGCTGAGCTCCAAAACACGCTCGGCCAGCTCATTATATACCTGTACCATCGGAGAATCCTTAACAAATTCACTGACAGTACCGCCCTGATTTTCGGCAATCTGGATATCGCCGCTGCGCGGAACGTACTGCACAACCTCGGTACCGATTTCCTCCGCAGCCTTGGCTACCAGCTCCTGCTCTTTCTCAATGTTTTTGGCGTTGAGGATGATGCCCTTTAAACGTGCATAACCGCGACGGCCGAAGTTTTTGATTGCCTGGGCAATGTTGCTTGCCGCATAGAGGGCCATCATTTCACCGGAGGATACAATGAATACCTCGCGTGCGTAGCCGCCGCGAATAGGCATAGCAAAGCCGCCGCAGACTACGTCACCCAATACGTCATAGATAACGATGTCAGGCTTATAGGTTTCAAAGGCCTCCAGCTCTGCCAGTTTTTCAAAAGCAGAAATAATACCGCGGCCTGCGCAGCCGATGCCAGGAGTAGGTCCGCCGGCCTCTACGCACAGGACGCCGCCGAAGCCTTCAAAAACAATATCTTCCAGCTTCAAGGACTCTCCCTTTTCCTTTAATTGCTCCAATACTGTCGGAATGCGTTTGCCCTCCATAAGGTTTTTGGTGCTGTCACTCTTCGGGTCACAGCCTACCTGCATAACCTTGTAGCCCTTTAAGGCCAGTGCTGCCGATAAATTGGAGGTGGTGGTGGATTTGCCGATACCGCCCTTACCGTAAATTGCAATTTTTCTCATAACCTTCTCCTTTTATGTTTTGTAATAGTTGGGAAATGTTTTGAACATAAACTTTCCCCATACCATATATTTCCATATTCTAAAAAACAAGCAGGAACTATTTTTCGTAGTTCACTGCTTGTTTTTATATTATAGGGTAGTGCGCATAATACGTTTTAATTCTTCCAGATTCTTCATCACATACTGACTGGAGCAATGCATATATTTCATCGGTACAATAACAACCTTCCCGTTCTGCACAGCAGAAACAGTCTGATAGCTGGGATCATTCAAAATTTCTTCCTTGCGTATCTCGGCATTTTTATGTTGTCCGCCAAAGGACCAGTCCAATACAATCAGTCTTTTGGGATTCATAGCAATAATCTGTTCCTTGCTGAGATAAGATGACTGCGGGAAATCGTATTTTGCAGCCAGATTTTCAATATTACATGCTTCGCAGATGCTAGCAGGCATTGAGCCCTTTTGGCCGATACCGCCGTTAGGATGAATCAGCAGAACACTTTCAATCTTCTGTCCTTCGGTAGAATCCTTAAGATATGCGGCAACCTTTTCTGCCAGGCTGTTGGCAGCAGCCTTATTATCTGCTACCTCGCCCACAATTTTAATGTAATCAGGAATTTCCTGTATAGTCTTGGGCTGACGCAAGACACAGGTCTTGATGCCGACACTGTCAAGCGTGTCCGCCAGCTCGTTGGCTCTGCCGTCAGTCAGAATAACAATATCCGGTTTAAATTTCATAATCTGCTCGGGATTATTTTCGCATACAGGTATACCCTTCAGCTTTTCGTAGCAGTTCGACAAATCCTCTTCCCTTGCCCACATATCTGTAGCAATGATCCGGTCTGTCGGTATAAGGTCCGTTAAAATATCTGTAGCGCTGTAATTTAAGCAAACTATTCTTTTAGGTGCTGATGCAAAGGTTATCTTCTTGCCTCTGGCATCAACAACGGTATAACCGCTGCCCTGCTCCTGCGAGGACAAGGAATCCTTGGCGCAACCGGTGACTAATAACAAGGCTAATGCCATTATTACCAGAAAAAGCTTTTTCATTATTCACCTTCAAAGCATTTAATTAAAATGTTCTTTCATAAGTAATGAACCAGTCACGGTACGGCAGCAGGCAGCCTCTGGAAGCAGCCATCTCTTCGGTTCTGTTCAGAATGTTATTGACTGCAAACTTCACGCTGTTTTCTTTATCAAACTGATATGTAGCATTAAAGCTCAGATATTGCTTGATGCCATTGCCGGAATACGGTGCATATGACAGATAACGCATAGCAGCATATTGGTGCAACAGGTTGGTGGCTAACTTACCGTTTTTATAGCCAAGAACGCTGTTGATCAGCAATTTATCATCGCAGTTTCTGAAATCGGCACCCGGTTTATCAATCTGCTTAGGATTGGAATATGCAACAGAGGTCTTGAAGCTCCAGTGGTCGCTCAAAATGCCTTCATAGGAAACCTCTAAGCCGGTGTTTTTGAATTTATTGGCATTGACAACCATGCTGTGGTCATCGTCGATTTTCTGGGTAAAGATTCTGTTACTGATATCCAGATGATACAAAGAAACCTTTAAGAATTCGCGGGGAGACAAAAGCTTCTTCCAGCCGATTTCATAGTTCCAGCCGGTTTCGGGACCAAGGTTATCATTGAAAATCATAGAATCGCTGTCGGAATATTGGTCACCGATGGTAGGCATACGGAAGGATTTGTTGACGTTCAGGAATACGGTATCCTTATTGTTCAGCTTGTGCAGTAATTGTAAGGACGGCAGAAATTCATTTTTCATATCGTCATACATTACTTCACGGCCGCCGAAGGATAAGGTTGTTTTATCGGTCATGTTGTCAACAGCCTGGATATATACAGCCTTTCTGTGACGTTTAATCATGTCCAGACCGAAGGAGGTACCTTTAACGTTACCATGAGAATCTGCTTCCAAAGCCATTTCCGCACCGGTAGTAATGTTAAACTTACCAATATCAAAATTATATTTAGCGTCTACGCCATAGTTCCAGCTTGTTCTGCGCAGGGAACTCTTGGGCATCAGCTCATAAGCTGCGTTATAGGCATCATTTTTGTATCTGCGCTTTTGGCCGAATACGGTAACATCAAGGCCTTTATTATTATATGCTACATTAAGGTCATGGAATACGATATTGGTTTCATTGGAGCCGGTCTTCTTTAAAGCTTTAAACTTATCGTAATCATTCTGATTATCAGTCAGCATATATCTCATAGATAAATTATCATTAGGTTTGTACTTTAACATAACACTGTTTTTCTCCATCCACTTGCCTTGAGATGTTTTCTTCGCAGTGTACCAGTTGCGTTCCGCAATTCTGTCATGAGTATATGCCATACCGAATTTGCTGTCGCTTACATTCAAGGTAGCCAGGCGCTTGCCTCTGCTGCCGTATCCTGCACTTGCAGAAATTTGTTGGGACTGCTTGGTAATGATATTGATAACACCGGTCAGGGTATCGGTGCCATAGAGAACTGCGCCGGTACCGCGGATAATCTCGATTCTTTCCACAGCATTAACAGGAATAGCGTCCAGGTTACCAAAGCCCTGCATATTTAAAGGAACACCGTCAACCAGGATAGTCGGGTTACGGCTTGCGCCGGTCAGACCTCTCATACCAAATGTAGAGCCCACACCGGTAGGTTGAGCGGCAATTGCGCCCGCTGCATATTCCAGTACTTCCTGTACGTTGCTGCCGTTGTAGTTTTTAATATCTTCCGCAGTGAAAATTTCGGTAGTAGCGGGAGTATTCAGCTCCTGCTTAATTTTCTCCTGAGAAGCTGTTACAACAATTTCATCTAAATTATATTGATCCAGCTTTTCTGCTGCAAAGCTTACGCTTTGAGGCAAAATTCCCAAAATCATGAATAAAGCGGCAACTTTTTTTCGGTTCATTTTCAACATAAAAATACAATACCTCCTAACAACTTCATCAAACACTCATACACTCACCTAATGCTTATACTCTAGCATTATTATGTTGTTTATGTTATGATGATACAGTATACTCCATATAGTAACTATAATGTCAATAGGAGAGATTTTCAAATGATAGATAAAAGCAATTTCTTTTATGCCAGCGACTTGGCGCAATTATATAACATATCCAAGCAGACGCTGATTTTCTACGATAAAAAGGATTTGTTTAAGCCTGATTATGTAGATTCTAACGGTTATCGCATGTACTCGCTGAAGCAGTTTTTCATCTTGGGAATTATTTTGGATTTGAAAACAATGGGCTTCCACCTTAACGATATAAAGAATTTTTTGGAGCACCGCACTCCTGACGATACGCTTTCTCTGCTCAACAAACAATTACATAAATTGACAAAACAAATAGAACTGACTACAAAATTATGCGACAACATAAAATCTAAAATAAATACCATAAATATCTATAACGATTGCAAACTAAACGAAATTACCTTGTCCTACAGAGAAGAGGAATATTTTTTGGTAAGCGAGGAAATCCTGCTTTCGTTACCGCAAAAAGACCGTTTTTTAGCTGCTGCCACCCTGCTTAATTCAGCTGTCGATAAAAACGGTCTCAAAGAATACAACCTCAGCGGTTTTATTTTTAATGACACAATTACTGATTTTTCTCCTGAATCCTATAAGGTATTCTGCAAAACTAACAAAAGCAATCACAATTACGTCAAGCCTTACGGTCTGTATCTGCAAATCTGCGTTAATACTAATTTTGCCGACGCAGTTAATACTGCCAAACCACTTTTAACTAATTTTTGTAAAGTACTGAATTTAAAAACAAATAACATTATTTATATCAAAACATTAAGAAATTACTGGTCAACCGATTCACATGACAACTTCATTTCTAAAATAGAAGTACCCGTATTATAAGCGGATTATAGTAAGTATAATGTTCGCAGGAGAATTTCACTCCCTTGACATTCCCCCATATTTCAAGTAAACTTAAATTAAGTTCTTCAAAACCGCAAGTAATCTTATGCATCAAGCTCATTTACCTGCGGACAATTAAATAAGCAGTATATCCTGCAGATGCATCTTATCTGCAGAAGCTTAAGCAAGGCCATTTATATTTATCTGGTACATTCTAAGAGTAGTACATACTGACGATTTTTTATCGTCAGGGTACTGCTCTTTTTTGTTTTTAAGGCGCTTTGATAACTGCTTATGTATTTTTTACTTTATCTGTGTTAAAATGAAAGGAGAAAAAACATGCAAGACCTGGCAACAAAATTTGCAAACCTGACTATCCAAAGCGACTTCATCTTCAAGAAGGTTATGTCGCGCAAGCGCATCTGTAAGCATCTGCTGGAAGAACTGCTGCAGATTGAGATTGCGGACATCAACTACATTGAGGCAGAAAAAACTATTGATCCTGACTACTCCAGTCGCGGCATCCGCCTGGATATCATCGTCGCAGATGACAAAAATACACACTATAATCTGGAAATGCAGGTAAAAAACAAAAAGAATCCCCAAACCAAAGCCTTCGTTCTGCCCAAACGCTCGCGCTATTATCAGGCGCTGCTTGATATTGATTTGCTCCAGGCAGGACAGCCGTATGACCTGCTGCCGCCAACCTACATCATTTTCATCTGTATTTTTGATTTCTTTGAAAAAGGTAAATATGTCTATACCTTTAAAAAGCGTTGTCTGGAGGATTTGGAGCTGGAGCTTCCCGACGAAGCAACCACCATGATTTTGAACACGAAAGGTACGCATGGCGATATCTCTAAAGACATCAAGAGCTTTTATGACTATGTAAACAACCACATTGTGACTACTGATTTCACCAAGCAGATTGATGATGAAATCAGTTACTTGAAACTTGATACGAAAGTGAGGCGAGAATTTATGCTTATGGAAGCTCGTTTGTTAGATGAACGGCGTGAAGGCATTGCTGAAGGTAAGGACATCGGCTTTGCTGAAGGCAAAGACGTAGGCCTTGTTGAAGGCGAAGCTATAGGCATTGCCAAAGGCGAAGCTATGGGCATTGCCAAAGGCGAAACCAATGCCAACATTGCTACTGCTAAACGTATGCTGGCTAAGGGCTGCTATTCTCTTGAGGATATTGCTGAGCTGACAAATTTAACTCTCGCTGATGTGGAGAAGCTAAATAAAGAAGCTTAACCACTCTAAAACTGATTTCACCAAGCAGATTGATGATGAAATCAGCTATTTGAAACTCGATACGAAAGTGAGGCGAGAATTTATGCTTATGGAAGCACGTTTATTAGATGAAAGACGTGAGGGCATTGCTGAAGGCAAGGAAATAGGCCTTGTTGAAGGCGAAGCTATAGGCATTACTAAAGGTGAAGCAAATGCCAACATTGCTACTGCTAAACGTCTGTTAAGCATGGGACTTACTGTGCATGATATCGCCAAGGCTACTTCTCTCCCTATTGAACAGGTTGAGGCGCTGAAGGCAGAGCAATCCTAATCCGAAAATAAAGAATTAAACCCAACTAAAAACCCATGTCCCGCCGAAATCGGCAAGACATGGGTTTTCTGCATTCTCAGTGCACGCTTTAAAAGTGCGCACTATTTTATTATATTATCTTCTGCAGTACGCCTGCATCCGCAAGCCTCCGCTTTACCCCTTCTGATACAAATCATAATAACGCCCCTTGAGCGCCAGCAGCTCTTCATGGCTACCGCACTCCGCAACAGCGCCCTCGTCAAGCACCACTATCTTGTCCGCATGACGGATGGTGGAAAGACGGTGCGCAATAATCAGCGTGGTGCGTCCTACCGCCAGCTCGTCGAGCTCCTTTTGTATCTGCTGCTCAGTAATATTATCGAGCGCGCTTGTAGCCTCATCCAGCACTACTACCGGAGGGTTTTTGAGGAAGACACGCGCAATCGCCAGACGCTGCTTCTGGCCGCCGCTCAGCTTCACGCCGCGCTCACCAACCTCAGTGTCATAGCCCGCAGGCAGCTTTTGAATAAACTCATCGGCCGCCGTTGCCTTCGCTGCCGCCTGCACCTCGTCCGCTGTAGCATCCGGTTTGGCGTAGGCTATGTTGTAGCGCACGCTATCGCCGAAGAGAAAGACATCCTGCTGTACCAGACCGATTTGCTTACGCAGTGATTCCTGCGTAAATTCACGGATATCGCAGCCGTCCAGCAGAATTCTGCCGCTCTGAGGCTCGTAAAAGCGCAGCAAAAGGCTGGCAATAGTTGTTTTGCCTGCTCCCGTAGCGCCCACAAAGGCCACAGTTTCACCTGCTGCCACGCTCAGGGAAAGGTTGCGGATAACAGGTCTGCCGTCCGCATAGGCAAAGCTGACGTTATCAAAGGTGATGTTCCCTTTACAGGGAGGACAGATTTTAGCATCCGGTGCATCGGTAATCTCGGGCTTTTCCTGCAGCAGCTCATAAAAACGCTTAAAGCCTGCCATACCGCGCTGATATACCTGAATGAAGCCAAGAAGCTGCATCAGCGGTTTCATAAACAGGCCTACGTAGAGGAAGAAGGCCACCAGCTCACCGAAGCTCATCAGTCCCTGATTTATCAGCAGACCGCCCACGACTAATATCGCCACATTGATAAAGTTGCTGAAGAAAATCATGCTGCCGACAAAATAAGATGTTATTTTGAAGGATTTTTTGCATACTTTCAGATAGGCATCTGCCTTCTCCATAAACTGCGCCATATCGCTGCGCTCGCCGGCAAAGGCTTTGATCAGACGCACGCCGCTGATGCTTTCCGTCGCCTTCGCCGTCACCTCACCCATCGCCACACGATTAGCGAAGAAGGCCTTTTTCATGCGCAGATTGACGAAAACGGTATGCACCGCCTTCACCAGAAGCAGGAAGGCAATAAGGCTGCCCAGCATAGGATTCATGTAAATCAGAATAACCATCGTGCCAAGCATCGTCAGCCCGCAGACGATAAGATCAATCGGCGCATTGCCTGCGAAGCCGTTAATTTCGCTCAAATCGCTGGTGAGGCGCGAAAGCAGCTGGCCGCTTTTGTTTTTATCGTAAAAGCCGAAGGACAGTTTTTGCAGATGGCGGAACAAATCGCGGCGCATGTCGCGTTCCATGGAATAGCTCATGGACTGCGCCCAGTAGATAATACTGAAATGCATGCCGAAGTTTACCAGATACATGGCAAGCAGTGCTGCCGACCATTCAAGCAGCAGCGGCAGATTCTTAAGCGGCAGCTGCTGTTCCAGCATCAGCTTTACTACATAGGGAAAGAACAGCTCGAGCAGTGCGCGCAGCAGCGAGCCTATCACGAGAAAGAGCAGGATGCCCTTATACGGTTTATAATAGCTGATAAATGTTTTGAACATAAAGCTTTCCTATCCTCTATTCATATATATTCTAAAGCGCGGGCAGCAGCTTTTGCCGATGTTACCGGCGTAAAACGCTGCCGAAGCATGATAATCTTTATTTTATAATGATACAGTCTACACTATATAGCAGGTATAAGGTCAATAGGATGTTTTCTTAAATAATATTACTAAGCGAGTTATTTGCCAACTGCTATAATGCAAGCGCTTCACTAAAAAACTGCCTTCCGAAAACTGAAAGGCAGTTTTTGTGTTGCTTAAGCCTTATTCGGCAAGCAGCTTGCCTGCTTCCGCCAGCTTGGCCATTGCTTCGTCGTCGGGAGCACCCAGCGCCAGTACGCCGTCAGCCACAAGTGTCGCACCCGCGTCCTTAACGCGTGCTTCCCAGTCCTGCATATAGGTTCCGCCCCAGCCATAGGAGCCGAACAGCGCTACCTTTTTGCCTGCCAGCTTGCCTTCAAGCTCGGTGAAGAAGGGCTCGAATTCGCATTCCTCCAGCACCTCTGCGCCCATTGCCGGGCAGCCCAGTGCCAGAGCATCATAGCCTACAGCCTCGTCAGCAGTGATTTCGCTGACATTTTTTACAACAGCCTCCGCACCGGCAGCGTTGATTGCTTCCGCAACAGCATCTGCCATCATTTGTGTATTGCCGGTACCGGTCCAAAAAATTACAGGAATTTGTTTCATGATAGTGTCCTCCTTTTGCCTTTTACTTTTGATAATAACCCTGGATTTGCTCCAGCAGGAAGTCTGCACCCTTTTCGCCCATAAACGGCAGGTGCGTTGCTACCACGCCGTTCATAAACGGCGCGCTGATGAGCACCTTCATGTTGCTTGCATCTGCCTGCGTAAGCGCCACATCGTCCGCAAAAAGCAGCGTGTCGTGCAGCTCACGGATTTCCTGCAGCCATTCGCCCTCCTCGGCGTAGGCTTCTACGTCTGCCGTCGGCTCGGTGATAGCCTTCAGGCTGTGCGCACACATTTTGTGCGTCACGCTGATGCCTGCCTGCTCCAGAAAAGCGCCCACACCCTGCACCAGGTCATAATCACCCTTAATTACGGCCTGTCTGAGCTTGCTGCCGCCCATCATAGCAAACATGCTGAGCATGGACATGCCCTTTTCCTTCATTTTGATGCGCATCAGCACCATAGGCTCAGGATCCTTGCCAACCGCTGCACCGACCTGCTCCAGAAAGCTTACGGTGCCGCTGTAGCCGTAGGGAACAGCGTAAACATACGGCGTGCCGAACTTTTCTTCAAGGTATTTGGCAGCGGCAAGGCCTTCGTTGCCCAGCACAATATTTACCTGTGCCTTGCCCATAGCCTGCAGCTCGTCTACGCTCGTGTCGCAGCAGAGGCAGGCATTGCAGCGCAGGCCCAGCGCTTCACCCAGCAGGTTTTTCACCTCCCAGATGTCGCTCGCCATGCGGTAACGCCACGCAGAGGCGCCGATGATATTGTATACGCCATCTTCCTGCGCCACGCCCTTCTGCGGCAGATTGCGTACCAGCAGCTTATAGGTTTCCGCCAAGCCGACACTGTAATCACCGCGGAAGCCTCCCTGCTCGAAGGCCACCAGCTTAGCCTTGACCTCATTTTGCATATAACGGCACACGCCCTTGATGTCGGTGCCAATGACGGCAGTTACGGAAGATGCTACGACAAAAATAACCTTCGGCGCATAGCTTTTATCCAGTTCGACAAGCGCATCCTCCAGACGTGTTACGTCACCCATAACAACATCATCCTCGCTCATATGCGTGGTGAAGAGGCGGTTTTGAAAGCGCAGCCCCAAGCCTCCGTATAAGCCCATGCTATAGTGTGTGGTTCCGGCGGGGCCGTATTCCAGCACGATAGCACCCTGTACGGCCAAAAGGCTCCAGATAATTCCCATTCTGTCCGACGGTGTCGGTAAAAATCTTACTAAGCTCACAGGCCGGCCTCCTCTCTGAATTTTTTTGCATCAGCGACTGCCTTTGCTACTGCCTGCAGCATGAAGGTGCTGCATTCAAAGCCCAGCATTTTGCCTGCCGGGTCGCTGTGCAGCAGAGCAATGCCCTTACGGCGCAGGCGCTCACCTAACTCATGGCCCATGTAGAACCACGGATGCAGTACGTCGTAAACGTATTGCAGCGGTGCGATATTCGCCGCCTTGCAGATGTACGGGTCGGTTTGCGCCAGAATGCTTTTGATATCCGCAAAATTAGCCTCGCTCAGCTTATTGCTCTGAATCAGCTGCGGCACCAGGCCCAGGCTGCACAGATAGCTGTTGAGCTCAAAGCAATCATACTGCGTGTTGCCGTAGATGTAGGGCACACCCTTTACGTCAGGCAGCACCTTCTGCTCCAGCGCCTTGCATTCCTCAAACTTAGCGCCAATCTCCGCAGGCAGCGGCAGCTCCAGATAATTAAACAGATGCTGATAGGTCTGCAGAATTTTTTCCGGTGCGGCGAAGCGGTTGAAGTAAACGTAAGGAATGCCGTACTGCTCCTGCATAGTCTGTGCCAACGGCAGTGCGATATCATGCACGACGATGTTCACCTTTGCTGCGGGAGCACGGCGGATTTCCTCGGCAGTGCAGCCGCTAGGCAGCTGTACGCCCAGCTTGACGCCTGCTACCTGCAAAAATGCGTGCAGCTCCGTGTCGGCAAAGTTGCCCATGCGCTGGCCCAGAACGTTGACGCTGCCGTCGCAGTCCTGCTTTTGCATCATTGCGGCGCAGGCAGTGATAGCGCGCTCCAGACCGGGGAAGTGGTCCTCGCACTTAAAGTGCTCGGTGTGCACCGCCATCACCGGAATGCTGTACTGCTTGGTCAGCTCTGCGGCAATGGCATCGTAATCGTCGCCGATTACCTCAATTACGCAGGTGGTAACGAGCATCACGCATTTAGGCTGATATTCCGCCACAATTTCTTTGAACGCCTTGTGCATGCTTTCGGTGCTGCCGAAGGTTACATCATGGCTGTCGAGTACAACGGAAACGCAGCGTCCCGCAATACCGCCGTAGCGCTCGTTGATGGTGAGGCTTTTGGTGTAATAGCTGCATTCGTCCGTGCCTACGATAACCAGCAGGCAATCATCGATACCGCCTGCCACCATCGCCGCGCCCATCAGCGGACAGTGGGTGCCGGGGAACAGCGCTGTTGTGAGCTGGGGCACATCCTTGATTGTCTGCACCTTGCTCAGGCGGTTCAGACGGCCTAAGATTTCGTTGCCGTCCATGCCTGCAGCCTGCGGCGGCATGCCCATTTTCTCGGCCATTTTGCGCATTTCGTCCTTCTTGTCACCCTTCATGGCCTGCAGCATGCTCATCATTTTTCCCATGTCTGGCATAGCGCTCTTGTCGCCGTTTTTCTGCTTTGCCTTAATGGCTTCGATGGCACTTTTGGGCATGCCCATTTTTTCGGCCATCTTCCACATTGCATCTTCCTTTAAGCCCATGTACTGCCTCCTATTCTTCTTCGTCCTCGCTCATAGCCAGCACTCGCTCGGCCAGCTCGTTATATACCTGTACCATCGGGGAGTCCTTGACAAATTCGCTGACGGTACCGCCCTGATTTTCGGCGATTTGGATGTCGCCGCTGCGCGGTACGTACTGCACAACCTCGGTGCCGATTTCTGCAGCAGCATTAGCTACCAGCTCCTGCTCATTCTCAATGTTTTTGGCGTTGAGGATGATGCCCTTTAAGCGTGCGTAGCCGCGACGGCCGAAGTTTTTGATGGCCTGGGCGATGTTGCTTGCCGCGTAGAGGGCCATCATTTCGCCGGAGGACACGATGAATACCTCGCGTGCGTAGCCTCCGCGAATGGGCATGGCGAAGCCGCCGCAGACTACGTCGCCTAAGACGTCGTAGATGACGATGTCAGGCTTGTAGGTTTCAAAGGCTTCCAGCTCGGCCAGCTTTTCGAAGGCGGAGATGATGCCGCGGCCTGCACAGCCGATGCCGGGGGTGGGGCCGCCGGCTTCTACGCACAGAACGCCGCCGAAGCCTTCAAAGACGATGTCTTCGAGTTTCAAGGCTTCGCCTTTTGCTTTCAGTTGTTCTAATACTGTGGGGATGCGTTTGCCTTCCATGAGGTTTTTGGTGCTGTCGCTTTTGGGGTCGCAGCCTACTTGCATTACTTTGTAGCCTTTTAATGCGAGGGCTGCGGAGAGGTTGGAGGTGGTGGTGGATTTGCCAATGCCGCCTTTACCGTAGATTGCTATTTTTCTCATGTTTTTCTCCTTATGGGTTATAGTTATTGAGGGTTATTATTAATGTTTAATGCGAAGTGCTGCGTGCTTCCTTACGCTTGCGTGCTATGATACTTTTTGCCCAGGGCGGCAAAAAGTATCCAAAAAACGCCCTTAACGGCTGCTTCGCTGGATTCCGGCGACTGGATTCGCAAAATTTTTCACGTCGCTGATTTTTGCATGGCGTTCATGCTACGATACTTTTTGCCCAGGGCGGCAAAAAGTATCCAAAAAACGCCCTTAACGGCTGCTCCGCTGGATTCCGGCGACTAGATTCGCTAAATTTTTCACGTCGCTGATTTTTGCATGGCGTGCGTCCGAAGAAAGCGTCAACGCTCCAGCGAAAAATTCCTGTGCCTGTCCGTTACAAGCGCTGTTCGCTTGACATCGTGGTTCTTGCGGCCCCGTCGTCCGTTCCAGTCTGCGCAGCGCCTACGTTTGCGTTCTATAACATTATGCCTAGTTTTCGCGTGCAAGCCTTTTATTTATATTCAATTACAAACGGGAAGCCTTGTACGAAGTAGCAGCGTACTTTTTGGCCGGCGTCGTTTTTGGCGGGGCTGAAGCGCCATTTATAGAAGGCGCTGAGGGCGTTGTTATCCAGAGTGCTGTTGCCGCTGGAGCGCACTACTTCGGCGCTTTCTACGCGCCCATCAATGCCTACAACGCCACGCACGACAACGCGCCCACCGATTCCCGCATCACGCAGCGCCTGCGGATAAGCAGGAGCCGCAGTTGAGGCTACGCGCGGAGGCACCTTGGGATTGCGGGCAATGCCGGGGCCTGCTCCGTCGCCTACGCCGGTGCCATGGCCTGCGCCGTGACCGCCACCGCTGCCACTGCCGCTGCCGGGACCAACGCCGCTGCCGCTGCCTGTGCCATGGCCGGTTCCGTGACCGCCGCCGCTGCCCTTCTTGCCGCCTGCAGGCACATGCTTCACTACATGCTTCACAACCTGCTTATGCTCTATCTTGCCGTCAGGCAGAGTAATCGTTTCTTCTTCCACGACTTCCTCTACCTGCTCCTCGCCATCTTCGGCAGCATCGGCAACAACTTCGTCGCCACCGCCGCCTCCGCCGGCATCAAAGAACACCACGGTGTCAGCATCCGCAGCAGGCGGCTGCATAGCAAAAACGCCTGAAAACGCCAGCGCGACGAACAATATAAAATGTATTATCAGCGAACCGCAAAAGCCAAAGCGCTGACGTGCCTTAGCCTGCAGCTTTTCTATCTGCTTCATCGTTACTTACCGCCATCCGTCGCCAGGCCGAAGCGCGATACGCCCGCACCTTTCAGCTTATCTACCAGCTTAATCACTTCGCCGTACTCCAGCGCCTTTTCCGCACGGATAACCACGGCGAAGTTTTTGTTCTTCTTCTGCTCCAACCCTGCCTGCAGCGCCAAGGCCTCCGCATCCGTCTTGGCATCGCCCAGATACAGGCTGCCGTCGGCCTTCATGGTCACGGCGAAGGTTGTCGTAGTATCCGTCGCCGCATTTTTGGCCTGCGGCAGCTTCACCGGAATCGTTTTCAGGTCAATCATATACATCGTGCTCAGCATAAAAAAGACCAACAGGAAGAACATAATATCAATCATCGGGATAATCATCAGCGGCGGCGTTTTCCTGTTACGCACATCTCGCAGCTTCATGATCTTGCTCTCCTTGTTTCAGCCTCCAGCAGCGCGCTGAAGCACTGCTCCATATCCGTAATCATGTTGTCCATGCGGTGGGCGAAGTAGGAATGCGCGCACAGCGAAAGAATGGCCACGCATAAGCCTGTCGCCGTCGCAATCAACGCTTCACCGATACCGCCGGTAATCGCCATCGGCGCACCCGCTTCTACGTTGAAAATGCTGAAGGCACCGATCATGCCCACGATAGTGCCCAGCAGTCCCAAAAGCGGGGACATCGTTACAATAATGCCCAGGTAATCCAGCTTATCGCGCAATGTCGCCATAAAAATACCGGCACGGCTTTCGAGGAAGGCGCTCTTTTCTGCCTTACCGCCGGCAACAGCCGCCACATCGGCAAGCATCTGCGCACACTGACCGCTGCCCTTGCGCGCCAGCTCCGTCGCTACAGCAAAATCACCGCTGCGCACAGCGGCGCAATAGCGGGAGGCAAAGACAGCGCCGCTGTCCACGCTCTTATAATATATAAACCGCTCAATGGCGATTGCTATCACAGTTATAGAACAGGCGAACAACGGCCACATGACCAGTCCGCCCTTTTGAAAGTACATTATCAAATCTGTTATTGCCTGCATATTTTCCTCACAAATCTACAAATGCTGTCGTACTTTTACAGGAGGTGCATACTGCTCCCCAAAGTACAGAAAGGAGCAGTATGCTGTATATTATGGAATCAAAACTCTAATTAAAAGGTCATCTCTGCGCCGACACGCCAGGTGCGGCCGTCGATGCTGTAGGTATGATAGGTATCATACGGGAAGGATTTATTGAAGATATTATCTACACCGGCATAAACGCGGTAATTTTTATTGAACTGCTTGCTGACAGTCAGACCGGTGGTGCTGTAGGAATAATCCTGCTGATAGCCGTCGGTGTTGCTCTGATGATAGTTGAAGTAATATCTGTTATACAGATTTACGGTCAGCGGATTTTCCTTGGCATCGGTGTAGGTCAGCTGAATCAGGCCGTTGTGACGTGCTCTGTAGGCCAGGCGGTCACCGGTTTCCAGATCCTTGGCATCCAGATAGTTGTAAACGCCTCTTACGCTCCAGTGCTCATCGAAGTTATAGCCGATTTCACTTTCCAAGCCTTTGATTTCTACCTGACCGCGGTTGATATACTGGCTCCAGATGATATTCTGCGCCAGCTTATCGGGATCATAGTCACCGCCGTCAATCATATTTTTTATTTTGTTATGGTAATAGGTTACCTTGCCGTTAACCTTACCCTTTTCGGCCTCCAAGCCAAAATCAAAGTTGGTGCTTTCCTCAGGCTGCAGGTCGGGATTACCGATAACGTTTACCGGCATCGGCGCCATGCCAACCTTCTCCATCTGAGAATACAGTTCGTATAAGGTCGGTGCGCGGTAGCCCTTGCCCCAGTTTGCTTTCACGCGGGCATTTTCGCTTAATTTATAGGTTGCGCCCAGCTTCGGAGAAGTGTGAGTGCCGAAGGAATCATGGTGGTCAATGCGTACTGCGGGAATCAGCAGCAGCTTGTCGCCGAGCTTCCATTCATCCTGCAGATATACGGCAGCTGTTTCCGAGGATACCTCAGATGAGGATTTGCTCTTGCCGTTAACGGTTACGTCATGCAAATCACTGCCGCGGCCCTTCAGATGCGTGCCGTTCATAATATCCTTTTTGTATTCGGCGCCGAAGGTCAGGGTGTTGTTGTCATCCATTTTGTAGGAATCCTTGCCTTCGACAACGAGCTGCTTGTAATTGTTCTGGTCGAAGTCAACAAACTTGTCAGCATTGGTATTCAGATTTTTATACCAGGAGGTGTTGTCCTTGCGGAGCTCACTGAAATAGGTGCGGAAATTATAATCATGCTTACCGTCCTTGCCGTTATAGCCTAAGCTGTAATCGGAACGGGTGTTGTTATAGAAGTGAGAGGAAAGCATGGGATATTTTTCCGGCATAGCCATATCGCCGTATTTTTGCTGCATCTGCGCCAGCATTGCAGGATACATTTTGTTATACATAGCGTTGTAGGCTGCTTCATAAGCGGGCATATCGCTTGTGAGTCCCTGTTTGGCAAGGGCGGATTTAACAGCGCCTGCCGCAGCCTGCTTTGCTACGAAGGTAGCCATGCTGCCTTTGTTGGTGTAATCGGAGCCCATGCTGTTCCAGGAGAAGCTTTTAAGCTGCTCGCGCATGAAGTTCATATCAAAATCAAGGCTATGGTTATCATCAAAGGCATAGCTCAGGCCGGTGTTCAAAAAGCGACGTGTGCCATACATGTTGGTGCTGCTGGCATCGGTTGAAGTAACTGCACCGGTCGTAGAATTTTTAGAATAGGTCTTGTAAACACCGCTGTCGAGCTTGCGTACCTTTTCGATACCGCCACCGATTTTCAGGCTCAGCTTGCCCTGCTTGCCGGAGGAATACATAAAGCTGGTTGCTTCATCCTTGGTGCCGGTGTGCATGTTGACGCTGATGCTGGGGGTGGTAGATTTTTTAGTGATGATGTTGATTACGCCACCGATAGCGTCGGAGCCGTAGAGGGCGGAGCCGTTGCTGCGGATGATTTCGATACGCTCAACATCGGAAATGTTGATGCGCTTCAGCTCATAAGCATTTTTGGAGCTTTGCGTATTTTCTGCTGCCATGCGCTTGCCGTCGACAAGAATCAGGGTGTGCATGGTGCTGTTGCCGCGCATCTGTACCTGATTGCCGGTCATACCGTTATCCTGCACGTCAATGTTATTTGCCAGGCGCAAGGCATCCTGTACGCTGTAGGCACCGAGGTCTTTAATCTTCTGCTCGGTAATTACCTCAACGCTTTGCGGAACCTCTTTTTTCTCCAGCTGCGTTTTCGTCGCGGTCACAACGTAATCCGCACCGCTGTATTCATCGTAATTATCTGCTTCCGCAGCAAAGGCCATATGGCCGACTGCGCTGACAACGCAGGCAGTGAGCAAGGCTATCTTCTTTTTGTTTAAATTTCTCATAATGCACCTCTTTTTTCTATTCATTTTATGGTATATTTCACACCCGCAAAGTCAGCAACCGCTAACCCACGGGTAAAAAAATATTGGAAGAAATTATTTTCTGTCGAACCATACGACAAAATCACCAGCAGGCTTTTCGCCCTTTTGTTTGCGCTCCAGCGGTGTGATAACAGCCACCTTTAATTTCGGACGCAAGGCTTCCATCTTCTGTGTTGTACCCAGATGCGCGTCGGAATGGAAGCAGCCGTTGATATGCAAAATCTGCATATCCGGATGTGCGTCGGCAAACGCTGCAATGCTCTCGGCCATCTTGTCATCCTTCAGGCATTGCGCCGCATAAACTGCTGCTAAACGCGCTGGTGGCATCTTCATCGGAGCTGCCGGGGAACTCATCTGCGCATAAAATTTATCCTTATACGCGCCATCGGGAGCATAGGTATACTTGGGCAGCCATTGCTGATACTGCGCCTCCACGCCCTCCGTCGAAGCGTTGTTTTTCGCTACGTGTGCCGCCAAAAAGCGCGGTACGTTAGCGGCAATAACGGGCATTTTCTTTTCTTTGGCAAAATTTACCAGCGGAGCATAATCCGTGCGGTAGTTAGGCCAGGGGCGGGCGGTAGCCAGGAAATCTTCCTCGCTCAAAGTACCTGCCAGAAATTTATCCAGCTTATCCTGATTATCTGCCTCAAACATTTCCATAGACAGCGCCAGCTTGGCACCCTTTAATTTATGCATAGCCTGCAGCAGGTCTATTTCAGATTGGTGGATTTCTCCCTGATCGTGAAATTCACCAAAGAAAATAACATCATATTTTTGCAGCCTTTGCGCCAGCTGCGCAGCGTTCAAATCCTTGCCGCTGCCTGCATCGCCGAACTGCGCCGCATTTGCGGCACCTGCGCCCAGGCACAGCATCGCTGCGCCAAGAGCGATTGTTTTTATGAATTTGTTCATCTTAATCATGCTCCTCTACACTATACGGAAAGCACACAGGGTACTGCGTCCCGTTGGCCTCGACACGCATTATCACAGCCTTCACATCGTAAAGCTCTTCAATCACGGACTGCGTGAACACCTCGTCCGTAGGCCCGTCTGCCATGATCGTGCCCTTTTTCAGCGCAATCAGGCGCTCACTGTAGCGCGCCGCATGGTTCAGATCATGCAGCACCATGATAACCGTCAGGCCCATTTCGTTGTGCAGGCGCACAACAAGCTCCATCAGCTCCAGCTGATGATGCACATCAAGATAGGTTGTAGGCTCATCGAGCAGCAGAATCTTCGGCTTCTGCGCCAGCGCCATCGCTAACCACGCGCGTTGACGTTCGCCACCGCTCAGTGTGTGCACAAGGCGGGTACGCAGCGGTCCCAGCTCAGTAAACTCCAGCGCTTCTTCAATCGCCAGGCGGTCCTCCTGATTGAGGCCGTCGAAAAACTTGCGGTAGGGCAAACGTCCGTAGCACACCAGCTCCTCCACCGTCGTGCCGCCGGGAGCGTTCGCACTCTGCGCCATCACCGCCAGCGTGCGCGCCACTTCCTCGGTCGACATTTTGTTGATGTCCTTGCTGTCGAGATAAACCGCACCGCTCGCAGGCTCCAGCAGGCGGCAGAGCGCCTTCAGCAGCGTCGATTTACCGCTGCCATTCGGCCCGATAATCGTCACAATCTCCGGCCGGGAAATATCCAGCGTCAGGTCCCTGATTATCGTGTGCTCGCCGTAGCGCAGAGTAATTTTTTGTGTATGTAATGTCGGGATATTCATAGCTTAACGCATCCTCCGTTTCAGCAGATACAAGAAGAACGGACCGCCGATGAAGGACATGAAAATGCCCACGGGGATTTCCAGCGGACTGAAAAGCGTTCTTGCCGCCGTATCAGCCAGAGTTACCACCGCACCGCCGGCAATCGCCGCACAGGGCAGCAGGTATTCGTGGTCGCTGCCGATTAACAGGCGCATGATGTGCGGCACGATGAGGCCCACAAAGCCCAGCATGCCTGCCACGCTTACGGAAACCGCCGCCAGCAGCGCGGAAAGAAAGATTAAAATTGTGCGCATACGCATGACGCGCACACCCAAGCTTTTGGCCAGCTCATCACCCAACTGCAACGCATTTAGGGAACGCGCACACAAAATCGTGCCGATAATGCCTATCGCGCTATAAGGCAAAAGCATCTCCACATGCCCCCAGCTGCGTCCCTGAAAGCCGCCGGCCATCCACATCACAGTTCCCTGTATTCTGTCGCTGTAAAACACGTTCAGCGCCGCCATTCCGCCGCCGAAGAAGGTGGCAACCGCCACGCCCGCCAGAATCATGCGCAGCGGGTTGATGCCCTTTTCCCACGCCAGGAAAAAGACGATGCCTGTGGAAAGCACGGCGCCGACGAAGGCTGCCAGCGGCACCATAGCAGATTGTTCCGGAAAAAGCAGCATTATCACCATCGCAAAAAGTCCCGCACCGGCACTCACGCCGATGATACCGGGGTCTGCCAGCGGGTTGTGCAGCACGCCCTGCAGGTTGCAGCCTGCCAAAGCGAGGTTGGCACCCACCAGCACGGTCACAATCGTGCGGGGCAGGCGGATGAGGTTCACAATGCGGTCGGTGTCCGCATCTGCCTCGCCCAGCAGTGCCGCCCATGTTTCGCTCACGGAAAGGCTCACTGTACCGCTGCCGATGCTCACGAAGATGCCTGCGACGAGCAGGATGCACAGGCCGCAAAAGACCGCTATACGCATTTTTTCTTTTGTTTTGGCATCATTACTCATTACTTGGCCTCTCCATAGATATATTCTTTCATAATCTTCATTGCGTCGATGGTGTGCGTGCCGGGGTTAACGGTAAACAGGCTCGGCGGCAGCTGGTACACACGGTTATTCTTCACGGCGTTTACGTCATGCCAGATGGCGTTGTCACGCATATTGGCGCGCAGCTTTTCCAGAATTTCCTTGCTGCCGCCCATGGTAATCAGCATCACGATATCGGGGTTTTCCTTGGCTACAAATTCCATGCTCAGCGGGATGTAGCTGCTGTCCTTCACGTTTTCGGCCTTGTCCGCAATGTTTACGGCACCAAGGCGCTCTGCCAGATCACCGCCGAAGCTCTTTTTGGTGGACATGTTGAAGCTGTCCGGCGATCCGAAGATGATCAGCACCTTCTGTCCCTTGCCCTTCGGCACGTCCTGCGTCAGCGCGGCATATTCCTTTTCTATCTGCGCACGCTTGGCGGCAGCTTCCTTTTCTCTGCCGGCAAAGCGGCCGAAGTCGTCTATGCTTTTCAGCACGTCCTCATAGGAGTTTATCATGTTCAGGTAAAGCGGCACGCCGGCCATTTCCAATGGCTTGCGCAGCATTACGTGGAAGGGTACGTTGGTGCCTACAACCAGGTCAGGCTTCAGGCTCATGATTTTTTCCAGATTGGGCGCGTGGATCATGCCTACCTCGGGGATGTCCTTAATGCTTTCCTTGATGTCGTCGGGATATGAGGTGCTGGTAGGTCTGCCGACGGCTTTGCCACCGATGGAGGTGAAGATTTCCAGGTTGGAGGCGTTGAGAAAGACGATTCTTTTGGGCTCCGCTGGGATGTGTACCTTGGCGCCGGTGCTGTCGGTTACAGTTACGGCGGCGTTGCTTGCGAGCTTGTGCTGGCCTTTTGCCAGCAGGAAGTAGCCTGCCAGGGCTATGATTACGACAAATACGAGTAAGATATATTTTTTCATACGCAACTCCCTTTACGATATTAGCTAGTGCTATCTTTAAAAATTAATTAGCCTAGTCTAACTTTACTATGACATTATCTTATAAGATGGGGGTTTTGTCAAGTTAAAATTAGCGTAGGCTAATTGGTTGAATTAGTTTCCGGTATGAAATTCCAGTGAGATATCCATCTTCAGCATTTCTTTTGCCTGCATGTCGCTTTGTAAGCGCAGCTCTTTAACCTTGCAACCGTCGCGTTCTGCCTGCCGCAGCCAACGCAGCAGGGAATAAAAATTGCCAACAGCACTTATTTTCACTGTCTGCAGCTGCAAGCCCTGCTGCAAAGGCATAGGCTTGCCCTCCAGCTGCATGCTACTTAGCAAAATACTTTGCGTCTGTGCTTGCTTTTGCAAACGCTGCAGCCTATGATTCAAGCTCAGATTCTGCTCTGCCTGCTCCTCCAATTTCTTTTGCTTATCCAACAGCTTGACTTTATATGTCTTATAATCATTATGTTCATTGGCAAAGTGAAGCTGCTGTGTCAGTTGCCCCTGCAGCTTCTGTGTCTGTTCTACCGCCAGTTGCCGTTCTTTCGAAAGCTCCCAGGCCTGCATTCCTAAGCTTGCAGCCAATACAAAAGCTATGCAGGCAAGCAGATTAATTGTTTTTTCTCCTGCTTTCATTGCTTGCCCTCCTTAATCTGCAGCTGCAGCTTATATGTAAGAACGTTATCCTGCTGCTGTGATTGCAGTAACTCTACTCTGCTGTAATTTCCGCATTTTTGCAGCTGCTCCACAAAGCTTTCTAAAGCCAAATTATCAACAGCCTGACCCTGCAGCACTAAAGGCTTTTGGTTGCCGTTATATTCCAATAGTGTCAGCCAACAGCCTGGTAACATTTGGCGGCAAATACGTTCCAGCTCACCACCGGCCTCTTTCGATGGTTTAGACGCTGCAGCCAACAGTTTTTCCAAACGCTGACAGTTGCGCTCAACAGCCTTGCTTTCCTGCATACGCTGCTCCCACTCCGCATACTGCGCTAATCGCTGCTCCACCTTCTGCAAATCGCGTTGCGCCAGATAACAACCTCCCCAGGCCCCGCCATAAGCTAACAGTGCCAAAGCCAAGGCAGCGCCACTGACCTTAGGCAGCCAGCGTCCAAAAGCGGCCGCTGCACCATGCAAATACTTTTGCTTCTGTCTATATACAGTCGGCAGCGGCTTACCGGTAGACCACTTCTCTGCAGCTTCATCAAGCGTCATATCTGCCAATAAAATACCCTGCAGCTTTAAAAGCAGGCTGCTGCACAGCTGCTCCAGCTCAGCACGTGATGTATCCTGTAAAGCCGTAAAAGTTACCCGACATTGTTGTTCTCCAGCTTCACTAAATTCTGTTGCCTCAAAGCTATAAGTATAGCCCTCTTCAGGCCAAGGAACACTCTGCTGTACTTCCCATTTTAAGGCAGCCTGCAGTTCACGCCGCCGCATTGAAGGCAACACCATCTGTTCAGAATACATCATTGCAGCTGCAGGCAGCAGTAAAACCAACGCACCTTCTTCCACCTCACGCTTCAAAAGCATTTCACGTAAAGTATCGGCAAGTCTTTGCTTATTTGTCAGGCACTCTTCATCCAACTGCTCCTGCCAGCTATGCTCACCATTCTTCCAATATGCCACCTGCCCCGTTTGCAGCGAGAGCAGCAAAAGCGCCTGCTTACGGTGCCAACGGCAACGCAAAGCGCACAATACAGGCTCAAACAGCTCCTCAACGCTAATACTTTTATCATGCTTTATCATAAGAACATCCTCCAATACCATGTAATAATTTCTCTACCCCAAAAATATGCAGTGACTGCCGCCGCGCACAAAAACGGTCCGAAGGGAATCGCCTGTTTCAGCTTCCCACGCCTGCACAGCAACAGTAATGCTCCCACAACGCCACCGCTTACAAAGGCCAACAGCAAACATAACAGTCCCTGCTCTAAGCCAAGCCAGATACCCAACGCCGGCGCTAACTTGACATCACCCTCGCCCATACCTCCGCGGCTGGCAAAATACAGCACCAACATTATTGCCAACATAATTCCAGCGCCGTAAGCAGCATCAAAAAGCTGCCTCTCATACCACGCGCGTACTAAGCCAACTGCCGCTAAAATTAACGTTACCTTGTCATACAGTAACATAGATTTTAAATCGGTATAGGTGTGATAAAGCAATCCAAGAACAAAAATAACCGAAAACATGATTACCTCCTTAAATTTTTCCAGAAAAAAGCAAATAGGACCCCTGCATTGCATTACTACAACACAGGAGTCCTAAAACTCTTTACTGCATATTTACTTTTTCTGCTTCCAGATAAAGCCAATGCGCTTAGCCAAAGAGCTGAAAGTCTTTAATTGCCTCTTACCAGTTCAGGTCCTCAACCTCTTGACGGCCTTTGCCGGTCAGAGCATCCATCATGATGCGTTGCTCGATTTGAGCAGCCAGCTTCTTGGTGAACTTAACAGTATCCGGGTTAACGGACATGCTGTCGATACCGCTCTTAATGAGGAACTCGCAGAACTCAGGATATACGCTCGGAGCCTGACCGCAGATAGAAACGGTCTTGCCATCCTTATGAGCAACCTCGATTAGGTGACGGATTGCACGGCGTACAGCCAGGTTACGTTCGTCATAGATATGGGAAACAGTATCGTTATCACGGTCGCAGCCCAGAACCAGCATGGTCAGGTCGTTGGAACCGATGGAATAGCCGTCAACAAACTTGTTGAACTGGTCAGCCAGGATGATGTTGGACGGAATCTCAGCCATCAGCCAAACCTTGAAGTCCTTACCACGGGACAGACCGCAGTCAGCCATGATCTTGGTAACCTTTTCGCATTCCTCTACGTTACGGCAGAACGGAATCATAACGTTCAGGTTCTTCAGGCCGAACTCTTCGCGAACTTTGCGAACAGCCATGCATTCGAGCTTGAATGCTTCGATATATTTAGGATCATAGTAACGGGAAGCACCGCGCCAGCCCAGCAGAGCGGAAGGCTCGTTCGGCTCGAATTCGTCGCCGCCCTTCAGGTCGCGGTATTCGCTGGACTTGAAGTCGGAGAAGCGCATGGTTACCGGTCTCGGAGCCATAGCCTGGCAAACTTGGCGGATGCCTTCAGCCAGTTGGTCTACAACCTTTTCCGGTTGACCGATTTTGATCAGATACAGCGGATGTTCATGGATATAGGTGGTCCAGATGAACTCTTCGCGCATCAAGCCGATACCGTCGCAAGGCAGAGTAGCATATTTTTCAGCCAGCTCAGGATCGCCCAGGTTCATATAAATCTTAGTGCCGGTCGGCGGGAAGTATTCAGCAGCAGCAACTACTTGTTGTGCCGGCTGTTCAGCCTTCGGCTCTTCGATGATGCCTTCGTATACAACACCATGAGTAGCATCAATGGTTACGTCAATGCCATCAGGAATGGTGGTGGTAGCAGCTTCGCCACGGCTCTTGGTACCTACGATACAGGGAATGCCCAGCTCGCGGGATACGATAGAAGCATGGCAGGTCATTCCGCCGCTATCGGTTACGATTGCTTTCGCTTTCTTCATAGCCGGTACCCAGTCAGGAGCGGTCATTTCGGTTACGAGAATTTCGCCTTCCTTGAACTCGTCGATATGGGACGGATCCAAAATTACATGTACGCGGCCTGCTACATTACCAGGGCTGGCAGGCAAGCCTTTAACGATAACTTTGCGATCAGTAGTCACTTTCTTCTCCTCTTTCGGTGCACCATTTTCTTTGTTACGACGGCTCCATACGGTTTCAGGACGGGCTTGCAGGATGTAAACCTTGTTATCGCGCTCGTCAACGCCCCATTCCATGTCCATGTAGCAGCCATAGTGTGCTTCAATTTTCTTAGCGCATTCAGCCAATTGTTTGATTTGCTCATCAGTCAGCTTCTGCTCGTTTTGCTCATCCAGCGGCACAACAACCTCTTCGCAGTCGCCGTCAGCCTTGCGAATCAGCTTAATGTCCTGCGCGTTAACGTTCTTTTCAACAATCTCGCAGGTAGATTTATTTACAGTATAGTTATCCGGAGTTACGGTGCCTTGAACAACATATTCGCCCAAGCCCCATGCGCCTTCGATGAGGATGTTCTTGTCGTCGCCGGTAGCAACGTTTACAGTGAACATAACGCCTGCAGCCTTGGAGAATACCATCATCTGTACTGCAGCGCTCAGTGCTACATCCAGATGATCAAAGCCTTGTTTTTCGCGGTAGTAAACCGCACGGTCGGTAAAGCAGGAAGCATAGCATTCCTTAACCTTAGCAACGATGGTTTCTGCACCCTTTACGTTCAAATAGGTGTCCTGCTGGCCTGCAAAGCTTGCATCCGGCAAATCCTCTGCGGTAGCGCTGCTGCGAACAGCAACGAACGGATCAGCCTGGCCAACCTTTTCACCCAGCTCTTTGTAAGCTTGGGCAATCAGATCCTGCAGATCCTGCGGCATTTCTTCGTCCATAATTGCCTGGCGGACCTTAGCGCAAACCTCGCGCAGCTGAGCGCTGTTGTCTACGTCCAGACCGGCAATTAAAGCTTTGATCTTTTCGTACAGACCGGTCTTTTCAAAGAAGTATCTGTAAGCGCAGGCAGTAGTTGCGAAGCCATACGGTACAGGTACGTCAACATGAGAAGTAAGCTCGCCTAAGGAAGAAGACTTACCACCGGCGATTGCTACGTCTTTTCTCTCCAGCTGGTCAAACCACAGCAGGAATGCTTTTTCTTTCTCCATAATAATTTGCTCCTTTTAAAATACTATACTTTTTTCTGGGGAAATCCTTAATATAGTGTATACTATATCACATTTAAAGAGCATATTCAAGCGATTTCTGCAGTTTTTTTTAGATTTTTTGTAGAAAATTCACCGGCATGCTATAATACAGATAAAAGTGAGGTGCGTGCCATGAATTTTATCGACAGCTTTTGCAGTAACATAAAAAAGGTAATTGCCCTTATAGCTTTAATGCTCCTTTTAACGCTCGTTATTTTAATTTTTACGCATACATCATTAGGCTATTTCCTTGTGCTACTGCCCATAACACTGCTGATTATTTATCTTTTACATAAAATGAAAGAGCTGGATGAACAAGCCTGCTTCTCTTTCAGCGTATTTTTAGCCGTTTTTGCTTTCATTTTAATCCTCTGCGGTCTGCCGAAGTTTGGAGTAATGCTTACCGCCATTGTTTATGCCGTCATACTTTTGTACGCATACAAGCTTATGCTGCATCCGCAGGAGAAAGAACAGCAATACAATAAAACGAATAATATAGAAGCAGACAGTGCCGATGATTACGTCCCCCTGATCACCTACGATGACACCTGCCCCGATGATGGCGAGGACTACGGCCCCGAAGGCAGCGTTATCTGGGGTCCGCGTACTATCGAAGAAAATATCTGCATCAACGGCAAATGGTATATCAACGAAAACAGCGAGGAATGGGAAGAAAACGAAGGCTGCTGAGCCATGAAACAATCTACGCAGACGCTCATTGGATGGGCGTCTTTTTTATTGTGTGGGAGGAAAATAACGGCATAATACTTCTTTCACTAAGTATAACATCACTTCCATCAATCGGCCTAAAGCATCACTAAATCATCCTTCAGCATCTGCGCATTCTTTTGCTGTACAGCCTTGCAGCTAAAGGAAAGCACACCAGGCCGACGGCAAAAAGCAATGCTGCGTTAGTATTCAGGCGATAATAATAGCCATAAATATATAAGCTGCGGGAAGCCTCCGAAACATAGGTATAAGGCGAAAAATACGCCAAAAATCTTACCCACGACGGCATAGGCTCCAAAGGCCAGGTAAAGCCGGATAAAATAAAGGCAGGCACAGTGTAGCTTACCGAGATACGGGTAAACAGCAATTCATCCTTGCAAACTCCGGCCAAAACACCGGCCAGCTGTATTAAGCAGAAGATAAAGCTGCCGCCGATAAGCAAATGCTGCTTCAGGCCGGCGGCCACCGGCAAAACAAAGAACGTACTGCCGATATTTAAAAACAGCGCATAGGATGCCATACCCAAAACCCAGTAGATGCAGCTTTTCAGCAGCCAGCGCTGCCACGGCTTCAGCTCCCATTCTGCCTGCAAGGGCTTGTTGCCCTGCCACAAAACAGCTGCTGCCACCGCCAAAAGTATACCCTGCTGCATAGCTATCAGAGCCAGTCCGAAAACGAAAAAGCGCAGATAATCCAGCTGCGGATTACCTAAAATACGATAATTGAACTTAACAGGCTCCAATCTTAACTCCGCCAGATACGGCACCTGACTTACATCGCGGGCAATCAGCTTACGCCCCATCTCCTGATTAAAGGACTGGACGATATCAAAGGCCGCAATATTACTGTTGCTGCTGACAATGATATTTGTAGCATCCACTACCAGCATAACGTTGCTTTGGGTTTCGGTTTGAATCTTTTTGCCAAAATCCTTGGGAATAACCAAAGCTGCACTATGGCGTCCCTGCGTGTGGAACCAGCTTTCTACATCCTCCAGCTTGTCGCCCCAGGCCACAGCCTCAAAGGCATCACTGTCCGCAAACTTCTGCGTCAAATTTCTGCTGATAGCAGTGTTATCCTGATCGACAATCAGCATAGGAATATGATTGACGATGCCGAAAAGATACAGCCAGGAAAACAGCAGCAGATATGCCGAAGCCGCAAAAATAAGCAAAATACCGCGCCTGATATCATGAAGAAAAATATTGGCTATTTCATATTTAACAATCGCAAAGATTTTTTTCATACCTCAACCTCCTGCCATGCACGATGGCGCAAAAGCAGATAAGCAGCGCTAAAGCAGACCAGGCCTGCTCCCGCCAGTATGCCAATATTTTTTACAAGCAAATCCGACCAGCCAAGCAAGGATAAATCTCTCATCGGCATTGCCAGATAGGTTATAGGAAAGATGACACGGATATAAGCCGGCAAAGTGCTTAACCATTCATTAGGCCAGCTTAAACCGCTGTACAGCATGCCCGGCATAATAAACAGCAAGGATTCCTGAATCATCAGGATAGGATTAGGAAAGGCTAAGGAAAGCATCATGCCCAAACCGGCAAAGAAGAAGATAAAGGCTGCCTCCAGCGCCAAAAACTCATACCATGCGCCGCGCAGCGGAACTGCAAAAAGCTCCTGTGCCAGCAAAATACTCAGGCTGAAAGCCAAGCCGGATATCAATTCAATCGCCAGCAGCTTGCCTAAAAGCAAGGCGCTTTTAAACTGCCAGTCCTTGCGCCTGTTTTTAAAGAAAATATCAGCAGCGTACAGGAACAGCGAAATCTGTACACCGTTACAAATCAACCCCAACAGCATAAAATTACAATAGCCATGAGTAGGGTTATTTAAAATACGCACACCATACGTAGCAGGATAAGCAGTTCGCAAAGCCCTGTCCGGGTAATAGGTCATGCGCTCCAAAATTCTCTGACTGCCTGATACCAAAAGATTCAAATTGATTTCTTCCGAAGCAACAAGCGACGCACTGCCGTAAACCATATTCGAGGCCTCAATATAAATACCGATTTCGGCAGGCTTTGCTGTTTTGATATTCTTATCCAGAGCAGGCTCTATATACAGTCCCACCTTAGCTTCGCCGTTTTCTATCGCCTTGAGCAGCTCCTCCTGTGTGCCTACGTGCTTTACCACAGTAAAACGGTCGGATGTATCATAATTGGACACAACCTGTCGTGATATTTTGCTTTGCTGCAAATCGCAAACCACCACAGGGATATTGTTCAGGACGTTCGCGCTATAGGCAGCGCCCAAAAGAATTGTATATATAAGAGGAAGACACACAAGGAGAAGCAACGCTGTTTTATTAAGGCATCCGTCAGCCTTAAATTCAGCAACAAAAGCTGCCCTCAGCTCCCTACACCATTCTCTCAGCATTCTTCTCACCCCTGCAAAAGCTTAAAGCGCATACCGGGACGCACACGCGCATCATTAGTCTGAACCTTGATATTAAAGGTTATAATATCATCATCGTTGCCTCTTTCACTGGTAGCGCGATATGTTGCAAAATTAGGCTTTTTAGAGATATCAACAATTTTTCCCTGCAGCTTCAGCTCGGGATTGCGCCCCTGCAGCATAACGCTGCTGTTAAGAGTATATTTTGCCAAATCAGTTTCCTTGACTTTAAAATTCACCCAATTATCGCTCGGACTTTGGATGGCAACAATCGGCATACCGCTGGAAATCATCGTGCCGACATCCGAATACTTTGTTGTAACAACACCGTCAAAGGGAGCCACCAGAATAGTTTCACCCAAATTGATTCTTGATTGCTTCAAGGCCTTCTCGCTGGCCTCTACGCTGGCATTCGCCTGCTCGTAAACAGCAGCCAGAACCTCCTGCTTGCTGCTGTAGGCTTCATAAACAGACTTGGAAACAGCACCGCTTTGATAAAGCTGCGCATAACGGGCAAAATCACGCTGCGCCTGCTCATAATTAGCCAGCGCCTGCAGCCTGCTTGCTTTGGCAGCCTCCACCTTCGCCTTGGCTGCATCAGTAAGAGCGTCCTGCTCTCTGGCATCAATCTGCGCAATTTTATCGCCCTTTTTAACCTGGCTGCCTTCATGTACATACAGCTCAACCAAACGGCCGGGAACCTTCGTATTCACATCCACCTCGGTTGCATCTGCCTGTCCCCAGACAGCATTGGGATCACGTAAATCATTGTTGCCACAGCCTGCATTAAGCAGCAGCGCTGCCAGTGCAAGGCATATAATAAGTAAAATTTGCCATTTTCTCATCTCTAAAACCTCCCGAAACCATTGGTACTATAATATTATTTTTGGTACCAATATGCAAAAATAAAAATGCAACGCCACGCTGCATTTCTATTTTTTTATTTTAATAGCATACCTTTAAACAAAATATCCAAAAGCTCCTGCATCGCCTTTTTATAGGTTAAGCCGTTGCTCTCCAAAAAGCTGTACGAGGTAAAGCTGTCAAAAGCATCCTTCAGTATCTGCCCTACCAAATTTACGTTAACAGGCCTGAGCACGCCATCCTGAATGCCCTGCTCAAGTAAAAGCTGCAAATGCTTTTGCCTTTCAGCTCTGGACGCTTCAACCTTTTCCCACTGCTTAGGAAACAGACGGCGCAAATCCTCATAAATATTCTTATTGAACATTTCGGCAGCATAAGGATGCAGTGTAAGCAGCTTCTCCAGCTTACTTATTACAGGCGCATCACCGGCATAAATCTCCTGCTCCTCCTTCGCCATATCTGCCAAAATAATATCAACCATTTCATCAATCAAATTTTCTTTAGAGGAAAAGTTTTCATAAAGCGAGCGCTTGCTCACCTTGAGCCTTGTCGCCAAATCCTGCATAGTAAAACGCAGGCCGCGCAGATTAACTTCCTCCATTGCCGCATTGATAATAATATTTTTCACGATACTTTTGGTACTCCTATATTTTTCTTGGTACCTTATTTATATCACTTTCTTCTGTGCTTGTCAATATTTAGAACACGGCGCACGCTCCGCCAGCTTTTCTAAAGGCACTTTGTAAACAGGAAAACGACTGCATTCTTTTTTTGCGCACAAAAAAGCGGTCCTACCAAAGTAAGACCGCTAATTAACGATTGGTGGAGACGAGGAGAATCGAACTTAATTTTTGAACTCTTCTATAAGGCATTCGTGCTTTTTACTTTTCCTATCGTAGTTTATACCGATAAACAGGATGTTATCAGTATATTCTTTTATAGTTTCCTGATACTGCTTCTTTTTAATCTGGTCAATTGCAGTTTGGGCATCTTGGTTCCATTTCAGTTCGACTACTAATGCCGGATGGTTTTTCCTGTATTCCGGCTTAGGAATATAGACAATATCAGCGAATCCTTTGCCTGCTGGAAGTTCTCTTTTAGGCTTGAAATAGAAATTCATCGTTGCCAGAAAAGCTTTGTCTAAGACGTAGCTCAAAGAATTTTCGTCGTTGTACTGAAGTATCGAAACGGATGTATCATGAACAGCTTCAATAATCTTAGCAACTTCATTGTTGTCTTTTCTATTAACCGCAGCAAGCAGTCTTTCGGATTCTTTGAGAAAGTCTAAAATCTCTGTCCATTTTACGGACTGTACAGCCTTCTGAAATTCTGTCCTGATTTCTTCATTAGGAATTTCGGCGCTTTCTTCTTTAGGATTATATGCAAGATAACCGAGATGGATGAGCAGCGCAAGTACATCATTCTTGTCATCAAAAGAATCCATATCATTCTGGAAGAAATAGGGATTAACCTTTACGCTTCCACCTGCGAGCAGCTCAATAACATCCTTGCGTAATCCGTCAAAGTCAATACTGATAAGGTCTTTAACTGATTCGTAAGTTCCGCTCTGAAGCCAGTAGCTCTGAAAGTTCCCCTGCAGGATCAAATTAGTTACAGCAAAAGGATTATAGATGTGCAGCCCACTCAGCCTGTAGCCGTCGTACCAGCGCCGTATATTGCCAAAATCTTTGTTGTAAGTTTTGCAAAGTACTGCTACTTCTTCTTCCGTAAAGCCAAAATAGGGAGCAATCGGGCCGGGGTTTATCATAGTGTATTCCATGAAGTTGTTCAATGTCGACTGCGTTTTATACTTCTTTATAGGCAGGATGCCTGTGATATAAGCAAGCGCAATAAAACGCCTTGCCCCTGCTCCTTTGAACAGACTGCGAAGAAACGCGATATATTTTTCATGGGTTTCTTTTTGCTTGGGTGCAGCACGGAACATAGCATCCCATTCATCTATTATGATGACAAATCTGTTTCCGGTAGCCTGATTGATATAGTTCAGTGCCTCGGAAACGGTCTTGGTGTCTGACGGTATTGTCTTAGGATAAGCCAGGTTCAGCTCCTCCAGAACGCTCTGGGTTATGTATTCTATAGTATTTTCAATGCTTTCTGCGTTGTCAATGCATTCCTGAACATCGAAGTAGATTACATCGTATTTGTTCAGGTGCGTTTTAAAGCTTTGGCAGTCTGTAATAGCAAGTCCTGCAAAAAGCTCTTCAGATCTGCTCTCCTTACTGTAATAGGCCAGGAGCATATCAGCAGCCATTGATTTGCCGAAACGGCGCGGGCGACTGCTGCAAATGAATTTCTGGGGCGTATTGATGAACTGGTTGGTAAAATCAATAAGCTTGGTCTTATCGACATATATTCTGGCATTCACTGCTTCTTTAAAAGCAGTATTTCCAGGGTTCAAAAAGATTCCCATGTGTTTCTCCTTCCTTCTTACATACTTTATTACATTATAACATTTTTGGTGTTTCAAGGGAATAAAAAAAGCGGTCCTACCAAAGTAAGACCGCTAATTAACGATTGGTGGAGACGAGGAGAATCGAACTCCTGACCCCCTGCTTGCAAGGCAGGTGCTCTCCCAGCTGAGCTACGCCCCCAATAGGCTTCGCGCGCATTTGCGTCGGAAACAAGTAAGATTTTACAGGAAAGCGACGCATTTGTCAAGCATTTTTTATTTGGTAATCAGCTCAACCAGCTTCAAAGTCATCAGGCAGGATTTTTCCACTGCAGCCATCGGCATAAACTCGCAGTTGGAGTGGAAGTTGAGCGCGCCGGTGAAATAGTTCGGCGTCGGAATGCCCTTGGTGGAAATAAAGGAACCATCGGTGCCGCCGCGCATAGCGATATCCTTCGGCTCGATATCCAGCTCCTTCATAGCCTCAAAAATGTACTCCACGCATTTTCTGTTGTCATCGTTCAGCGCATCGGCAATGTTGCCGTATACGTCGGTGATGTTCAGCTCAATGCCGGCCTTCGGATTCTTGGCCTGTACATATTCCACAGCATGACGGATGAACTCCTTGCGTGCTTCATACATTTTTTTGTTATGGTCGCGGATTTTGATATCCAAAGTAGCTTCCGCAGCGTTGGATTTAATAGCCTGCACCCAGATAAAGCCTTCGGTGCCTTCGGTGTGCTCCGGAGTCTGCATTCTGTCGAAGCAGTTGATGATATCTACGGCAACCAGCGCCGGGTTAACCAGAGTGTTCTTGGCAGACATCGGATGTGCGGTTACGCCCTTGATTTTAATATGTGCGCTGCCTGCGTTAAAGGTCTGGTATACAACCTCGCCCAGCTCGCAGCAGTCAATGGTATAAGCAAATTCAACCGGGAACTTACTGAAATCCATCTTCTTCGCGCCGCAAAGGCCAACCTCTTCATCCGGAACGAAAGCTACATAAATTTCGCCGTGCGGACGGTTTTCTTTGATGATAGTTTCCAGTGCAACCATCAGGTTAGCAACGGCAGCCTTATTATCTGCGCCCAGTACAGAAGTACCGTCGCTGGTAATCAGGTCGCTGCCGATATATTTATTCAGCTCGGGATGCTCGCTTACCTTAATATAGATTTGCTTTTCAGCGTTCAGCAGTACATCGCCGCCCTGATAGTTTTTCACAATCTGCGGGTGTACCTCAGGAGAAAGGTTTACGTCAACGGTATCCATGTGCGCAACCCAGCCTACATTCGGCACGGGAGCGTGACCTGCAGGCAGGTTAGCCGGCAGACGGCCTGTCAGCACGCAGAATTCGCTGATTTCCAGGTCCACCAGACCAAACTCAGCCAAATCCTCCTTCAGCAGCTTAGCCATATCCCATTGGCCGGGAGTACTGGGGACAACAGTACAGCCCTCCTTACTTTGGGATGGTACGGCAGCGTAACGTAAAAAGCGTTCAGTCAAACGTTCTTGCAAAGACATTTTCAAAGACCTTCTTTCATAAATACATATAACACCCTTCCGTCTGCTCGCTATGCTCGCAGCCACCTCCCCTTTGATGGGAGGCAAGGTGAATTAGCTATAGGACAAGAGAAAGGTTGCAGATGCTCCCCTCTCCGCCTCGACAAGCTCGGCACCTCTCCCCAAGGAGAGGCTATCTTCATTATATCATCTCTGAAATAATATTACATTATACGTCTGGGATATACATAGTCCGCTTGTAATCCTAAAGGTATATCAAGGAACCAGAACGCATACAGCATAATCGTCAAAGTAACCAGCAGCGTAATAGTGTACGGCAGCATCAGGGAGCTCAGCGTACCGATACCGGCGCTCTTCACATACTTCTGGCAATAGAGGATAATCAGCGGATAGAACGCGAACATCGGAGTTACAACGTTAACCGCAGAGTCACTCACGCGGAAGGCAACCTGAGTCAGCTCCGGCGCAATGCCTACAGCCATCAGCATCGGCACGAAGATAGGTGCTAGAATCGCCCACTTAGCGGAAGCAGAGGTAATAATAAGATTCAGCATCGCAACGAAGATGATGATGCCGAAAATAGTTACCTGCGGCGGCAGTGCCAGGGACTTCAGGAACTCAGCGCCGGCAATCGCAATCAGCGCGCCCATGTTGGAAGCACCGAAGGCATAGAGAAACTGCGCAGCGAAGAAGTAGAATACAATCAGCTGCACCAGAGTTTTGGTGATATCCTCCATCGCAGTGGTAACATCCTTCGGAGATTTGAATTTACCTACCATCACGCCGTAGGTCAGGCCGACAGCGCCGGTGAACACAAACAACAGAGAAACGATGGACTGCATAATCGGCGCCTTGAAGCTTGCCAGCATGCCCTTGTCATCGCGGAAGATGGAATCGGCCGGCAGAAGCAGGTACACGAGCAGCGCAACCATCACAATCAAAAGACCGGTAGCAGCGTAAAATGCACGGTTTTCCTTGGGAGTTACGGCGGTGTTGCCGTCCTCTCCTACCTCGATATCATCATCGAGCGGGCAGTTTTTCCACAGCCACGGCTCAACAATCTTTTCCGTTACCCACCAGCAGCTGGGGATTACGAGGAAGGTTGCACCGAAAGCGTAGAAATAGTTGCACAGTACGTTAACCTGATAGGACGGGTCGATAATCTGCGCAGCGCTCTGGGTGAAGCCCTGAATAACCGGGTCAATCGCGGACGGAGTATAGTTGGCAGCGAAGGCACCGGCAATACCTGCGAAGGATGCGCCGATACCAGCCAGTGGATGCTTGCCGCTCGCATAATACATGTAGGCCGCAACCGGGATGATGATTACATAGCCTGTATCGGGACCGAGATGGCTCAGCATACCGACGAGAATAATAATCGGGGTAATCAAAAACTTAGGCGTAATCGCCAGAATTTTTTTCAGCGCAGTATTGATGTAGCCGGAGCCGTCAGCAATACCGATACCCAGGGTAGCAACGATTACCATGCCCAGCGGAGGGAAGCCGGAATAGTTGGTAACCATCTTGCTTAACAGTGCGACAAGGTTTTTGCCGCTCAACATATTGTTGACTACGATTTCCTTGCCGGTAGTAGGATGCACATAACCAAAGTGCATCGTCGAAAGAATTGCTGACATAATGCAGCAGATGACAAACGCACCGATGAACAAAATCGTGATATCGGGTATTTTGTTGCCGACGCGTTCAATCAGGCCGAGGATGCCGCCGGTCTGATTTTTTGCTTGCGTTGTTTGCATAGGGGACAATCACTCCTTCAAAAAATTAAAAATAACGTCCCCATTATAGCATTTTTTTAATATTTATGCAAAAGCATTCTGCGAACGACAACCATTTGCCAAACTTTTTCTTCAAAAAGTGCTTGCGTCAAAAAGTCAAATGTATACAGTATTAATATTTTACTATATACAATCTCGGCAAAATCTGTGCTATAATAAACAAAGCAGTTACAACTGCCCCAAACAATAAATAATAGCAAGGAGTTTTTTTCATGATACTTTCTCAACGTATTCAAAGCCTGACAGCATCTCCTATCAGAAAGCTGTCCCCATATGCTGACGCAGCCAAGGCTGCAGGTAAAAAGGTTTATCATCTGAACATCGGCCAGCCTGATATTGCCACTCCGGCACAATTCATGGACAGTGTGCGTGAATTCCAGGCACCGGTAATCGCCTACAGCAATTCCAAGGGCGAAATGTTCCTCCTGAAGGCTGTACAGAAATATTATGCAGAAAAAGGCATGGATTATGCTATTGAAGATATTTTCGTTACCAACGGCGGCAGCGAGGCCCTGATTTTCGCAGTTATGGCTCTGTGCGACCCCGGCGACGAAATCATGGTTTTCGAACCCTTCTACGCTAACTACACCACCTTCTGCAAGGAGTTCGGCGCTAAAATCAACGCTGTTCCTACCAGCGTAGAAAACGGTTACCACCTGCCCAGCGAAGAAGAAATCGAAAAACACATCACTCCGAAAACTAAAGCAATTCTGCTCACCAACCCCGGCAACCCTACCGGCGTAGTTTATACCGAAGAAGAGCAGGATATGATTTCCCGCATCGTGCGCAAGCATAACCTGGCTTTAATCGCTGACGAAGTATACCGTGAATTCGTTTATGACGGTGCATATCGCAGCTTCGGCACCATGCCCGAGCTGGACGACAACCTGATCATCATCGATTCCGTTTCCAAACGCTACAGCGCCTGCGGTGCGCGTATCGGCTGCATCATCAGCAAAAACAAAGAGCTCAGCAAGCAGATTATCAAATGCTGCCAGGCTCGTCTGTGCAGCCCGATTCTGGAGCAGGTCGGCGCAGCAGCTCTGTACACCACTCCGGCAAGCTATCTGGAAGAGGTTAACAAGGAATACAAAAAACGCCGCGACACCATCGTTGCAGCTTTGAAGAAGCTCCCCGGCGTAAAGGCTTCCGATCCGAAGGGCGCTTTCTACATCATGGTTAACATGCCTGTTGACGATGCAGAAAAATTTGCTATCTGGACTCTGGAAAACTTCGCTATCGACGGTGAAACTGTTATGTTTGCTCCCGGCAACGGCTTCTACAACACCCCCGGCAGCGGCATCAACGAAGCACGCCTTGCTTATGTATTAAAGAGCGAGGATCTGGAGCGCGCTATCTACATTCTGGGCGAAGCACTCAAAGCATATCCCGGCCGTGTAGAAAAATAAGCTCACCAAAACTTTAAATCTTACCAAAAAATTAGACCTCCTGAAAATTCAGGAGGTCATTTTTTATTTGCTCTGCAATGCTTCCGCCAGCAGTTTTTCATCGGCAATCGCCTGCGACAGCACCTGCTGCGTGTCCTCGCCCAGGCGAGGCGCACGCTTTTGCAGCGCTGCCGGCGTTTCGCTCAGCTTCATGGCAAAGCCCAGCTGCCGGTAGCTGCCAAGCTCCGCATCCTCTACATCAAGCACCATCTCGTTGGCCTTGGTCTGCTCCGCGTCCACCGCCTCGGCAAAATCCAGCACCGGCGTTACGCAGGTATCCCTGCCTGCAAGCAGCTGCTCCCATTCGGGCAGCGTGTGCTTGGCAAACTCCAGCGTCAGCTGCTGCTTTAGGTAGTCATGGTTAGCATCATCATCTATCAGGTCCGTCATATCGGGGCGCTGCAGCACAGCGCACAGGTTGCTCCAGAACTTCTTTTCCAGGCAACCCACCGCAAGGTAGCGCCCTTCCTTCGTTGCATAAATGTTGTAGTTGGCGTTGGCACCCGTCAGCCAGTTGTTACCGCGCTCTGCCACAAAACCGCTGCCGAAGTACAGGCTGGCAGCACCGGGCATCAGCGTCATCGCCACATTGTACAGCGAAATATCTATTTCCTGACCCTCGCCCGTCATCTGTGCATGGCGCAGCGCAATCATAATGCTCATGCCCGCCGCCATCGACGCATTCATATCCGCCATCAGTACGCCCGGAATAGCAGGCTTGCCCTGCGCCTCACCACTCATAGCGGTAATGCCTGCCAGGCTCACGTAACCGATATCATGGTCCGCCTGCTTGGCGAGCGGTCCCTTTTTGCCGTAGCCTGTCAGCGAGCAGTAGATAATTCGCGGATTCACCGCCTTCGCCGCCGCATAGTCAATGCCCAGCTTTTCCAGTACACCCGGACGATAGCTTTCCACCACCACGTCGGCGGTTTTCACCAGCTCCAGAAACGCCTTGCGTCCCGCATCCGCTTTCAGGTTGAGCACTACGCTCTTTTTATTGCGGTTCAGCTGCAGATGCCAATAACCGAAATCCTTGAGAAACGGCGGAAAACTGCGGGCATAATCTCCCCGTCCCGGCTCCTCGATTTTGATAACCTCCGCGCCGAAATCGGCCAGCAGCATTGTACAATACGGTCCCGGCAGCAGCCGTGACAAATCAAGCACACGAATACCCTCTAAAGCCTGCACAATAACGCCCCCTTAACAGCAGCATATTTTTAGACTGAGTTTTTATACTACCTGGAAGATGTAGAATTTGAGATAATTTGTTTCCGGAACCTGCCACAGAATCGGATGGTCCGGAGATTGCTGACGCGCTTCAATCTGACGCAGAGAAACGTTGGCGTCATGCGCAGCGTCCTGCAGCATCTTCACAAACAGCTCCTCCTTCATAAAGTGCGAGCAGGAGCAGGTTGCCAGATAACCGCCGCGCGGCAGCAACTTCATCGCCTTCAGGTTGATTTCCTTGTAACCGCGAATCGCATTCTTCACCGTGCTGCCGGATTTGGTGAATGCCGGCGGGTCCAGAATAATAAAGTCATATTCACGGGAATGCTTGTTGAACAAATCGCTCAGCAAATCAAAAACATTCGCCTGCAGGCCGTGCATAACATCGGAGCAATTGTTAATCGCAGCGTTATGCTCCGCCATCTGCACTGCCTCCGCACTGATATCAACCGCGGTAACGCTCGCAGCGCCGCCCTTGGCAGCATTCAGCGCAAAGGAACCGGTATGGGTGAAGCAGTCCAGCACATGCTTGCCCTTGGCAATCTTGGCAATCGCCTGACGGTTATACTTCTGGTCGAGGAAGAAGCCGGTCTTTTGGCCGTTTTCTACATCAACCGTATATTCGATGCCGTTTTCGACAATCTCGGTAGTCACAGCGCCGGGTTCGGGGCACAAATCGGTAGCAAACCAGTGCTTGCCCTCCTCCATGCCCTCCAGCAGGCGGATTCTTACGTCGTTACGCTCATAAAGACCGCGGATTTCCTGTCCCATCTCGCGCAGAATTTTAATCAGCAGCTCAAACAGCATCTGCTTGCGCATTTCAATGCCCAAGGACAGTGTTTGCGTTACCAGCAAATCATTGTAGCGGTCTACAGTCAGGCCTGGGAACATATCCGCTTCGCCGAAAATCAGGCGGCAGCAGTTAAAATCACGCTCGCCCATAACCGTCAGACGGTAATCCAACGCATAGCGCAGGCGGCGCTCCCAAAAGGCTTCGTCAAACTTATCATTAGTATTGGTGGAAATAATGCGCACACGGATTTTGGAATGGTCGTTCACAAAACCGGTGCCCAAATATTTTCCCTTGGAGGTTACAACATCCACCAAGTCACCGTTGGCATAATCGCCTTCAATTTTAGTTACCTCTTCACCAAACACCCAAGGATGACCGCCGCGCGCAGCGCGCTCACCCTTCGGGGTTACGAAAAATTTTGCATATTTACGCATATTCTACCTCACGATTTTAAGATTAGTTTTTCTTTAAGTATAGCATATTTTGCAGGCGGATGCGTCAAAAAATAAAAAGCAGGCCCACGGCCTTCCCCTCAGGTAAAGCCACAAGCCTGCAAGCCGTCTACAGCTTTTCTACCACAACTCTGCACCTTTTCTTGTAGAAGGCTATGCCGTAAAGTAAAACTTTTTCTCTGCCATTATTATGCAGATACTCTGCGTAGCGTTTTGCGCGAATCTGCGCCAACGCCTTCGCACAGCTTTTCTCCATCGCCGTCATCGTCTGCGCATACTTCAGCTCTACGATTACGCCATCATCCAAATCATCTGTTTCAACAATAATATCCGCAAAGCCCTCGCCCGCTTCCACATTAGAGCGCACCAGCCAGTCTGCCTTGCCTGCCAGCAAGCCTACCAAAAGCATATGATAGGAATTTTCTCTTTCCGCATCCCTGCCCTTAGCATCAAAAACGCTGATGGAATTGCTGAGAGTCCTGTTCAAAAACAGCTCCACCGCCTCGCTGTCACCCTTGGCGAAAGCCTGCCAAAAGCTCTGCAGCTGCTCAGTGTCGGCAAAAACCTTCTTTTTAAACCATTCCCGAATCTGCAGCTTATACACCTCGCGAATCTCCTGATTGGGAATCACCAGCTTATACGCGCCATCCTCTGTCACGCCCTTCTGCGTAAGATAACCGGTGGTAAAAAGCACGCTCCAAAGATTATCTATACTGCTGTCAATTTCATCATAGGTCAGCTCTAAGCGTATATGCTTTTCTATAGCCTCGCCTGCAACAAGACGCTCCAGCTCATCACGCGTCGATTTATCGGCCATCTCTACGAAGAGCTTCACCAAAGCATTGCCACTGGTATTTATCCAATAAGCCTGCGGTTTGGCCGACGGATTGCTGCGCAGCACATCCACATGGTTGATAACATCCCACGGACAATAAACATCAGCATCACCAAAGCGATAACCGTCATACCACGCCTTGGTTTCCTCAAGATGGTCTGCCAGATTATAGGCCGCCAAAAGCTGCTCCACCTCAGCATCCGTAAAGCCAAACTGCTCATCAAAGCGGTTATCGGTAATCGACAGCACCTTAAAATTATTCAATCCTGTAAAAATGCTTTCTTTAGAAACACGCAGGCAGCCTGTCAACACAGCAAACTGCAGAAACTCGTTCGTCTTTAAGGCCTGACCGAGCATACCGCGGATAAGTGCCACCATTTCCTTATAATAGCCGTTCTGAAAGGCCTTATCCAAAGGCACATCGTATTCATCAAGCAGAATAACCGTTTTTTGTCCGTAATGCTTAGATAAAAGCTTCGATAAAAGCTGCAAGGCGGAAACAAGGACTTCGCCTGCCAGCGTATAACGTCCCTCGCGCACCGCCGTCAGTCCGCAATATAAGCTTCGCTCATTTTCCGTCAGCTTCTCGCTCTGCGCAAAAAAAGCAAAGCGCTCTGCTTCTCCGGCAATCAGCTCAGCCAAACGATACTGCGCATCGGCAAAGGTAAGTCCCTCTACATTCTTAAATGAAAGAAAGATTACCGGATATTTTCCCTGATACTCCTCGCACAGCTTCTTGTTTTTTGCAATCTGCAGGCCGTCAAACAACGAAGCATCTGCTCCTATCTCAAAGAAATAGCGCAGCATACTCATATTCAGCGTCTTGCCGAAGCGCCGCGGTCTTGTAAACAAATTAACTTTGCCCCAGCCGTCCAACAGCTGTTCAATGAAATTTGTTTTATCAACATAATAAAAGCCCGCCTGACGAATTTCCGCAAAATCTTCTATTCCCACAGGCAGTTTTAAAGCTTCCGTCATATGCTAAGCTCCCCCTTTCCGCAGCAGTAAATCGTTCTACACGCATCCCATCTGTTTTTTATAATTGTATCATTATTACGCCTGCATCGGCAACAAAATTTTGCTATATAAAAAAGCTGTCGCACTTTGACATGCGACAGCAGTTTTGCTTTGCTTAGAACGCTGCAACAACAGCGCCTTTGTATTTGTCTTCGATGAACTTCTTAACTTCGGGAGAACGCAGAGCATTCATCAGCTTCTGGATTTCCGGACGGTTTTCGTCGCCCTTGCGGACAGCAACAATGTTAGCATACGGAGATTCCTTCGGCTCGGTGAACAGAGAATCCTTCACCGGATTCAGCTTAGCTTCCATAGCGAAGTTGGAGTTGATAACGGACAAATCGGTATCATCCATGGAACGCGGCAGCAGAGCAGCTTCGATTTCCACAATCTTCAGCTTCTTGTCGTTGCCCACGATATCGCCTACGGTAGCCTTAACGCCAACACCATCCTTCAGCTTCAGCAGCTTAGCGCTTTGCAGCAGAGCCAGCGCACGGCCGCCGTTGGACGGGTCGTTAGGAATAGCGATTTTAGCGCCTTCGGGGATATCATTCAAAGATTTGATTTTCTTAGAATAAATGCCCATCGGCTCGATATGTACCTTGCCTGCGGATACAAGATTCATCTTGCGCTCGGAAACGAAGGTATCCAGATAAGGCTCATGCTGGAAGAAGTTTGCATCCAGCTCCTTATCGTTCAAAGCCAGATTCGGTTTTACATAATCGCTGAATTCGATAATCTGCAGGTCTACGCCCTCTTTAGCCAGGGTGCCTTTAATCTGGTTCAGGATTTCAGCGTGCGGTACAGCAGTAGCGCCAATCTTCAAAGTAACCTTTTTGTCGGCACCGTTGTCTGCCTTTTTGTCCCCGCCGCCGCAGCCTGCAGCAACAACTGCCAGGCTTACTAATGCCAGTAATGCAACTAATAATTTTTTCATCTTCTCTTACTCCCTTTCTTTATTTAACACGTCTTGCAAAACATCCGCCTAAGAAAAAAACTCCTTCAGAGGAAGGAGCTGGTCTTCCTCTCATCTTTCAAGATTACACTTGCAGGATGTAGCACCATAACATTTGTCTGGTTGCCGGGCATCATAGGGCCTGTTCCCTCCGCCACTCTTGATAAGAGCGTGTTATTAAGATGTGAGTAATAATATATTATCCTAGTGTCTTTGTCAACATTAATTGCAAAAAAAAATTAAGGGCAGAAAATCCTGCCCTTAATCTGTTAACAATGTTACTCTTTTTTATATTTGGCAATACCAACCTTATAAAAGTCATTACCCTCGCTGTCGATGCAGACGATTGCCGGGAAATCCTTAACCTCGTATCTGCGGATAGCTTCCGGTCCAAGGTCTTCATAAGCAATCATGGTTTCGCTCTTGATGGACTGGGCGATTACAGCAGCAGCACCGCCTACAGCAACGAAATAAACAGCGCCATGCTTCACGCAGGCATCAATAACCTCCTGACTGCGCAGACCTTTGCCGATCATGCCGCGCATGCCTTGCTCGATCATGGTCGGGGTGTATTTGTCCATACGGCCGCTGGTGGTGGGGCCGGCACTGCCGACAACCTCGCCCGGTTTGGCAGGAGTAGGACCAACGTAATAAATAACATTATTGGTCAAATCCAAAGGCAGCTTTTCGCCGCGCTCCAGCGCTTCATACAAACGCTTGTGAGCAGCGTCGCGTGCAGTGTAGATATAACCGCTGATGCGTACAACGTCGCCTGCATGCAGGTCTTTGACAGTTTCTTCGGTCAGCGGAGCATTGATATATTTGATTACAGCTTCTTCACTCATCTTCAGGCGCCTCCTTTAAATTTCTGCTTCTGCCTTGCGTGCCTGGTGGCAGTTCAGGTTGACAGCGCAGGGCATACCACCGATATGGGTATGGGTAAATTCAACATTTACAGCCAGAGCGGTAGTGCTGCCGCCTAAGCCGGAAGGACCAACGCCGGTCTTGTTTACCAGCTCCAGCAGCTCGTCCTCCAGTGCCGCATAGCGCTCATCCTTGTTGTGCTCGCCTACGGTACGGGTAAGAGCGTATTTTGCCAGAATAGCTGCACGCTCCATATTGCCGCCGATGCCTACGCCGACGGTAATCGGCGGGCAGGGGTTCGGACCTGCTGCACGCACGGTATCAACAACAAATTTTTTGATGCCTTCAACGCCGTCTGCCGGCTTCAGCATTTTCAAAGCGCCCATGTTTTCGCTGCCGCAGCCTTTCGGGCAAACGATAATTTTAACCTTTTCACCGGGAACAATCTTGGTGTGGATGATTGCCGGAGTATTATCACCGGAATTTTTACGATCAAATACCGGGTCGCCTACAGAGGATTTACGCAGATAGCCTTCAGTGTAGCCCTTTGCTACGCCCGCATGAATGGCAGTGTACAAATCGCCGTCAACGAAATGCACTTCCTGACCGATTTCCAGGAATACTACAGTCAGACCGGTATCCTGACACAGAGGAACAGCTTTTTTCTTAGCCAGCTCAAAGTTCTCAATCAAAGTTGCAAGGATTTCCCTGCCCAAAGGAGACTCTTCTTCAACAGCGGCATTTCTGATTTTGTCCATCATCTCCTGCGGGAGATAGTAGCAGGAATCCATGCACAGCTTGGCAATAACATCAGTGACTTCACTAACCTTTATTTCTCTCATGTTTTCATCCTCCTAAGCTCACATTGTCATTGTGAGAATAATATTTGTATACTGCGGCTTAACGGCCGATACGTTTAGCAGTATTGGCTCTTACAACCTCAGGATCTACAATTTTGCGTGCCAGGCCCTTTTCAATAGCAACCTTAGCAACAGCGGCAGCAACCGCCGGAGCAACACGCGGGTCAAAAGCGTCAGGTACTACATAGTCCTCACGCAGGTCTTTTTCATCAATCAGGTCGGCAATAGCATAAACAGCGGCAACCTTCATGTCCTCGGTAATAGCGCGTGCGCGTACATCAATCGCACCGCGGAATACGCCCGGGAATACGGTTACGTTGTTAACCTGGTTCGGTCTGTCGCTACGGCCGGTGCCTGCAACTGCAACGCCTGCTTCCTTAGCAGCATCATAGCTAGTTTCCGGAACAGGGTTAGCCAGAGCAAAAACAATAGCCTTGTCAGCCATGCTCTGCATAATTTCTTTGGTGAATACGTTCGGAGCGGAAGCACCGATCATAACGTCCGCACCTTTGGCAACATCAGCAAGAGTACCCTGCTTATGCTCCTTATTGGTTACGGTAGCCAGATAGCTTTGGATGCGGTCCAGCTTAGCGTCGATGCCTTCATACAGAGCGCCGAAGCGGTCAACCATGATTACATTTTGTGCGCCCATGTTTACCAGCAGACGGCCAATAGCACTGCCGGCAGCACCGCAGCCGTTGACAACGAATTTAGCGGTAGCAATGTCTTTCTTAACAAAGCGCAGTGCGCCCAGTACAGCAGACAGGCAGGCAATAGCGGTACCATGCTGGTCATCATGGAATACAGGAATGTCGCAGATTTCTTTCAGCTTATCTTCGATTTCATAGCATTTGGGAGAGGAAATATCCTCTAGGTTAACACCTGCATAGTTAGGCTGCAGCAGCTTAACGGTACGGATGAATTCGTCCGGGTCTTTGGTATCAAGACAAACAGGCACAGCGTCAACATCGCCGAAGGTTTTGAACAGAGCAGCCTTGCCTTCCATTACCGGCATAGCAGCCTCGGGGCCGATGTCGCCAAGGCCGAGTACACGGGTACCGTCGGTAATAATAGCAACCATATTGCCGCGGCAGGTATATTCAAAGGAAAGGTTTTTGTCCTCTTTGATATCCTTGCAGGGTTCAGCTACGCCCGGGGTATAGGCAATAGCCAGATCATGACGGGTTGCAATAGGCACCTTGCTTACTACAGCAATTTTGCCGTTATTGTCCATATGTAATTTAAGAGCTTCTTCACGCAGAGTCATTGTCATCTTTTTTTCCTCCCAAGATTTCCCGACGTAAGCTGTCTAAAAAATCATTAGCTCCGTCCGATAAATAGTATACACTTATTGTATATTAAACTACCCTGTTTTGCAAGATGTTTTCTGTGTAATCTACATCATTTTGAGGAATTGTCAAAAGATTTTTGCTTACTGCGCAAAATTTTCTTAACCAAAGACTCACACCTTGAAGAATTCCACCTGCGGAATCTGCCCCGCCTGCAGTGTAAGCACCGCAAAGCAAGGCTCCGAACCGCCGCGGGGACGGGACGGACTACCGGGGTTCACCAGCAGCGTTTCCGCATAATACTCTGCCATCGGCACATGCGTATGCCCGAACACCACGATATCCTGCCCCAGCTGCTTGGCCCAATAGCCCAAATCTGCCTGCACATTTCTTTCTATATATCTGTGTCCGTGCGTCAGCCAGATTTTATAGCCTTCTATTTCCAAATACTCGTCAAAACGGCTGCCGTCATCCAACAAATCACAGTTGCCGCGCACACGCACAGTTTTTATGCCTGTCGCATCATGCAGGCGGTTGGCGTCGGCCGCATAATCGCCTGTATGCAGCCACAGCTCGATAGGCGGTGTCTGCTGCAGAATGCGGCGAATCGCCTGCGCGCTGCCATGCGTATCACCCGTAATGCCTATTCTCATTTCTTTTTGCTCCAGATAGCAACCAGCTTACGGATTGCCTTACCGCGATGGCTGATTTTGTTTTTCTCCTGCATGGTAGCCTCTGCCATACCCTTGTGCAGCTCGGTGGACCAGAACAGCGGGTCATAGCCGAAGCCGTTTTCACCTAAAGGCTCATGCAGCAGCATGCCGTCGCAAATGCCGTCTACCTCATTGAGCACCTTGCCGTCGGGTTGTGCTACGCACAGCGCACAGCGGAAGCGGCAGGTACGCTTAACCTGAAACTTCATGTTGTGCAGCAGCAGGTTGTTGTTGTCCTCGTCGCTGGCCTTTTCGCCGGCATAGCGCGCACTGCGCACACCGGGAGCACCGTCCAGCGCCAGCACCTCCAGGCCGGAATCATCAGCAATGCAGGGCTTGCCCAGCTTCTTTGCGTAATAGGTAGCCTTTTGGCGGGCATTGGCAGCAAAGGTGCGGCCTGTTTCCGCCGGTGCTTCCACTGCTTCGAAATCTGCCAGATATTTGATATCAATCGGCAAATCCTTCATTAAAACCTTAAACTCTTCCACCTTGCCCTGATTATGGGTAGCTACAACCAATTCATTAATCATTATTTAACCTCGATTCTCAGCTTAGGACGCATATTTATTTTGCAGCGTCCTAATGCTTATTATTTATAGATTTTCTACTGTGCCCGTGGCAATATCCTGCACCAGCACATACTGCCAGCGGCCGCGCTTCTTTTCTGCCAGCGCTGCATCGTAGGCCTTTTGCCGGCAATGCGGACAGATTTCGCGCGTCAGGCAGGTAATGAAAGCGCTCTGGTCGCCAAAGCGCGTCCCTTCGGCCGCCGTCTGCAGGGTAAAATAACCGCGGCAGGCCTTGCGTTCGCAATAATGCACGCTTTCCACCTGCTCCTCGCGGATACCCTCCTCATCGTAGTAGATATGCTTGCTGCGCTGCCAGATATTACCGCATTTCGCCAGCAATTCCTTGCTCGTGCGCTCACGATTGAAGTACAAATCGCCTACCTCGGCAATAAGCTGGTCTACGCGCTTATTGCAGCGCTCATCCTGCGGGCGCAGTCCGCGCAGATCAGGCTCCACCACCTTGCTGTAATCCATGCCTGCCATCGCCAGAATAATACCGGTGTTGACATAAGGCAGGGCGCTTTCAATTGAATAACCGCCCTCCAGCACCGCAATATCCGCCTGCAGCTTATCGGCCAGACGTGCATAGCCCTGCGCCGTCACCTGCATGGAAGCCAATGGGTCGCTGAAATGGTTATCCTGCCCGGCGCTGTTGATAATCAGCTCCGGCTGAAAGTCCTCCAGAATATGCGTGATTAAGCCGTCATACAGACGGTGCAGTCCTTCGTCGCCTGTTCCCGGCAGCAACGGCAGATTGATGTTCGTGCCCCAGGCCGCCGGACTGCCTGCTTCATTAGGAAAGCCTGTGCCCGGATACAAGGTGCGCCCGTCCTGATGGAAGGAGATATACAGCGTATCGGGATCATGGTAGAACACGTCCTGCGAGCCGTCGCCGTGATGCACGTCGGTATCCACAACAGCAATCCTACGGATATTATACCTGCTACGTAAATATTCTACCATTATTGCTTCAATATTAATAGTACAAAAACCACGGATTCCGTGTACTACACGCATAGCGTGGTGTCCCGGCGGACGCACGAGAGCAAAGGCACGCTGCACCTCCCGCTGCATTACGGCATCGGCCGCCGCCAGGCAGCCTCCCGCAGAGGTCAGGTGCGCCGGCGTAATTAGGCGCGCAATCGACGGCACGCCGACATGCGCACGCTGCAGATCCTCGATTTCAGCAAGACGCGGGCGATATTCCTTAATCTCCTCGCAATCGAACAGTCCCTCCTCCTCCAGCTGGTCGCGCGTATATAACAGGCGCTCCTGCCGTTCGGGGTGACCGGGGCTGATCATCCAGTCAAACGCAGGGAAAAACACTAATCCCAAGGTATTCTTTGCCATCAGAAGCTCACCTCCCTGCCGCTAACCTTATAGAGAATTCCCGGCTTCAGCTGCATGCGCAGGCTGTAGATATCGCCGGTTTCGTAATAGCCATGTACTGTATGAAAATGTTCGCAGCTGATAAGCTCCGTTTCCTGGTCGGGCAGCTGCCACTGCGCCGTCTGCTCCCGCAGCCAGCTTGCGAGCAGCTCCTCTGCCGCCTGCTTGCTGAAGCGTCGCGGCAAGGCTTCGCGTTTTCCACCCTCAGGAATAATGTAATAGCCGTCGGTAGTGTCCGCTCTGAGTCCTGCGCTCAGCGTAGGCCTTGCCACCGCTGCGCCGATAGCATTCGCTACCATAGCTCCGGCAGGAATATCCACCGGCAGCGCCATAGATTCGCCCAACGCCCTGATTAAGCCCGGTGCGCCGCCGCCCACGCCAATCAGCTGCTGCGGAATAAATTCCGTGCCCTTGATAACATCGTTAACCGTATATACTGGCTGCTTGGCCCATTCGTCCAGCATTTCCCGAATCGTTGTTTTAATCTGCTCAACAGCGGCAGCCACAATCTTGCGTGCTTCCGCCTGCGGCTCGCCGCCCAAAGCGGCAATCGCCGCCTGCGCCCTTGCTTCATCACCGAAATGCACATAACCCGCCGTAATCAGCGCATCGCTCAGCGTTGCTATGCTGCCGCCGACTGCAGCAGCGGGACCTTCGCGCTCGGGGCCGACAACATAACCGTTTTCCGTCTTATGCAGCCTGCTGTCGCCGCCGATGCCGATGCTGCGCATATGAAAGGCGCGCACCGCTGTAGGATAACCGGCAACCGCCGCGCCCTTACGGGCCATCAGCGGCAGGCCGTTCTCCCAGAAGGCAATGTCGGTAGTAGTGCCGCCCACATCCAGCGAGATGCTGTTCACTTCGGGAGCACAAAGCGCCTCTATGCCCAGCACCGATGCCGCAGGACCGGTAAACACAGCCTCCACAGGCTGCTGCAAGGCTGCCTCCAGCGGCAGCGTACCGCCGTCCGCCTTCAGAATATGCACCGGAGCGCTGATGCTGCGCTCTGCCAAAGCACGCTCGATGCGCCTGCAGAAGCGGGTAAAAAGCTCATACACCTGCGCGGAAAAATAGGCCGAATTGCTGCGGCGCACAAAGTTCAGCTCACCGCTCAGCTCGCTGCCCAAAAACACCTTGCTGTAGCCGCATTTTTTCAGCTCATGCTCCGCCTGATATTCCAGCTGCGGATTACGCACGGAAAACTTGCCGCTCACGGCACACACGCTACTGCCCTTGCGCCGCAGCAGCTCCTGATGTCTGCTCCATTCGATATTAGCCGTAATCTTGCCACGATGGTCCACATAACCCGACAGATAATACGGTGTTACCGGCAGATGTCCCTTGACGTTCATGCCCGGTCCGGCGATAATTGCCAAAAATGCCGGCGGCAGGCTGCCCTCGGTCAATGCGTTGGTCACAATAGTGCTGGATATTACCACACGCTCCAGCTCCTGCGCCATTCCCGGCTGCAGCACCGCATCCAGCGCCGCCAGCACGCACTGCAGCACATCGTCATGCGTCGTCGCGCGCTTGGCCTGCGCCACTACCTCGCCCTGCCGCAGCACCACCGCATCCGTAAAGGTTCCGCCTACATCAATACCTAACAGCATTGCTTCATCCCTCCTTCGTTTAAACCAGAGTGTCAATGCGTATTCTTTTAATCTATACTATATTTACTTTTAACAAGCTAATAACAGACAGTCTATATTAATTATATTATATCATGTTGCCAAACTCCGTGCGAATAAAATTCCTTGCTATAATTATATACCAACACACCCGCAAGCGTTTGCGGGCAGAAAAAAAGACGTAAGCTCCGTTGCTTACGCCTTGTAATTATTTTTGGCATCCGGGTGGGGTAATCCTGCAGACATTTTATATTTCTGATAATGTCCTGCAGCTGCGATTGCCGGATGTAAATTGCCGCCGCTTTAATTTAACTAGGCTCTTAAAAGAGCATCATAGTAAACCAGGCTGGCAGCACCGCATAAAGATAAAATGACAGTACTCAAAATAATAAGATACTTTTTCTCCATATTAATTCTCCTCTACACACAAAACGCATCTCTGTGTGTGAGGCTATTATAAAATAGGCTCTGCCCATAGTCAAGTTAAATGTTATAACGGTTTGTAATATTTAATATTCCCGATAGGCCTATATCAAATTTGCCGTTACCTCAGCCTGCGAGAGCATTTATTTCTCTTTAGCTTGCTAAAAACAGGATAATAGCTTATACTATATACTATTATTGTATTAGTAAGGGAGTCGATATGTATTATGGAACGTGAGAGCTTTTCTTCACGCCTGGGATTTATCCTGATTTCTGCCGGCTGTGCCATTGGTTTAGGCAACGTCTGGCGCTTTCCTTTCGTCACAGGTCAATATGGCGGCGCATCCTTTGTGCTCATCTACCTGTGCTTCCTGCTGCTGTTGGGCCTGCCCATCATGGTAGCGGAATTCGCTGTCGGCCGCGCCAGCAGACGCAGTCCGGCCAAATCCTTCGACACATTGGAGCCGAAGGGAACTAAATGGCATCTGTTCAAATATGTAACTATTGCCGGCAACATCATCCTCATGATGTTCTACACCACCGTCAGCGGCTGGATGTTGTATTTCCTCTATAAGATGGCTGTCGGTGATCTTTCCGGTCTGGACGCCCAAGGCGTCAAGAGCGTTTTCGGCGCTCTGCTGCAGGACCCGGCAACTATGGCCGGCAACATGGCAATCATCATCATGCTCTGCTTCGGCGTCTGCTACATGGGCGTTCGCAACGGCGTTGAACGCATCACCAAGGTTATGATGGCCTTCCTCATCGTGCTAATGGTTGTGCTTGCAGCCAACTCCATGCTGCTTCCGGGCAGTGAAGCCGGCCTCAAGTATTACCTCTACCCCGACTTCAGCAAAATTGCCGAGCATGGTGTACGCGAGGTAATCTTCGCCGCTATGGGCCAGGCCTTCTTCACACTGAGCATCGGTATGGGCTCTCTGTCCATCTTCGGCAGCTACATCGGCAAGGAGCAAAAGCTCACCAACGAAGCTCTGTGGATTATGTTCCTCGATACCTTCGTAGCAATCGTTGCCGGTCTGATTATCTTCCCGGCATGCTTCAGCTTCGGTATCCAGCCGGATGCGGGTCCTAACCTGCTCTTCATCACCCTGCCCAACGTATTCAACGCTATGAACGGCGGACGTATCTGGGGCACTCTCTTCTTCCTCTTCATGCTTTTTGCGGCAATGTCCACTGTTATTGCCGTATTCGAAATGATTATCTCCAGCATCTGCGAGCTGACCGGCGGTGACCGCCGTCGCCTCATCCCCTTTGCTGTTATCGGCATGATTCTGCTGTCCCTGCCCTGCGTTTTCGGCTTCAATATCTGGAGCGGCTTTGAGCCTCTGGGCAAAGGCACCTGCGTGCTGGATCTGGAAGACTTCCTCGTCAGCAACAATATCCTGCCGCTGGGCAGCCTCATCTTCCTGGCCTTCTGCACTACCCGCTACGGCTGGGGCTGGAACAAATTCATTGAAGAGGTTGATACCGGTAAGGGTATAGGCTTCCCGAAATGGATGCGCTTCTATGCGACCTACATTCTGCCGCTGATTGTACTCTATATCTTCTTCAACGGCTATTACGCAATGTTCTTCAAATAAGATAAATTGGGGTGTCCTGTAGCATCAAACCCAATTTTACACATTTCTATAACGCGAAACGAGCACTACATGCATACCCTGCAAGTAGTGCTCGTTTGATTATGTCAATTATACTTGTACAGCTCTGCTCCATTGATGAGCTCATACTCAGAACTGGTAAAGTCAAAACCAGATAGAGCCACAAAACCAAGCCTGCTAACCTCCATAAAGCTCAACACATTTTTCAGCTGCTGCACTTCAGCCTCTGCCTCCGCCCTCGAAAAAGTCTTATCGTAATACTTCACTTCATAAAATGCATAACCATTCTTCAGCTCTAAAACACAATCAAATTCGCCGCTACGTCTTTCCTTAGGCATATCATACCAAAAAGTTCCGATATCATACACATCTGACCTTTTGCCTTCTCGCAACTGTCTGGAAAAATACTCTCTGACAATGGCTTCATAACGGTGCGAAATAAATGTCTTGATGCTGCTCTTTATATACAGCTCATAAAAATTTTTAGTACCGATTCTTGCAATAACATCACGCTTATTATAGATATAGGCATAATAAAAACGCACCAGATTATCACTAATCTCATAGAAAGTCTTTTTCTTATCTTTTTTCTTGTTAATCGGATAAATCTTTTGAATAATCTCCATCTCCAATAAATTTTTCAATTGCTTGTCTAAGCTGCCATTGGAATTGCCGGAAATCAGCTTTTCAATTTCTCCATACCTTTTCTTGCCATTAGCCAAAGCAGACAAAATCATATTAGCATTCGCCACCTTAGATAGCTCCGCCAATAAAATATATTCCATATAGATGCTGACAGGACTATTTGCATTGAGCAGCAATCGTTCAATATTACCCTCTAAATTCTCTTCCTCATCAATAAGTACATTAACAAATGGACTGCCACCAAACACTGCATATAATGCTGGTTTTGCAGAAGCTGAAAGCTCTGCATAAAATAAAGATGCATCATAATAATCAAAAGGCCTGATATGCAGAATTAAAGAAAATCTGCCAAACAGCGGATTTTCTTGTTGAAGCAATTCTTTCATCATGCCAACATATGAACCAAGCAGTACAAGATCTATATTATTTTTTAAGCTGTCAACAATTCTCTGAAACAGCGAATCTATGTAATGAGCGTCACTTGTTTTCTTCAAATATGTATATTCATCAATAATAATGATGACTTTTTCCTGCTGCGACCCCAAAAATTCAAACAGCTCCTCGAAATCGACAAAATGTAAAAATTTATTATTATAGCAAGCCTTCACCTTCGCCTCAAGACTTCTTAAATTATCTTCTAGAGAAGTCATGAGACACTCATAATAAATAACTTTGCAAGCTATATTCTTTATAGCTTCTAAAATTAGCGTACTTTTACCAACTCTGCGCCTGCCATAAAGCATCACTGCCTGCTTACATGGCTTAGCAAAAACTTCTGTTAATTGCTGTAACTCTGCTTCTCTACCGACAAACATCCTGTAACCTCCTTTTATACTGAATTCCGTTTCACTGAATTTAATTTCAGTATAATTTTATATTTTCCATCAGAATTTGTCAATATTTTTTTGCTAACCCCTGCACTGCAAGCAAAGAGGCTGCCACTTTCGTGACAGCCTCTATAATTTTGCTCTATTAAATTTTTACAGCTTGCTTTGCAGCTCCTCCAGCTTAGCCTGCTGCACTGCCAGCACCTTGTCACCGATAGCGAACTGCTTCTCGTTTTCGGAGAAAGCAGGGCCGCCGTAGGATTTACGTGCTTCTACGCAATGCTCGGGCTTCAGAGCTACCAGCAAATCGCTCTCGAAAAGGTCGGAGAACTGCTTGTATTCCTCCAGAGAAATCTCCGGCAGGAATTTGCCCTGATGAATTGCATAAGCAACGCATTTGCCGACAACCTCATGTGCCTGACGGAAGGGCAGTCCCTTACGTACCAGATAGTCTGCCAGGTCAGTGGCATTGGAGAAATCCTTGCTCACTGCCTGTGCCATCTTGTCCACATTAACCGTCATAGTCAGAATCATATCACGATAAACAGCCAGCGTGAATTTAATGGTGTCGATAGCGTCGAAGAAGCCTTCCTTATCCTCCTGCAGGTCCTTATTATAGGTCAGCGGCAGGCCCTTAGCCGTTGTCAGCATAGCCATCAGATGACCATACACACGGCCGGTTTTACCGCGTACCAGCTCGGAAATATCAGGGTTCTTCTTCTGCGGCATCATGGAAGAGCCGGTGGCAAAAGCATCGTCCAGCTCCACAAAGCCGAATTCCGTGCTGCTCCAGAGGCAGATTTCCTCACTCAGACGGCTCATATGCATCATGAGGGTAGAAGAAAAGGAAAGGAATTCAATGATATAGTCACGGTCGCTTACTGCGTCCATGCTGTTCGGATAAACTGTGCCGAAGTTCAGCTCCTCCGCAACCATAAAACGGTCGATGGGGAACGTAGTACCTGCAATCGCACCGGCACCCAGCGGCATCATGTCCGCGCCTTCCCAAACGCCCAGCAGGCGGCGGAAGTCACGCTGCAGCATATTGAAATATGCCAGCATATGATGAGCAAAGGTAATCGGCTGCGCACGCTGCAGATGGGTATAACCCGGCATCAGAGTTTTTTCGTGCTTTTTGGCAACTGTTAAGAGAGCTTCCTCAAATTTAAGCAAAAGCTCGGCAATTTCGGCAACCTCACGCTTCATATACATATGCATATCGAGCGCAACCTGGTCGTTACGGCTGCGTGCGGTATGCAGACGGGCGCCGGCGCTGCCGATACGTTCGGTCAGACGCGCTTCCACATTCATGTGAATGTCCTCCAGCGCAACGTCAAAATGGAAGTTGCCTGCTTCAATATCAGCCAGGATGTCTTTCAGACCGGCAATGATTTTCTCCCCGTCCTCTGCCGGAATGATACCGCATTTAGCCAGCATACCGGCATGAGCAATGCTGCCGCGGATATCCTCGTGATATAAGCGTTTATCAAAATCAATGGACGCATTAAATGCGTCCACCAATTCGTTCGTATTCTTACTGAAACGACCGCCCCAAAGCTTAGCCATTATTTCAGGTTTCCTTTCTTCATCAGCGCTCTTACTTTCAGCGGCAGGCCGAAGAGGTTGATGAAGCCGGTAGCATCTGCCTGGTTGTAAACTTCGTCTTCGCCAAAGGTTACATATTCCTGGCTGTACAGGGAGTACGGGGATTTAACGCCTGCACTGTAGATGTTGCCTTTATAAAGTTTCATGCGAACAGTACCGGTAACGGTTTTTTGAGTTTCGTTAACGAAAGCATCCAGAGCCTCACGCAGCGGGCTGAACCACATGCCATCGTATACCAGCTCGGAATAACGGATGGAAACCTGTTGCTTGAAGGATTGGGTTGCACGGTCCAGGCAAAGATTTTCCAGATCGTTGTGGCCGTAGTAGATGATAGCGCCGGCAGGGTTTTCGTAAACGCCACGGGATTTCATGCCAACCAGACGGTCTTCAACCATATCGGTGATACCAACAGCATTGCGGATACCGATTTCATTCAGTTTTTCAACGAGCTTAGCCGGGCTGAGTTTTTCGCCGTTAACGCTTACAGGCACGCCTTCAACGTATTCCAGCTCAACATATTCCGGTTTATCGGGAGCTTTTTCAGGAATGTTGGTAACGATGAACAGTTCATCTTTCGGTGCATTCCACGGATCTTCCAGGTCGCTGCCTTCATGGGACAGATGCCACATGTTGCGGTCCATGGAGTAGTCATGGTCATGAGATACAGGGATAGGAATGTTGTGTGCTGCAGCATAGTCGATTTCCTGGTCACGGCTGCGCAGTTCCCACTCACGCCACGGAGCGATGATTGCCAGTTGCGGAGCCAGAGCCTTTACGGACAGTTCGAAACGAACCTGGTCATTGCCTTTGCCGGTAGCACCGTGAGCAATAGCATCAGCGCCTTCTTTTTCAGCGATTTCAACTAATTTTTTAGCAATCAGCGGACGAGCAAAGGAAGTACCCAGCAGGTATTTCTTTTCGTATACAGCGCCGGCTTTAACGGTGGGCCATACATAGTCGCTGATGAATTCTTCTTTCAGGTCCATGATGTAGCATTTGCTAGCACCGGTTTTCAGTGCTTTGTCATGAACGGGTTCCAGTTCGTCGCCTTGGCCAAGGTCAGCGCAGGCAGCGATAACTTCGCAGTTGTTGTAATGCTCTTTCAGCCAGGGGATGATTACGGATGTATCAAGGCCACCGGAGTAAGCCAGAACTACTTTCTTAATATCTTCTTTTTTCATTATAATAGCCTCCCATTTCTGTATAATGCTATGCATTAGTGAATAAACTTACAAACTTCTTGTATTATATACCCTTTTTATGCATAAATCAAGTATTTAAGCGCATGTATACAATACTTTTTGTGTACTAGATGTAACAAAAAGCCTAGAATATAGCTTATTTCAGAAAATTTTGTCTGTATACAAGAACGGCTAAGCATATAAACTATACGCTCAGCCGTTATATTTATACATTCAAGACCTGATTTAGAGTACTTCGTCGCTCATCAGCAGCGCCATAATAGCCTTTTGTACGTGCAGTCTGTTCTCTGCCTGGTCGAATACAACAGATTGCGGTCCTTCCAGCACTTCCTCGGTAATTTCTTCACCGCGGTGTGCAGGCAGGCAGTGCAGAACGATTGCTTCCGGACGTGCTTCGTTCAGCAGCGCCTGGTTAATCTGATAATTATGCAGTGCTTTGAAGCGAACCTCACGCTCTGCTTCCTCGCCCATGCTGGTCCATACATCGGTATAGAGCACGTCGGCACCCTTAGCAGCCTTGAAGAGATCCTCCTCTACGGTAATGCTGCAGCCGGTTTGGGCAGCATCCTCCTGTGCCAGACGCAGGATTTCCGGATCAGGCTGATAGCCCTTCGGGCTGGCGCAGATCATGTTCATGCCAACCTTAGCGCAGGCAAACATCAAAGAGTGTGCCATGTTGTTGCCGTCGCCTACATAAACCAGCTTACGACCTTTGAGCACCTTCATCTTCTCCTGAATAGTGAAGATATCGGTCAGAGCCTGGCAGGGATGCAGCAAATCGGTCAGGCCGTTGATAACGGGAACGCTTGCATATTTAGCCAGCTCAATAACGGAATCATGGGAGAAGGTACGGATCATAATACCGTCAACAAAGCGGGAAAGTACACGTGCGGTATCACGAATCGGCTCGCCGCGGCCGATTTGGGAAGCGGAATCGCTCAGATAAATCGGATGGCCGCCCAGCTGCCAGAAGCCTACCTCAAAAGAGGTTCTGGTACGGGTAGAAGCCTTGGAGAACAGCATAGCCAGAGTTTTGCCCTTCAAATATTGGTGGGGTTCACCGGCCTTTTGCTTACGTTTCAATTTTTTTGCCACATCAAGAATTGTTGCGACCTCGCCTACGCTAAGGTCATGAATAGAAATCAGGTCTTTGTCTTTTAAACTCATTTTTATCCCCTCTCGTTTTTAACAGGCCGCCAGCGCCTTATCCAGCGCAGCAACCACAATATCAATTTCTTCCTTGCTGATAATCAGCGGCGGTACAATGCGGATAACATTACCCGCAGTACAGTTCACAATAACATGGTTTTCCAGGCAGCTTTCCACAATCGGCTTGCCCTCGCCGGCAACCTCCATGCCCAGCATCAGGCCGCAGCCGCGGACATCGGTAACCTTGTCAGGATATTTTTCCTGCAGCTTACGCAGCTCATTCTTAAAGTATTCGCCCTTCTCCGCAACCTTGTCTACCAGTCCTTCGGACTTGATAGTAGTCAGCGTTGCGTATACAGCGGCGCAGGCCAGCGGGTTGCCGCCGAAGGTGCCGCCGTGATCGCCGGGCTTAAACACATGCGCCAGACGCTCCGGCACAGCAAAGCCTGCAACCGGGAAGCCACCGCCGATGCCCTTGGCAAAGGTCAGGACATCAGGCTTCACGCCGCTGTGCATATAAGCGAACCATTTGCCGGTACGCGCAACACCGGTCTGCACCTCGTCAAAAATCAACAGCGCATCATGCTTGTCGCACAGCGCACGCACCTGCTGCAGGTACTCAGCAGGCGGTACATGCACACCGCCCTCGCCCTGAATAGGCTCCAGCAGAACAGCGCAGACATCATCATCCATCTGAGCCTCCAGCGCCTTGATATCGCCGTAGGACACAAGCACATGTCCGGGGCTCAGCGGACCGTAGCCCACATGATAATAATCATGACCGGTAGCAGCCAGCGTATCAAAGGTACGTCCGTGGAAGGATTCGTCCGCAGAAATAATTTTATATTTCGTAGGTGCCTTGCTCACGCCGTATTTACGCGCCAGCTTCATAGCGCCCTCATTGCCCTCGGCGCCGCAGTTCGCAAAGAAAATGCGGTCCATACCGGTAGCCTCGGCCACCATGCGCAAGGCCTTCGCCTGAATCTCGGTATAATACAGATTGGAGCAGTGCATCAGCTTGCCAGCTTGCTCACTGATAGCCTTCACCAGCACCGGATGATTATAACCAAGACTGTTGACAGCGATACCGGCAAAAGCATCCACATACTCATTGCCCTCGTTGTCCCACACACGGCAGCCCTGGCCAAGCTCCATAACCATCTGATATCTGCCGAAAACAGGCAGATAATATTTTTCTGTTTCTTCTATAATAGTTTTTTTATCCATTGCCAAGAATATCTCCCCCTCATGCAAAATCCCTGCTATCAGATTTCTTTAACTACCTCTGTACCAACGCCCTTGTCGCTGAACAGCTCCATCAGGATAGAATGCTCGGCACGGCCGTCAATAATATGAGTTTTCTTGGCACCGCCGCTCAACGCCTTGATGCAGGAACGAACCTTAGGAATCATGCCGCCGTCAATGCTGCCCTTAAGAATAAGCTCATGAGCCTTTTCAAAGGTCAGGGTAGAAATGAAGCTGCTTTCATCAGGATATGCGGAATAAATACCGCGGACATCGGTCAGCACCAGCAGCTTTTCTGCCTTCAGCGCACCGGCAATTTCACCGGCAGCAACATCTGCATTAATGTTATAGGTTTCACCCTCATCACCAACGCCAGTCGGAGCGATTACAGGAATATAACCGCCGTCCAGCAGGCAGTTAATCAAATCGGTGTTGACCTCCTTAACGCTGCCTACAAAGCCGATATCTACCAGGTTAACCTCACCGTTTTCATAAACATCAGCCAGATATTTTTTAGCCTTCAGCAGGTTAGCATCCTTGCCGTTGAGGCCGACAGCCTTACCGCCCAAAGCATTCAGACGGCCGACAAGATCGGTGTTCATTTTGCCTACGAGCGCCATCTCGGCAATAGCTGCGGATTCTGCATCGGTTACACGCAGACCGCCGACAAATTCACTCTTTTTACCGGCCTGCTCCAGCTGACGGCTGATTTCCGGGCCGCCGCCGTGAACAACTACCGGACGCATGCCGGCGTATTGCAGGAACAGGATATCCTGCAGCACCTTGTTTTTCAGCTCATCATTGAGCATAGCGTTGCCGCCATATTTTACAACAATGGTTTTATCTTTAAAATTGCTGAGATACGGCAGTGCTTCCATTAAGGTATGTACTTGTTGTTCGTTCATTAACATAAGTGATGTCCTCCCTCATTTTTTATATATTTGTCTTGCGTTTATATTTATTATTGCTTCTCATTCTCTTTAAAGATGTGAGAAAAGTATCAGATGTAATTTCCATCTTACTTTATATAGTTATTTGGCATCTATGATTTATTATTACTTCTGCTTCCCTCCAAAGACGCGAGAGAAGCTATCAGATGCAATCCATCATACTTTATAAAATAAATAATATTACGCTCTCACTACCAAGGACGAGCTAGAAAGTACCAGAGACGAGGAAAGCCGACGAAGGCGTACTAACAGTACGTCCCCCCTTCGGGGATTAGCACGACCAGCACGTTCTCGCAGCGTTACACTTGCGACAACGTGGGTCTTTGCGTTTAGGAGGCTTGACAAAGTATATGGTGCTTTATCGCTCGTCCAATTAAGTATGATACTCACCGTTAATCTTCACATACTCGTAGCTAAAATCGCAAGTCCACACAGTTGCGCTCTCATCACCGGCCCCCAGGTCGATGCTCATAGAAATATCATGCTCGGCCATAGTCGGCGCCAGCTTTTCGGCAGGCACGTTGCAGTTCATGCCGTTTTCTACCAGACGGATACCGCCGATAGACAGGTTTACCTTATCTGCCTCCATGGCAGCACCGCTGTAGCCTGCAGCGCAGACAATGCGTCCCCAGTTCGGGTCCTCGCCGAAGAAGGCTGTTTTTACCAGCGGCGATTTGGCAATCGCCATCGCTGCGGTTTTGGCATCCTCCCAGGTTGCAGCACCGGTAACATTTACCTCGAGGAATTTGGTAGCGCCCTCGCCGTCATGCGCAATCATTTTGGCAAGGTCGGTAGCACAGGCCACCAGCGCTTCAAAGAATGCTGGATAATCCGGATGCTCCTCCGAAAGAATAATTTCGTTTTCGGCAAGACCGTTGGCCAGCACAATCATGCTGTCGTTGGTACTGGTATCGCCGTCGACAACAACCATGTTGAAGGATTTGTCGGCAGCCTTTTTTACCGCGCGCTTCAGCACATCGGGAGCAACGGCAGCGTCGGTAGTAATGAAGGTCAGCATAGTTGCCATGTTCGGATGAATCATGCCCGCACCCTTGGCAATACCGGCAAAGGTTACCTTCTTGCCGCCGATTTCCGTTTCATAGGCAGCGTGCTTGATAAAGGTATCCGTAGTCTGAATCGCCATAGCGCAGCTTTCGCCCTCGCATTCGTCCAAGCTGTCGACAGCATCGGCAATGCCGGTCAAAAGGTTATCCATCGGCAGGAACTGGCCGATAACACCGGTGGAGCAGACAAATACTGCTTCCGGAGCAATGCCTAAAAGCTCTGCCGTATGCGCTTGCATTTTCTTGGCATCCACCAGGCCCTGCTCGCCCGTGCAGGCGTTGGCACAGCCGCTGTTTACGGCAATAGCCTGCGCATAACCGTGCTTGTTGACCTCGCGGCTCACGAGCACAGGAGCAGCGCACATTTTATTTTGTGTAAATACCGCACCGCAGGCAGCAGGCACGGTACTGAAAATAACTGCTACATCATGATTGCCGCTGGCTTTGATACCGGCCTTGACGCCGGCAGCAATGAAGCCCTGCGGTGCAGTCACCCAGCCTTCGATTTTCTTCATGAGATTCCCCTCTTTCCCCGGTGCTTACATCTTTTCTTCTGCGGCGGCATCACCGCTAAGCACCATTTTATAGTATAATAGTTATAACAAGCTTAAGGAACAAGCGGCAGCTGACGCAGGCCGGCAGTTTCATCAATGCCAAACATAACATTCATGTTCTGCACTGCCTGTCCCGCAGCACCCTTAACCAGATTATCAATACAATTCATCACAATAATACGGCCTGTGCGCTTGTCGGTCTGCCAGCCAAGGTCCACATAGTTGGAGCCGCGAATATTCTTCAATTCCGGGCAAACTCCCTTACCGCGCAGACGGATGAAAAATTCATCGCCGTACATCGCCTGATAGGCCTCCTCAATCTGTGCATCCGTTACGCCCTGCTTCAGCTGTGCGTAGCAGGTTGCATAAATACCGCGGTCTACAGGCAGCAGATGCGGAGTGAACTGAATCACTACATTCTCACCGGCAAACTCGCTGTAAATCTGCTCGATTTCCGGTGTATGGCGGTGCGAAGCAACGCCGTAGGCCTTAAAGCTTTCGTTGACGCTGCAGTAAAGACTGCCTGCCTTCAGGCTGCGTCCCGCACCTGTCGTACCGCTTTTGGCATCAATCACAATGCCCTGAGCTTCAATCAGCTTATATTTTAAAAGCGGCACCAGCGCCAAAATGCTGCAGGTAGTGTAGCAGCCGGGATTTGCCACCAGCTGCGCCCCGCGCACCTTATCACGGAAAAGCTCGGTCAGTCCGTAGACAGCCTGTGCCTCCGGGTCCTCATGCTTCACCTTGTACCACTGTTCAAACACATGGTAATCCTTAAATCTATAATCGCCGCCGAGGTCAATAATCTTGGTCTTGCTGCCTCGCAGCTGCTTGCCTATCTTCATAGCATGGCCATGAGGCAAGGCAATAAAAATCACATCACTTGCTGCAGCAATAGCATCCAGCTCCTGCATAGACTGCAGATTCTTTTCAATACGTCCCGACAAATGCGGATACATAGAAGCAATCGCCTCTCCCGTACTGCTTTCAGAGGTAATCACGGCAATTGCCGCTTCCGGATGTCCGTCCAGAAGTCGCAGAAGCTCAACTCCTGCGTAACCTGTTGCACCGATAACACTTGCTTTCATATCCATCCTCCTTTGTACTCGATAATTATACAACTAAATTGTATAATTTTGCAAGCACTTTGTGAATTTTTTTGTAAAAATTAAGGGACAATAATCCATTCTACAATCTTATTTTACTACCTAAAAGGTAAATATACCAGTATTTTTTGCCAAATTCACACTTTATTGTTACAATAGACGTGAAAGCTATACACGTCACTGTTTAAAATATATCAAAATTACTAACGAGGTGTATCTTATGTTTAAAATCATTATCATGGCATTGCTCATTTTTATAGGCATGGTTGGTTATGACAACATTACGGATAAGGCTCAGCCTACCACCCCCGTACAGCAGGAACAGCAGAAGGTCAGCAAGCACGAAAAATCCGCCGCTATGGCGCTTTTCACCAGCCTGCTGCCTCCCAAGGAGGAATGGCCCTCGCCCGTACATAAATTTTATCTGGCCTTTAATATGGATGAGGTTATCGATCCTATCCGCCAAAATCCGAACTGGACCGGTCTTGATGCCATGTCGCGCGATATTCCGCAGGCCCTGATTGCTATCGAGGACCACGCTTTTTATAATCATGGTGCTATTGCCGTAGAAGGCATTCTGCGCGCCGCACTGGCCAACATCAACGCCGGCGAAGTAGTGCAGGGCGGCAGTACACTGACGCAGCAGTTTGTCAAAAATGTTTTTCTGTCGCACGAGCAAAGCATGGAGCGCAAAATCGAAGAAGCAGTGCTCTCGCTCATGCTGGAGGATAATTACAGCAAGGACGAAATTCTGGAGCTGTATCTGAACACCACCTACTTCGGCGCAGGCTCTACCGGTATTAAACAGGCCAGCAGAACCTACTTCGGCAAGGCACCTTCGGCGCTGACTCTGGCCGAAGCCGCCGTTATTGCCTCGCTTCCCTATGCGCCCACCGGCCTCAATCCGCTGGAAAACCCCGAGGGCTGCAAAAAACGTCAGCTGCTGGTGCTGGCCGCTATGCATAAATACGGTATGATTAATCAGGGCCAGCTGGCCGAAGCCAAGGCAGAAAAAATCCGCCTCACCAACGGCACCGTCATGTAAAGCTGTAACAAAATCGACACTGTATATTTTTTAATTAAAGTTTATCGGTAAAAGCTTTGTTTCGCTTGACCGCATCATGCTTCATATATATAATTAAAGCTTAAGCAAAATCACTCAAAGAAGGTCAAAATCATGGAAACTACAACATTAGATAAGCTTCCCTTAGGTCAGGAGGCTATCATTAAAAAGGTCGGCGGCGAAGGCAGCATTCTGCGTCGCCGTCTGCTTGATATGGGGCTCACGCCCCGCACCCGCGTCATGGTACGCAAGCGCGCACCGCTCGGCGACCCGCTGGAAATATCCCTGCGCGGCTACGAGCTGACACTGCGTGCGGAGGAAGCCGAAAAAATCACCGTTACGCAGGAGGTGAGCGAAGCATGAAGCTGCATTTCGCCCTCGTCGGCAACCAGAACTGCGGCAAAAGCACGCTGTTCAACTATCTCACCGGCAGTAACCAGCACGTAGGCAACTTTCCCGGCGTAACCGTCCAGAAAAAGGAAGGCACTATTCTCGCTGTTCCCGACGCAGGCGTTATCGACCTGCCCGGCATCTACTCGCTTTCTCCCTACACCTCGGAAGAAATTGTTACGCGTGACCTGCTTTTATACAACAAGCCTGACGCAATTATCAACGTCATTGACGCAACTAATATCGAACGCAGCCTGTATCTTTCGCTGCAGCTCATCGAGCTGAATATCCCGATGGTCATCGCCCTCAATATGATGGACGAACTCACCGGCAGCGGCGGCAGCATTGACATCAAAGCGATGGAGGATTCGCTGACCGTGCCTGTTGTCCCCATCACCGCCAACTCCGGCGAAGGCGTGGGCGAGCTTTTGCGCCGCGCCGTAGAGGTAGCGCAAAACCAGCAGCTGCCACAGCGTCTTGATTTCTGCAGCGGTCCTGTGCATACTGCTATTCACAGTATCGCCCACTTAATCGAAACTAAAGCACGCCGCCAGAACTTGCCGCTGCGCTTTACCGCTACCAAGCTTATCGAGGGCGACAGCGATTTCTCCAAGGCGCTGCAGCTTTCGGAAAACGAATGCGATATCATCGGCCACTTCGTTACCGAAATGGAGCAAAACCTCAAAACAGATAAAGAAGCAGCGCTGGCAGATATGCGCTACGCCTATATCGAGGACATCTGCGCGCAGACCGTGCAGAAGCCCAAGCATACGGAAGCACAGCTGCGCTCCGTCAAAATCGACCATTATCTGACGCATAAATTTTATGCTATTCCTATTTTTGTCATCATCATGGGCCTCGTTTTCTGGCTCACCTTTGACGTTATCGGCGCTTTTCTCAGCGACATCCTCAGCAATGTTATCGATGCTGTAACAGCTTCGGTTGACAACACGCTCACCGTGCTGGATATCGCACCGCCGATGCATTCGCTGATTATCGACGGCATCTTCTCCGGTGTTGGCGCCGTGCTTTCCTTCCTGCCGACCATCGTTACGCTGTTCTTCTTCCTTTCAATGCTTGAGGACAGCGGTTACATGGCGCGTGTCGCCTTCGTTATGGATAAGATGCTGCGCAAAATCGGCCTCTCCGGTTCCTCCTTTGTACCGATGATCATCGGCTTCGGCTGCAGCGTGCCGGCCATCATGGCCTCGCGCACCCTCGCCAGTGAGCGCGACCGCAAAATGACCATCATGCTCACACCGTTCATGAGCTGCAGCGCCAAGCTGCCCATCTACGGTATGTTTATCGCCGCCTTCTTCCCGCATAACGGCGGTCTGGTCATGCTTTCGCTCTACCTCACCGGCATCTGCGTAGCTATTCTCTCCGGCTTTTTGCTCAACAGTCTGGTGTTCCGCGGCAAGCCTGTTCCCTTCGTCATGGAGCTTCCTGCCTACCGTCTGCCGACGGCGCGCAACATCATCATGCATATGTGGGAAAAAGCCAAGGACTTTCTGCATAAGGCCTTCACGGTTATCTTCCTCGTCAGCATCATCGTCTGGTTCCTGCAGAACTTTGACATCCGCTTTTACATGGTAGATGCCTCCGACAGCGTTATTGCCTCCATCGGCAAGCTGGCAGCGCCTATTTTTGCGCCGCTTGGCTTCGGCAGCTGGCAGGCAACAACCTCGCTCATCTGCGGTATCACTGCTAAGGAGGTTGTCATCAGTACGCTTTCCGTGCTGGCAGTCGGCAGCGGCGGTGCGCCTGATCTGGCAAGCCTCTTTTCGCCGCTCACAGCCTGCACCTTCCTGGTGTTCTGCCTGCTCTATCCGCCCTGCGTCGCAGCGCTGGCTACCATCCGCCGCGAGCTGAACTCCGATACCAGCACGCTCTGCCTTATGGGTTATGAGCTTGTTGTGGCCTGGTGCGTAGCATTTATCGTAAGACAAATCGGTTTAATGCTTGGCTTCGCCTAAAAAATTGCATAAGAAAACAGCCCAAAACTCATGCTTTGAGAATTGGGCTGTTATTTTTTTGCCTATTTTACTGCGTCCAGCTCTTTTATCCGCGCATACGCCTGCTGCCAGCTCGCCAGTGACAGCTGCCACAGCCCGCTGTACGCCCGCACTGCCGCCTGAGGCGAACTTTCATGCAACGCACACAGTCCCCGCACTCCTGCATAAGGATAGTACGGAATGCACGCCCGTGCCTCCTCGCGCGTCTGCAAAAGCGCCTGCGCCAACGCCAAATGCCCATGCTGCAGGCACCACAGCCAGCGGGCAAACTCCGCCAGCGTTTCCTTGACTACGGCAGCCTGCGCCGCCTCCGTCTGCCGGCCGTACCAATAGCGCTGCGCCTGCTTGTGCTCCGCACTCTGCACCGCTGCGCCGGCAGCGCCGAAGTGCGCCAGCACTGCCTGATAATGCAGCAGATGCACACGCTCATGCACCAGCACGGAATTATAATAGGCTGCGTAATCCCAGCCATGCTCAGCACATTCCTGCCTGATAGCGTTCACATAAAGCGTAATGCCCTTGCCCGCAGCAAATTCACCGTGCAGCAAGCGTTTAAACTTTAGCTGCTGCAGCTTTTTGCTCCACTCGGCGTATTGCTTGGCAAGCCTTGGCAATGCAGCGACATCATACTCCGCCTGCAACGCTTCCGCACGTTCTAATAATTGCCTGCCCTCGCGCTGCACCGCAACCGTGTCATAGCGCCCATACTGCCTGTAAAGCAGCACGTCGGACTCCGCATACGCGGTTGGCAGGCCAAGCCTTGCGGGAGCAGTAATAATATTTTCTAAGATAAGCTTCAACATTCTTTTTATCTCAGCAAGCGCTTTGCAGCTTTTCGGACAATCACCGCGCTTAAATTATAATACCATTGCAATGGTCAATCTCGTGCTGGATAATCTGCGCCGTAAAGCCGCTGAAGCTCTGCTTGCACTTTTTGAACTGCATGTCCTGATAGGCAACCGTGATTTTTTCGTAGCGCACTGCAGCACGCTCACCCTCCAGCGACAGGCAGCCCTCCTCCGTCATGTACTTGCCGGAGCGCTTGATAATCTCCGGGTTCAGCATGGCAATATTCGTGGGGCCGATATTTACGGCGATGACGCATTTCTGCACGCCGATCATATTTGCTGCCAGGCCCACGCAACGCTCCGCATGAGCTGCAAGCGTATCTAATAAATCCTGCGCTACTGCAATATCCATAAAGGTTGCAGGCTGAGATTTTTGTGCCAAAAAGGCTTCGTCTTTAACTATTGGTTTTTCCATGGTGTACCTCCGGGAGTTGATTTACATAACTCAATTTGCCTCAGAACCTCAGCAATACATTCGTCCAAATGTTTTTTGATGTCTGTTTCCCAAAACCGTAATACTATCCAGCCATTATCCCGCAATGTTATAGTGTTATCTAAATCACGTTCAACATTACGCTTAATTTTTTCATGCCAAAAATTAGCATTGGTATGAACATCATACTTTTCAAATGTTTTACCATGCCAAAAATCGCCATCACAAAAGATGGCGATTTTATATTTTGTGATTACAATATCCGGGTGGCAATTCAAGACTTTATAGTTTTTTCGATAGCGAATCCCCTTATGCCATAACGCTTTTCGCAAGCATACCTCAATTTTAGTATTTTTACTGCGAATAGCTACCATATTCTTATGTCGTTGTTCCTTAGTAAGAACGTCCATAACCAGACACTCCTCAAAGACGAAGCATGGCAGCGTATGGTGTTTTCCGTTGCTTCTCCTTAATCTCGTCAAGAAAATCTGCTACTGAATAAAGCCATTTGCGCTGGCTCTCTGTATAAGTACAATGTATTTGCTCTGGCACAACAAGCTGCAGATGTTTATCCTGCATTTCATCAGTTTGATATGTACTGATTGCTGCTTCTAAAGTTAACAAATGTTTCCTATCTATTCTGTCAGCCTCAGCCAACACCTGTCGCCATCTGTCCTTACACGTACTCTTAGCACCAAGCATAGTCAAATTCTCTGCTTTAAAATCCGTATTACGGTAGCATTCAATATTAGGAAACAGAAAATCAGGCTTTGAGCGGTTTTCTGTTACAGGAGTATGCGAATACTCTATACCATTAGCGTCTAAAAGTGCGCAAATATGATTTTCAAGCGAATAGCCTGCTCTGCTTTTTCTTCTGTTTTGTACGGATAGCGAAAAATTGATAAACATTTTTACATTGACTTCACCATCTTCAACAAACCCTTGTTGCAATCGCTCTTTAACAATATTTTCTTCCATAAGGAAAAATAACTTTTCATCCATATCAAACCATTTCAATAAAGCTATATCTGGTTCGCTAATCGGATCAACATCCTTAACAAGTGACCTTGCAAACGAAGAAAATAAAGCAGTTTTAGGGAAGCTGTTACCAAATTCACCAATAAGCTCTGCTAACAGTCCTTTGCTATCATCTTCTTCATACGCAATACCTATTTGTTCAAGAATAGTTCTTGCAAGGAACTCTAATTGTCCGCTGTCTGTATTCAACAATGAATTTTGAGTGAATTTGCCAGCTTTATTATCAGTAATATCAAAAAGCCAATATAACTGACTTGTTATAGTGGCATCTTTAGCAGCTACTATACATAAAATAGTATCATCCTGTTTAACACAAATGAAAAGCGAATCACCGGATTTTGCCATTTCCGATACTTTGGTAGAAGGATAATACAGTCTATACTCTGACCTTGTCGGATGATTTCTGCGAGCATCATACCATGTAAGAAAATTCTTTGCTGTAACACTATTTTCATCATCAATATAAAGGAAATCTGTCTCAAATTTTCTATCATCAAAGCCAAAGATTTCCTTCATTTTAGTGGTGGCATTATATTCATGCTGGTTGCTTTTTTTAGGAATGGTTTCAACATCTGAAAGTTTCTTTACTATGATGCCTTTAAAATACTTTTTCAAATAACCATTTTCAAGTCCCATACAACTATTCCTCCAATTGCTCAATCTTGACAACGACGAGTTTGGCAACATTGGCCATCAAGGGAACAACTACAGAATTTCCAAACTGCTTATATGCCTGGGTATCAGATACAGGAATAACAAAGCTGTCAGGAAATCCCTGCAATCTGGCACATTCTCTTGGCGTCAGCTTTCGAGGATTTTTTCCAGGCTGCTCAATCAATACTTCCGAACCATCTTTATAGTAACGAGCACTTAACGTTCTCGAAACACCATCTAACGGCGCAATTCCAAAACCAAAACCATTCCCCGCAGCCTTATGTTTTGCTGCATACTGTTGAAGATACGTCCACAGCTTATCCGATAATGTATATTTGATATCAACATCTTTCTCCAGAATATCAGCAATTACCGGTTTAGGTTCTTTGGGAGTGATGTCAAACTCAAAATCAAAATAATTGCCATATCTTCTTCTGTCAAAGCCAACAATTATTATACGCTCTCTATGTTGCGGAACAAAGCTCTGTCCATCGATGACTTTATAGAAAATCTCATAATCAAGTTCATTTAAAGACTCAACTATTACTTTGAAGGTTCTGCCTCTGTCATGACTGCAAAGATTCTTTACATTCTCCAGCATAAAAGCTTTTGGTCTTTTAGCTTCCAGAATACGACAGACATCAAAAAATAAAGTTCCCTGTGTTTTATCTGCAAAACCAGTAGCCCTGCCCAAGCTGTTTTTCTTAGATACACCTGCAATGGAAAATGGTTGGCACGGAAAACCTGCAACAAGAATATCATGATCAGGTATATCCGCAGCATTAACCTGCGTTATATCACCATCAGGCATATCACCAAAATTTGCCATATAAGTCTGCTGACTAAATTTATTCCATTCGTTAGAATAAACGCATTCTCCACCAGCCTCATCAAAAGCCAATCTCATCCCGCCTATTCCGGCGAATAAATCAATAAAAGTAAATTTCCTGTTTTTCTTTTGCTTTTTCTGACGGCTCAGCATTACATATAAAGCTGTTGAAATGGCATCTTGCACAGTCATCCCTGCACCTTTTGCATATTCAGCAATTTCTTTATACTGATTGTCCTCTAATCGTAAATGTACTTGTTTCATTTCACTGCTCCCTCTGGGAATTTTCTTATACCTATTTTATCCCATTTTACCACAGTGAACAAATTTTCTCAAGCACCAAGTAAACTTTTTAACTCTTTTCAGAGGAAAATAATCTTGGTTTTACGCTAATATTTCACGTTAAATATATCCATCATCCAATACAGTAACTACTTCAGCAAACTCGAAAAATAGCCTCTGCCTCTATCATGAATACTTCCGACAACTGCTCCCCTGTCTAACAAACAATTGCGCATTTCGCAGCTTGTCTCCGGTAGCAAGGCACAAGCATGGCAGGCAGCATAATTCAGTGAATCAAAACCTTGTCCCTTGGAATCCATACATACGGGATCAGAAGAACACCATGATGCCTCCTGAAGCATTTTCTTAAAGATAGGTGTTATATTATCAGGTTCCGCATTTCTTACTAATCCACCAAGACTACCATCTGTATCTGAAGATGCCGTATACAACAAAATGCCTGCCATCTTATAGTTTGACTCCGGATATGTACTATAAATCCTTTCTTTTATAGAAGCCCCTGAATAGCCACATTCCATAGTTAGTTGACGAATCAGTAAATGTGACAGCGTATGAAGCAAGACATATCTTGGAGAAAAATTATCACATACTATAATGCTTTCAGCCAATCGTTTCCTAAGATTTGCATAATAGCTCTCCTGCGACTTTTCCCATGCTTCCAAGCGTTCTTCATTAAGGCTAATGAATATGCCCTCGCCTAGAAGTTCAACTGCAGGAAGCCAATCCAATTTTTCATCCGATAAGGGAGTGCAATCATTTTGGCGATAGCCTATAAAGTCTCTTTGTTCATCTTCAGAAGCATTAGCTTCCGGTCCTTCAGGCTTAATTCTTCTAAACCCTTTTAATGCTAAAATTTCTCTCAATCTTTTGACAGCAAAAATATTATCGATTAATCCACCAAAAAAGCTGTCAATATTTGTTTTCTTCAATTTAAAGTGCATATCATGTGGATTTTCATAATTGCCACACATGAAAACCTTATACTCATCTTCCAATAAATTCTGCTTAGTATATGTTGAACGCACAGATTTATTTTCATTCTGTATTATCTCGATAACATCATCGACAGAATAAAAATTATCAGCCAATTCTTTATTCATTATAACTTGTATAAGACTTCTTAACGTATTAATATCATTGTTCTGATTTATTAATAAATCTATCTGCACCCTATACTTTTCAATATCCTGATATATTCGCTTACTCCATGGCGGGATTGTAAGAGCGCTGCTTGTAACTGGAAAATATAAATTAGAGGCACCTCTTTGAATACCACGCAGCAAGGCATCACAATCTTTCTGATCATTTTTTTCTTTTCTTTTGCCTACCCATGGACGCAGACCTCTACATTTATGCCCTTTCAAAGCATCTCGGTTCAAAGCACCTTCCATGCTGCGCTTAGCACCACAAGTTTCACATTCTATAATTATGCTATCCAACCCGCCACTTTCACTTGTAAACTTTATTTTCAAACGGTGATTTTTGTCATATGGCATTTTCGTAGGCTGATGAACCCACCAATTATATGGAAAGTCCTCTAAATGTCCATTGATACAGGCTGCTACAAAACGAGAAGGAACAGTCTTGCATTTACAATCTTCGCATATTATCCTGCCTCTTGACTTACCAAAATCTTTATAGTGTGCCAATTTACCACACTTAGGACAAAAACACCAATCTGGAAAGCGAAATGCAGGTGTATCAGGAGTGATATGTACCCCCAATACTGGACATCCAGTATTGGGGG